>Ga0137403_10004585_pt1 | contig 16246 bp, 12 predicted proteins | sample CZOMad2_1_16fung_FD_122057 | JGI IMG/M metagenome (GOLD analysis project Ga0137403, IMG submission 122057) | Vadose zone soil fungal communities from Angelo Coast Range Reserve, California, USA - CZOMad2_1_16fungal (Hybrid Assembly) | ecosystem: Environmental > Terrestrial > Soil > Vadose zone... | reverse complement strand
CCCCGTTCCCCGAGCGACACCTGCGAACCAATTCGGCTCCTTCGTTGGCAGCCAAAGCTCTTGCAGCCCCCACTTTGCTTCCCCGCCTACTGATTTGTTGCCCTTACGACAAGCGCCACCCGGGACTTTCCCTTGTTAAGACGGATTTACGATTGGCTTACAGGGAAAGTTCCGGCCCTTTACGTGCCTCCTTCGCGGACTTTGCGCTCGTCGCAGAAGAAAAAAGGCGAAGGACGCAGTAACTCGCAAAGCAACGGAAGTACGCGGACTGCCGCCTATCTTGCTCCGTCTTATGAACTGTAGTAGCCTTCGCGCGGCCCAATATCTTGTGGTTTACTTTCTTGGCAAGTCAAGCAACTGACTAATTAATGAAGTCTATTACGCGAAAATACATTGAGTTTGGCGCGCTTTGCCTGCTCGGCCTCGCCATTCTGTGGTGGTTTGGCCGGAAACTAAACTGGGTAGAAGTGCGGCAGGCCGTCAGCCATGCTAATCCCTACCTGCTCGGTCTCGCCGTGCTGATAATCAGTTTGGCCTATTTTTTCCGCGCCGCACGATGGGGCGCGCTGCTCGCTCCCCTCTCTCCGGCGAGTCTGCGAAACCTTTTCATTGCCACGACTGTAGGGTTTGGCGCCGTGTTTCTTTTTGGGCGCACCGGAGAGGTTGTGCGTCCCGTAGTTTTACCGATGCGCGACCCCAGGATTCGCCCCAGCGCATCGTTCGTTACGATAATGGTAGAGCGAATCTACGACATGCTCGCCGTTGTGGTTTTGTTTGCAGTAAATCTTCTCTGGTTCAGGCCGCCAGCGAACGTGGGGGTGGAGTTTGGCCGGGTTCGCATGGCCGGGATTATTCTGCTGCTGGTGGCGCTAGCGGGTGTGTTTGGTCTTACGCAGTTTCGAAAAAAGTCGCCGGGAGCAATTGGCTGGATAAAGAAAACATTGCAGGGGCGACGCTTCATACCAGCCAGGTTAGCGCGAGCGGTGGTCAGTATCCTCGAACAACTCGCGAGCGCGCTAAGGGTGCTGGTGGATGCGCGTGAACTTGCAGTCACTGTGGGCTGGTCTGCCATGGTGTGGCTGAGCATTGCGCTGGCAAACTTACTCGTGCTGCGCGCTTTCGGCCTTCCGTTTGGCGTAACGGAAACGATCTTTGTACTGGGTTGGTCGCTGGTGGGTTCGCTTGTGCCGACGCCGGGAGGGGCGGCGGGTGCGTTTCACGCTGCTACTGCTGCTGGACTAATCTTTCTTGGCGTACCACGTGAGACCGCCGCGGCAATTTCTATCGTGCTGCATGCAGTCGATTTCGGCCCCGCTCTAATTTTTGGCGTTTATTACATTATTCGTGGCGACATCAACCTATCTCGGTTGCGCGCAAAGACCTCATCTGAATCTGTCGAACACGCGGTTGAAGATGAGCCGATTTTGGGGGACAAGCTCTTCGTACAAACCGAGCTGGAAACAGCCGCTGTCAGGGATTGAACTTTTCGGACAAGCGAGGATCAAAATTCCGTCTCTGAGGTTAATGCGATGAAGTGTCCATTCTGCGGTTATCTCGAAGACAAGGTTGTCGATTCGCGAGAGTCGCGCGAAGGCGAGGCCATCCGCCGGCGCCGGGAGTGTTTGCGGTGCGAACGAAGGTTCACTTCGTATGAACGCATCGATGAAATTCCCTACATGGTCGTCAAGAAAGACGGGCGTCGCGAGCCTTTTGACCGCAACAAAGTGATGGCCGGACTGCTGCGCGCCTGCGAGAAGAGACCTGTGCCATCTGCGAAGCTCGACTCGATCGTGAATGCCATCGAAAAATATGTGCAGGAATCGTCCGAGCGTGAAAGGCCGACAAGTAAGATAGGTGAAATGATCATGCGCCGCCTCAAAGAACTCGACAAAGTCGCGTACGTTCGCTTCGCTTCGGTGTATCTTGAGTTTGAAGACGTTTCGGAGTTTATGACTGAGTTAAAACATTTGGTGCGCACGCGCGCCAACCAGGCAGGCAAAAAGAATTAAGGGTCAGGTGCCCCTGTGAATGATTAAACCCGTCCGCGCCACCGGCCTTGAACGCCTCGAACTCCACCGCCTCCGCGATCGCGTGGGACGTTTGTTTGCTGCTTTGCAGGAGGCGACTGTGGCGGAGGATCCGCTAGCCTCGGAAACCTGGGCGCCTCCCGTTGATCTTTGTGAGACTGCTGACGCGATAGTGTTGCGGGTCGAACTCCCGGGACTAACCGCGGAGCAGATCAAGATTGGCGCGACGAATACGCAGCTAAGAATTTGGGGGGAAAAAAAACGTCGCGTGGCGCGAAACAAGATACTTTCGCATCTATGTTCTGAGCGCAGTTATGGCAAGTTTAGTCGCATCGTTCCGTTGCGCTGGACGGTCAGTGCACGAGATGCCACTGCCGAAGTGGCTAATGGAATGCTCACGGTAAGTCTTCCCAAGATCGAGGACCGGCGGGGAGTGGAATTCCAGATTCCAGTCAAGGACGTAGCCGTGGAACAAGACCGGAGTAGAAAGTCGGACCAGAACTCGGAATAGGGAATCAATTTAATATTAACTATGGCAATCATCAAAGACGCTGAAATAACCGAAGGCATTGAAGTGGCGGATAACGGCCAGGAGTTGCAGATTCCAAACGATCTGCCGGTGTTGCCTCTGCGCGACATCGTTATTTATCCCTTCATGATCGTGCCGTTATTTGTTTCCCGCGAAAAATCCATCCGCGCTGTCGATGAAGCGCTCGGCGAGAACCGCATGATCCTGCTCGCCTCACAGAGAGACCTCGACAAGGAAGAACCAACTGCCGAGGATCTCTACAAGGTCGGAACCGCGGCCGTGATCATGCGCATGCTGAAGCTACCCGACGGTCGTATACGAATACTGGTGCAAGGCCTCGCGCGCGCGGAAATCGAATCGGTAGACACTGCTGGGCCGTTCATTCGCGCGCGGGTGCGTGTAATGGACGAGGTTCTTCCTCCCGAGCGCTCGCTGGAAGTTGAAGCGCTGGTCCGAAATGTTCGGGCTTCAATGGAAAAGGCCATCAATCTGGGTAAAAACATTTCCCCCGAAGTCATGGCAATCATCGCCAATTTGGATGACGCCGGCCGACTCGCGGATCTTTCCGCCTCCAATCTTGAACTCAAGGTTGAAGATGCACAGTCAGTGCTCGATATCGCCGACACCACCGCGCGACTGCGCCGCGTGAACGAGTTGCTTAACAAAGAGATTGAAGTGTTGACGGTCCAGCAGGAAATCAACACGCAGGCGCGCGCAGACATTGATCGCTCGCAGCGCGAGTTTTATTTGCGGCAGCAGATGAAGGCTATCCAAAGCGAGCTTGGGGAAGGCAACGAACTTGCGGAAGAGGTGGCGCAGTTTAGAGAAAAGATTGAAGCCGCCAACATGCCCAAAGCCGCCGAGGAGGAAGCGCTAAGACAGTTGAAAAAACTCGAGCGCATGCATCCGGACGCGGCCGAGACGGCGACGCTGCGAAACTGGATGGAGATCATGACTGACCTACCGTGGTCAAAGGCCTCAGTAGACAATCTGGATCTACAAAAAGCAGAACGCATCCTGAATGAGGATCACTACGGCCTGGAAAAGGTTAAGGACCGAATCATTGAGGCGCTCGCCGTACGCAAGCTTAAGGAGAAGCCCAAAGGACCAATCCTGTGTCTCGTTGGCCCTCCGGGTGTGGGCAAGACTTCTCTCGGACGATCGATAGCACGCGCCCTTGATCGCAAGTTCATGAGATTGTCGTTGGGCGGAGTTCACGATGAAGCTGAGATTCGCGGACACAGGAGAACTTACGTTGGCGCAATGCCGGGCCGTGTTATTCAGTCGATCCAACAGGCCGGCACTAACAATCCGCTAATCATGCTCGATGAGATCGACAAGGTTGGAGCAGACTTCCGCGGTGATCCCTCCTCGGCCTTGCTCGAAGTACTTGACCCGGAACAGAACAACAGCTTCCGCGATAACTACCTCGGTGTGACGTTTGATTTGTCCAATGTCATCTTCATGACTACGGCGAATGTGCTGGACACCATTCAGCCTCCGCTGCGGGATCGCATGGAGGTTATCCGTCTTGCCGGTTACACCGAGGAAGAAAAACGCGAAATTGCCCGACGACATCTGCTGCCAAAGCAGATGGAAGAGAATGGTGTCACGGCAAAGGATCTGCACATTTCCAAAACAGCATTGACGGCCATCATTCAGCAGTACACACAGGAAGCTGGACTGCGGCAGTTGGAGCGAGAGATCGGACGAATCTGCCGCAAAGTCGCGCGCCGCATCGCGGAAGGCAACAAGGGCTCGATCAGAGTTTCATTGAAAAATCTTCACGAGTTTCTCGGCGCACCCAAGATCATTCCCGAAGAAGTACTCAAGAAGGACCAAATTGGTGTCGCCACCGGGCTGGCATGGACAGCGGTTGGAGGCGATGTACTCTTTATTGAAGCACTCAGGATGAAGGGCAAGGGCAACCTGGTGCTCACTGGTCAATTAGGCGAGGTTATGCGCGAGTCGGCGCAGGCTGCTTATTCATACGCCAAGTCGCGCGCAAAGGAACTTGAGATAAACGAAGAAGATTTCAATAACTATGATCTTCACATCCACATTCCCGAGGGGGCCATTCCTAAAGACGGACCGTCCGCCGGAATTACACTAGCGACTGCAATGGTCTCGGCGCTTTCCGGAAGAGCGGTGCGAAAAGACGTGGCGATGACCGGAGAGATTACGCTGCGCGGGAACGTGCTTCCGGTAGGCGGCGTAAAGGAAAAGGTGTTAGCCGCTCGCCGCGCCCGAGTCTCGACCATAATCTTGCCGCAACAGAATCGGCGCGACCTCGACGAGGTTCCAAAAGAACCCTTCAAAGACATACGCTTTGTATTCGTTGACAATATGCGACAGGTCTTTCGCGAGGCCCTGAAAGAGCTGGTGGTTCCACCTGTTAGTTCCGGACCCCGCCCGCAAAGAATGCCTCAGGCGGCCGCCGGCAGACCGGCCTAAAAAAACCAGCCAGGCAAAACAAGCTATTGCGGCTGCGCCTGCAGCCATCACTCGCTAAACCAAGAATTAGTTGGTGAATGAGAAGGGCCGCTCAAGCCGAGCGGCCCTCTTTCTTTATTTACCCGTTTAGCGCGCGGACTCGTCCGTCGATTCGCAAGAATGATCGGACCAGCCGGCCACCAAACTGCAATTCCGTTTTATGTGATTAATGAAAAATGTTTGACTGGCAAACGGCTTCTCGCCTGCAGCACGTGGCACCACCGCATACGAACCATCAGGCTGTAGTTCTCTCGCTTTCACATTGTCGCGGAGGTAAGCTCCCAGCAGGACGTTCTTCAAATAGTGCTTCAGTGACGGATCGGAAACGGGAACAACCACTTCGATCCGGTGTTTTAGATTACGGGACATCCAGTCGGCACTGCCGATGTAAACCTCAGCGTCCCCGCCGTTCGCAAAGTAGAAAACACGGCTGTGCTCAAGAAAACGTCCAATGATGTTTCGTACTGTGATGTTTTCCGACAAACCGGGCACTCTCGGTCTCAGCATGCAAATGCCACGCACGATCAGATCGATTTTCACTCCTGCTTTCGAAGCCTCGTACAACTTTTCGATCAACTGTTTGTCTGCCAGCCTGTTGATCTTTGCCGAAATGTAAGCAGATTCGCCGGCTAGGGCGTGGTTGATTTCGCGGTCAATGAGCGCCGTCATTTTCTCGCGAAGGTTAACGGGCGCCACCAGAAGCTTTCGATATTCCGTTTGGCGCGAGCAACCGGTCAGATAGTTAAAAAGCTCGCTTGCGTCTGCCCCGATCTCCTCGTTCGCGGTAAACAAACCGACGTCTGTGTAGGTGCAAGAAGTAGTTGGATTGTAGTTTCCCGAAGCGATGTGCATATATCGTTTAAGCGAATCGCCTTCACGCCGGACTGCCAACGTGAGTTTGCCGTGGGTTTTCAAGCCCAGAATTCCATACACTACATGGACACCGGCTTCATCCAACTTTCGAGCCCACTCGATGTTGTGTTCCTCGTCGAAGCGAGCTTTCAGTTCAATAAGCGCGGTGACCTGCTTCCCTTTCTCAGAGGCTCGAATGAGAGCAGGAGGAATGGGAGAGTCGGGCCCCGTTCGATACAGACAGATCTTGATGGCCACAACTTCGGGATCATCTACAGCTTCGTTAATGAAGTCTGTAACTGTGTCATATGAGTCGTAAGGGTGATGCAGGAGCAGGTCTCGCTCTCGCACTATGTCGAAAATTGACTCTTCGCCACGCCATTCTGGCAGTGTTGGCACGAAGGACTCCTCCTTCAAATCTGGACGGTTCACGTCGTAGAGCGACATGAGTTCCGGCAGATTGAGAGGGCCGTTAAGTACATAAACGTCTTCAGAGGAAAGATTCAGAGACTCCGTCAAGTAAGCAATCATTTCTTCCGGCATACCTGCCGAGACTTCAAGCCGCACCGGCGTTCCAAATCGCCGCTGGCGCAACTCCTGCTGGATAAGACGCAAAAGGTCTTCGGCTTCGTCTTCGCGAATCTCGATATCCGCGTCGCGAGTCACGCGAAAGCGATAAGATTTTCCCACAATCATTCCGGGGAAAAGAGAATCGCGGTGCGCTTCGATCAAGTCCTCCAACAAAACGAACTTCGTTCCAAACTTTCCGACCGGAACCAGGCGCGGCACTACTAAAGGAACCTTGATTCTAACGAAACGTGATACATGCTTGTGTTTAGGATCGGCTGGCGAGTAACCCGCAGGGGCTTCGACCATCAAACCCAGGTTCAAGCTAAGAGGAGAAATGTAGGGGAATGGATGACTCTGATCTACTGCAAGAGGAGTCAGGACAGGGAAGACCTTCTCCATAAAATAACTGCGCAGCGCCTTCTGATCTTCCGCTCCTAATGAGTCGTATGCGACGACGGAAACTCCGGCCGATTCCAATTCGGGCAGGATTTGTTCGCGCAGACACCGGGTTTGCTCTTCCAGCATGGGTAGTACCCTTTGTCTAATTTCCCGCAGTTGCTCGTCGGGAGTCATCCCATCAAGCGATAGCTCGGTAACGTTCTCCTCCAACTCTTCTTTGAGTCCCGACACTCGAATCATGAAGAACTCATCCAGGTTCGAAGAGAAAATCGCCAGGAATTTCAGCCGCTCGAGCACCGGATTGCTTTGGTCAAGTCCTTCCTCCAACACGCGTCTATGAAATTCAAGCAGGCTCAACTCGCGGTTGAAGAAAAGGCGAGTGGCGCCGGCGGCGGTGGGAAGGAGTGCTGGAAGGCGCGCTGTCTCATTTGAGTCGGGCGGTAGGGGTTCTTTTCGTAAAGCAGTAGACATCGGTTTTTCCTAGTTAATCGGGAGAGACGTAGCGTTTAGGTTAGTTTACAAAAGAACACCCGTCCTGGGAAGACTAAGCCGAGGGAAAGTTGAGCAACGGGCGTTCCAGACCCAGTATTTGAGGCGCGAGGCTAATCGAGGGTTCGCTGGCAGCCACTTTCTCAACAGAATGGTCGCAAAAACATCACCTAACTGTATGAAATCAGTCCTAGGGAAACGGTGCTACTGCGTCTCTGGCTGAAGCACTCTTTTTGGAGCATCCTGGACTTCACATGCTTAGCTGATTCAAGCCCAATGGTCGCCACGATGTACACCGTGAGTTACCTGCAATTGTCCGGCGACGGCTCTTCTCTTGGTTTTCGCATCTCGATCTCGGATCTGAGAACTCAGTTTTCAGCCGAACAAAGTGGTTTGGACTAGCCCGCTTTGAGGCGTACAAAATCCGAGCTCCGGTCAGCCTCGCCTCAAGTTTTTGAATCCTCAAGCGTCTTCCGGGCGTTTAAGCTGCACACAACCTCCACTGGGGGAGGCGCATCTGTATCTCTGGATGAAAGCGATTCAGTGGAAAAGTTCACGCTTTTGCCGTTTACTGAGACCGTAACGTGTTTGACACCCCGGAAAACCGTGTGATAACCTCCGGGTGACTTTGGCTTCGCTAATAGAGGCGATTGGGTCATCCTACCCAATAAAATGTCGAGAAGCCTGGGACCTCGCAAACAACTTTGGATACCGCTTTGACACTTCCGGTGAAACCGGCCTGAAAATAGCATTCTTACCTGCGAAGGAGAACGACAACTGATGACGATGAGCTACCCGACCTTAATAGCGCGAATAACGCTATTTGCGGCACTCGTTGTCCCAGCTGTTTGTGTTTACGGACAGGTCCCCGCCGGTGGTTCGTCGGCGCGGGATATCCCGACGGCGGTTCAGCAGTCAGACGACCAGGTCTCGAAGGTCATAACTACTGCCGAAGACCACTTCCGCAAAGGCAAATTAAATCTAGAGGACAACAAGCGCGATCAGGCGCGTGACGAGTTTGATAAGGCTGTAGACTCCATTCTGGAATCGGGTCTGGACGTCAGGGCGAGTCAACGCCTGCAGGGTTTCTATCTGGAACTCGTCGAGCGGATTTATCGTGAAGAGGTTCCGCTTGGCCGCACTCCGGTTCAGGCGAATGTATCTGCGTTGGTTGCTCAGAACACCAATTCAGGAACTGCCACGCAACAGAAGAGTGACCCACCTCAGATTGGATTTCGCGAACAAAGATTTGAGCCATCGCCGCTGGACGAGCTGAGCAAGCTGGTTCTTACGGACGACGAAAAAAATGTTTCCCCGGACGATGTGCTGGCGCTCGAACAAGCGAAGCAGAACGTAAACTTTGCGTTCACGACCAACCCACTGATCCAACAGTACATAAACTATTACCAGGGTCGTGGTCGAAGCACGATGGAATCTGGGCTGCGCCGGTCCGGTCAGTTCATGAAGATGGCACGGCAGATATTCAAGGAAGAGGGCGTGCCGATTGACATTACCTGGTTGGGCCAGGTTGAAAGCGCCTGGAAACCCAAGGCTGTCTCATGGGCCGCGGCCTCGGGCTTGTGGCAGTTCGTTCCCAGCACTGGCCGACAATTTGGTCTTCGTCAGACGGCTTGGATTGATGAGCGCAATAGCTACGAACAGGCGACACGGGCATCAGCAAAATATCTGAAGAGCCTCGCCGCCCGTTACAACGGCGACTGGCAATTAGCCATGGCGGCCTACAACACGGGCGCCGGCAACGTTGACCGCGGGATATCACGAGCCGGTACAGCAAACTTCTGGGCAATCTATCCCTACATCGCGCAGGAAACGCGCAACTACGTTCCCAATATTCTGGCGACAATCCTGATTGCGAAGAATCCGGAAAAATACGGCTTCAAAGGCATTCGTCCGGAATCGCCGATGGCGTATGACGTTGTGCAGGTAGCAAATGCGACAAGTTTGCAGCTCGTTGCCGAAGCCACCGACACTAGTGTTGATTCCATTCGCAGTCTTAATCCTGAGCTCAGGCGAGATGTAACCCCGAGGGGCGAAGCTTACAACGTTCGCGTTCCGGGCGGAAAAGGAAAGCAGTTTTACGCCCTACTGAAACGAATTCCAGCAGAACGCCGCGATTCGGCCCGTGTGATCTCCGTGGTTCCCGGGGAAGACCTCCAGAATGTTGCCAATCGAACCGGAGTTAGTCTGGCTCAATTGCAGGCGATGAACAGTGGCGTGGATCTGAAGTCGACCAACAAGCTTGTAGTTCCCAACAGCAACGTTCGCTTGACGCTTTACCGGCGCAAGCCCGGCACGACAGAGCCTGCCGCTTCAACACTGACCAGGATTCGCGCGCGCAAAGGCGACACTATTGCGCGAATCGCGGCCGCCCGGAATCTCGATGCAAATGAAGTGGCCCGCTTGAATGGTGTTACTCCGGAAGTCGAACTTCGTGCGGGACAAGAAATAAAATTACCTGCGACGGCCGCCGCTGCTCCGTCGCGCCGCAGATAGTCTTTGCTGAATTTGAAATCCTAACGCCTCTGTCTCGTTGTCACCCTCAACGGGAAAGTTCTACTGAGCGCGCTTTCGATCTCGTCCCGAAGCGCGCTCGATTCGTTTTCACCCACCGCTTACCTTAATGCTTTTCCATCTCCGCTGTTTTCGCAGAGGACGCACCTCCCATGCTCTTTCGCACTCTCTCAGCAGCGGTTTACGGCATCGACGCCGACCTCGTCGATATTGAAGTTGATCTGACGCCCGTGCGGGGCGAGGCCGAGTCGCCCTTGTCCGTAACAATTGTGGGATTGCCTGATGCCGCAGTGCGTGAGTCGCGGGAACGCATTCGCGCTGCCATTTCCAACTGCGGGTTCTTCTTTCCATTTCAGAGAATCACGATCAACCTGGCGCCCGCTGATGTGCGAAAGGAGGGCGCCAGTTTCGATCTCCCCATCGCGCTTGGTATCCTCGGCGCAAACGGCGATCTCGCTGAAGAGAACAACCTCATAGATCTTCTTTGTGTTGGCGAATTGTCGCTTGACGGACGTGTGCGTCCAATCAAAGGCGCGTTGCCTATAGCAATTCTTGCGCGCGACACGCAGATCAAACATGTGATTCTACCGGATGAGAACGCGAAAGAGGCCGCTGTGGTGTCCGGTGTCAATGTCTACCCGGTTGCTGATCTGCGCAGCGCGGTTGAGCTAGTGGCCGCGCTGCGCTCTTCCAATCCGCCACAGCCCTTGATGATTGATCCGACTGAAGTTCTCAGGCGGCCGGATCATTACAGCGTCGACTTCCGCGAAGTTCGCGGCCAACTCTCCGTGAAGCGAGCGCTCGAAGTCGCCAGCGCCGGATCGCACAATATCCTGCTCATTGGCCCGCCGGGTTCGGGTAAGACAATGCTGGCGAAACGGCTGCCGACAATCCTGCCGCCCCTGGAATTTGAAGCGGCACTGGAGCTAACAAAGATTCATTCCGTTGCGGGGCTTACTGGCCGCGCCGGGCTGGTTACCGAGCGGCCCTTTCGTTCGCCGCATCACACGATCAGCGACGCCGGCTTGATAGGCGGCGGCGCGGTTCCGCGTCCGGGTGAGGTTTCGCTGGCGCATCAAGGTGTCTTGTTCCTCGATGAATTGCCCGAATTTGACCGCAGCGTTTTGGAAGTGTTACGCCAGCCTCTCGAGGACCAGAAAGTCACGATCAGTCGTGCTGCAATGTCGTTGACGTTCCCGGCTTCATTCATGCTGGCGGCCGCGATGAATCCGTGCCCCTGCGGCTTTTGGAACGACCCGACGCGCGAGTGTCGCTGTACGCCTTTGCAGATTCAGCGTTACGTTGGTCGCATATCGGGTCCGCTGCTGGATCGAATTGATATCCACATCGACGTGCCTGCGGTTAAGTTCCGCGATCTAACAGGGGACGCTCCTCCGGAGACTGACGACTCGGCTAGAATTCGCGAGCGAGTGATTGCCGCGAGGGAAAAACAGCGTATCCGCCTGACAAATGAAAAAATCTTTTCTAACGCGGAAATGACGCCGCGCATGATTCGGCGTCACTGCCGTATTGACTCCGATAGCGAGCAAATGCTCGAGCGAGCAATGACGCGGCTGGGCTTGTCAGCGCGCGCGTATGACCGTATCCTGAAAGTCAGCCGCACAATTGCAGATTTGGAAGGTTCCGAAGGAATCCGCTCCGCGCACGTCGCCGAAGCGGTGGGCTATCGTTCCCTCGATCGCACTTATTGGACCTGAGGCTATAGTTGAAGGAAAGTGTTGCTGCGGCTGGGGAAATTCAATATCTTTTGGGTCGGGTAAGGCAACGACGCGCTCGAAGCGCCGCATCACACCCGCGTTGAGGGCGACCAACCCCTCGTAAGAGCCCGCTGGGCAAATGTCGAGGAAAAGGTTGCCGCTCCTTTGAAACACGCGGACCCGTGGTAATCGTGGCGAACAAGCGTAAAGGTAGACCTTTCGTAGCTTTGCCCCAAATACGAACACGTGACCGCAGCCGAAATCGAGACGCAACAGGAAACGGATTACGCGCTGGCGCAGAAAGCTTCTCAAGGCGACATGGCGGCCTTTGAGCAACTTTATCAGCGTCATAATCGCCGGGTCTATTCGCTCTGTTTGAGAATGACCAGCAACGTCTCGGAGGCTGAGGACCTCGCTCAGGAAGTCTTCATTCAGCTCTTTAGAAAAATTGGAAGCTTTCGTGGTGAGTCGGCCTTTACCACCTGGCTGCACCGGTTGACCGTCAACCAGGTCTTGATGCACTTTCGCAAACGTGGCGTCAAGATGGAGCAGACCACTGACGATGGCGAAACGCCGATACAGATAGTCAAAGGCACGGAAAACCCCAATGCGATGCCGGTAGTGGATCGCATAGCGCTCGATAAAGCTATTGGTCAATTGCCTCCCGGCTACCGCACGGTCTTTACCCTTCACGATATTGAGGGACACGAACACGAAGAGATCGCCAGTATGCTGGGCTGTTCAGTTGGGACTTCCAAGTCGCAATTGCACAAGGCCAGAATGAAATTGCGAGGCCTCCTGAGGCAACAGAAGGCCAAGGACTAGCTTCCAACCCAAGCTTGCCAGGGTTTCATTCGCTGAACCTGGAGGGACGGATGCAGCCCAAAAATTTTTTTGAACGCAGTCTCCCCTTGATTGCTTGAAAACCAAATTGCCACGCTTCGGGTCGTGGTTGTTTACGACTACGAAAAAGCTGGCAGGTTAGAGGTTACGAAGACAATGAACTGCGAGAAGTGTCAGGATCTAATAAGCGATTTTGTTGATGGCGCTCTGAGTCAAACCGATCAAGCAACGCTCAATTCGCACCTTGAAGAGTGTCTTGATTGCGCCGGCGTGCGCAGTGATCTGCAATCGATCGTCGGCTTCTGCCGCACGCATCGTGGCGAGTACGCTGCGCCCCCAAACGAGCTAGCGCTATGGCAGCGCATTCGTAATGTGATTGAGGCCGACGCGAGTGCGACCGTGCCCGCGCCTGCGTCGGCAAACTTATCTCGCGGTAACTTTTGGAGTGACTGGCTAAACCGCAGTTGGGAACTTTCTTTGCCGCAACTGGTCGCGTGCGCGGCTGCCATCGTGTTAGTTGTCTCGCTTTCGACGGTTGTTGGCTTACGTCGTTATCAAAGTGGAACTGTCGCCGGCACTAAAGCCCCAGTAACCGAGGAAAGCTTGAGCGTGGCTGCAGCAAACGTGCGCGAACGCGTCTCGCAGCAACAGCAGTTGATTTCCTATTGGAACCAAAGAGTGGAATTCAACAAAGCTCGCTGGAGTCCGCAGATGCGAGAAACCTTCGATCGTAACTTGAAGGTGATTGACCAGGCAGTCAATGATTCGTTCGAATCTTTGAGCCGGAATCCACACGACGAAGTCTCCGAAGAAATGCTGAATGCCGCGCTAAACGAAAAGCTTTCGCTGTTGAAAGAGTTTGCGGAGCTTTAAGCAAGAAAAAGCCTACTGGTTAAACTTGTAGTATCTGTGAATGAAGATCAAAGGAATCAAGGTTCTTGAATAGCCCCACGCTGATGAGAATGCGAATGTTGTCCGCCCGATTTGAAATGCCCCGGGCCTGTTTTTATTCGAGACGTGTACTGTTCGTGTCCTTGCTCGCTTTTGGCGCGCTCAGCCTGAGCAGCGTCAATGCGCAGCAACGTTTGTCGAAACGATACCCGGCAGGAAAAAATGTTCGTATCGAGCTGAAGAATATTTCCGGCACTATCACGGTCGAGTCCTGGAACCGCGACGAGATCAAGCTTACGGCTACGCTTGAATCGCCTAAGGCTAATCTTTCGCCGCGACAAACCAGCGACGCCCTGATTGTTGACGTCCGGGCCGACAATCGCGGACGCAGCGATGTCGGCAACGTGAATTTCACACTCCAGGTTCCGGTCAATTCCTCCGTGGATTTGGAAACAATGCGCGGGCAGATTACGGTCACCAATATTCGCGGCGGCATGGTTCGGGCGCATGTCACCTCGGAAGGCGACATTGAACTCAGCGGCATCAGCGCCACTCAGGTGTATGCCCAAAACACTATTGGCAATATTTTCTTTGACGGAGAGTTCGCACGAGGCGGAACTTACCATTTCCAATCAAGTAAGGGCGATATAACTATTCGGATCCCCGCAGACTCTGCTTTTAATCTTGAAGCTGCTGCGCCTAACAGAAAGATTGCGCTGGGCCAGTTTTGGAATAAAGACATCCGGAGCCTCGGTGATGGACGCAAGTATGTCGGAGATGTTGTCGATGGTCGCTCCAAAGTGATGGTCACAAACTTCCAGGGCAGCATCACGTTCATTCGTCGTTAAAACCTGGAACGCTAAAGATTCACTGCGGACGCTCTTGATCAATCTGATTAGGGCGTCCGCATTGGTTTGTAAGGTACCGTGATAGTATCGTTCGTGGATGGTCGAAATGAACTTCGCTCAAACTCCAGCCCGGCTAAGGTAACTAATGCGCTCTGTTTGTACGCTACTGCTCGTTACCATGTTCCTGCCGGTCCCTACTTCCACCCTTTCACAGAGACAAAAAACTCCTGCGGTGAATCGACCGCCACTACTGATGCGGACGACCTTGAGGCACGAGTTGCGCCGGTTTGCGTTTGGCGGCACGCTGACACTCATCGGCGCTCCGGAGGGTTCGGTTATCATCGAAGGGTGGTCGCGCAGTGAAGTCGACATCAGTGCCGAGATTCAACTCCGCGCGGACAGCGAGGCGGATTTGGATCTGCTGGCAGCGGTTAACACCTTCGTGCTCGATGAAGACATGAATCATCTAAGGGTGTTAACTACGGGAACGCACGATAGGGCGTTCATGCGGGCCGCCGCGAAAAAATTCCCTAAAACACTTTTGGGACTGCCCTGGAAAATTGATTACCGGATCCGCGTTCCCGTCTCGACAGACCTGGAGATCAATGTCGGCCGCGGTGTAATCAGTCTCACTGGCGTTGAAGGCAACATCAGGCTCTCAGCTACTGAAAGCGAAACAAATCTGAAACTTTCCGGGGGCACCCTGTCGGCGACGATAGCGATGGGAAGGTTAAACCTGCATATTCCCGTGAGGAGTTGGCGTGGCGTGGGCGGGGAAGTGCGGCTCGCGGCAGGAGAAGTAACCATCGCGCTTGCTCCCGGCTTCAACGGCGACATAAATGCTGAGATTCTTCGCTCGGGCCAGATCATCGACTCCTATGGCGGATTGGAACCCCGCGAGAAGCCCGGGATAACGGCGAAACAGATTAGAGCTCGAGCCGGTGCTGGAGGAGCCTCATTTCAACTGACTGTCGGCGACGGCGCGATCTACATTAAGAAGGCAGGGGTGAGTAATGAGTGATGTAATGAGTGATGAGTTCTACCTAAAGCGCTTCGCCAACCATTGCCAAATAACTCATCACTCATTACTCATCACTTGTCACTCATGAATACTCCTTGTATCCTCTCGTCTCCTATCATGAGCATAAAATCAGACAAATGGATTCGCAGGATGGCGACTGAGTTTAAGATGATTGAGCCATTCGAACCTGAGCAGGTAAAGGAAATAGATGGCCGACGAATCGTTTCGTATGGCACCTCCAGCTATGGTTACGACATCCGCTGTGCAGACGAGTTTAAGCTGTTCACGAATATCAACAGCACCATTGTCGACCCTAAAGAATTCGACGCGAAGAATTTCGTGGACGTTAAAGGTGAGTCAGTGCTCATTCCGCCAAACAGCTTTGCGCTGGCGCGAACTGTTGAGTACTTTCGGATCCCAAGAAACGTCCTCACCATCTGCCTCGGCAAAAGCACCTACGCGCGGTGTGGGATTTTGGTAAACGTCACTCCATTCGAGCCCGAATGGGAAGGCTATGTGACACTGGAGTTTTCTAATACGACACCACTGCCGGCTAAGATCTATGCCAATGAAGGCGTCGCGCAGGTTGTATTCTTCGAGTCCGATGAGATTTGCGAAACCTCATACAAAGACAGAGGCGGTAAGTATCAAGGTCAACGTGGCGTGACGCTGCCAAAGCTCTGAGTTGTTTGTGGTTTTCGAAAATTGGGATGATTGCGTTAGGCTCGGTGAAACCGGTCTCAAAGTGTCGCGTATCTCTCGCTTATCTCACGCCTGAAGAAGTGTCTTCGCTGGAGGAACCTTATGTATCCCACCCGGTCGTTGGATTCTAAGCGGCTCGATGACGCCGTAGATCCGGAGCTACACGTTTTGGCGTTCAAGCGGTTGGATCCGAGAGCCCTCTTGCCTACACGTGGCAGCTCGCTGGCGGCAGGCCTGGATATCTACGCGATTGAAGACCTGACAATTCAACCAGGGGACCGCGCGCTGGCGCTAACCGGCGCCGGCGACATGATCTGGGACTGGGACGTCTC
>Ga0137403_10004583_pt1 | contig 16254 bp, 20 predicted proteins | sample CZOMad2_1_16fung_FD_122057 | JGI IMG/M metagenome (GOLD analysis project Ga0137403, IMG submission 122057) | Vadose zone soil fungal communities from Angelo Coast Range Reserve, California, USA - CZOMad2_1_16fungal (Hybrid Assembly) | ecosystem: Environmental > Terrestrial > Soil > Vadose zone... | reverse complement strand
CCGTCGCCCGAGTCACCCAGCATGACGACCGCGATCGACGTGTCCAGCTCGTGCAGCTGACGCATCACCTCGAGCCCGGTGCGGTCACAGAGCTCGACGTCGAGGATGACGACGTCCGGCCGGCTGAGGGACGCCAGCATCAAGCCGTCGCCGCCGTGCAGCGCCAGCTCGACGGTGTACCCGAGGCCGGCGAGCCCATCGTGAAGCGACTGAGCCAGTGCCGCATCGCTCTCGACGATCAGGATCGCGCCGCTCATGAGGACCCCCTGTTGCGCGGCGTAAAGAGCAATGACGGTGCCGAACGGGGTGGCTACGTAAACGCGTGATTGTTCGGGCGACAGCCCCGGCGTCGTGAGGCCGGCGAGGCGAAGTTCATCCGACGATGTGGCACACCCTGGTCAGGAAGAGGCCGCTCTCAGCGTCGTGAGTGGGACCGGCGCAGGCTCGCAGCAATGAGGTGATCGAGATACCTGAGATCGAACGGCTTCGGCACATAGCCGAAGGCTCCGTTCTGAATCGCCTCGACGGTCACCGGCAGCTCTGCGTTTCCCGTCACCATGATGACCGCGATAGACGAGTCGATTTTCACGATCGCTTTCAGGGCTTCGACGCCGTTCATGCGCGGCATGTTGACATCCAGGAGCACGACGTCCGGACGCCGCTGCGAGATGGCGATGAGCGCATCGACCCCATCCGTCGCTGTCTCGACGTCGAACTTGGACGCGAGAAAGTACGCCAGGAGCATATCGAGGAGGTCAGGCTCGTCGTCAACAATCAGGATGCGGGTGGCGGTCGGCGGCGTGTTCATGCTTGACGATACGCCGTTCGTAGCGGCTCCGATTCGGGGGAGAGGAGCTCGAGGACGGCCACTTCGGCGTCACGCGAAAATGTCACGATCTCGCCGGATTCGTCCGTCGCGTTGATGAGCTGTAACACCCCATCAATCGGACACTGAAGAGGCACGACCAGCATCGACGTCGTCCGGAAGCCGGTCGTGCGGTCGATACGCGGATTGAAGGAATATGGTTTGTCGAGCGGAATCGCGTAGGCGTCAGAGATGTTCAAGGTGGTTCGCTTGACCGCGACATACGCGGCGATGCTGCGTTCGGTCCACGGCAGGGGCGTTCGTGTCAGTAGCTCGGCAGAGCCCGCGTGCCCGACCGTCCGGGCGAGCTCGTCATTTTGCGTCACGAGGAATCGGAGGCCATCAGCTTCTTGCTGATAGACGGTACCGGCCTGGGCCCGTGTGCAGCGGCGGGCGGCGCTCAGCAGGTTGCGCACGATTGCCAGGGTCTGTACGTCCATCTGTGCTCACCGAGGCAACGCAAGTGCCGGATGAGGTAAGGCATTGAAAGACCGAGCTTCTATGATGGCCCTGGGGGCCGTGGTTGGATGGAAAGTGGCCACCCGAGATTGACAGAATGACGATCCGAGTTCGGCTGCCGTGAAGTCCGAGGTGTTGGGGCCGACGTGTTTGCTGTCGGTACATTGCGGGCCCGGTGCACCGGTTAGCACCACCTGTCCCGGTTGAAGCGTAGGATCTCCTTCGATGACGATACGATCGAATTCAGTTGCGTTGGGGAATTTGTTCTTCTCGATGGAGATTTGTTCAGGATATGTGCCAGCTTGGATTCGGACGATGTTACCGGACTGTGCGGCATCAACGGCAGCTTGAATTTTAGTGTAACAAGGAGACTGTCCGCCACAGGTAAGATCTGTGCGATTTACGTAGAGGATGACTTGCTGTTGCGACTCTACACGCCACGGACAAAACAAGGTGAACAAGGTAACCAAGCCTAGAAGTTTTCTCACAGTTGCCCTCCCGATGCAGTAAGTCTAGAAGACAAATCAAATCGGCTTATGAAACCAAAAAAATGCGGCCGAATATATTGAATATGTATCTAGGCTGTCAATGGGGGGGTCAGTCGAAAAATATCCCGATGAAGATGGATGCGCAGCTAGTCAGCGTAGACTTTCGTCCGGCAACCACACCACTGCAAGATTGCTTTACATTTCCCAGCGGGAAATTTCACAAATTGGACAAAACAAGTACAAGGGTAGCTCGAACCGCCAAAAGCATAGCGGCGAGAACATATCTTACTCTCGCGCGGGTAAAGTGTGGATAAGGCGTTATCAAGTCCGGGCCGCGACCTTAAACTAGAGGCACTCAAAATTTTTCGTTGACTTGGAGCACATAACAGATGACGCACGCACCAATGCTCAACTCAAACTCGATTCCTCTAAGATACGCATAGGGCCCATTTCAACTGACTGAACAGATTTCGCTTATCTTACAATGAAGACGGAAATCCTCGACCAAGATGGGATTGTTTTACGAAGTAAAATTAAATTACATTTGGGGAATTTCAAAATTCATCACGCCCTAGGCACGTTTATAAGCTTCCGCCCATTGCGCCGGACATGAGTGTACGACGATTTTACAACCGCTGCCGGAAGAACCATTTTTAAGTACCTGCTTTTATTACTTTAATTAATTGGTGAGGCTTTTGCTTGCGCCAAACGTGGAAGGATTCCTCCTCGTTATGGAACTGCGCACGCATCCGCTGATGTCGTACCGCGGCCGTCCCAACTGGCCGCCACGTTGGGTTTGGCTTGGTGGAAAAAAAAATGAACGCCCAACCGGCGAAGTGGGGATCTTGAAGGAGGTAAGCAGATACTCGGTTCTATCGGCGGACGGCTTAACCCTGGTGATAGAATATAATGAAAGCGCGTATATGGGTTTGCTGTTGTTTGATGATTTTGGGGCTTCCCGTAAAATCCACGATCTCTTAAAGACTCTTCGGGATCGTCCTATTGCGGAAATTGGTAGCCTGGATATATAAGCCAGCCAACTTTGCCTCTGTCAGATCATGTTCCAGTTTTCGCGATGGCTCGTGGCTGGGGTCTCTTTGGCCGGCTTGCATCTTGAGCCTGAACAGAATGACTCTTGAGTTTCGCGTCCTTCCAGCACAGTAGTCCCTGACGTATGTAATCGGGATAGAGCTGTAGCGTTTCACAGATATTCTCAAAAGAGAAAAACCAATCGCTATTTTTTTCCAGAATCCACTCTTCTGCTTCTTGGAATAATCTCTTTTCTCGTTCGCGCCGTGCAAGTACATATTTCTGAAAACATTCAATCGCGTTGTCGAGCACCGCCAGCATCAGCCCCTCTTCTCCCTCGCGGATCTGTTTTTTGTACAGTGTCTCAATGACTCCACGATCCACCGGGTCGAATGAAGCCCATCCGTCAGTCACAGATCTTTCATAATAGTTTCTTCTCAGCATAAGTGTAGTTCCTCAAACAGGCTGATCCGTTGATCGCATGAACGATCAGTGATGCCGCTCAAGCGCAGAAGTTGTGCCATGGCCAACAATGACGCGCTGTCAAATTCTGGCCGGTTTTTTCAGTAGCGATCGCGTAGGAAAGAAGGCGATCCGGACCGTGACCGGGTTTGCGATTTCCAAAGACAGGCAAAGTTGCCAGGAGTCGGTTTCCCGACGCACCAATTCGGTGCCCGCTTCGGCGTTCGATCATCGGGCGTGGGCTCGGTCCCTCCTGATTCAGGACCGAATCTTCAGGACAGACGGCGAACCGATTAATTGGCAATTGGTGCTTGCGCCGCAAGTCGATGGAACTGCTCAAGGAACTAACCCAGATTCTCAAGGAGATCATAGGTTCCGGCGACGAAGAGAGTCTTAGTGGGCTACAGGAAAGAATACGCGCACTAGATGAAAGTCGACGGCAACCTGCTCATACGCTTCACTGAATCCTTGACGGAACTACCAAAGCAGAGGACAATACGTGGCTAGGAACGGAGGCCCACAATGCAGCTAAAACTCGCCATAGAAGAGGCAGGAGCCTCGACAGCGCACAAGTCAACGGCCAAGTACAGCATCCTGGCTTCTTGCAACAAATGCGCTGGATTGCATGACATGGGGATCTCTGTCACGTTGGAAAATGGCCCCGTTGACAAGCAAAGCGTCGGCGACCTGTACGATGGGAAAAGCCTACCAAAAAGTCTAGCAAACCTTACCAACACTAGCATCACATGCCCCCAGACAGGGAGGCAGTCCACGCAGAAAAACCACCACGAAATCTTTTTAGTTCCAGCTAAGAGCTAACCCAAGCGCAACGCCGAGGGCCGGTTCTTTCTCTGACGGTGGTTCTTTGCAGCCAGTGAGGGTTAGGGATCCCGGTGGGTCCGGGCATTGGTGCGGACGGGTTTTATCGGAGATTGTAGTTTGGCGGTGACAACCAGCGCCCAAGCAATCTGGTAATTGCAGTGCTTGCACCAGCCGCTCACCGCCCGGATCGAAGAGCGGTATGGAAGTCGAGAGACTATGACGCCGAAATAGCCGGCGCACTTGGGACAGCTTCGGGCGAGATATTTTGCCACTTGGGGTACATGAACGGTTTTCATATCTAGGCAAGAAAGCAAAACGCACACCACAAGAAAAGTCTGGAAATGTGTAGTAGCTGAGCGACGGCGGTAGAGGAATTTGACGACCCACGGTGTCAAACTGGCAATCAAGGCAATACCGGAACCCTCCCGTGGCTCGCTCAACCCACGTAATCTTTGAATGTGAGAAACCTCCGTCCGTGAATGCTAAAGCGGGAGCTCCCATGCATTCTGCGATTAAGACGCGTATCCCTTAAAAGTATGGACTTGGCGTTGACATCTGCTGCCGGTATAATTGAGCAGCACAGCGCATTATATTACGCTTTTCATAGAGGCCGATAAGCTCCACGTTGCTGAGGAGAGACTATGGAGAATGTTCACGACTATAAGAATTGCGCCATCCTTTATGTCGATGACGAGGAAATGTCGCTCAAATTCTTTCACCGGGCTTTCGGGAAGAAATTCCGGGTTCTAATCGCCGCCAACGCCGCCGAGGGCTACCGGCTCCTGGAACAACATCGAAATGAGATCGGGCTGCTGATGACGGACCAGCGGATGCCGGGGGAAAAAGGGGTGCAGTTTTTGGAGCGGGCCCGTCAATTACATCCGCGGGCGATTCGTATCCTGACTACGGCTTACTCCGAACTCGACGTCGCCATCGAGGCGGTCAACTCGGGAGCCATTTACAAATATGTGACCAAGCCCTGGGACATTTCGCAGCTGCGGGTCACTCTCCAGCGTGCCTTGGAGTTTTTTATCGTCCAGCGGGAGCGCGATCTTCTTCTCAAAGAAAAACTCTCGGCGCTTCAGAAAATGATGGTCACCGACCGGGTGTTCAGTTTGGAAATTCTGGCAGCCCGAATGGGCCACTATGTCCGCAACCCCCTCGTCGCCGTTCGAACCTTCTTGGATCTCGTGCCGCAGAAGCTCCTAGAAGAAAAGGGAGATGGGGAACACACGCATAATCCAAACTTTTGGAAGGAGTTCTACGAGCAAACCCAGGCTGAAATAAGGCGGATTACCGAGCTATTGGCAGACCTCGTCACGGCGACGGAAAAGAGCGACTCCCCCATTCTCTGCGAATTGCAGCTCGATGAAACCGTTGCACGAAGTGTGGAAAAGCTAAAAGACAGCTTGTCACAAAAGAGCATCAAGGTCGTCAATCAGATTCCGCCCGGGCTGCCGCCCTTGGTGGTGGAGTGGGAAAAATTTCAACGTCTCTTCGACCTGCTGCTCAAGGATGAGATCATCAGCTTGCCGGCCGGAAGCCACATTTTTCTCAGCGCGCGTCTGCGGCCTGGGAAAGATCAAGAAGTGGAAATTGAAGTCAGGAACGACGGTCCCGGCTGGCCCGAGGAGCCGCTCCGTTCGGCATTCGATCCTTTTTCCCTGCAGATAGGTGGCCACCAGGAATTCGGTCTTAATCTCATGGCCTGTTACTTCATCGTCTATCATCATGGCGGAAGGATCGAGGTGCAAAACCGAAGGGGTCAAGGTGTCACCTTCACACTGATCTTTCCTGTCCGACCCAAGAAGGTTTCACCTGCAGAAGAGGAGGAGTCCTCTATCAGTACGGTATTGATGAGTGATGCGCTGTGGGAAAGGATACTCGCGGGCCAAAATTAACCCATCGCACTGCCGTGTCAATCAATTTGCGCCGCTGTAGAGATAGCCAAGACTCGTCATCTTTTGAACGGTGTTGATACAGGGCCTTGCCTTCCTTAAGGGAGGATGAATTTTTCTATCGTCGCTTTCATCAACTCTACTGAAACTGGTTTTTCAAGGTAATCCACCATTCCTACCTTCAGGACTTTTCCTTTCCACTGTCTCGAACTCCATGCCGTTTGAGCGATGATCGGAATGTGCGCGGTGTTTGGATTCTCTTTTACTGCTTTGGCTGCATCGATACCGGATATGTCAGGGAGATCGAGATCCATGAGGATAAGGTCGGGCTTTTCAGAAACCGCTTTTTCGACCGCTTCGGTCCCGTTCGCCGCTTCTATTGTCTCGTATCCAAAAAACCGCGTCAGTATGGCGACCAGAATTGTACGCGAGTCATCACGGTCTTCAACTACCAGGATTCTTTTGCTCATCGCTTCTTTACCACAAACCCCCGCTCGGACATCGCTCGTCGTAGCCGAGGAAATCGTGGCGCTATTAGGTGTGCCAAAGAGACCGAGGGGTCTGCACTATGATTGCGCCAATTCCTTCGCCCCAACAGCAATGATCGCGGTGTCTTTACTCGGCATCTCCAGCACCGTCATGAAGATGTGAGGCATACCTTCCATGCGAATGCCTTGAGTTAGCTCAACGGAGATACCTACCTTGAGCGGTTGCGCGATCTTGACTGCCTTGACTTGACTGTTCGGGGCCGTCCCGGTCACTTCAACTACGATGGCGTCGTTGGTTATTTGGAGAATTTTTAACTCAAGATGATTTTCACCTCTGACCGGATAATTGAAAACAAACTGTTGCGCCGGTTGAGCGGCCAAGCTTATCGGCCGTATGGAGGGATTTCTAAACCCTAGTGCAGCCGCTTTAGACCGATACAGGTTCGCTTCGAGCGACGCCACTCTTTCTGTTAAGCTCTTTGTTCTTTCTTCTAATTTGGTTAATAGAACTTTCACGTCGGCAATCGCTGTGTTGGTACCCTCTGTAGCTAGGGGATTGTTTTTCTTGGCTAGAGCTTGCATGCGTATGTCGTTCGTTCCGTCCCCGTAAAATAGCGAAACCGCTCCTACGGTCGCTGCTACCAAGAGACCGGCAGCGGTCGCATACTTTAGAAGTTTCAGCGTTTTTGGGGCTTGTGGCGATCTCGCCTTATCGCTGAGAAACTCCGGCGGGTCGAACTCAAATTCTAGCTCGGGCTGGCTCATTAACGGCACCTCACAGTTTCCAGCTCGAAGGTGAGCAATGGCAGTGCCAGGGTGCAAAGCGTTGTTTTTTTGCGAAAAGACCGGGAGATTTGTGAAGATTTTGGCCAAAAATGTGAACTTATGGACAGAAACGGCCAAAATTCTCGACTATTTTTCTATTTAAGCTCAACCTTGTCCAACGTTGGAAGGTTGACAGGTGTTTCCCCGCGCCGGGGGGTCTAGCTATAGACGGGAGTAACGGAGTGACGGATTAGTAGAGTCATGTATTCACGCTCCCACGACCGAATCGAGCGAGTGGGTATCTAACTCGGTGGTTCTATGGACTCGTTTTTCTTTGGTTCCAACCACTTCTCCAGGTAGCGGCCCGCCACATCACGCCCCCCCAAACCAAAAGCCAACGCCAGTGCTAGACAAACCGCCCCAAAGACCAAGATGAATGCCCAGATCACAATCTCCGAGGCAATGTCCAGAATCTCAAAGATGCCCGCCACAACAAAAATAACCGTGCCTACGTAGGCGGCCCGACCGATCGAAGCTGCTTGCTCTAGTCCCGCGTTGGCACAAGAAGTTCGAACAACCGTGTCAAGGAAATTCGCGAAATACAGCCCAAGAATCAGCACCACGAGCGCTGCGACGATCTTCGGAATATATAAATAGATCGTGTGCAAAGTATCGGTGGCGCCGCTGAGGTTGAGGGTTTCCAAAGTGGTTACGATGACGATCAAAAAAAGAAACCAAAAGACTAGCAACCCGACGATATCGGAGGCCGTTTGTTTGATACCGCCCCGTTCAAGCGCTTGCTTGATGCCCGCACGATCGGCAAGCGTATCGAACTGACAAACCCTGAGGACGCGCACAACGATTCTCTTGATGATGTTACAAAGCGTCCAGCCCACAACGATGAGAGCCACAGAAAACAAAAAGTTAGGCAAAAACACGGCTATCTTGGTGACAAACGCATCCCAAAAGCCGGTCACGGTAACCACGGGATTCATACTTTCCTCCTTCGCAGCGGGCTCGCTGGTTGAAATTACTAAATAGGGGTCTCGGACAAAAATTGTCAACCCTTGCGCGCGCAAAGCGACGCCGCAACCGGGGCACTTGAATCCGCGCCGACCGACAACTATATTCGGGCAACTGCTTTTCCGTCAGTTCAACATTTGCACTCTTAGGAAATTCACGTTGCGCCTTACCGTTCGCCACCTCGCGAAAGCCTATGGACTGCTGTGGGCACTTAAGGATGTCAGTTTTGACTTGCCCGCCGGGGAAGTCGTCGCTCTGTTGGGGCCTAACGGGGCGGGCAAGACCACGCTTCTTAAGCTTCTCGCCGGGCTCATTTCTCCCACCACGGGCGAGATCGTACTCGACGGCTCAAACTTTAGCCGCAGTGCCACTGTACAACGATCGGCTGTAGGCCTTCTGACCCCCGGCGAACATCTCTATGAAAAACTCACGGTGCGTGAAAATCTCGTTTTCTTCACATCCCTTTACAAGCAAAGCCGCGCGATCGCCCAAATCGACGGCGCCCTCGAGGAGGTCGGCCTGAAGCACCGCTCCGAAGAATACGTTGCGGCCCTTTCCAGTGGGATGAAATGCCGTCTTTCTATCGCTAAATGGAAACTCCTTGAGCCCGGACTCTTGTTGCTCGATGAGCCCTACGGCGTATTGGACGGCAGCGGCATCGATCTCTTGGAGAGTTTCCTGAGAGCCCAGCGTCATAAGGGAAGCGTCGTTATCATCGCGTCGCACCACGTTGCCCGGGTGCTGACCCTATGTACTCGCGCGGTCATCCTTCATCAAGGAAGGTTGACCTTTAACGAGGTTCGCCAGCAGCCTTGGGATAGCTTTACGCGTGCTTTTGGCGAATTCCTGCCTCACGGGGAGTCATGGACTTCCTAAATCAAACTTTCCTGCTGCTTAGAAAGGATCTCCTTTTGGAGATGCGCCGGCGAGAAAGTCTGTTGACGATGTTTTTTTTCGGCACGCTGCTGCTTTTCGTCTTTCATTTTTCTTTCGATCTCGCACCCGAACGGGTGGCGGAGATGGCGCCAGCTCTGCTCTGGCTGGCGTTTCTTTTCACTGGCACATTGGGACTCGCGCAACTTTTCGAGGGCGAGCGTAGCAACCATTGCCTCGAGGCCCTGTTGCTTTCGCCCATGGATCGCGGCGCACTTTTTCTCGCCAAAACGTGCTTCAATTTTATTCTGATGGTTTTAGTGGAGATCGTCGTCATTCCTTTGTTCTGGATTCTCTTCAACCTTCGATCCTGGGAAGTTATTCCTTACCTGTTTCTCGTCACTTTGTTGGGGACCGTGGGTTTCTGCGTCTTAGGCACGCTGTTATCGGTCGTCACTCTAAAAGCCAGAGCCCGAGAGCTTTTGCTGCCGTTGGTTTTGTTCCCGCTTATGATTCCCGTGATCTTGGGAACGATTCGCTGCATGGAGGCTATCCTTCGTGCCGGTGAACTTGGTGATGCCTTACCCTGGTTGCGTCTTTTGGTAGGATTTGATGTGATATTTCTCACAGTCGGAGTCTTGATTTTTGATTGGGTCATCGAAGTCTAATTATGGCTGAAATCTCGAAAACCTCGGGAAAAAGCAAAGGCTATCTCGGCGGATTGGCTTTAATTAGTGTTCTACTTGGGCTTTACTGGGGGCTATTTCGGGCGCCGCCGGACGCCTACCAGGGCGAAGTGCAGCGTATCATGTATCTTCATATTCCAAGCATTCTCACGGCCTATCTGTCATTCTTCCTGGTATTTGTAGGCAGCTGTCTCTATTTATGGAAAAGAGAGAAAAGGGATGATATTTTGGCTTACTCGGCCGCGGAGATCGGCGTTCTGTTCACTGCACTGACGATCGTCGAGGGTTCCGTATGGGGCAAACCCACCTGGGGGGTTTGGTGGACGTGGGATGCACGATTGACGCTGACGGCGATCTTGTTGTTGATTTTTGCCGGGTATCTTATGCTCCGCTCACTCACCGAAGATGAAAATCGCGCGGCCTCCGCCGCTGCCGTATTGGGGATTATCGGTTTTCTCGACATTCCCTTGATCCACATGTCGGTCTATTGGTGGCGCACCTTGCATCAGCCGCCGTCCATCCTACGGCCTGACAAGGCGCCGTGGGATAACGTGCATCCAGCATTGCTGACCGCCCTTGTGATCAACTTCGTCGGCTTTGTGCTGCTATACTTTTACTTGCTCTCCCAGCGTTTCCGACTTGGAGAAATAAAGGAAGAGATCAAGGCGCGCTTGCTCAACAGGGACAATTGATGGGTGCGTGGGGTTTTGTTTTCTTGGCTTATGGGATTGTCTGGGGTGCGATCTTGATGTACTGGGTTACACTCAAGCGCCGGCTTCGCCGCGCGGAGACGGAACTGGCGCAATTGCGCGCAGCCGAAGAGTTACAAAGGAATGCTGAAACATAGGCGTTTCATCATCGGCGGCCTGATCATTCTGGGCGCCCTCTCCTACATCATATACGGCGGTATGCAGGAGGCCATCGTCTATTTCGTCACGCCGTCGGAATTGAAGGCCAAGGAGAGCGCCTCCACCGACAAGTTTTTGCGCATGGGCGGGATGGTGGTCACGGGGTCGCTCCAAAAAGACGTCAAGAATCTCACCTATCGCTTCGACTTGACTGACGGCAACGCATCTTTCCCGGTTTTTTTCCGTGGCGTGCCGCCGGACCTCTTCACCGAAGGCAAAGGCGCGGTGGTGGAGGGTCGAATTGGCCCTGATGGCGTCTTTCAAGCTACGACCATTATGGCCAAGCACGCGGAAGAATACAGTCCTCACCTCGAGGGTAAGGACGGTTATCCAAAGAGCTTTGTCCCTGGAAAGGAGTTGACCCAACAATGACCGCCACTCTCGGCCATACTTCCATACTCCTAGCCTTACTGTTCGCGGTCTGGGGAATTATCAGCCCGATTCTCGGCGCCCGGGGCAATCACCAGCGTTACTCGGCCTTGACTCGCATCGCCATTCTGGCCCAATTCGTTTTGGTAACGCTGGCGGCCTCTTCCTTGATCTACGCACTTGTGACCACAGATTTCTCGATCCGTTATGTCGCCTTCAATACCACCCGCGCGACGCCGGCCTACTATCGCGTCACCGGTTTGTGGGGTGCGTTGGAAGGCTCGCTGCTGCTCTGGGAGTGGATTCTCATCATCTTCTCGGGTCTGGTGGCCTGGATCTACCGTGACCGTCAACCTGAAACAATGCCTTGGGTGCTCATGGTCTTTTCCATTGTCTCCGCTTTCTTTCTCGGCGTCATCGCCTTCGTTTCCAATCCTTTCGAAACCATCTCGCCGGTGCCGCTGGACGGCCGCGGTCTCAATGCGTTGCTCGAAGACGCCAATATGATGACCCATCCGCCGCTTCTTTACACCGGCTTCGTGGGACTCACGGTCCCCTACGCCTTCGCCATGGCCGCTTTGATTCGCGGCAAAGTCGATGAGGCATGGATTGTCGCCACCCGCCGCTGGACCATCACCGCTTGGTTCTTTCTGACGGCCGGCAATCTGGTGGGTGCTTGGTGGTCCTATCATGTCCTCGGCTGGGGCGGCTACTGGGCGTGGGATCCGGTGGAGAATGCCGCCTTTATGCCCTGGCTGCCGGCCACTGCCTTTCTCCATTCGGTACAGGTGCAAGAGCGCCGGCGGATGCTTAAAGTTTGGAACCTCTCGTTGATTATCATCGCTTTCAGTTTGACGATCTTTGGAACTTTTCTCACGCGATCGGGAATTCTGTCTTCGATTCACGCCTTCTCCTCGGGGCCCGTCGGAAATGTCTTTCTTCTTTTTCTTTCGTTCGTCCTGCTCAGCTCCTTCGGACTCTTGGCGTTCCGGGCGGATCTCCTCAAAGGACAACCGGAACTGGATTCGATGGTCAGCCGGGAGTCGGCTTTTCTGTTGAACAATATCGTTCTGGTGTCGGCGCTTTTTACGATCTTCCTAGGGACAATTTTTCCTTTGCTCTCGGAGGCGATTGCCGGCACGCAGGTCAGCGTTGGCGCGCCCTATTTCAACTCAGTCACGGTACCTTTGTTTCTTCTCTTGGTCTTTCTTATGGGTGTAGGTCCCATGATTGCTTGGCGCCGGGCTTCCTGGGACAACCTCAAACGCAATTTTCTTTGGCCGGCATCAGCCTCGCTGCTGGCCGGCGTCGCCTTGTTTATCTGGAAGGTACGAGACTTCTTGCCGTTGTTGGGGTTTACATTGCTCGCCTTCGTGGTTCTCACAATCTTTTATGATACCGCACTAGCGTTGCGCGCGCGGCGCCGCACTGCCGGCGAGGGAGTGATTCGCGGGTTGGTAACGCTGGCCAGACGCAACCAACGCCGCTACGGCGGTCTCGTCATTCATCTCGGGGTGGTGTTGGTTTTCTTGGGAATTGCCGGCTCAATGACTTACAGCATCGAACGTGAAGCAACCATGAACATGAAAGAGCACCTGAACGTAGGGCATTATCTCATTCAATTCGAAGGCCTCAAAGGTTCGCGCCAACCAACCCACTTCCGCGTCGAGGGCTCATTCAGAGTCTTCCATCAGGGCGATGAATGGGGCGTTCTATCCCCCGCCTTGAAGTTCTTTCCAAACCAGCAATCGCCGGTGGGGCGCGCGGTGCACCGAAGCACGATCAGCGAAGATCTTTATCTGATCCTGTCCGGTTTCAGCGAGCTGGACAAGAACCAAGCCACATTGAAAGTGTTGGTTCGACCTCTCGTTGTATGGATCTGGATCGGTGGATTTGTCATTGCCCTCGGTACCCTGCTTGCAATCCTGCCGCTGGGAAAGACTTCCCCGGAAGCAGCATAAGATGGCTTGGCGGCGACTCCTCATTACAGTCCTGCTCATCGCGCCGGTCCTGTGGCTGCTTGCCTTCGGCTTCACGCGGGATGCCCACTACATCACTTCGCCGTTGTTGGCCAAAGCAGCGGCGCCGTTCACTGTGACTCTCTTTGATGGGCGCCAAGTCAGCCTCAACGAGCTGCGTGGCAAAGCGATCTTTCTCAATTTTTGGGCCTCCTGGTGCACCCCCTGCCGCGCCGAAGCGAAGGATCTCGAAGCCGCTTGGCAGCGCCTCAAAGACAAAAACATGGTCTTTCTCGGGGTCGCCATCCAAGACAAGGAGAAAGACTCTCGTGCGTTTCTTCAAGAATTCAACATCACTTATGCCAACGGCTGGGACGAATCCGGGAAGATAGCCGTGGACTATGGCGTCTGGGGCATTCCCGAAAGCTTCTTCATCGATCCGCAAGGACGCATCACCTACAAGCATGTTGGCGGTATTCGCGCCGCCTTGGTTACCGCAAAGCTCGAAGAGGCCGCCCGCGGCATCGTTAGTGCCAAAGAAGGCAAAGAAGATTACCAGCCTATTCGATGATCTCATGTTCGTTCGACTGCTTTTCATCGTTTTTTCTCTTTTGGTCGTGAGTCCGGTGTGGGCCGCCGACGCGCCGGGTATCGACGATCAGACACGGGCCATCGCGCAAGAGCTGCGCTGCGTGGTCTGCCAAAATCTCTCGGTTGCGGACTCTCCTTCGGAAATGGCCCAGCAAATGCGCGGCGTTGTCCGCGAGCAATTGCAGGCGGGAAAAACTCCGCAAGAGGTCAAAGATTTTTTTGTCTCCAAATATGGCGAATGGGTTTTGCTCGCCCCTAAAACCCAAGGTTTCAGCCTGTTGGTGTGGGTCTTGCCGTTTGTCGTTCTGATCGCGGGCGTCGCGCTCGGCCTTTGGTTTATCCGTCGCTGGTCGGCCAAGAAAAAGGAAGACAAAGGCAACATCGCCAACTCGGACCTCCTGAGTCGCGTCAGAAACGAAGTGGCAACGGCCAAAGCTCTCAACATCGACCCGGAGGATTCGAGCCTTCGCGCCCAACTCCTCCAGGAACGCGCCCATCTCTATGCTGAGCTGAAGGAACTCGAATTTGACTTTCAAGCCGGCAAGCTCGCTGAATCGGACTACGAGGCGCTCAAGTTTGAGATCGAGAACCGAGCGGCGAGAGTCCTCCAACAACTCGACTCGCTCTTGCCGCCTAAAACTTCTGCGAGTCGGACCGCTAGACGCCAGCCATCCGGCCAAGAAAAACGCCCCATCGAAACGAACAAAAAACCTTACCGGGGCTGGCAGTTTGCGGCCGGCGGGGTCTTCCTACTCCTCTTCGGTTTGAGCCTCGGGATGGTCCTGACAAACTCCCTGCGACCAAGACACTCGGTGCAGGATTCCATCACCGGCGATTTCTTAACCGGGACCGGTGGTAGCGAGGGCGCTCGATTTCTTCAGGAAGGAAAATCCGCCTTTGCTAAACAAGATTGGCCCAAGGCGATTGAAGCCTTTAAGCAGGCACTGGCCGCGGATCCCAACCAGCCTGAAGCGCACGCCTATATGGGATTCATTTTAATCCAAGCGGGTCATGCCGATGGAGCGTTGATGGCGTTTGATAAAGCTCTCGCCATGGCCCCCAATCTACCGATGGCGCTATGGGGAAAAGGGATGACCTTGTATCAAGGCAAAAAAGACTATGCTGGAGCAAAGGAAGTGTTCGAGAAGCTTCTTCAGATCATGCCGGCTGGTGAGGAGAGAGTTCAGATCGAAAAGATTTTGGCTGAAATGCCTCAGAGTGGGCAAAAGCCACGTCAACAATCAGATAGGCCAGCCCCGGCCGCTTCAGCGAGTCAGCAGATCACCGGTAAAATCTCTATCGATCCAAAACTTAAAAGCAACGTCGATAGCCAAGCTGCTCTCTTTATTATTGCTCGACCGGCGGGCGCGGCCAAAGGCCCTCCACTGGCCGTCAGAAAAATCGATCGTCCGGTTTTTCCGCTTTCCTACTCTCTCGGGCCGGAAAACGTAATGATGCAGGGTGTGCCTTTCACGGGCACTATCACTATTACAGCCCGCTTGGACAAAGACGGGAACCCTGCCACCAGGCAACCCGGCGATTTAACCGGTGATTACAAAGGGAATCCTGTGGCCGTGGGTTCGAAGAATATCGATATTGTACTCGACCAGGTCGTCCAATAAAGCCGCGAAACCTTCTAAGACCCACCAATACACATAGGCTTTTCTTTTACCGATTTATGCCGATTAGCTAATGCTAGACGCCGGCGTTCCACCGTTGCTTCAGGAAGCAATTAAAAGGAATCTTGAGAGCGGGGAGTGGTGGTGGCGAAAATGAGTACGCTTTTCTTGGGCTAGTGTTTTGCGACCATCGTCAGGTAGAGCGGCAGAGATGGACAAAGAATTGAGCACCAAGAAAGCGCCATCCGATATCTCAGCTCAAACCCAGCATGTACGTGGTGAGTCTCGATCAATCATGATTTCAGACCCCGTTTTATCAGCAAAGCTCCATCGCCTTGCCTGAGAGGTGAAATCCCGAGATGCCAGGGGATAGAATATTGAGATGAATAACCCATCCAGAGCTGAAAAGACTTCGCCACTAGCAAACTTCAAATGGTGGGAACGCGGCATCATCTATCAAGTCTATCCGCGCTCGTTTATGGACAGTGACGGCGATGGCGTCGGCGATCTCGCCGGCATCCGGAGCAAACTCGACTATCTGCAATGGCTCGGTGTGGACGCGATCTGGATTTCGCCGATCTATCCTTCACCGATGGCGGATTTCGGCTACGACATCAGCAACTACACCAATATCGATCCGATTTTTGGCGGCCTCAATGATTTCGACGCGCTGCTCGCCGACGCGCATGGCCGCGGCCTAAAAGTGCTGCTCGATTACGTTCCCAACCACACTTCGGATCAACATCCCTGGTTCCTCGATTCGCGCTCATCACGCGACAGCGCTAAACGGGACTGGTACATCTGGCGCAATCCTAAACCGGGCGGTGGTCCACCCAACAATTGGCTTTCGAATTTTGGCGGCGGCGCCTGGGAATGGGACGAGAAGACCGAGCAGTATTACTATCATGCCTTTCTTAAGGAACAGCCCGATCTCAACTGGCGTAACCCTGA
>Ga0137403_10004581_pt1 | contig 16263 bp, 18 predicted proteins | sample CZOMad2_1_16fung_FD_122057 | JGI IMG/M metagenome (GOLD analysis project Ga0137403, IMG submission 122057) | Vadose zone soil fungal communities from Angelo Coast Range Reserve, California, USA - CZOMad2_1_16fungal (Hybrid Assembly) | ecosystem: Environmental > Terrestrial > Soil > Vadose zone... | reverse complement strand
TAATAAGCCGGCCCCAAAGAGGCATGCGAAAACGATTGCCCCTGCAATGGTGCTATTCATCGTCGTATTTTCTCCCGTTAAGTGTTACATCGGTACAAGGGATGAGACGAAGCGAATTGCAACGTCGAGACGTCTTCTCGGGTTTAGCTTCGATCTCCGCGCGGTCAGACTTACCGCTTTATCTTAGAATGGTTGCGGCCCTGCCATTGGCCCCCAGACCCCCATGCCTGCGCCCCAACCGCCCCAGAGACTCCACTCCATTGCCGAATCCTGGTACATCTCGGCGGTTTCGAAATTTTCCTGGGCAAGCTTATTTGTGGCGCGCAGTTCCTGGTAATGCCGGTACTGCTTTGGTCCACCAACATAGGCTTGGTTATGGGCAGGATCCGGGAAGATGTAATACGTCTTCCCGGTTTTTTGGATCATGCTGACTTTGCCGGGAGGAAGGTTTTGAAGCTTCTTCTGCTGGGCGGTCGTTTTGGGAGTGATCACCTTAAAGCCTGAGGCCACCAGCATGCTCTCTCTGTTCTGCGTGCTGGTCTGTGTGCTGGCGCAGCTGAGTAACAATACCGTGTATGCAGCCGTGATAGTGGCGAGTAAGATATGTCCTAATGGTTTCATTGGTTTAAGCGGTTTGTTGATAATAAAGTTTGTAACTAACGCGTCAGAACGTGATCCCGGTGGTGATCTGCGGACCGTGCATGACCGCATCAAACAGAAGGCCGTCGTTATCGTAGTCAGCCCCGAGCGCCCGGTAACCAACTTCCGTGAAGATGGAGCGCGTGAGGTTGATACCGATTACGCCTTCGACCTCCCACATTAAGTCGGCACCGACTCCGAACCCACCGATCTCGCCGCGAACGGCCGTGTAAAACGTCTTGTTAAAATTGTAGCGGCCACGCAGCCCGAGATAGGGATCGAACCAGTAATCGGTTCGCGAAATGTTTCGGTCCAGTTTCGAGTCGAGCGTAACCGCAAGCTGGTCTGCAATTCGTGCCTTTTCCGCGTTGATTATCCGGTTGACCGCCGCACGACGAGCTTGACCCTTCAGCTTGAGCGCATCTATTCGTATCCGCAAAGCCGTTTTTTTTGCATCGATAAAGCGCTCAACCACCTGGGCAATCTCTTGTCTAATGCGCCCACCCAAGGGACCGATTGGGATATTTGGCCTATTTTGGTGGCGCTCTAACGCGTCACCAATTCGGCTGATAATGTCCGCTCGAGCTTCATTTTTCAGACGGTCGATAAAGTCGCTGTTCGAGATGTCCTGATCCAAACGGTCACGCAAAGCTTCGGCAATGTTGTTAACGAAACTTACGCTCGCCTGATGGATCGCGACTGGATCGCTGTTTAAGGTGAGCCGCTCGTAGATGTTCGTGTAGTGTGTGCCGGCAGCAAGATCGAGCGACCCACGCGGCTGGTTGATAAGCCGCCAGCTTAATGCGCCATCAACCAAAGTTTGATCCACTTGTTCGTGGATGTTGTTGATCAGCCCGTTTATCTGTGCGCCGTCAGAAAGGCCTATGTAAATTACTTCACCGTATATTCCGAACGGCCCTTTTCGTGCCTCCGCTCGCATCGCAAAAATCATGTCAAGGTGTTGCAGAATCTGGTCAAAGCCGATGTCGATGTCTGCATTGACCCCGCGGATTCCGATCGTGCCGTCCAAGCCCGCGATCCAACCGGGCGCTGCGATTGTGAATTGCCAGGGTTGGCTTTCTGTAATTGTTGGCGGCGCAGTTTGTTTCGGTTGCAGTTCTAGCGTGCCCGCGTTGAGAGGACCGATGAGCGCAAATCCCGCGCCCGCGAATAAACAAAGCCTGATTTTCATGTGCCGAGTTTTACTTTAGGAAATTTTTGATGCGCAGCGTGGTGTCTTCGTTGAGTTCGATTCTGCTGTAACTGCTGCGACGGGTCTATGGGACTTTCGGCCCATGTTCAAGTTCTTTCAGAGATGTGCGACGCAAAAAAAAATCGGCCTCCTGATAAAGGGAGGCCGATTTACTTAACCTATCGGAGAGATTGCTCGCCCTTAGTGGAAAAAGTAACGGATACCGGCACCCACCAGGTGTTGACCCAGGTCGCGTTCCTGGTTCGTTTCGATCTGGGTGCTTGTATAGTTGAGGTAGTGGTATTCGATAAACGCGCTCCACTGCGGATTAAAGAAGTAATCTGACCCGGCGACAATCTGCCACGCCAGGTCCGCATGACTTCGTCCACCGCCAGTGTTGATAGGGACTCTACCAGTTACGGGGTCCACAACCTCGACCCCCGCAGATTCGGCATAGTAAATGCCGACCCCGGCGCCGGCATATGGCTGGAATCTTTGGTTTCCAGGTGCGAATCGCAAGATGAAGTTCGCCATGAACGCGCCTGTATTGATCCAAGTGGTCACGTCGCGCTGTGCTAAAACGTTCCAATTGATATCCGTTAGGCTGAAGTCAGCGCCACCGCGAAAGCCATTGTAAAAGAAGTCGCCTTCGATCGTTGGACGAACTACGCCCGTGCCAAAGACGTAACCGAGTTTAATGCCGCCAAAGAAACCGACGTCATTTTTCGGGTCAACTACGATACTGTCTCCGAAAAAAGGCGAATTCGGATCATTGTCCGAAAAAACTCGGGTTCCGCCGCGGTTTTGATAGACATTAGCGCCCGCGTCGATTGCTCCGTAGAAACCGAGTCCATACATTGGCGGCGGCGGCGGCGCGACCTGCTTGTATTCAACAGCCGGTCCCGCTTTAACGGAAGCGGCAAGAAGTCCTGTCAACGCAAGGGTAGAGAATAGTAATTTTTTCATGTTAAGGCTTTTCATTGGTTCGTTGTGATACTCCTCTTAGGGAAAAATACCGATCAGGTCAAGGGAATACTTGTTTTACATTGTTCGGTATTCGTGACGGCCATCGTGCAGTAAGTGCATCATAGAGTCTATGGGACTTTAGTCCTAGAACTTTTGTGCCGGGGAATTCATCGGCGCGTCTGGAGCTGTCGAGTCAACCGAGCTGAAATCGAACCAGACGCTCTCACTCAGGACGTCGAAAGTTTCGGCTCCTTGGTTTTGAGCGTCAGACTGAATTCTGCTCCTGGGGCGATAATCCCATCGCACGGTGGTTTGTGGCATTTTGTTGCTTGTGCGTTCGGGACGCGCTCGATCCAGCTTACCGCACCTAAGCGCCACGCTGATTGCTGCGCAAGCTGCAACGCCAGCAATACTGAGCAACGCAACCACTGATACGTGGAAACCACGTTCGAAAAAATAGGTTCCACTCGCGCCAGCAAAGATCCCGACAACAATGTACGAAATGGTAGCAAGCGTCTCCCGTCTGCCGGATCGTGGCGCGTCTGAGTCGTATTTTGGAAACCACATTTTCAATTCGTGGAGCGGCAAAGCGAACGAATACGACGTTTAATCCGACAAATGAAATTAGACGTTAGCCTGAGACATGCTGCGCGAAGCTATTTGCCGGGATCTGCGGCAGCCTTGACTCCGGCGAGAAAGTCACAGCTCTCCACGCCTTTGATGAAAAAAGCAGAAGCGCCTGCGTTGATCGCCATCCGACGAACTGACGGATCATCTTTGGCAGTCAGCACAATGACCCGTGTCGAGGGGGAGACGCGTCGGAGTCGCGTTTGCACCTCCAGTCCACTCATCTGCGGCATAAGGATGTCGATCACTGCGACGTCAGGGCAGTGCGCCGCGGCATGCTCTAAAAATGCGATCGGATCGGTGAAGGCTTCCACCTTCCAACCAGCGGAATCGAGAAGCCGGCGCGTGGCTTTGAGGATCGAAGTGTCGTCGTCCAGCAGATACACAGCCGCAGTTTCTTTGTTAAGCGCGACCATTTTAATCTCCCACGCGCAAAATCGCACCCGGTTGGCTAGATGGTTCTGCGCACGAAATCAGAACAGAAGCGTGTTCACGCACAACATCACGCATGCGACCACGTTAGCGTGCCAGAGCAGCGGAACGCAATTAGACCTTAGTCCCGGGTTTGGCCACTTGGGGCACTTCAGCTTTTTGCAGTACTACCATTAGCTCAGCAACCGAGGTAATCCCGAGCTTCTGCATTACGTGGGCACGATGCGTCTTGACGGTTTTTTCGGCCATTCCCAGCTCACCGCCAACTTGTTTATTGAGCATTCCGGTAGCTACAAGTTGCATGACTTGGTACTCGCGCGGCGTTAACCGTTCAAGCAAGCCTCCCGCGTGATTCTTCTCCGATGCGCGGCGATGCTGTTCGGCTGAGCGAGTCAGGGCACGTTCGACGCTTTCCAACAGTTGCCGGGGTTTGAAAGGCTTTGGCAGAAAATCGATCGCCCCTCCTTTCATTGCCCGGGCGCACATTGGAATATTGCCGTGCCCGGTCACAAAAACGAGCTGCTCTTCGCGGCCGTGTTCGGTTAGACCTTTTTGGAAATCGATTCCGTTGAGGCCGGGCATCTGCACATCGACAATCACACACGAAGGTCCGGCATGGGCTGAACGCGAGAGAAACTCGGAAGCAGACTTGAAGAGTTCCACTTTGTAGCAGGCCGCGTCTAACAATCGCTCCAGACTTTTTCGCATCGATTGATCGTCATCGATCACGAACACCATTGCAGTTGAACTCATCATTGTGGGATTCCCTCCTTAATTGGCAGACGAAAGTGAAAACACGCTCCGCCTCCATCGGCATTTTCGGCGGCAACGCTCCCGCCGTGTGCCTCGACGATCGAGCGCACGATGGCAAGGCCCATTCCGAGGCCTTCTTCCTTGGTGGTAAAGAATTGCTCGAAAAGCCGATCACGGGCTGTCTCGGAGATCCCGGAGCCATAGTCGCGCACAACGACGGAGATTGTTCCTTCGCCATTGTGATTCGTCGCAATCTCCAATATCCGGCGGCCGGGCGGCGTGTCATGCATGGCATCAAAGGCATTGCGCACGAGATTGATCAGCACCTGTTGAATCTGGGTGGGATCGCATTCAATTGCCGGCAAATCTGGCGCGAGAGACATCTCCATCTTACACAACTGTGCGGCGGCGTCCGGATGGACCATATGGGTGACGGCTTTCACCACGTCATTAAGATTTATCTGGCCCCGAAGCGCGCTGCCCTTTTTGATGGCACTCCGGACATTACGCATGATGTCGTGGGCGCGGCGCGCATCTCGCACGACGTCGGTGAGAATTTCCTGCAGTTGTTCCGGGTTGAGTCTGCCCTGTTCGAGATATTGCGTTGCGGCATTGGCGTTGTTCACAATCGCTCCCAGCGGTTGGTTTAATTCGTGCGTGAGGGAGGCAGTCATCTCACCGAGCAAGCTGACCCGGCCGAGAAGTTCCACCTGCTCCCGATTGCGTCGTGTTACCTCTTCCGCTGCCAGGCGCGCTGAGATATCGACAACGTTCGCCAGAACAACAAGCCCGCGCGGCGTCTGAATCGGATTCAAACCAATTTCGACTGGAAATTCGCTGCCGTCCTTGCGGCGAGCAAACAATTCCCGGCCTGCGCCCATTGCCCGCGCTTCCGGCGCGGCGAAGAAGTTAGCGCGGTCGGTCGAATGTGCGTGCACGAATCGAGGTGGTACCAAAACGTCAACGACTTGGCCAATAAGGTCGTCACGCGCATAGCCGAATAGTTTTTCGGCATGAGCGTTAACGAGCAGGATCCGACCTTGATGATCGATGAGGACCGTGCCGCTGGGTGAAGCTTCCGTCGCCAACTCAAAGAGTTTCTCCGCCTGCTTTCGCTCCGTGATATCCATTGAGACGCCGAGAAGGCGCCTTGATTTGCCATCTCCCTCAGGCAAGCAGCGAGCGCGTCCGCCAATCCAGCGGATCGTCCCATCGGGCAGCACGATGCGGTACTCAGTTTCGTAAGCGCCGTGAGTCCGTATCGCTCGCCGCATGGCCTGATCGCGCGCGCGTCGATCGTCCGGATGCACACGCTGTTCGAATTCTCGGTAGGTGATCTCACCCTCTGCTGGGAATTGGAAGTGTTCACGCACTTTTTCGGAGACCCAGATTCGCTCGGTGGTCAAATCAAATTCCCAGACTCCGAGCTGCGTCGCTTCAGTGGCGAGGGCAACGCGTTCCTCGAATTCGCGCAGAGCCTCTTCTTTTCTGAGTAATTCTGTGACGTCCACGCACGACCCGATGTAGCCGATAAACTTTCCTTGAGCATCGTAACGCGGCACCCCGCTGTCGGAAATCCAGCGGTATTCGCCATCGTGACGCTTCAATCTGTATTGCATCACGAACGGCTGCCGGTCGTCGAATGCTTCGACGTACGTTTCGAGGCAGTTCTGTAAGTCGTCCGGATGCACGTTCTCGGACCAACCATTTCCGAGTTCGTGCTCGATTGTGCGGCCGACGAACTCCAACCAGGTTTTGTTCAAGAATGTACAGAGTTTGTTGATGTCTGACATCCAGATCATCACGGGCGCAGTATTGGCCATGTTGCGAAAACGCGCCTCGCTCTCAACTAGTGCCTGCTCCGCCAATTTGCGTTCAGTAATTTCCATCAAAACACCGCGCTCACAGACCGGCTTGCCATCGTCTCCAAACTCGACGCTGGCACGCCTGGTCACCCAACGAACGCTGCCATCGCCTAGCTTGATCCGGTATTCAGCATCAATTTCCTCCCCGGTTGTCAGTGAATTCTCCACAAGCTGGCGCACCAATTGACGATCCTCGGGATGCACAACGCTTCGGGCACGCTCTGCAGTGAGCTTCTCCGACTGAGAGAAGCCAAGGAGCGACCGATCTTTGCCCGAAAGCCAAACTTCATCGTGCAGAATGTCCCAGCTCCACACGATGAGTTTCGCAGCGTTAGCGGCCAGACCCATTCGCTGGTTGGTCTCGCGCAATTCAGTTTCACTTGCCTGTAAACGCCGAGTGGTCTGCGCGGCGCGGAGCATCTCATAGCTCAATTCGTATGCCATCGCTGCGACCAGGCATTGGTAAAACAAGCTCACTGTGACCGGCATTGAGACAAGCCCCCATCCAATTGCCACGCCATCCGCGGTTCCCAGCACGACGAAGAACAGAATGCCGCCGCCGACGAATAGGGCCTGCCGCCGGTCGCCTCGCCGCCATACAGTAATCATGGCATCCGACACGAAGATGATGAGCAAGAGCAGGCTGAGCTGCGCGACTAACATCCAGGAGTTCGGCACGCCTGTTGCAACCGAGACGGGTTCTCCGAAGAAGGAGATGTGCCGCAGCGCAGTAATCTGCCGATAATTAATGTTCGGCCAGAAAGTGAAATTGAGGATCAGCGACAATGTTCGCACACCGACGATCGCCCATGCGAGCCACGGTCGACCGGCCCGCAAGTAAAGACGCACAAAGGCGACGAGCGATGCGATCATCACCCACACCGGAACATGTAACCACCGTACTACTTCGCCGAATTGTTCAGGTGTTTGCGCCCGCATCAATGCCAATTCCAACGCGGCAAAGCTCGCAACAGCGATTGCCAGCACTGAAAAAACGAGGTTTGCTCGCGCCGCCCGGTTCTTCCACCAGACAATGAACTGAATGAACGCTAGCGTGAGGCACGCCCCGCCGCCAACCGACCAGATGACGGTGATCCAGCTCATGCCTTTTATGTCATCGGTTGTCCGAGTTTATACCACCGGCAACTGGATCGGGAAAACTCTTAATATCTCCGAAACGAGTTATGAATTCAGCGAGCTCACTGCCCGCAGCCATGGGACTTTAGTCCTATTTAGTAACGGCGACCATTTCGTCAAACTGAACATGCAGTGAACGAGTTGGCCAGTAGTGTACGAACCAGTGAAAATCTTATGAAAACAAAAGAGATCATCAAAAGAGCCCGCGAACTCGCCAAACCATTTCGCATCAGCAATGGCAAAGATTTCCGTCTCAAGGATGTCGACCCGGATGACACGCTCGAATTCACCAAGGAGGCAGACAAACCAAGAGCAAAGGAAGCACTAGCGACGGGCGTCACAGCCTTGGCGGAGTTGCAAGACAAGCTCTACGCACAGGACAAATGGGCGGTGCTCCTGATCTTTCAAGCAATGGACGCAGCCGGCAAGGACGGCGCCATCAAGCATGTCATGTCTGGCATAAATCCGCAGGGCTGCCAGGTCTATTCTTTCAAATCGCCCTCGTCCGAGGATCTCGATCACGATTATCTCTGGCGCTGCATGAAATGCCTGCCGAACCGGGGACACATTGGAATTTTTAACCGCAGTTATTATGAAGAGTTGCTCGTCGTTCGGGTGCACCCCGAATTTTTGGCTAGGCAAAAGCTGCCTCCAAAACTCGTAGGCAAACAGATTTGGGAAGATCGCTACGAAGACATCCGAAATTTCGAACAATATCTGGCAAGGAATGGCGTAGTGGTGCGCAAATTTTTTCTCCACGTTTCCAAAAAGGAACAGAAACGACGATTCCTTGATCGAATCGCAGACCCGCTAAAAAACTGGAAGTTCTCGTCCAATGACGCCAGTGAACGCGATTTTTGGGACGATTACATGAAAGCGTACGAACAGATGATTCAGGAAACAGCGACGAAGCACGCACCGTGGTATGTCGTCCCGGCGGACAACAAATGGTTTACGCGCACCATCGTAGCATTGGCGGTTATCGAAGCTCTCGCCTCGCTCGATCTTGCCTATCCGGAGGTGGACCAATCAAAACTCAAGGAACTGGCCGCAGCGAAAAAGAAGTTGTTGAGTAAATAGCGCTCGCCGTTGTGGAGGCGCTCTCGCGTTTTTCCGGCTTGCTGTGAATGGGGCTTGTTGCTAATGAAGCCTGGTGAGCGAGACAAGCTCAAGAGTGCAGGAAGAGATCGTCTGGCGTGGCACATCGTCGCAATGGAAAAACTTCGGTGTATATCTTTTGTGCGGTCTTTTTTGCTGGCTCATCGTGCCTGTTTTTTTCGCGCTGGCCTATTATCTCCAAACAAGATGCAAAGTGTTCGAGCTAACAACTGAGCGCCTAAAAATCACCTCTGGCGTGTTTACCAAAGTGACCGAAACGCTGGAATTGTATCGGGTGAAAGATATCGAAACGCGGCAACCGTTTTTTTCGCGACTCGTCGGCATTGAGAATGTCCAGATGAATACATCAGACGCCTCGTCGCCATTTGTTTTGATCGAAGCAGTGCCATCGAGCGTTGGGTTCGCGGACAAATTGCGCAATCAGGTCGAGATCATTCGCCAGCAAAAACGGGTACGTGAGATCGACATCGAGTAGAAATACGCTTTTTCCAGCGAAGGTCTAAGGTCCACAGCGTCTTGAATGCAACGCATTGTGTAGTAATACCTTTGCCTTCCAATGATATCATGAAAATCCTGACGACTGTTGCTATTTCGATTGGACTTCTCACCGCGTCTCAGGCCATGGAGAAGCCTTCGTTTCACACGAAAGGCACACCTACAGGTAAACCAACCGGTGCGCTCAAACCCGGCGAGTACTGGTGGCATCCTGAAATTTCGCCCCAAGGGCCGCTCATGATCCTTGTCAGCATTCCGGAGCAGACGATGCACGTGTATCGCAACGGCGTCCTGATCGGCCGCTCAACCGTGAGCACAGGCTCGAAAGGCCATTCCACGCCTGGCGGGGTTTTCAGCATCCTGGAGAAAAAGCAGACGCACCGTTCTAAAACGTATAACAATGCGCCTATGCCTTACATGCAACGGCTCACCTGGAGCGGGATCGCCATGCACTCCGGCGCGCTACCCGGTTATCCGGCCAGCCATGGCTGCGTACGCTTGCCTTACGATTTCTCGCAGTTGCTCTTCAAAGCGACGGAGAAGGGTGGCACTGTTGTGGTCGGTGATGACAAGACGCCCACACCACATCTTGCCTCGAATCCGGGTTTACTGCTCGCGCCGAAGGATTTCACACCGGACATGGTCCGCCATCTCGCCAAGGACGAGTATGACTGGCGGCCCGAGCGCAGCACCGAAGGGCCAATGACGATTATCGTAAGTTCCGCCGACGATGCGTTGTATGTATATCGCAATGGCAACCCCATCGGACGCGCTGCAGTTCAAGTCAGCGGCCGCGGTCGCCTCGGAAACAGCGTGTTTACATTACTCGAAGGGAGCACCGGCAAACCGAGTCAGCTCGCGCCGGGACGCGAGGCACGCAGATGGATGCGTGTGACCAGCGAGGGCCAGCCTGTTGAAGCGGACGAGATCGCTTCGAGAATCCGTTTCAACACCGAATTTGCCCAGAAACTCGCAGACGAACTGAAGCCGGGTACAACAGTCATCGTTACAGATCAGCCCGTTGTGCGCAATCCAACAGCTGATTCCACATATTTCGCGGCGGCGAATTGATGTTACTCGCGACGTGTGCTCTCGCTGAATGACGAAAAGTAAGGCCATCGCGTCATGAACGCGGCACTTCCCGCGCACAAGACCAAGATCGTCGCCACGATCGGCCCGGCCTCGGAATCACCTGAGATGCTGGCGCGGCTCATCCGCGCCGGAATGAACGGCGCGCGGTTGAATTTTTCACACGGGACACCTTCCGAACACGCGCAAGCTATTAGGCGAATCCGCGACGCAGCGCGCGAAACGGGACGGCGCGTAGCGATCATGGCAGATCTTCCGGGCCCGAAACTGCGGCTGGGAAAAATCGATCCGGAACCGATTCAACTTCAGCCCGGTGCGCGTTTCACGTTAACGAGTGAGGACATCGTTGGGGATGCGCAGCGCGCCTCCACGACCTTCCAGCAGTTGTCACGCGTGGTGAAGCCCCGCGATCGGATTTTTCTGAACGACGGTCTCGTGCAGCTCGTGGTCGATCGCGTCGCGGGAAACGACGTGGAGTGCACGGTTGTTGCTGGCGGCGAGTTGCGCTCACGCAAAGGACTGAACCTTCCCGGCGTTGACCTGGGGATCAGCGCGTTTACCGAAAACGACCGCGCCTGTCTTGAGTTCGCGCTCGAACATGGTGTTGACGCCGTGAGCCAGTCGTTTGTTGAACGCGCCGCGGACGTACATGCTGTGCGCACGGCTGCGGCAAAGATGGGCAGACAACCTTTCATTATTGCAAAGATCGAACGAGCCGACGCGCTCGCGCACTTCGACGAAATTCTCGCCGCGGCCGATGGCATCATGATAGCGCGCGGCGATTTGGGAGTGGAGGTGCCGATCGAAGAGATTGCCTACACACAGAAGCAGCTCATTGCGAAAACGAATATTGCGGGACAACCCGTCATTACTGCGACGCAGATGCTCGAATCAATGGTTTCGAGCCGTCTCCCTACCCGGGCCGAGGCAACTGATGTTGCCAACGCGATACTCGACGGCACCGACTGTGTCATGCTCTCTGGCGAGTCGGCGGTGGGGAAATTTCCCGAGGAGGCAGTCACGATGCTGGCGAAGATCGCCGCGGTCACGGAAGCACATCGACCTCCCAGGAGCTTTAGTGTTCAACACGATTTCGCGCAGCACAAAGCAACGACCCGGGCCCGCGATCGCATGGCGTCCCTGGTCGAGCAAGCACTGTACACGGTTCCATGCGATCTGGTGCTCGTGCCAACGCGCGGCGGCATGGTCGCGCGCGCCATTTCGCGTTTCAAACCGCCGGTGTGGATCATCGCGCCGAGTTCAGATTCCGCCGCATGTCAGAATCTCGCGTTCTCCTACGGGGTGTATTCGATCGATCTCGCTGAGGAACCGGACGATTGGCGCGAATGGATTGTACGCTGGCTGCGCGAAAACAGAATCACCGCCGAACGGGTGATGCTGGTCGCCGGTCCCTCGCCGCGAAACCCGAAAGCCAATTACCGGATCGAATTGATGCGTTTGGACACGGAGAAAAGCTGAGGGCTTTCACAAGACGAAAGTCCAACAGGCGAGCTTGCTTTAGTAGACTGAGAATTACCAGCCCAACACCAAAATGAGAATCACCCTCGAAGACGACCAGCGCGCCGCGCTTGCCAGACTCATTCAACAGCGCCACCGGTTACCATCGACCCTGCCGAAGATGGATGAAATCATTGAAGTTTAGTCAGCGATATATCAACTAGGGAAAAACGTTATGCCATTCGAAAAATTTGACCTTGAGAACCTGGATAAAGAGCGGCGTAAGGCCATTGCAAACTCAATTCGTACAATGAGCGTTGAAGAACTCAAAGCGCTCGGAAACGAAATCTTTCGTTACGCAGACGATCCCTGGCGGGAGAAGTTCTTTCGGTTCATCGCTGAGAATCCCGGCGCCTCGTTCCACCACGCAGTTATGAGCGACGGCGTCAACATTGTTTACTGCCGCGATCAAGATAAGGGCATGTGGTTCCTCCCGGGCAGCGGCATGGGACCATTGCAAGCCACGGGCCGGAAGATGATGAGCGAAATAATCCGCGGACAGCGTTGAGGGCACGGTCGAGCCGAATGAACGGCTGCCGTGTCGCGGTGTTCTGTTCTGACGTTCCGATTTTCCAAGCACGATATGAGCAAAGAAAAGACTCCCTTTGGACAATCCGACATTGTTCGTCTCAGCGACGAAGATGCGTCTGTCGAACTTCTTGAACGCGCGGTCACCGGCCTGTGGGACGTTGTTAACGAGCTAACGCGCTTCCGGCGAACGACGCGCCAAAACTATCGCGTGACCATTTTCGGCTCCGCACGCCTCCAGCCCGCCACACCGACCTATGACGGAGTCAAGAAACTCGCCGCCGAACTAACAAGGATGGGATGCGATATCATCAGCGGCGGCGGCCCCGGTCTAATGCAGGCCGCAAACGAAGGGGCGCACTCAGTTCACCCCAAGGCTCTCAAGCGTTCGGTCGGTATCCGCATCGCGCTGCCATTCGAACAGAACGTGAACCCGTTCGTCGGCCAGGCGTACGAACATCGCACCTTTTTTTCCCGGTTGCACCATTTCATGATCGTGTCTGACGCTTTCGTTGTCGTTCCCGGCGGTATCGGAACTCTCTTGGAGTTGTCGCTCGCATGGCAACTCCTCCAAGTCAGCAAACTTTATAACGCGCCTCTGATTCTTGTAGGGAAAATGTGGGCCGACTTAGTCGAATGGGGGCGGCGCTCAATGCTCCACAAAGGCAACGAACTCGCAAACGAGATCGATTTTAAAATTCCGCATTGCGTAAACACGATGGATGAATGCATCGCGCTGATCCGCGAAAACCGTGCCGCGTGGTTGGCCGCACAGACAGTGAAGTAATCACATGAGCAAGCGAATCGGCGTTGTCACGGGCGGCGGAGATTGTCCGGGCTTGAACGCGGTGATTCGCGCAGTCGCGAAAGCTTCGGCGAACCGCGGCTGGGATTGCATCGGCGTTCTTGGGGGCTACGAAGGATTGCTCGAACCACGGCAAACGATTCCGCTCGATTACCAGATACTCAGCGGATTATTGCCGCGCGGCGGAACGATTCTCGGCACCGCCAACCGCGGGAGGTTCTCCGCCAAAGTTGGCCACGGTGAAAATCGCGCGTTGCCGAAGGAATTACTTGAGGGCGTGAAAGCCGGTATGGACTCGCTGGGTTTGTTTGCGCTCGTCTCCATCGGCGGCGACGGCTCGTTGAGCATCGCGCAGCAACTATTTGAACACGGTATTCCAGTAGTGGGGGTGCCCAAGACCATAGACAACGATTTGGAAGGAACGCTGTTCACATTTGGATTTGATTCCGCCGTGTCCTGCGCGACCGATGCGCTCGATCGCCTTCACACTACCGCTGAAAGTCACAACCGCGTCATGGTTCTCGAAGTGATGGGACGTTACGCCGGCTGGATCGCTCTCTACGCGGGTGTGGCGGGCGGTGCGGACGTGATTTTGATTCCTGAGATTCCGTTCTCCTGCGAAAGCGTCTGCACTAAAATTCAGGAACGCGTGAACCTCGGGAAAAATTTCACAATCATCATCGTCGCGGAAGGGGCGCGAGGGAAAGACGGTGGCTTCATCACTTCCCGGGCGCATAGCAAAACCGGTGAGGCGCGACTCGGCGGGATTGGCACAATAGTGAGCGCGGAAATCGAGAAGTGCACTGGCAAAGAATCGCGCGTATGCGTTCTCGGGCACCTTCAGCGCGGCGGGTCCCCGACCACATTTGATCGCGCGCTTTGTTCAATCTTCGGCGCAACAGCGGTGGAACTGATCGCTGCGGGTGAATTCGGAAAAATGGTAGCGTTCACGGGACCGCAGGTTGGCTCAATCAAAATCAGTGACGCCATCGGCAAACTCAAAGTCGTGCGTCCCGATGGGAATCTGGTTCGCACTGCGCGTGCGCTCGGCATTTGTTTTGGCGATTAGCCCCGAACACTGTGGAATTTCTCCGAGAACGTGGTGGCGTTTTCAAAAATTTCTGTTCAGACTGAATTGAGCGATTGAGACCCCAGCCCGAAGGGGAGTCCTAGTGTTTAGAATAAGATCGATCAGATAAAGGTGTGACCATGGCAGTGGAAATGAAATATGAGCCTAACGGCATCTGTGCGCTACGCATTAGGGGCATTTTGAAACGATCCGAATTCGACACAGAGCAAAGCGCACTCGCGCACAAGATCGACACGGGATCGAAACCTCGCTTGCTGGTCATTCTTGAAAACTTTGAGGGCTGGGAGCGCGGCGCAGATTGGGGGAACGATCTCGATTTCCTTTTTTTGCATAGCGGTAAAATTTCAAAGATCGCCATCGTCGCTGAGCCACGTTGGGAGACAGTTGCACTCGCTTTTGCCGGAGCGGGAGTCCGTCGCGCGCCGGTGAAGTTTTTTCAGCCTAACGAACTGGAGCAGGCGCGGAGCTGGCTGGCGGAATAATCGGTCCGGCAAGTTGCACAGTCAGTCTTTTTGTTGGCGGCCTCGCCTTCGCGCAAGAAAATACGACAACGGAATTCCGGCCAGAATGGCCACGAGAGCGAGCACAGAAACCTGAGACGCATGCCTGACGAGAAAGAAAGGCGAATAGCGTTGATAAAGGACAAAACCGGGAAGCAACCTGCTCCACGGCACGAGAAGTAGGAGCAAGAAGCCGATTGCGGAACAAATCGGCATCCCCATTGCCTTGTAGTTTCGAGTCTTCCAGCAATACGCGCTGCTGATCATAAACGACGTCAAGAACAACATCGAAAGGCACACCCCGGCAGAACGGCGGAATTTCGTTCCACCAATCGGCGTTGCATAGCGACGAAGGTCCTTCTCAAGCAGGTTCGACAATGCGCTAATTTTGTCGGCGGATTCGCCGCTCACCGATAGCCGGCGTGATGAATCGCCAAAGTCAATCGTTACTGACGAGATCGGTTTATCAGGGTGGTAGTACGTGTACGAAAACGCGAAAAGTTCATTTGGAAATGCGACGCTACTCGCAAGCGACAGGTGCGGAATCTCGATGTCCTGACCGTCGATATTAACCTTCACAGTCTCCCGACCGGAATCTTCGGGACCATTCGATGCATCAATAAGGGCATGGGTCTCCAGCAAAATAGCGTCGAGATCAGTCGCTCCCAATTTTAGAGCCGGCAGATCACGGACCTGTGAAAATTCCCCGCCGTCGGACAGCAACGTTGTCGCGAGCGACACGCAAACGCTCAGAAGAACGGAGAACCGCATCTTGGAAGCGTAACAAATACTCGCCCTGTCCGGCTGGGACCAGGGAGCGATTATCTTGCGCCTCTCCTTCTCGAACGCATTGCAATTACTGCCAAACCAAAACCGATGAGAATCAACAAGGGGTAAAGAATTGCCGGCTGCGCCGCTGTTCGTTTGGGCGCCGGAGGTTTTGGCCGAGTCGCAAATTCAATCGGAATCTTGACCTGCGACCCTGTGCCGGGCTGGAAACGCCACTGCGAATATGCTTCAAGAGCAGCGCCATCAAGTTGTTTGTTTCCGGTGCTCTGCAGCATTCGCGCTCCGGTCACCTTCCCGGTTTGTTGATCGATCGTAACGAAAACAACCCCTTTCCCTGTGAGCCCCTGCTTCGCCCATTCGGGTCGGTATACGGGTCTCGGAGTGTAGATCGCCTTTGGAAGCTGTTGCCCCGCTGCCGGACTTCCAGTCTGAGCGTGCAGCGATGAGACGGAGATCAGCGTCATCGCAAGAACGAGAACGAACTTGCGCATCAACTTCCTTCGGGAAATTCTTCTTGCGTTACCAACAAGGCCAGATGCTGCCGCGCGCACTTGCGGGTCCGACATTCGGTAGACGCTCCGATCAAGCAAATAATGAATGAATCCTGTCGCGAATCCGAGAGCGAGTAGCACAGGCACCCAGGTGGATGTTCGTAATTGGGTCGCAAGCGCACCAAATATTCGGTCGCCATAGTACGTGCCAGTTTCGCGATTTGCTTC
>Ga0137403_10004580_pt1 | contig 16263 bp, 10 predicted proteins | sample CZOMad2_1_16fung_FD_122057 | JGI IMG/M metagenome (GOLD analysis project Ga0137403, IMG submission 122057) | Vadose zone soil fungal communities from Angelo Coast Range Reserve, California, USA - CZOMad2_1_16fungal (Hybrid Assembly) | ecosystem: Environmental > Terrestrial > Soil > Vadose zone... | reverse complement strand
CCGCCTCTCGCCGAGCAGAACGGATGAGCAGCAACTCACCGCTAGGCGTCATCTCCCTGCTCGCAGCGGATACTTCGGCTTCTTGACTTCTGGTGGCGGATTTTTCTTGAGTGACTTGAGGACTTCCTCGATGCCTCGTTGTAATTGCGGGTCGCCGCCTTTGGCCATCAGCGAAGGATCATCCACGACGGCAATGTCCGGATCGACTCCGTGGCCTTCGATGATCCATTCGCCCTTGGTGCTGTAAATGCCAAAGGTGGGCACGGTCACGTTCCCACCATCGACCAAGGAAGGGGTGCCGGAAATCCCGATCAAACCACCCCAGGTGCGTGTGCCGATGAGCGGGCCGAGGTTCGCTTTTTGAAAGTAGAACGGAAAGCAATCTCCACCAGAACCACTCCACCCATTGATCAGCATCGCCTTGGGGCCGGAGTTGGCGATTTGGGGCCAGTTCCAATCCTGGCCGTCCCGCACGCCCCAATAATTAATCACTTTCCGTCCGAGCATTTCCACAAATCGATCGGGAATCTGCCCACCACTGTTGAACCGCTCATCAATGATCAGTCCGTCCTTGCTGAATTGCGCGCGAAACTGCCGGACTAGTTCTGATTGTCCTCCGCGGCCGGTATCCGGCACATAAACGTAACCAACTCGACCATCGGTAGCGTCGTCCACTTTTTTGCGATTTTTCTCGATCCAGGCCAGATGCCGCAGGCGTGCTTCGCTGCTCAAGGTTTGGACCAGCACTTCGCGCGAACCTTCGGTAATCGGTTTGTCATTTACAGTAATGAAAACCGGCTTATCCGCCAGACCCTGGAAAGCGGCGTAGGGTTCCCGCTCGGTATCCAGGGGCATTCCATTTACTGCGAGCAGATAGTCACCTTCTTTCACGTCAACGCCTGGTTGCTTTAGTGGCGAACGTACCTCGGCATCCCAGGCAGCGTCCTCGATAATTTTTTTGATGCGATAGGCGCCGTTCTCCAGCGAGAAGTCGGCTCCCAGGTAGCCGACGCCTTGCTCGCGGGAGTTCTCGGTATCACCGCCGCTGCGATAAGTGTGGGAGGAATTGAGTTCGGCGATCAATTCACCAATCACATAATTGACATCCCAACGCGTGACTGCGTCCTTGAGCAACTCTCCATAGCGCTGGCGCATGGTTTCCCAATTAACGCCATGCATATTGGGATCGTAGAAATAGTCGCGCTCCAGCCGCCAGGCTTCGGTGAACAGTTGCTTCCACTCCGCTTCCGGATCAATCATCGTTTCCAATCCACTGATGGGCAACTTCTTTTCAAATTTTTGGCTCTCCTTCGGCTCGATGATGGCATATTCACTTTTACGCCGGACGAGCATCTTTTCTCCTTTGGCCGCGAGGATAGATTCATCCACATCTTCAAGGATCGTTTTTTCTTCACGCTTCTCCAATTCGTAATAGACCAGTGTGCTCTTTTCCTCCGCAGAACCCGCTCTCGGCAGCCGCCGGTAAATGAGTTTTCCGTTTACCGCGGCGAGATCTCCGAAATAGCCGGGCTTCGGTGGCAAGATGACCGCGCGGCGCTCGAAATCCGCCACATCGATTTCTACGGGCTTGGGGGGCTTATCGTCTTTCTTTTCATCCTTGTCATCGCCCTTTTTGTCTTTTTTGTCATCATCACCGGCCTCGTCCTTTTTGGCGTCCTTTTTGGCCTCGTCTTTTTTCTCGTCCAGTTGCGGCTCGTCTTTCTTGCGTTCCTTGTCGTCAGGCTTCTTTTTATCCTTATCCTTACTTTTCTCCTTCTCTTTATCTTTGTCCTTTTCCTTTTTATCCTTCTCGCCTTCGTCATCGTTGCGCGGAGAAAGGGGCGAAGCTACGTCCTTGCGCAACGGCACTGAGGCCAGTTGGTAGCTGTTCGGATAAATCCAGGTATTATCCATATCGCTGTAGATTGGCGAAAAATCGCGACCTGACCGGTAGAAGAGATATTTACCCTCGGGATCGAACACTGGCTCGTCATCATCGTAATAACCGCTGGTCACCACATGCTTTTTGCCGTCTTTGGTATCGTAAAGTGCGATGGCGGTGTGCTGGTTCTCCAGATCATGAGCAAAGGCAAACCACCGACTGTCTTTGGACCAACTCACTTTGAAACGGTTGAGTCCGTCGTGATACAGCCACCGGCCATGATCAATGTCTTTGGTCTCCTTCTTCTCCAAATCGTGTAACTGGATCCGCATTGTCTGGTCAATGAACACTATTTTTTTGCTGTCGGGCGACCACCATGGACGATAGCGGAATCCCGGACCTAGCTTCGTCAATACTTCCTCCGCTCCCGAACCATCGGCCAGGCGAAGGGTCAATTCGTATTCCCCGGATCGATCGCTGAAGTACGCCAGGGTCTTGCCATCCGGCGACCAGGCTGGAAACCGCTCCGCCACGCCGGAACTGCGTGTCAGATTGCGCACGACACCATGTTCCGCCGGGACTGTAAACACATCTCCGCGCGCCTCGAATACGGCGCGCTTGCCCGAAGGAGAAATGTCCGCTTCACGCGCCGCTTTGGAAACATCTTCCAGACGCGGCTTGAGCGTCGCGCGATCGGTCAGCACGCGGATGCTCGCCTCGGAATATTTTTCGCTGGTCAGATTCATCAAATAAAGCCGCCCGCCGCATTCGAACACGATTTCTTCCGGCCCGATGTTGGGGAAATGAACATCAAACTCATCGAAGGTCGTAATCTGTCGAAATCTTTCCTTCTTCAAGTCGTAAGCCCAAATATTTGCCCGTTTGTTTTTGTCTCGGTCAGAAAGAAAATATAAGGTCGAACCATGCCACATTGGCAGGGAGTTCGCAGAGTCATTGCCGGAAATATTTTTCGCGGCATAGGTCTCCAAGTTAAACAGCCAGATGGCTGGATTCATCCCGCCGCGATATCGCTTCCAGGTTCGAAAATCTGTGGAAATGGGAATATAAGCCAAAGTTTTTCCGTCAGGTGAAATCGAGCCAAATTCGCCGTACGGCACGGGCAGTTTTTCGGGCAGGCCGCCGTTGGCTGAGATTTTGTAAAGTTGATTGAATCGATCCTTTTCGCTCGTACGCGAGGTCGCAAAGAGAATGGATTTCCCGTCGGGGTACCACTCCAACATGCGGTCAGGCGCGCCGTGATAAGTGAGGCGTTTGGGCAACCCTCCGGTTGTGGGCACGACATAGAGATCGGTATTGCCATCGTAATTGCCGCTGAAAGCGATCTGAGAACCATCCGGCGAAAAACGAGGGAAAGTTTCCTCGCCTTTGGGTGAGCTAAGCCGTAGGGCATCACCGCCGCTCTTGGGCGCAACCCAGATATCGCCCGCATAAACAAAAGCTATTTGCGTCGCAGAAACGTCCGGGTAGCGGAGCATCCGTGCGTCAACGCCGCAAGCGGAGGCAGATGCAGATTTTGAGGTCGTAGTGTCAACGGCAAAGCAGGTCACGCTGACACTGGCGCACAGGCACGAGGTTCGTAACAGGAAAAAAACTCTCATATTCATGTTTAAGAAAGAGGAAGCATCCTAGCCGAGAACCCCACCCTGGAAAACAGAATTCTTATCGAAAGCGCAACTAGTCAGCGACAACGGGTCGGAGTGCGGTCGTCCTCGCACGCAGCGATCCGGAACATTTGGGAGCGTGTAGGAAAGAACCATCACTCACGGCACTTGAATATTGCTGCGCCCGAGGAAGAGCGCACGCAGCGAGAAACGCAGCCGTAACTGACCAATTGTCCGAAGGCGATTCACGATCCAGGAAATCACTTTTTCGAAGTAGTCCGCTCAGCAATCCATCGGATATCCTGATTGTTGGCGACCGCATCACCGTGACCTATGTATTGCAACGGGCCAGGCAGGCGCCTGGCTGTGCGAGGGTCCAGCCACTTATGAGATTCGACATGGCTGTCGGAAAAAGCAATCACACCCAAAAGGTGATGCATGGTCGAAGGGTAATGAATTACCCTTAGCAGATTCATATCGATGCCGAAACCCGGTGTGCAGATGTTGCCGGGATTAACATCCATGAAGGCGAAGCGATTGGCCGGGGAATCCACGCTGATCTGCGCAGTTTTCATGTAAACCCGGAAGGTGGAACTCAAAGCGAGAGGCACCTCAACATTTCCCGGCGGAGTGCCGATATAGGAGTTCAGTGAATAGCTCCTCAACTCTGGCACGCTTCTCCCGCCCACGGGCCAGGAGGACCGGTCCCCCGGGCACTTGTATAACTGCGCTGATCTGAGATAGGGAGCAAAGAGAGCGTACCTGGGCTCAGTCAAATAGAGTGAATTGGTAAGAGTTTGTGGGTCGCCATGGTTCCCTCCGAAGACCCATAGATAAGCCTCCGACCGGGCCCCATTCTCGCCTCCGTTGAGGACCAGGTTCTCGCGGTTATCGAGCGGATACATCGCCCATGTCAAAACGATCTGTTTCTGGTTGCTCACGCATTGGACGCGGCGGGCCTCGTCCTTGGCTCTGGAGAGGGCCGGCAGAAGCAATGCGGCGAGAATGGCAATGATGGCAATGACGACAAGAAGCTCAATCAACGTGAAACCAGTACTGGCAGGCAGCCTCGTTGATTTTAGGAGGCTATTGCCGCATGGGACTCGGCGATGCGGGATCACACTTGGTTATAGCCGAGTTTCCCCTAACCCAGCAAGTCGGATTTAGAGGTCACAGTTTTTTGATCGAAATATTCCTGAACATCACCGGATCATTGTGGCCGGCGAAACCAAAATGGCCCATTTTGCGGTCCTTGCCGGGATGCGCGTGGCCGGCCAGGTACTCGGTAACGTGGCTCAAGTCGCAATCCAGAATTACTGTCCCATTCAGCTCGACTTTGATGGTAGAACCTTTCACCGTGACTTCCTCGTAATTCCATTCGCCAATGGGATGTTGATAGCCGCGCTGCGCTGCCACCATACCGTACGCGGAGCCGTGGGCTTGCCGCGGATCGATCTTCTCGCCAGTCGCCTTTTCGTAATGGTCATCGAGCACCTGGCTTTCACACATGCCTTCGTACGCGGTGTCGCCATGACCTGGATACCGAATGGCCAGGCCGTTGTTGCCTCCCCGTGGCAGCTTGATCTCGAGTCGCGCGATGAAATCGGGCTGATAACGCCGGGATTGTTCCGCGAATTTCCACGCGCGAATCTGGTGGTTTTCGTCGAGGCGATCAACCCGCTGGACAGCACAATTCGCAACGTTTTCCTGCACTCGGGCGACGACAAACAGGACGCGACGACGGTCGCCGCGAACTCCGTCGCCGTCTGCGACGGGCGACGTCGGTAGCCGCGGCGCGCGAGGTCGTTCTCGAGACGTTCCCACGGTCCGCGCGCCGTCGGCGCGTCGACGCCCGCGGCGGTGAGCTCGTCGTCCGACCAGAACGTGCCGTCGAAGAACAGGAGATCCGCTCCGCCGGCGACTCGCCGCACGGCGTCATCCATCGCCCCGGCCGTCGGGACGTAGGCGAGCGTTCCGCCGCTGCGCTCGTCCGTGAGTCGCAGGCCGACGTCGAAGGCCTGAGCCGGCGCGGCGCGGGCGTAGCGCGGCGGGCGCCGGGCCACCGCCGTCGCTGAGCAGCAGATCCCGAGTGGGCTGCCAGCGCGGTCGGTGAGGGCGATCGGACGGCCCTCCTCGAGGGCCCGCGCGTCGACACCTGAGTAGGCGGAGAGCACACGATAAAGCGGCCACTCGTCGCCGAGCAGCGCCGTCACGCCCGCCGGGGCGTACACCGGCAGCCGGTCGGCGCTCTCCCGCAGCAACAGGAGGCCGAGAGTGTGGTCGATCTCGCCATCGGTAAGCACGACCGCCTGGACGGGCGTCGCGCGGGAGCCGGAGGGGGGCCAGAGAGAGCGATGGGCAGCGAGCTGGATGCGAAGATCGGGCGAGGCATTCAGGAGAACCCAGCGCGCGCCGTCGGCGCTGACCGCCACCGACGACTGAGTCCGGCCGCGGCCGTCCTGTCGGGCTTCCGTGCAGTTACGGCAGCCGCAATTCCATTGCGGGACTCCACCACCCGCCGCCGAGCCGAGGATGATAACGCGCATTGAACAAAGGGGCCGGGTTCGTCACCCGGCCCCTCGTTAAGCCGTATCCGCTTGGTTCAGGCGTTGCCGGCGTACGCGCCGACTTCCATCCCCAGCTCGACGACCTCGAATTCAGGCTTCGTCCACGTCATTGGCTCTTCCTCCGGGGTAAATCGTGGTCAACCACTACGAGCGCTCGCCGTCACACCTACGCACGTCACGTGCCACCTGACGGCCCCAAGTTCGGAAAACCCAACGCACACGGATGTCGACACTTAACGCGTACACCCGCCAGTGCTGGCCCCCGCTGACGAGGCAGTGCGGTGAGTCATTTCACCCAACGTGGGTGAATACACCCAACCCGTGCCTCAAGGCTGCAGGCCGAACTTCTTGAGACGATAGCGCAGCGTGTCGCGCGAGATTCCAAGACGCTGGGCGGCCCTCGTTTGGTTTCCGGCGGCCTCGCGCATCGCGCGCTCGATCATGGCCTTCTCCCAGTGAGCGAGATCGACGCCTTGTGGCGGCAACGCCGGTGCACCGGCGGCCGCGTCGGCTTCGGCCGGCGGGTTGTGGTGCGCCGCCAGCGCGTTGTGGTCGGGGCTCGTGAGCGAGAGGTGCTCCACGTCCAGCGTCGGACCCCGGCTCCACAGCACCGCCCGCTCGATCACGTGGCTGAGCTCGCGGACGTTGCCGGGCCACGGATACGACAGCAACATCTCGCGCGCCGGCGCGCTGATCTCTCGCACCGTCTTTCCGTACTTGGCATTCAGGAGTCGCAAGTAGTGGTCGGTGAGAAGCAGCACGTCCTCACCCCGCTCCCGCAACGGCGGCATGACCAGGACGATCACCGCGAGGCGGAAATAGAGATCGCGGCGGAATCGCTCACGGCTCGCCTCGCGCTCGAGATCGCGGTTCGTCGCAGCGATAATGCGGACATCGACCTTGCGCTCGCGGACACTCCCGACGCGCCGCACCGTCCGTTCCTCGATGGCCCGCAGCAGCTTGCCCTGCACCGAGAGATCTACGTCGCCGATCTCGTCGAGGAACAGAAACCCACCCTCGGCGGCTTCGACCAGACCGGTCTTCGACTCCTTGGCATCGGTGAACGCGCCGCGCTCGTAGCCGAACAGCTCGGCCTCCATGAGGTTTGCCGGAAGGGCCGTACAGTTGACCTCGATGAACGGCTTCGATGCGCGAGGGCCGGCGGCGTGGATCGCGTGGGCGAGGATACCCTTCCCGGTGCCCGTTTCGCCCGTGAGCAGCACCGGCGGGGTGTCCTCCAACGCGGCGATCTGGCGCGCCCGCTCGAGCACCGCTTGGACGGCGGGTGACTCGCCCACCATCGCCGTGAACCCGACGTCCCGCGTGGCGCGGCGGCGGTAGTACGACAGCTCCTGCTTGAGCAGTCGGTTCTCGCGAGCGCGGTCGGCCAAGAGCTTCAGCTCTTCGAGGTCCACCGGCTTTTTGATGTAGTCGAAGGCGCCGAGCTTGACGGCCTCGACAGCGCCCTCAATAGAGCCGTAGGCCGTCAGCATGATCACGGGGAGCACGGGATCGAACTCGCGGATCCGCTTCAGGAGATCGATGCCGCTCATCCCGGGGAGCCGCACGTCCGCAAAGACGACATCCGGCTGGAGGCTTTCGAGCAGCTCGAGCGCTTTTTCGCCGGAGGCCGCCACCTCCGCTTCGAAGCCGTGGTCCGCCAGGAACGCCTTGGCGGACCGGGCCAGGGTCTGCTCGTCGTCGACGATCAGCACGGTCGAGCCGTTCATGAGAGACTCCGCACTGGCGTCGGCGCGGTGTCGCCACTGGCAACGGGCAGCCAGACGCGCACCGTCGTGCCGTGGCCGATCCGACTGGCGATCTCCAGGCGGCCGCCGGTTTCCTCGACGTAGCGCTTCGCGATGGCCAGGCCCAGGCCCGTTCCCTCCGGTCGGGTCGTGAAGAACGGCTCGCACAGGTTAGGCAGAATTTCCGCGGGAATGCCCGCGCCCGAATCGGTGATCTCGAGCAAGACGCCGTCGGCGCCTCCCTCGCTGTTGTGAGATTCGGCCGCGATCTCGAGCCGTCCACCGTCCGACATGGCGTCGAGCGCGTTGGAAATGATCTCGGTCAACGCCTGCTCCAACCGCATAGGATCGACCCGGATTTCGCGCAGTGTCGGGGGAACGGCCAGCCCCAGCTCGACCCGGCGTTGGCGTAGCAGCTCGGCGAAACCGGAGAGCGCGCCGTCCACGAGTGACCGTACACTCTCCTGCAACGGACGGAAGGGAGCGGGGCGCGAGAAGGTCAACAGGTGGGCGATCCGGTTATCGAGACGATCGACCTGCTCGATGATCGCGTTCAGCGGTTCGCGAGCAGCGGGGCCCTCGACGCGGTGCTGGGCGAGTTGCGCGGCAGCGCGCAGGCTCGCGAGCGGATTCCGCAGCCCGTGGGCCACCCCCGCTGCCATCTGGCCGATGGAGGCCAGCTTCTCGGACTGCACCAGTTGCGCGCGGGATTGGCGGAGCCGCTCGGTCATCTGCGCAAACGCGCGCGCCAGGTCGCCGATCTCATCCGAGGAGCGCGGCTCGATCGCGTGCTCCAGGTCGCCCGCGCCGACGACGGCCATGGCGTGGCGCAGCTCGTTGAGGGGGCGCGCCAGACTGCGGGAAATGAGCCATGACGCCAACAGGCCGGCCGCGAGGGCGAGCGCGATGATCCCCCACAGGACGCGCCGTTCCGCGTCCACGATCCCCGCCACCTGCGTGAAGGCCGCCTGGACGCTGAATTCCCGCGCTCGTCGATAAATCTCCCGGTTGACCTCCGCCAGGGCCGGCTGCAGGCGCTCCACCAGCTCCTGTCGCGCGAGGACCGCGGCCGCATCGTGTTGGCCGGCATCGTGCAGCTTGAACACCCGACCCGCGACCGCGCGGATATCCTTCTCGATCCCACGGACGCCGTCCGCGAGCTTGAGCTCGTCGGGTGGCAGTCCCGCGGTCCAGCGATCGAGCCAGAAGGCGACGACTTGCTCTGTGAGGGGAAACTCTTTCTTGGCCGCGGGATCGCCGCTCAGGTAGCGCCAGATCACCTGGGTCTGGTTGAACATGGCGTCTTCCACTTCGGCGTACGTCCGAGAACGGGCCAATCGCTCACCGAGCGACTGGAGCGTGCCGCGCACCAGCGCATTGGTGCGAATCGCCTGAACGCCGACCAGCAGGGCCGGGATCACCATCAGGGAGAAGCCCAAGAGCAGCTTGCGCTGGAGGGTCACGCCAGAATTCTAGCGCAATTCCGGCAGGATGCTCTCGGCCGTCAGGCTATTTCCGCGGGCACCTGGGCGGGAACATGCTGTCGACCTCTGCGCAGTGGACCGTGTACCGTACGCCCATGATCTCGGTCGACGAAAGCTCAACGCGCAGCGGCGGATCCGGTTCGAAGGTAGCCAAGGGCTTTCCAGGCGGCGCAGGGGCCCAACGCCGGAGCTCACCGCGGAACCATACCCGATGCCGCGTCATCTCACAGGACATTCTACGCTGGTCTCGGAGCACGCGCTCGGCTTCCGGTGTCAGGAATACGCATGCACCGGCGACCACGCCGGGCGTGATCTCGCCCTCGCCGTCGGTAGCCCGCCAACCGTTGCGGTGGGGATCGTCAGGGGGACGGGCGCGCCAGAGCGTCGGCTCCGGACCGTCCATGTACCATCCGTGTTGATCGGTGCACCACTTCATCGGCATGCCGATGCGTTCATCGAAGCGGCCGCCGGCTAATCCTATGCCGTCGGGTTTGTCGCCTTCACGCCAGAGAAACAGCCACCACCGAGTGCCGGCACACGGCACCTCCGCCACGGGCGCCAACACGCGCTCGAACACGAGCGCGTGGTACGTCCGCGGCTCACCATTGAGTCGCACTTGGACCGTAGATAGCTCGGGGGCCCGCGACACAATGGAGAGCCAATCCGAACCGAACAGGAAATCCCACCAGCCTGGGAAGGCATCGACTCTGTGTGAAGACTCGAGGGCGTCAACGAGCCGCACAGCCTCGGGCGCTGTGAGGCGATCGCCGCAGGCCATGCAGAAGGCGGCACCGAGGAGCGATAGGGCGTGCAAGAGAGTCGTGGGCCGATACAATGATCTCAACGCGGTCGAGGGTCGGCGAGAATACGCTCCGCGCAACCTCGATACCGTGACTGGAGTCACGCTGGATGGGGTTTCTTCACGTGATCGCCGCCAGCACTTCGCCCAGTAGGTCCAGGGTGCGATCGACTGTCTCTTCATCATGCGCCATCGACACGAAGTTGTACGCCGTCCGCTTGAACAGCAGCCCGCGCGCCGCGCACCCCCGCGCCACATCCCTGGATATGGTCTCGCTCGCAAAGTGGAGAAAGCACATCTCCGCGATCCCGCCCACCCCCGTCACCAGGTCGGCGTGCTTGCGATGCAAGCGATGGAGCCCGTGGAGCAACCGCGTGCCCATCCGGTGCAGGTGCCCACACACGTCTTCATGTGCGAACAGCTCCAACGTCGCCTGCGCCGCAGCGAGCGCCACGCTTTCGGTCGCGAGCGTGGAAGAGATCCAGGTGCGGGCCACACCTGCCATGAGGTCCGCCCGTCCGCCTACGACCGCGAGTGGAAAGCCGTTCGCGATGGCCTTGCCCAACACCGCGAGGTCGGGCCGAACGCCATAGCGCTCGGCCGCGCCGCCGATCGCCAGCCGAAACGCGGTCTTGATCTCGTCGAACACGAGCACCGCGCCCACCCGGGTCGCCTCCTCGCGCACCGCCTCGAGCCATGCGCGCGTGGGCTCGATCACGACGACCGGCTCGACGACGACAACGGCGAGGCGATCGCCCGCGTCGCGGATCAGGCGCCGGGTCCCTTCCACGTCGTTGAACGGTATCTCCGCATAGAGTGCCCGGGTCGTCGCGGGCACTCCTTCCCCTCCCTGGGACCAGTCGAGCCAGCCGTGGTACCCGCAGCCGAGCACGCGATCGCGTCCCGTCGCCACGCGGGCGAGTCGGACCGCCGCGGCCACCGCTTCAGCGCCGGTCTTCAAAAACCGCACTTGCTCGAGCCACGGGATCCGCATGGCGAGCGCATCGGCCAGTTCCTCCTCGAGCACCGGCGGCAGCGCGCCCACGACGCCCGCCGCGATCGCCTGCTCGGCCGCGCGGTTCACCGCGGGATGCCCGTAGCCGAGCGCCACGGCGCCGAGCGCCATCACGTAGTCGACGTACTCGCGCCCTTCGGCATCCCATACGCGGCACCCCGCCGCGCGCGTCATACGCGTCGGCAATGCCGCGTCCGCGTCGGCGCCGAACAGCGCGTCGGGCCGCTTGCTACCGGTCGACGTGAAGCCGGGAACGCGCCAGTCGCTCACCGTATTTCACCACCTCGATGGCCATCGCCCGCAACAGTTTCGCCTCGCGCTCGTCGAGCGGCGTGCGATGAATCACTTCACGCAGCGTCCGCATCACACCCTCCGCCTGACGCGTCTTGAAGAAATCGATGGCGCGGAGCGCCGCCTCGGCATCCGCGAACAGCCGCTCCAAGTGTTCCATGGTCGCGGGCGGGCCCTCGCGGCGCGGCGCCTTGAACGGCCGATCCTCGTCGCCGCGCGCGAGTGCCAGCTCGTACAACATGAGCACGACGGCGTGCGCGAGGTTGAGGGAAGGATACGCGGGGCTCGTGGGAATGTTCACCACGCGGTGGCAGCGATCGAGCGCCTCATTGGGTAGCCCCTTGTCCTCCCGCCCGAAGAGCAGCGCGACCGGGCCGGCCTCCCCGCGTGTCAGAATCTCGGCGGCCGCTTCCCGCGGGCGCTGCAGATTGCGCTTCGCGGTCCGGCCTCGCGCCGTGAAGCCCACCACGTGCACGCAGTCGCGCAGCGCGTCCTCCAGGCGATCGAACCGGGCCACACGCGCCAGCACGTCCTGTGTCTGGTGCGCGATGCCCTCCACCCGATAGGCGTCGTACTCGCGCGGGCTCACCAGGCGGAGGTCGCGCAACCCGAAATTCTTCAGCGCGCGCACGACATGGGCGATGTTGACGAGATCCTGGGGCTCGTGCAGGACGACGACGATCATCCGACCAACTCCAACACCCCGAACCGCTGCGGGTCCTGCCGGTCGCCCCGCAAGAACACCCACCCGTTGCCTCCGCTCCAGACCAGCTGCCCGCCGCGTCGCGCGCGGCCCGGCAGCATCTCGTTCACGAGCAGGTCGAACCGCAGCCGCCCGCCGACATGCGCACGTTGCCACTCCGGCCAGGCGATGCCGAGCGTCACGGTGTACCCGCGGTCGGTACGCCGCCACGCGCCCCGCACGCTGCGCGGATCAGCCGACGTGTCGCTGGTGGCCCGCACCCGCAGCGCTCGCGCCTCACTCTCGGGGACAACGAGGTATCCGACAGACACGTCCCCATTCCCCCCTCCCTCGTCTCCCGCGACGTACACCTGCAGACCATCGGAATGGATGTCGTCCGGCTCGTTGTCGAGCCGCAGCGGTGCCGCGGCTCCTGACCGGATGCACAGCTCGGGTTTCACGACGTCGACCGCCAGGTAGAGGGCGTCGTCGTCCCAAGCGGCGTGGGCGACGGCCGCGAACTCGTCGGGGCCCGCGTACGGCTCCTCGCTGCGGCGATACTGATCCTCGAGGTCGAGGCGGAGCGGCTCGCTCGTGTCGAATCCGTCGAGCGTCCCGTCGAGCGGCGGGGGCGTGGCCACGCGGAGCGCGGCGCCGACGGCGGGTGTCGGCTTATCGAGCTCGAGCAGCGGCGCGAGCGGCGGCTCCGGCGCGCGCGCGCCCGCGAGCCGAATCCGTCCTGAGCTCGTCGTGATCTCCCAGCCCGTGGCCGTGGCCGCGTGGCGGTGGACGCCCTGCTCGGTCGTCTCAACCTCGATCACGCTCCCCTGCACGCGCACCGCGCGAACCGAGGCGGCGTCGCCAACCGGCTCCAGCACCGTCACGCAGCGGGCACTCCGGCCCGTGGCGCGCACGACGTAGAACGTCTGCCGCGTCCCGTCTCCCGGCCGGCCGGGCGCTTCTGCTCGCACCAGCTCGCCGTCGAACGAGAGGAACGCCCTCAGCGTGCGCGGGCCGGCGGCCAGCTCGAACCCGATGGGCCCCGCGCCTTCCGGGACGAGGCGCTCGACCCGCGATACGAAGTCATCCGCCAGATCGCCCCGCATCCAGGTCCCCCGTTCCACACCCCCTGTCCCGTGAAAATGCCATGGCAGCTCGAGCGTGTGCTCGGCGCGACTCGCCAGCTCCACCACGTCGAGCAGGTACCCCGGGCCGGAAACGACGGTGCGCGCGATCTCGCCGTAGCGGCCGCGAACCCAGGCCCACTCGCCCGAGATGTCGAACGTCTCGCACACCGCGCCGCCCGGGGACTGGGACGTGCCGTCCAGCCGTGGCGCATTGTGCGCCAGCGTGGAGCGGTACCAGAACAGGTCGTGCGCGACGTAGGATCCGGTTCCCGGATCGGCAAGCCAGGGCACGCCATCCGCGTGGAGCGTGAGATGTAGCCGGTCGGGGTGCCCATGCCCGCCTCCGTACGGGCCGCACTCGAGGCTCACGTAACGACTACCCGCGCGCAGCACCGCGAGACCTTGAGATTCGAGCAGGAGACTGCCGGGAACCCAAGGTGGTGCATCGGACGGAAGCTCAGGCAGCATCTCCAGCAACGACCACCAAGACAACGTGCGACGGGAAACAGGAAACGGGACACGTGGCAGCGGTGCATCATGCAGATAGGACTCGAACAGTTCCGGCCGCGGCGCCGGCGCCTGGTACACCGCAGCGAGCCAACCCTCGAGCTCACCTTCCCCGTTTCCCGTTTCCCGTTTCCCGAGACTCGCGAGCCCGACCTCCCACAGCTCGAGATATGCCGGTTGTGCCAAGGAAACCCCGAACCGCGAATCCTTCCGCGCGGGGAACGTGAAGTCGGGCAACGCCGTGCGCGCTGGCGCGAGCAGCGCCGCGCGAACGCGGGCCGCGAGCTTGGGCTCGGCAAAGATGTCCACGCCCGCAAGACGCGCCCACGCCGCCCCCGTCAGAAGCCCCCGCAGCGCGAAAAGGTGGTAGTTCTCTCCCTCGTACCACATCCCGTCCCGTCCGAAGCCGCGCAACAGATGCTCGAGCAGCCCGCTGGGACCTTCGATCGCGCGCTTGGCCAGGTCCTCGTCCTCGAACCAGGCGGCGATGGCGGCTAGGCCAGCGTTGTTCCAGGTCTGGCGGTTCGAGAACCCCTCGTCGAACTCACCGATCAGGTTCGCCGCCTCGTCGGCCACCCGGCTCACGTCCTGCGCCGTGGCGTCCTCGAGCCTGCCGCTGGCGCGCAGCAGCGCGGCCGCCGCGAGGTAGTTGCCGATCCAGATGGATTCGAGGTATGTGGAGAAGAACAACCGACTGGGCCCCAGCACGTTGTCCCGATTGGGGTACTGCCAATAGGTCCGGCCGTACGCCCGGAGAATCTCGCTGGCCCGTGCGCCGGCCGCGTCATTGCCATCCAGCGCCGCCAGCGTCGCCAGGTGCGCAGCGCGCTCTGCGAGCCACAAATGTTGGTAGCGAGCCCAATGACGGTCGTGCCGCTCCCCCGTGAGAGTTTTGCCGCACCGAGGGCAGCGGTGCTCGGTCGGGTTCCACGGGTCGAACACGAGAGCGGCGCCGTCCTCTGGGCACGCGCCGCCGTCGGTCGAGAGCAGCGCCTTCGATTCCGGCACGGCCGGGAGTCGGGCCAACAGCGGCGCCGCTCGCTCGGTGAGGTGCGCGAGCAGCGCCGCCAGATCCGGCGCGGCGGCGATCCTCTCCCGGCGCGCCGCGAGGTCCTCCGCCGTCACCATGCGCGGACCCCTTCGAGCGCCCACCGCACCGGGAGAACCGTCGCACCGGCGGCGCGCACGGCGGCGATCGCCGGCGCGGGATCGTCCCGCGTGACGAAAAACATCGAGCCTCCCGCCCCGGACCCCGCCGCCTTCCCGCCCAGCGCACCCGCGGTTTTCAAGGCGCTCTCGAGCCCGGCCATTTCGGGCGTGCGCATTCCCGGATCGAGCGCCTGCTGATGCCTCCAGTTGTCCGAAAGCAGCGTCGCCACGCGGGCGACATCTCCCGCCCGCAGCGCCTCCACCATCGCGGCGGCCACGTCCTTCATCGCTCGCAACGCGCCCGTGACGCTCGGATCGCCGCGCTCGTACGCGGCCATCACCCGTTCGATCGTCGCGCCCGAGACGCGCGACCGGCCAGTGTAGCACAGCACGATCCGACGCTCGAGCGCCGTCGCGAACGCCGGATCCAGCGTGATCGGCTCGATCCCGACGTCCGGATCGCGGAACGTAAGCCGCTGAAAGCCGCCGAGCGCCGCGGCGAACTGATCCTGCTTGCCGCCGGGGATCTTCGCCTCGACGGTCTCCAGATACCACGCCTGCTCGGCGATCTCACGCCCGGTCAACCGCTCCGCGCGCGCCTGCGCCAGGGCCGCGACGAGCGCCACGTCCATCGCTCCGGAGCTGCCGAGTCCCGATCCCGGCGGCGCGTCGCAGCGCGTCGTGATCGTGCATGCCGCCTGCACCGGGAGCATGCGCAGAGCGGCCTTCAGCAGATCGAGCCGGCCGTCGAGCACCAAGCCACCCGAGTCGGCGCACTCGAGCTCCTGGCCCAGCTCCTCGGACACGAGCCGGATCAGGCGTCCCCCGAGTCGCACCGCGACCCGGGCCGTGAGCTCGATCGCTGCATTCACGACGATCCCGCCCTCGCGTGCCGAGAATGGCGGGACATCGGTCCAGCCGCCGGCAAAGTCGAGGCGCACCGGGGCAGTTGCATGGAACTCCGTGGGCAGGTCGCGCCGCTTCACGGCGCCGTCCGCCACCCTGCGACGGTCGGCAACTCTCCCCGCAGATCCATTCGCACGCCACTCACCCGGCGGTTCATCCCTTGCACGCCCCGCGCATGGTACAGGAACGCCACGGGAAGCGAATCGCGGAAGAAGCGCTGCGCCCGCGCGGGATCAGGCGCGGGACGCACGCCCGCCAGCTCGGCGAGGGTCGTCAAGTAGCCGAGCCCCGGATCGCCCGGCGTGCCGACCACGGCCGCCGTGAAGTCCCGCTGCCGGCTGTTCACCCGCGCGAGGAACGCCGTGAGCTCGAGCTGCCGGATTGCGACGTCGAAGCCCACGGCCGCCAGCCGGGCCTGAATCATCTGCTCGAGCGCCGCTTCACCGCTCCCGACGGTGAGCAGTTCGAACGCGATGCGACGGCC
>Ga0137403_10004579_pt1 | contig 16273 bp, 17 predicted proteins | sample CZOMad2_1_16fung_FD_122057 | JGI IMG/M metagenome (GOLD analysis project Ga0137403, IMG submission 122057) | Vadose zone soil fungal communities from Angelo Coast Range Reserve, California, USA - CZOMad2_1_16fungal (Hybrid Assembly) | ecosystem: Environmental > Terrestrial > Soil > Vadose zone... | reverse complement strand
AAGGCAGTGCCGTGCCCCTACGCAACCTTCACGAATGGTTGTTGATGGAAGGCCGGCGCGGCGTCATCGAGTACGTCATACGCCCAGGTGTCGTAGTTGCGCTCTTGCCGCTCTTCCCTTTCATAAAGCTGCTCGCGTGATGTGGCGCGCGGGAGTTTGCGGGACCACTCGATGGCGCGGGCGATGTGCTCGGCGGCGGTCGGCGTGAGCTGCAGGAATTCGCCGCGTGGCGTTTCGAGCGTCATGCAGTGCTCGTAATCGCCGCGGGACGGATACGGGCCGAGCGCTGGAATGCTGATGCCGTTTTCGCGTTCGATCGTCTGGGCGTACCAGGTGCGCGGCGAGCCGTAGGTTTCCGGCGGCACCCATCGTTCGATATGCCAGCGATTGACCGCAGGATATTTCGGTTCTTGCCGCAGTTCGACGACTTCGCGCAGCAAACATCCGTGCTCGTCGCGATCCTCGAATTTGCCGCCGATCCACGCCAGGCGGTTCCAGCCCCACACGGCGCGGTAGTTCGGTTCGTTGTAGCGGTTGCGTCTGCCGGCAAGTTCGAGACGCCACGCGACCGTGTCCGGCGTTTCGTGCGTTTCGCGAGGTACCTGAATCATTGGAGCGTCGCTTTGACGGAAGATGGTCCCGGCGAATTGGGTGAAACGAGAAAAGCCGAGATCTTGCCTTGCGGTGAAAACTCCACCGTCTTCACCACAAATCGGCGGTCCACACAATCCAGAATCAGATCGCTGACTTCGGCGAGTTGGCCTTCGACAATGGCATCATGCTCGCGCGCGGTCGCTTCGCAGCGAAGCGCGGTCCCCGGATCGAGTTTGCGCGGGCCGGAGTCCAGTTGTACACCGATGTCCGGAGCAATCATCGGACGGAGAATGGCGAGCCCCCGCTCACCATCCACACGCAGAAAGACGAACACCAGCGGCGGCGCTTTTGGCTGGGCGGAAATCACGCCACCCAGCAAAAGAGCCAGCCCGCCGATGAGAATTCTGCGCATTTTGTTGATGGGCGGTGGAGGAAGTAGATGAGGCTGAGGAAGTAAAGGAGAAGAGAACACTGCACGGTGGCAGTGCGTCGCGTCCTTTACTTCGTCTACTTCCGTTACCTCCGTACTTCCCTGTTTTTAGTAGCCCGATGGCCGCGCGAGTGTGTCGATGAACGCGCCGGTACGCGGACTGTCGGAAAACGTTTGAAAAGCAGTGTCAAAATAAAAGATATAAGACGCTGCGAGGCCGCCGCTGGCGCCGTAAATCGGGAACACGGTGTTGCCGTTGACTTCGTAGAAGTCGATGTCTTTCAGCACGGCGCGTCCCCAATGCGACAGGTCCAGGAAGTCGACGCGAGTCTGATCGGCGTTGACGCTGGATTTAATCGGCACGCCGCTCATGGTTTTGCGGCCGGTGAAGAGCAGATCCAGATCGTTGCCGTCTTTCCCGCCGCCTTCCTTGATGATCTGGCTGACGGTGATGCCCAGATTTTCCCAGGCATGTTCCTGTTCGACGGCCATGTACGCGATGAGCTTGCTCACGTGATTGATGCCGAGAGCTTTGCGCACTTTGTTGATGGCCAAGCGAACGTTGGACGGCGTAAGCGCGGCGTTGCCGGCGTTGACTCGCGGCGTGGCCAGTTGCACCGGGTACGTGGCGCGATTCAGATTGAGCCAGGTGCCGGTGGTCGCGTTGTTCTGGTGATATTTGATGCCGAAGAGCGAGACCGGCTGCGCGCCGCTCAAGCCGTCGTGCACGATCACGTCGCCGTTGGTAAGGCCGGCGGGATTCACGTCGACCGTGATGGTCTGCGTGGCGCTGATGGGATCGGCGGCGACCACGTTGGCGGTGCCGCGATTGGTGGTCAGCGTCGAATCGTAGATTTGGATCGTCTGGCCGACGTAGACGAGCGCCGCGCCTGGAGGCGTGGCCATGGTCCACGTGGTGCTCGCGAACGAGCTGACCGAACCGAGCACACCGTTACCGCCGGTTTGCATCAGCTTGTCGAGAAACGCGCGGAATTGCTTCATGCCGTTGGCCACTTCGCGTTTGGCGGCATTTTCGACGGCGCGTTCGCGGCCGGTGGTCGCGTACTCCACCAGCTTGGTGATTTCAATCGCGAAGCGGAAGAAAATCGGCGAGACCTGCGCGACGTCATACGCCGTGCCGGAACCGCGCCCGAGATCGCCGCCGTCCGCGTTGTACGAACCGGCTTTGCCTCCGGGATTGACTTGCAATGGCAGACGCATGTTGCGGCTCGAGATTTTCTCGATGTCGCCGCGCTGCTGGATCATGGTGAGCAGAATATCGTCGCGCTCGTAGAGCAGGGGCACTTTGTCGCGCACCTTCTCGAGCTGCAACGCGATGACATTCGCGTTTGCTTGTGCTGGCATCTGTGTTTCTCCTTAGATGATTGCGTTCCGCAAGAGCGCCGAGTTCATTACGCTCATTACGCCTGGGCGTAGGGGCGCAGCACTGCTGCGCCCCTACTTGGCTCGTTCCTTGTACTTGAGTGTCGGCGCTCGCGGAATCACAAAGGCGTCTCTTGAGGAGACGCCGGAAATGTTTGCTAGCTGCGGTTTCTAGACCGCGGACTCCATTGCGTTTTGGAACGGCGTAACGAAAAGGATTTGCGGCCTAGCCAATCGGATCGAAAAAGCCCGCCCTCTGAAGAGGGCGGCTACAAAGGCAGCCGAAAATGCGCCCGAATATGCCCGTAAATCTATGAATCGAGGATTTGCTGGTCGCTGAGCTTGCGGTAGTCCACGGTACGGCGAGTTGCTGGCGTGTCGCTGGCTCGATCGATGCGAGATGCATCGCCCGTACTTGTCGCGTTCCGACCCGTCGACGGCGACGACGCTGTTGCTACTTCCCTTTTCGTTGATGCCGCGCCCGCTCGCTCGCTTTTCGCGCCGTGGGCGGCCAGCGTGGTGCTGGTCCACTCGTTGATGACGCGGCGTGCGGCTCCCGGCACAAGTTGCCGAGCACGTTCCCCAATCAGGCGGACCACTTGCGCGCGAGCTGTATCGTCGAAGCGGCGTGCCGCCAGGATTTGCGCGATTTGTTCGCCGAGTTGCCGATCGCCCTTGAGCGCGGCTTCCACATCCTGCCGCACCACTGCTCCCAATCGCTCTTGTAGTGGCGCGGCGTGCTGCGCTCCAGTTTGCCCGGCCGTATTGTATTTTGCGGCGTTCGGCAGCGCTTGCTCGATGGTTCGCGAGATGGCGTTGCCAACGCTTCGTTCTAGTTCCTGGTTTGCGGCGCGCTCAAAAGCGGTGTACGCGGCGGCTTGCGCTTCGCTGCCAGTGGCGTTGCTGGATTCTGGCGCAGCATGCTGCGCCACTACAACGGAGGGCGCGGTGAGCGCGCGGTGCGGTGGCTGAGCAGCGTGCTGGCCGGTAACCGAAGTTGCGTTCGCGCCTTCCAACGCTCGCAATCCCGCGAAAACCATTTCGCGAAACGCGGCAGGGTCGTCACGCAGCATTTGCTGTGCCAACTGGGCGCGGCTTGCGCTGACCTGCTCGGGCGTACCGGCGGCGGCGCCAAAATACGCTGCATCAATCTCGTCCAACGTGCGCGCGCGTTCCGCGGCAGTCTTAGCTTGGCTTAAGCCGCCCGGGTACAACTCCGCCAGCGCACGAACGTCTTCGGTCGCCGAAAATGGAACAAGCTCCGCAGTTTTCGCAGCCGTATCAGTCGTCGCTGCGGGTTGCGTTTCCGCCGCTGTTTCTGGCGGTGGAGCGCTAACTTCTACATCCTGTACATCTGGCGCAATCTGCAGAATCTGCTCGTCAGTTAATGCAAACAACTCATGCGCAGAAGCCTTGCCGTTCTGACTGGGCTCAGCCGGCAATCCATTCAAACTCATAGCAAACCTCTGTCATTGCACTGCTCATCGGCCAGCAAGCGGGCGGATACACAAAACATTGATTATTCGCGATGCATTCTTGTGAGGGCCGTCGGAGAGGATAGGGCTACCCGTCGCGCTATAGATGAGGTGCAACTGAGCCACGGCGCCAAAACCAGGAACTCCCACGGCGGCTGGTTAAATAAGAGCGGTGGCAGCTTAACCGGAAAAAGCGCCGGATTGCTAAGCCGGAGACAGGGGTCCGAGTCCCCTCCACCGCTTCAATGTCATCTTGAAGTTGGTCCACTAGCTGCTCTGACTTGCATGGCGCGCTGATGAGCTTCGGCGTGGGCGCGGACGTTGGCGAAGCCGGCTGGGTTGGTCATGCGGGCGGATTGGCCGGCTTCGGAGCTGGCCCAGCGTTTGCATTCCTCGAATTCCACGGCGTGGTTGTCGAGAAGATCATCGACAGGGACGGATGGCAAAACCAAAACTTGTGACTGGTGATTGGTGACTGGAGACTGGTCGCGCGTTCCGGCAGTATTCGAGTCGCTCGCGTGGGAGGCTCGATCGTTAATGCTTTCTCGGGCTGGCGCAGCATGCTGCGCCACTACAGCGGATTCGGACGCGGCGCCAGCGTGGGCGGCGCCGGATTCGTTCATGGTGATTACGATTGGGGCGCTCGACAGAAGTTGCTGGATTTCGCGCAACTGCTTGTTGCGGGCGTCTTCGCCGGGGACCACCAGTTCCGTCAGCCCGAGAACGTTTTTGATGTACCCCATATTGGCGGGCTCGGTTAGCGCTTGCTGGATGACCGGATCGTTTACCCCGAAGAGTTGCTGCAAGATGCCGCGTTGCTGCGATTTCAGGCGCGGAAAAGTTTCGTCCGCTTCGGGATGAACGGAAATGTTGCCTTTGAGATCGGCGATGCGAATGCTGCGCGCGTCGAGCACGCCATCGGGACCAAGCAGCGGAATCTCCACGTCTTCGGGACGATTCTTGCGGAAGCAATCTACGCCTAGCAAGATCACGTCAGCGTAAAAGTGTTTCATGCGGCGCCAGACTAAGCCCAAGCGACCAAGCGCCTGGTCACGGGCGAGCGCGTAACCACTGGCGGTCTTCACGTCTTCCATGTTGCCGCCAAAAACGGCGGGAAACAGTCCGGTGAGGAATTGCGCGACCGGGCCGATCAATTCCTGCTGATGCTGCACCATGTCGGGTGGCACGCGAGCGGGCGCCGGCTGAAAAAAACCCGCGGCAAGGGGCTGGCCGGGACGCGCACGCGCCGGGAAATGCGCCGCAGGCTCGGCCACTTGATTGGCGAGCGCATCGAAATCGAGTACTTGAGGATCAGCGTAAATCGGCGGAATGCCATATTCGTAGGTCTCCGCCTGCATGTTTGAGAGAACGTTGTAGCGCTCCTGCACTTGCACCAGCGAATCGCCCACGCTCGGGCGGTTCTGTCCGTCGCCGGGCATAGCGTGCAGCACGCGCCAGTGATCGTCCATCGATTCGCTGCGGGCTTCGCAGTACGCATCGCCGGCGAAAGCTACGTAGCAGCCTTCGGGAAACAGCGCGAGCAGCTCATCGCGCGCTTCGGTGTCTTCGATGGCGTAGAACGCCCAAGGGCGCAGCCAGGTGCGATCGAAAGTGATCAGATTCATCAGCGCGTCGCCCGGATGGATCGACGGCAAGCCTTGCTCGACGCTCAAGCGCGACACTCGCGCGTAGACATCTTCGGCGCCTTGCGACGGCGAAGTTTCAATCTTGCTGGCGACGTGCGGATACGCTGCTTTCAATTTGGCGCGATGCACTTCCGCCTGCCATTGCAGGTACGGATATTCGTGCATCTCGTTGGCCCAGACCGGTGTGTTGAGTTCGAGGCCACCCGCGATGCTAATGACTTCCTGGCCATTGGGCACGCGGCGCGTGCCGACCACGCGCGGCACGCTGACGCGTTCAGCGCGGCGGAGACTTGAGTCGCTGAGTTCCGCGCCACAGCCTGAGCAGGTCTTTGATTCTGGCGCAGCATGCTGCGCCACTACAGAAGAGGCATCGTCGTCCAGTTTGTAGCCGCTCTCTTCAGAGGGCGGGCCGTTTCGATCAGACGCCTCGATTCGATCCGCATCCAAACCCCGCGGTCTGAAGACCGTGGCTTCAGTTTCCTTGCCGCATTGCGGACACACGTAAGTGTCATCGCCGAGCGGAATTTCGATCGCTTCGAGCACGGTTTCGTCATGGAAACCGAAGCGCTGGCCGTCGGCGACGTAACGCACGTAAGCACCGAGCTTGCCGTCGGTCCACAGAAAATAGCCGATCGACGTGAGCAATTGCTCGACATGATTGTTCTGCTCGACCAGTTGCGCGACATCGCTGGCCGAACGCGCCGCGGCGATATCCGCGAGCGATTGCGAAGATTGCGGATAGAACCGCACGCTGGGAACGTCCTGCGAGAGCACCGCGATGAACGACAGCCCAAATCCCTGATAGAAATTCGTGACGAACTGGTAGCGCGGCATGTCTTCCAGCTGGCGATCATCCTTGGAACGCGACTCGAACGGCACATGCCAGTTCATGTCATTCGGATTCCACCAGGCGTATTGCAAACCTTGCCAGAAAAGCCGCGCCTGGCGAATTCGACGAATCTCGTGCCGCCGCGCGACCACGCCTTCTTCGCGATATTGCCGCACCAGTTCACGCAGCGCGTGCACCAGCTTCGGCTTCAAATCCTCGAGCCGCTCATTGTTTGGTCCAAGGTCGATCGTGGCGGACGCGTCCAGCGCAGCGCGGTTGTAGCCGCCCTCTTTAGAGGGCGGGCCGTTTCGATCCGACGCCCCGGCTCGATCTGCATCTAGGCCCAGCGGTCTGAAGGCCGCGGCTACAGCGCCTCCAGCGTTGCCGTCTGCCGGCGCAATCGCGCCGGGCGCGCCGCTCCAAGTTTCAGCTGTGGGGTACAGGTCCATGCGTCCTCGCAGTGCCACTGCCTTCAAAATCTGGAGCCGCCGCGTCGCGCACCGCTTCGTTCTCGCGCCAGGCCTGAATCTGGTGCCAGGAGCGGCGACGCGATCGCGGAACTTGCTGCGGCTTGGGCGGCTCTGGAAACTCCACCGGCGGAAACCCCGCCGTGCCCAACAGCGAATTGGTCAGCGCGCGATTTTCCGCCCGCAGCCGCGTGACTTCTCCTTCGAGCAGTCCGACATACCTCGTCTTCAAGATCTGTTGCAGCCAATTCGGCATTGGACACCAGTAGCACAGGCACTCTTGCCTGTGCGGGTTGTACTCGCGGCGCGTATTCAGCTGCACAGGCAAGAGTGCCTGTGCTACCCGCGGCGGCGCGGGAGCTTAGCCGGGCGGAACTGGCGACGCGCTTCGGTTTCGAGGCGCTGATAATGAATGGCGCGCGACGTTGCATCTTCAGCGCTGACTTGGCGCGCGATTTGTTCGCCTAGCGGCATGCCGGTGATGAATCGCGGTGGGGACGCGCTGAAGCGCGCCCCTACACTCGAAGCATGAGAGCCGGACGGGGCAAGCCCCGCCCCCACACCTGCATTCAAATTTGCCAGGCGCGCGCCGGAGACCAGACCGTAGCGTGCGGCGTCGGCAGCGTCATCGCCGTCCATTTTGCGAATATCTTCAACGCGATTGGTGTCGCGCACGAGTTGCGGCAAGCCTTCGATCAACTTCGCGCAATTCTCGGTGATCAGCCAGGAATCGCTTTCCAGCAACTGGTACATCAACTGCCAGCCGCCGATGCGATCGTCGTCCGCGGCGCAAGGGCGCGGCAATCCGGTGGCGACGAGCACGTCGCCGAGTTGTTCGGCGATCGAGGCTTCCGCAGTGCGATGCGCGAAAGCGTCCGGCGAAAGAAAGACCTCGCTGATGCGTTCGCGGCCGCTGCGTTCGGCAATTCCCTGCGCGAGCATCCGCGGCGATAGACCGGCCTGCACAAATTCGCGATACGTGACGATACGCGATACGTGTTCCGTGCCTCGTGTTCCGTGATCCGTCAGAGAGTTCGCGTTGCTGGTTTGCGAGTGTTCACGGGACAGGGAACCCGGAACACGAGACACGCCCGGCACCGCGCAATGCCAATACACCGCGCTGGGATGCTGAAAGCCCCAGTCGATGGAAATCCAGCGCGGCCACCAGGGTTCGAGGCGCAATTCTTCCGGGCGCGCGGTGTGCCGGCCGATGTCGAAGACATCGAAATACTGGCCGGCGAAAACGTTCCAGTCGCCGTCGAGAAAAGCGCGGCGCAAATGTTCGGGCAGCGCTTCCAGCGTGCGGCGATACGCGGCATCGTTCGCGTAAATCGGATTGTCGTCGAGCCTCGCACGAATGAAATCGTAGTCGGCGATATCGTACAGCTCCGGCCGCTCGAATCCCGGCGGCGGAACTTGGTCGACCCACAACGCTTTGACCCAGGCGTGGCCGATGTTGCCGGGATTGGTCGCGCCGGCCATGCACGCGAAACTTCCCGGGACCGAGCAGCGATTGCGCGAAGTCAGGAATTGCCACTGCTTCAGCGTGAAATGCGTCAGCTCATCGATGCCAATGAACAGAAACTCAGCGCCCTGATAGCGGAAAACATCGCTTTCGTTCCGGCAATAGCCAAAGCGTGTGGTCGAGCCGTTCGGCCAGGTCACCACATGCTTGGCTTCGTTATAATTCTTGTACGCCGATCGGGGCACGTCGCGCCGAAAATACGCCAGCAACGACGATTCCAGTTCGGGATACGTGCGCCGCAGCAGCAGCGAATCCGAGCCAGGCCAAACGCTGGCCTGAAAGATCGCTTCCCACAGCAACGCTTTGGTCTTGCCCGGGCCCGCCGCTCCGCCAAACAAACGGTATTTCGCGGGACTATCGTGAAAGCGCTGTTGCCGCGGGAAGGGCCGATAGTGTTTGCTGGCGCTCACCTATCGATAGATCTTTGAAAATCGGCTGCCGACTAGCCACGTTGCCACGGAGGCCAGCATGCCGGTTTTGACGCCGATTCCGAGGGTGTGCCACGCCGCCAGGAAGGCCCAAACGAAGCCAGCAACGCCGATTACCTTGAGCACGTAGTCGAGATAAATCGCGTCCGTAAGTTTTTGAAAGAAAGACTGGCCCGTGGTCATGACTGCACTCATTCGGTTGCTCCCTGCGCCGCGCGTCGGGCGACGGCGCTGTCAATATCGATAACAATCTGCGGGCGTTCTTCTTCGAGCGCCGACGCGCCTTTGTAGCGCATCTCGGTGAGCTTTTCGACGGCGCGCTGCTTGATCTTTTCGTCTTTGGACTTGAGCAGTTCCTGCCAAATCTCGAACAAATCCACACGCTGGTGAATTTCTTCGGCAAAGTCCGCGGGATCGGCGGGCAATGGCCCTTCGCCGGGCGAATGTTTGGCCACGACGATTTCGCTTGGGACGCGCAGCCCATCTTCGAGATTCGAGATGCGCTGCACTTTTCCGTTCGTGCCGCGAGCCAGCTCAGCGTGCCCTTGGCGGTCCGTGCCCGCGGCTGCGGAGGACGCAGCCGCAATCGCAACGGGAACTCCGCTCTGGTCGTCAGAGACAGCTTGGGGCAGCAACGGTGAATCTGCCGCTGCTTGAACGGACGAGTTAGCGTGGTCATGTCCGTTTACGCGGGATCCGGCGCGGGTTTCAGGGTTTGTACTTACAAACCCTGAACTTAGAGATGCCGCGCCGTCCGCCGCAGCGGCATGATTTGCGCTGCCGTTTGCATGACCAGGGGCTTTCTTCGCAGCGTGGCTCCGCGTAGGCGAAGCCGAACCGCGCGTCCGGCGAACTTTTTCCGTGGAGCAACCGTGCTCCTCGTGTGGCAAGAGCAGCGGCGCAGGCGCGGGCTGCTCTGCGCCGTTTACTTTTTCTGTTGGCATGGCTAGCCTCGCTCGTGTTTTCGTTCGTGGCACAGCCCGCTTGGCGTGTCTTGCCTGGTACTCGCGTCTTGCGGGAATCCGTGAACCCATAGGCCCAATACCGCTCCGGTTACGCCGTCTTCGTGTCTGCGGCAATAGAGCGAGCCGCATTGGCGGCGCCGCATACACGGAACCCAGGCGTTCGGCTCCCATCCAGCGCGGATGTAGGCGATGCAGCGCGGCTTGCGGCTTGAAGGCATGTTGCAGTTTTCGTCGTGACGTAGAGCTGTTGCGGCTTGCCTTACGCGGCCGCGGCGTAGCGTTCGCGCGCCCAGAGGACGACGCGATCGTACGGTACCTCTGCAAAATCGCAGATCACGCTGAGGATTTCGGCGGCCTGTGCAGTGTCGGCGCGAAGAAAGCGGCGCGCCTTGGTTCGTTTGACCGGCCTGAAGTCGTCCGTCTCGATTTCCCCAGGCGCAGTTTCCGCGTCCGCGTAGGCTTGCCCCAGCACCGCGCGCCACAGGTTTTGCTCAGGCGTAAGCATGAACGGTTCCGTTTAGACCAGCAGCTTGGCGGTCAAACCACTGCCGCCGGTGGAGGACACAAACCGAATGCGCAGGAATTTTGCGTTGACGCCGATCACGGTACGCGCCTCACCTGCCGGCGCGGCGGACGTGTCGATCAGAAAGTATTCGGCGTCGACATCGGCCATTGCGCCTTGCAGCACGATGCTCACGGCCGTTGGCGCCGTGCCGAAGATCGTCTGCCAGCGTACCGTTCGGCCGCTGTCCGGGAATCCCCCGGGGTAATCGAGCGCGAACTGCGAGCCGGAAGTGGCGCCGCCGGGAAACGCCTCGTTATTGAAGCTGAACCCCACGTCGCCGGGCGAAAGCGAGATCGGCGGGAGAACATTCTGATACGTCGGCATCTTGGCTCCTTTGGACGCACACCCGTGCGCCGGAAGCGCGCTAAGGCGCGAAACTCGTTGAGTTGGCGGCGGTTACGCGCGCCTGGCGTTATTGTTTTGTGCGATGAGAAAGAAAAAGAAGAGCGAGGAAGCTCTCCCTAAAAGCAAAACGCCCCGGCATTGCCGAGGCGCACTTTTCTACAGGGGAGAGTATAGCATATTCTCAACTTTTGTCAAGATAAATCTTTAGATAACCCAAAACTTTTTTTGCCGTTCTGTGTTTTCAATCACTTGGCCGCGCTACTTTTTTCAGAAAAATGCTATTCTCGGCTTTCGAGGTCGCAAAATGTCTCTGCCAAGGTGGTTCATCGTCGCGTTTTCTTCTCTGCTGATGCTTCCGGCAACACTCTGGGCCAGCTGCCCGAACGCCGTCGGCGCTTCCCTTTCGGCGCAGCAAGCCAGCTCGCAAGACCCGCCTCCGCCGCCGCCTAAAACCCAGGATCCCGTAACACCGCCTCCTCCTCAGCCGGCGCCATCTGAAGCACTCCAGGCAGCGCCTGAGCCGCCTCACGATCCCACCGCCGCTGAACTCAGCCGCGACGAAACTCCCAGCAAAGCGCTGCTGCGCATCTTTGATGGGCAAGAATATGAGGTGCGTTCGTCCGCCGAAGCTATGCCCGCCGACAAATGGGACTATCGCCCTGCCGCAGGCCTCTTCAAGAAAGAAAAGCCGGAGTATGGCCCGCCGCAGGTCCGCACCTTCGCCGAACAGGTCAAGCACGTGGCTTGCTCGAATTTCGCCTTCGCCGCCGAACTCGACGGCGCCAAGCCGCCCGAAGCCTGCGACCAAGGCGGCCCCAGTCTAGCCAAAACCCGCAGCGAACTGCTCACCTATCTCCGCGATTCGTTCGCGGCGCTGAAAAAATCGCTCGGCGCCATCACCGAAGAGAATGTCTACGACCCCATCGAAGGTCCCTACGCCGCACCCAACACCCGCCTGGGCCTCGCCGAAGTCTGCATCTGGCACGCCGCCGACCACTACGGCCAAATGACCATCTACCTCCGCGAAAACAATATCGTGCCCCCCACCAGCCGCCCCGACCCGCCCAAACTGAAGGAACAATACTAGCGTCGGGCTTTCGCCGCAGTTACCTTGGTCCTTTGTACGCCAGAGTACAAATTCTACGATTTGTACGTTATTATACAAATCATAAGACTTGTACGTTTTCGTACAAGAGTGTATTATGAGGCAGAATCGCGTTATGTCTGCCGAAACCTATGCGGTCTTGATTGCGGATGTCGTGGAATCCAGCTCCCGGCGGGATATCCGCGGAGTCCTCGGGAAGAAGCTCGCGGAGGCTTCCAGAAAGCATCTGCGTCGCAAGCTGATCCAGTTGCCATATTCTGTGACCGCAGGCGACGAGTTTCAAGTAGTCAGCCGGAACTTGAGTTCTGTGCCGGCTATCCTCCTGGATCTTCGCGCCGCGCTGCGCCCGCTCTCGCTGCGCATCGGGGTCGGCTTCGGGCGCATTCCGGAACGCATCCAACCGCCGGTGAACCGGCTAGGCGGAGAAGCTTTTCAGTTCGCGCGCAAGGCCATCGACGAAATCAAAGCCAACGCCTTGTTCAAATTTCCCGTACTGACAGCCTTTCATTCCCGCAACCAGGGTTTCGACAGCACCATCAACCTGCTCTACGGCTTGCACGACACGCTCCTGCGCAGAATCACCGCAAAACAGTGGGCAGCCATCGAAGTCTTTCGCGGCCACTCGACGCTCGAGCACGCCGCGAAACGCCTCCAGCTCGACACTTCCACTATTTCCAGAAATCTAAAACGAGGGTACTATTGGCAGCTATTAGAAACTGTTGGAGTGGCGGGTTCGTTAATCACACGCTCTTTTCATTAGTCGTACAGAAACGTTAAATCGCGACATTTGTACAAAACTATGCAAATCTTCTTCCGGACGCTACTCACCCTGTACCTCTCTCACCTGCTGACCGATTTTGCTTTCCAGACCCACCGCCTGGTCGAGCAAAAGCGCCGGCGCCGCGCGTTGGCGTACGCGCTGCACGGACTCATTCACTACGTTTCCGCCGTCCTCATCGTCGGCTTCTTCCTGGCCGGCTCGATGTGGTCTTTGCGCACCCACATGGTTATCGTCGCGCTCGTCTTGGTACATCTTGTCATCGACTTCGCCAAAATCGAATTGACGCGACGTTCCGTATTCAAAGATGGCTTACTGCCATACCTTGCCGATCAGTTTCTTCATTTCGCGACCATCATCTTGGCAGCCTGGCTTCTAGCCCCAGGGCCGCCCGGCGGAATGGCCGTCCTGCTGCAAATGGCGCGCCGCTTGCCGGACAAGTTCCTGGCTGTGCCGGTCATCTACCTGGCCGTCGTGTTCGGCGGCGGCTATCTCATTCGTTTTCTAACGCGCTCTCTGGCCGAGGACGTCAGAACCCGCTCGCCGGAAAGAGCCAGCGAACAACTGCAGAACGCGGGACTCTATATCGGCTGGCTCGAGCGATCGCTCGTGCTGACCGCGCTGCTTTTGCAATCCCCTGCGACGATCGGGCTCATTTTGACCGCAAAATCCATCGCGCGGTACCCCGAATTCAAGTCCGAGCGTTTTGCGGAATATTTCCTGATTGGCACGTTGCTGAGCATGGGGATTGCGGTCGCCGGCGGCGCATTCCTGGCCAAGCTGATCTTCGGCCAGTTGCGCTTCACCTGAACGTGGCTTCGCCGCGCCATTTGTTAAACTCTAGGCGTGCCTCCTGCAACAAAAACTCCCCTCCTAGCCCGGATCCGAGTGCATCCGATTAAGGCGCTTGATCCGGTGGACGTGCACGAAGCGCGCATCGGTCCTGGCGGCGGAGTCGCACTGGACCGCGTTTGGGCGCTGTACACCGCCGATGGCCGCTGGGTGAATGGCAAGCGCACGGCTGCGATTCATCTGATCCGCGCTGCGTATGCGCCGGACCTTTCCGCCGTCACGCTCTCGGTGCCGGGTGATCGCCGCAATATCCGCACGGCGACGATTCCCTTCCCTGGCGATGCGGAAGCCGCTGCCGAATGGTTCAGCGTTTATTTCGAGCAGCGCATTCTGGTGCGCTATTCCGCCGATGGTTTCCCGGACGACGCTCTCGCCAACGGCCCGACCATCGTCTCGACTGCCAGCCTGCAAGCCGTATGCGATATTTTCCCCGGTATGAGCCTCGAAAACGCGCGCAGCCGTTTCCGCGCCACGCTCGAAATCAACAGCGTCCCCGCATTCTGGGAAGACCAGCTCTTCGGCCCCGATGAAAATTATGCGGTGCGCTTTCGTATCGGCGAAGTGAACTTCGAGGGCAGCAACCCCTGCGCGCGATGTCCAGTCCCGCCGCGTGATCCGCAAACCGGCGAAATTAACACCGAATTCACCCGCAAATTCACCGAAATGCGCCGCAACAATATCCCCAGCTGGACGCCGCAAGCCCGCTTCGACCACTACTACCGGCTCAGCACCAACACCAGAGTGGCCTCCAGCGAATCCGGCAAGCTCCTCCGTCTCGGCGACCTCTTGGAATTGCGCTAATCTCTCCGCAAGAACACGCGATACTCCCGGAAGGAGTCCTAGGTAAATACGGTTGAGCGTTGGTAATATGGCGCTCGATTATGGCCAACTCAGCGGACAGAAATCTCAGCGCGTCCGACGTTCTGAATTGGGACTATCTCGTCCAGATTTCCGTCAAAGCGGAAAAGCCGGCCCGAAACCTGGCGGAAGCTCTCGCCGGCTTCGCCTATGACTTCACATCGGTAAGCAGCGAGGAAATCAGAAACAAAATGCTGACGGATTTCTTGCGCAATGCGACCGAGAACACCTCGCGGGAGAATGCCGAGGAAGTAATCCGATGTTTATCGGAGCGTCTGCGCAGCGACCACCAGTCATTACGAAGGTTTGCAAAACAGAGCGGCGTGCGTCTCAAGCTTTTCGGTTAGGTTGCTTTTCCGGTTCAACCCATCCCTGCGAAACCCAACTACTATGGGATTTATTGAAGGAATTGACGATCAGGTCTTCGACGTTGGTTCTAGGCTTTTTGGGCCGGAGGCCTAGCAAGGCAGCGGCAGCAGCAAAGAATGCAATGATTTTCGCGGGCATTCGCTGTCTCCCTCAGTTTTTAGCATAGAGATTCGGCATTCCATCTGTCAATAGGCCCCGCACGAAGTGCGTGTGCAATAACTGGCCGAGGTGCGCCTGAATTGCGACGTTCACCCTCCGCGGATTTTACGTTATCCTCGCCCTGATCGGTAGAGCATGCACGCTGAACGGAGTTCCATGTCGCAGGAATCAGGCGCGAAGAAAGAAGTCGGCTACGTCCTCGGCTCGACCGATCCGGAGCGCCATCGCCTCGTCCGCCAGGCGCAAGCGCTACACGCCATCACCCACGACGCGTTTCGCGCCGCCGGAATCGTGCCAGGAATGCGCGTGTTGGACATCGGCTGCGGCGCCGGCGATGTCGCCTTGATCGCCGCGAATCTGGTCGGCCGCGGAGGTACCGTGGTCGCGCTCGACCGCGATCCGCAAAACGTCGCCTTCGCCCGCGAGCGTGCCGAGCAAGCTAATCTTCCCAACATCGAATTTCGCGAAAGCGACATCCTGCACTTCGCCGACGCTGCAAAACCCTTCGACGCCATCGTCGGCCGCTACATTCTCCTGTTTCTTCCCGATCGCGTCGCCGCCCTGCGCCATCTGCTGACTTCGCTCAAGCCCGGCGGCATCGTCGCGTTCATCGAACCGGATTTCTCGCTGCCCTTTCGCTCCGAACCGCGCGCCCCGCTGTATTCCAAAGCCACCGAATGGGCCCGTGCGGTCATTCGCGCCAATCACGTCAACATGGACAGCGGCCCTGGTCTGCTTCGCGTCTTCCGCGAAGCTGGTCTGGTGCGCACAAAAATGGATTGCCGCACCATTCTCGGCGGCGGCACTGAATCCGAAGTCTATGAACTTTTCACCGCGGTGCTCCGCAGCCTGCTCCCCGCCATCGCAGCCCACAAAATCGCCACCCGCGAAGAGGTGGATATCGACACGCTCGAGCAACGCATCCGCGCCGAAGCCACCGAACTTGGCAGCGTGCTCTTCGGCTACACCAATTTCGCCGCCTGGGCCACCAAGCCTTAGTCCAACGCCCCAACGTGAAACCGCAGCGCACCACGAATGACCAAGAATTGATGAGACGCAACGCGACTTCGCGCGTCTACGCGATTACCGACGGCTGCCCTGCCGCAAAGCAACATAAGCCGTCGCCAACCAAAACGTTTTGGAGGGACCGCCTACTATGACTTCGCGTGTCGTTGTCGCCCTGGCCGCCATTCTAGCTCTGCTACCCGGAAACGGCTCTGCCGCTCCCACAAGCGCGGCAGCGTGCGCGACGTGATCGAGCTTTTGGCGCTGCACGGCGCGCCCGAAGCCATCTTGGTCGATGCGCGCCCGCACATCGGCTCCAATCGCTTGCCCAAGGTCGTGACGGCGCTGCGCGAAAAGCTCGCCGGCGTCGGCGTAAAGTTCGAATTCGGGGCGCGCGTGGTCGGCTTGCTGCAAAAACCCGGGCGCGTCTCCGGCGTGCGGCTCAGCGACGGTCGTGAGCTCGAAGCGCGCGCTGTCGTGCTGGCGACCGGTCAC
>Ga0137403_10004578_pt1 | contig 16274 bp, 17 predicted proteins | sample CZOMad2_1_16fung_FD_122057 | JGI IMG/M metagenome (GOLD analysis project Ga0137403, IMG submission 122057) | Vadose zone soil fungal communities from Angelo Coast Range Reserve, California, USA - CZOMad2_1_16fungal (Hybrid Assembly) | ecosystem: Environmental > Terrestrial > Soil > Vadose zone... | reverse complement strand
CTCGCCCGCGACCATCAAGCCACGCAAATGGAACTTCTCGATGGTCTCGAGAAGTTGGGCTATAGGCTCGACCGCTTCTATCTGAGCACACTCGTACGGGAGATCCATGCCGAACGGTTCTTTTCCCCAGGAGCCGTTGCGAGCAGCTATTGGGACGGATCTTTGACTTAGGCGTGGAGAACCACGACGATTTGTGCGACGGGCTGACTACTCTTTTGCACGGTTTGGTTGAGCAGGGGTTGGAGCTGCCGAAGATACATTGGATTGAGACCTAAGATTCTTTTGGGCGAACGAGAGGGAAAGAAGCACGATACGCTGTGGTGTGAGCTACATCTTGAATAGCCTCAAAAGGACCATCTAAATGAATCTTAATACCGTTCCTTAGGCCAACTCCGATCACGTCTGGACATAAGTTTAGCGAGTCTAATTTGCCTTGCATGTCCCATAGCACCAGAGTGACGCCAGAAAGATCAAGGCTACTTTCAAGCTTTCCGTTACTTTCTAAATTAGCAGGCTCAGCGTTGAGTACTGCGATGTCCACATTCTTTCCGTTGATACCTCCAACAATGGCGAGTCGTTGCTTGCCGGGATTATTTGCGCGCGCGGTGTTGATTGGCGGGAATCCGATTTGCGTGCCGCAGGATGCCGATGCGGCGATGATCGAGGCGAAACATCAGGAGATGCAGAAAGAATTGGAACGCGTGCGGGATATTGCGGAGGGGTGGTTTTCGTTCACGGATGCGGAGCGGGAAAAGTATCGAGCGGAGTTTGGAAAGTAAAACGGTTTTCTTCGCTTTGGAACTCGTGCTCGTAATGTTTGGTGTTGGACCCTGCGCTGAGGTCCTTCGCGCATCCTTGTCGGATGCGCTCAGGATGACAAGCTTTCCTCAGGTAGTTACACCCATCGAAAATTCGGGAGTGAATGAGGCTAGTTGCCGTCGCGCTCGCCGAGTTTGACGGGCACGTCCACTTTCTTGGCGCCGCGATAGACGCTGACGGTGACCGTATCGCCGGGGCGCTTGCGGTTCAGAAGAACGTTCATATCGAACTGATTGGCGACCTTCTGCCCATCGATTCCAACAATCACGTCGCCGCCAATCGTCAAGCGGCGCATTCCGGATTGGACGGTGCGATCGCCGCCGTGAATTCCAGCGGCAGCGGCCGGGCCGCCCTTGGTGGCTTGTTCCACCAGAAGACCTTCCTGCACGGGCAAATCGAGCGCCTCGGCGAGCCATGCCGTCAGTTCCAGCGTGCTCACGCCGAGATAGGCACGGCGTACGCGGCCTTCGGTAATGAGGTCGTTGGCGATGAGCTTTGCGGTGTTGATGGGAATTGCAAATCCAATGCCTGCCGCGGTGCCCGAGGGCGTGTAGATGGCCGAATTGATCCCGATCACGTCGCCGTGGGTATTGATCAGCGGGCCGCCGGAATTGCCGCGATTGATGGAGGCGTCGGTTTGGATCGCGTCATCAATGAACGTGCTCTGGCTGGTTTGCACGGTGCGGCCAAGAGCGCTGACTACACCCGTGGTGAGCGTAGACTGAAAACCGAACGGATTGCCGATCGCCAGAACTTTTTGCCCGACCTGAAGCGCGGAAGAATCGCCAAGCGTCAGAGAGGCGAGGTGCTTCCCTTTGGGCTCAATTTTGATGAGCGCGACATCATTGCGCTGGTCGGCGCCGATGAATTTCGCGGGATAGCGGCTCTTGTCGCCAAGGATAACTTCGATGGTTTGCGCACCGGCGACGACGTGGAAATTCGTGAGAATGTAGCCGCGCGGATCAATGAGGAAACCCGAGCCGGCGCCTTCCACCGGAACGGGGTCCATGAAGAAGTCGTACTCGGTGGCTTTCGTGAGGACATTGGCGACGGCGGGAGATGCCTGCCGGTAGATGCGGACGTTGATGGATTCTTCTTCGGTGAGAGATTCGGAACGCTCGGAGGCGTTCTTCAAATTGAGCGCGGGCTGGCCGGCGCCGAGGCGGCGGGCTTCCACTTCTTTGGCCTGGCGAGGGCCGTAACGCGCGCCGACCCAATAGGCGCCCAAAAGGAGAATCAGGGCTATCAGAATCAGGCGAACGCGGCTGGTACCTGTTTCGTGATTAGTTTTCATCATTGGCTGCTCCACAGATTGTCTCTGCCAGTATAAGACAACGGCGGGCATGTAGGTGTGAGCAGTGCAATTCAGGGGAGAGAGTTGACCTCAAGCGGGCTCAACGGTGAGTTTCAGGCCAATCGCTTTAGTAACCGCGACGAGGGTAGACAGACGCGGATTGCCCCGGGGCGACAAGGCGCGATAGAGGCTTTCGCGCTCGATGCCAGCCGCCTTTGCAATTTTGGCGATGCCCTCGGCTTGGGCCAGGTGCCGTAGCGCGAGAAGCAGGACGCGAGGCTCGTCAGTATCTTCCAATGCGGCTTTTAGATACTCAGCCGCAAAATCGGGATCGTTGCGAAGCCTGCGAACGATTGCTTCGTCGTGTGAGCTGCTTGCGTTTCGTTTCATTCGATCAAACTCCTCTCTTTGTAGTCCCTGAGATATCTGATCGCCCGTTCAATATCGGAAGGTTGCTTCCGTTTGTCGCCACCGCATAGAAGCAATACGCGGTCTCGACCAAGTAGTGCGTAGTAGACTCTGTAGCCCGGGCCCCAATCGATTCGGAGTTCATAGACTCCTTTCCGCAGTGGCTTGCAGTCGCCAAAGTTGCCCGCGGCCAGGCGATCGATTCGAGTGGCTATCTTCGCCTGGGCGCGTGAATCCGCGAGTTGCGTCAGCCAACTGTCGAAGACGTCCTTCCCTGAGGAAGCGACGTAATGACGGACTTCAACAATATTTTCCATTGTAACTTATAGGTCACACATAAGCAATCCGGGGATGAAAGCTGCTATGGACTGTCTTTTAGTACCATACGCTAATTTTACTTATGGATACTCAACCGTCGGACTTACGCGCTCCTTTTTACAAACAATTTGGCGGCGTCCAGTGCAAGATGCTTCGAGACCACATTGCTAGTGGCGCAAAGGGCAAGCGGGAGAGCATTTGGAGGAAAAGCGCGAGAAGATAGAGGTACCGAATGACTGATTGCGAAGTACAGAACAAACGCCGGAGCTTGGGAGGAAAGATGGATCGCGAACGCCGCCGCACGCCACGCTACATGTTTTTTGCCAGCGCGGAATTGCTGGAAGAAAAATCCGAAGTGCGAATTGCGACGCGCGTCAGCGAACTGAGCCGCAACGGATGTTACCTGGACATGATGAACCCATTTCCCATGCACACGGTGGTCCGGGTGAAGATCTGGACGGAAGAAAACATTCTGATTGAGACCAAGGCGTCTGTCGTTTATTCGCAGCCGAATCGTGGTGCGGGCCTGGCGTTTGTGGATTTGGATCCGAGGTACGCGCCTCTGCTGGAAAAGTGGCTGGCGAAAGCGGAGAAAGAATCGTAGCTCGCCGCGGGACGAAATTGAAAACGGCCGCCTGGAAAGGTGGACCTACAAATCATCAGGGACTGCCGCTACTTCAGCTCAATCTCGACAATCTGACCCTCGCCGGTTCCCGCATTTGCCAGGCTGTGCGTCACCTTCGAAGTGACCCAATGAAAATCTCCGGGCTTGATTTCGTGTGTAGCCGACTGTCCGTCAGGCGCCGTCATTTTCAAGTTGAAGCCGGTGGCCGCAACGATCAGGTAGGGTCGTTCATGGGTGTGCATCGGAGTGGCGCCCCCGGGCGCGAGCGTCCATTTATAAACGCGGGCGCTGGGATTTTCACCGGCAACCGGCCCGGCGACGGCTGAGGAAGGGTGTTCCGGCCGCTGGAGAATTTCCACGTCCAACACGTCGAAAAGACCTTTACCAACGTTGTGAACACGATGGGTGAAGGGAGTTTCACGCAGGGTACGCAAGGTAACATTGCCGGGTTTCTGCTCGACGGGAGCGCTCTCCGGTTCATTGGGGAGTTGCTGGGCTGAGCTGGTGTTGCCGAGCCACACAGCTACATCGTCAACCGAATGCACGTGATATACGCTGCTTTCGCCGGGCTGGAGGATAACTCGCAGCACGAGCAAGTTGTCATTTTTCAAGACGAGATGGTGGTGCGGCTCCTGCTCGACTGGAACGGGTGCAGAAGCTTCCTGCGTGGCGAAGAGTGTAAGGAGGACGAACGCGGGCGCGACGTTGAGCCAGGGTTTCACGGTTGGAGCCTTTCATGGGGATTGGCAGCGGGTTGATTCTACTGGTGAATGAAAACGGAGCCAAGGGTTTCTGGGGCCGCCTGCCAGTCGCGAACGGACCTCCTAAAACTAAACCACTCAAGTTGAGACTAGAATTTGCATTCGAGATTCAGCTGGAAGCGGCGGCCGGGGTAGGCAGAGGCGGGAAAACCAAGATTGGGGCCCGCGACACCGATGAAGGTCACATAGTTCGGATGATTCAGGATATTGAAAATATTGAGAGCCGCGGTCAGTACGGGACCGTCTTTTTTCTCTTTCTTGAAATGGAAATCGTGAGCGACGTTGACGTCAAGATTCAGAAGACCCGGCCCGTGCAGCGAATTGCGCGGCGCCAGTCCGCCATTCGGGCGGTCGTTGAAAACACCGTCACCATTCGAATCAAGTCCGGTGATTACGTTGACCGGCTTGCCTGAGTACGCTTGAAGCGCGATTCCGAGGCTGAAGAGGCTTGACGGCTCGAAGTTGCCGAGCAAGTCAAATTTGTGGCGGCGGTCATTGTCGGAGCGCGCCCAATCAAGATTCGAGAAATTGCTGTTGCCGGGAAAATACGTGATGCCGCTGGTGTTGTTGTAGGACTTGCCGAGAGTGTATTGCGCCTGGCCGGCAAAATATTTGGACGGCTTTCCACGAAAGTTCAGCTCGAGCGAATTGCCCTTCTGGTAGCCTTCCGATTCCATCTGGCGGATCTGGCCGAAGGCGGGATTGGGGCGCACGAGATAGTCGGGCGCGAGCGGCGCGTTGATATCGCGCGACATGAATAGATCAATGCCACGCGTGCCCACGTAGGTGGCGCTGAATGTGCTCTTCGAAGTGATCTGCCGCTCGATGCCGAAGCTGTATTGAACAATGTAGGGAATCCTGACGTGAGGATCGAGCTGCACCAAGCTGGTAGGGACTCCTGCAAGGTCCGCTGGTGTGACGGGAAAAGGGACAGTCCCGCCGGTTTGCAGCGGAAGGATCTGGCGCAGGAGATTGATCCCGTTGTAATGCAGCAGGTCGGCGATGGCGCGATTGCCGGAGCGGTCATAGAAAACGCCGGCGCCGCCGCGGAAAACGGTTTTGCTCTGGGGCCTGGGCGCGTAGGCGAACGCGAAGCGGGGCGCAAAGTTGTTCACGTCGTTGTTGAAATAGTTTTGGAAGTAGTAGCGCACGCCGAGAGTGACGGAGAGATTCGGTTTGATGCGCACGCTGTCTTCCATAAAACCGGAGACGATTCGTTCCCAGAAAACGACGTGTCCATTGCCGGTCTGGATTCGGAAACCGGCGGGTTGGTTTGCATTGAACGCGTTGATGTCGGCGAAAGTGTAGGTGCCCTGTTGGTTCGTAAAGTCGTCGTTACCACGGCGGCTGAGATCCGGAACGTCGACGCCAAAAGCCAACATGTGGCGGCCGCTGGTGTAAGTAACAAAGTCGGTTCCATCGAAGTGGGCTTCCGTACGGTGGAAATCGGCCTGCGCGCCGCCGCCCGTGAAATAGCCCTGAACGATCATTTGGGGAGCGGAAACGTTGCTCGTGGTCGGTTGATCGTTGTGTCCGAAGAGGAAACGAAGTTGGTTTACCCACTTCGATGAAAAAATGTGGCGATAGCTGACGTTGAGTTCGTGCTCTGTGAAACCCGTGGTATAGCCGGCCTCCGGCAAAACAAGACCGCCGACGCCCTGATTTTTGAGTTTCTGATCCTCGTAGGAGTATCCCACCCAGACCTGGTCGCCATTGTCGAAGTCATGGAAAGCGCGAAACGAGCCAAAGAAATGGCGCTGCGGCGCTGCTACATTCGCGTCAGTTACGGCGCCGTTTGCACCGAAGGCGTGGACGACGGCCTGGAGATTGTCGTTGTCCTGTTCGAGCGAAAGCAGGAAGGTGTTTCTTTTGTCGTGGCCGAGCGGCCCGGTGAAGGAACCCTCTTCCATATAACGGCTTTCGGAAGGCTTGGTGGTGGCAAAGGCGTTGCTGGCATCGAAAACGGAATTGCGGGTGAGGAAATTCACGGTGCCGTGATACGCGGGCGTGCCGCCTTTGGTGGTGATTTCAACGCGGGCGCGGCCGGGGCGCGCGAATCGCGCGGAATAGGGATTCTGATTGATTTTTACTTCCTGGACTGCGGAAGCGGAAACGCCGGGGCCGTTGGCCTCGACGCCGTTGACTACAAGAGATACACCGCTGGTGGCGATGGCGTCGTCGCTGAGGAAGCGGGAGAGGAGGGTGATGTAGTCGAGATCGAAGACAGGGACGCGGTCGAGGGCGTCGCGGGTCATGTTGTTGGCGTTGAGATTTTCGGAGGCGTCGGAGGAGGTCTGGGGGACGTTTTCATCGGCAGTGACGCTCACAACCTCACTGACCGCGGAGATGGCCAGCGTGATATGCAGAGGAGCGAGCGGCTTTGCGCTTACAGTGACATCAACTAGGCCGTCCTTAAACCCGGTGGCGTGAATGCGAAGACGATACTTGCCGTAGGGCATGTCGTCGAAGAAAAAGTAGCCGACGCGATCGGTGGTGGTGGATGCCTGAACTGAGCCGTTGGAGGTCAGCAGGGTGATCTGCGCATCAGCCACTTCGGCGGAAGAAGGATCCAGGACCGTGCCGGAGAGAGTGTGGGAGGGAGGTGTGGGTTGTTGCGTCTGGGCGAGGAGCGCGGTGGGGAGAATGGTAAAGATGAGGAGCAGGAGAAGCGCACGATTCGTGGAACGCTCTTGAGCTGCCGGATTGGAAGCTACACGTTTCATTTTGGCCCGTGGGCGAAGAGCACACAGAGAAACAAGCGAACACAACGCTGAAAGAAAGGTGACACGCCCTCTTCTGCACCGACAAGGTAGTCCAGCAAACCTAAACGGAAGATAAAAGGGTGGCGGAGCGTTAGCCCCTGGCTTTTTGCAATTCTTCGGTGAGCGCGGGCATGATTTCGAAGATGTCGGCGACGATTCCATAATCGGCGATTTCGAAGATGGGCGCATTCTGGTCTTTGTTGACGGCGACGATGGTACGCGCGCCTTTCATGCCGACGACGTGCTGGATGGCGCCGCTGATGCCGAGCGCGAGATACAACTTTGGCGCGACGGTCTGCCCGGAGCTGCCGATCTGGCGCTCCATCGGGAGCCAGCCTTCATCGCAGATTGGGCGCGAGGCGGCGAGTTCGGCGCCCATTGCTTTCGCGAGGGCTTCGGCTTGCGCGATATTTTCAGGCGCTTTGATGCCGCGGCCGATGGAAACAATAAGGGGAGCCTGGGTGAGGTCCACGGCGGATTTTGCTTCCTTGAAAAGTTCCAACGGCTTCGTGCGAATGTCTGAGGCGTTCAGGTTGACGGCGACGGAATTGACCGGTGCCTTGCCGTTCGGATGAGCCGCTAGTTGATCGGCCCGGAAGGCGCCCGATTGAAACGATGCGAACCAAGGAGCGGCGCCGGTGAATGTAACATCGGCAGCGGTCTTGCCCTGAAACATCTGGCGGACGAAGACCAGCTTGCCGCCTTCGCTGCGGAAACCCACGCAATCGCCGACCATTCCCTTTCCGAGCATGGCGGCGAGTTTAGGTGCGAAGTCGCGCACCTGATAGGTGTGGGGGAAGAGAACGAGATCGGGTCTTGCCGATTCGATGACTTGTTTAAGCGCGATGCAATAGCCGTCCGGAGTGTAGGCATCGAGCAGGTCATGTTCGACGGGCAAAACCTCGGCGACGTTTTTGGTTGCGAGGTCGCCGGCGAGCACTGCGACGCCTTTGCCGATGACGGCGGCGCTGACGGTGGCTGATGCCGCCGCGGCGATTTGTTGCGCGGCGGCGAGAGTCTCAAAGCTGGAGTTGTTCCACTTGCCTTGGCGTTGCTCGGTGATTACCAGGATTTTCATGATGAGCCTCGACTTTTTCGGAGATGCTGGCCGGCAGGATGCCGGCGCTACAGTACCCGCGCTTCGAACTTGAGTTTTTCGACCAGCTTGGCCGCGGCTTCCTTCGGCGTACCGGTGAGGAATTCCGTTTTCTTGGTTTTGGTGGGGACGTAGATTTTTTCAATTCTTTGCGTCGGTTCGAGGGAGACGCCGAGGGCTTCGCGGGTGAGCGCGGCGATTTCTTTTTTCTTGGCGGCCATGATGCCTTTTAGCGTGGCGTAGCGGACCTTGTTGATGCCCGACTGAATGGTGAGTACCGCGGGAAGCGGGCACTCTATCCACTGGAACCAGCCGGCTTCGAGCTCGCGCTTGAGCTTCATTTTCGCGTCCTGCACGTCAATCTGCATGATGAGCGTGGCGTGCGGCAGATTCAGCAAGGCGGCGAGAAGGACGCCCGTCTGGCCGAAGCCGTGATCGTCGCTCTGGAGGCCCGTGAGGACGAGATCGACTTTTTCTTTGGCAATCGCCGCGGCGATGACTTTTGCAGTGCCGAGTGGATCGAGTTGAGCGAAATTGTCGTCCGCGATGTGGATGCCGCGGTCGGCGCCTTTGGCGAGGGCTTCCTTGATGGTTTGCTTCACGCGTTCGGGGCCGAGCGAAAGCGCGATTACCTCGCCTCCATGTTTTTCTTTCAAGCGGAGCGCTTCTTCGAGCGCGTAGGAGTCTGGCTCGTTCATTTCGAAGCCGATGTCCGACTCCTTGATCCAGTTGCCGGCGATGGCGAGGGGGGCATCTTTGGCAGGAACCTGCTTGATACAGACTAGAATGTTCATGTGGTCACCTTCAAAATCTTGGGAGCGCTCGGACGAAAGGCGGCCTCTACGAAATAGGTTGGCCTTGCCTGCATTGCTGGAAACCCTCAGGCCTCAAAGGCCTGAGCTACAGAATTTTGCAAAAGCTGGCGCGGGGAGCGAAGGAGGGAAAGACTACTTCCCGGCCCAGCGCTTGAAAATCAAGGCGGCGTTGGTGCCGCCAAACCCGAATGAATTCGAGAGCGCGTACTCCACGGCGGCTTTGCGGGCAACGTTGGGAACGTAGTCGAGATCGCAGTGCGGATCCGGCTTTTCCTGGTTGATCGTGGGCGGAAGGATCTGGTCGCGCAGTGCAAGGACACAGATACCGCCTTCGAGGCCGCCTGCGCCGCCCAGGAGGTGTCCGGTCATGGACTTGGTGGAGCTGACCGGCAATTTTTTGTTGATAGCGCGGTCGCCGAAGAGGCGCTTCATCGCCGTGGTTTCGATGGCGTCGCCAAGCGGTGTGGACGTGCCGTGCGCGTTGACATAGCCGATGTCGTCGGGAGAGAGCTTCGCATCCTTCAGCGCAGCTTTCATCACGCGGTAAGCGCCGTCGCCGTTTTCCGCGGGCTGCGTGATGTGATACGCGTCGCCGCTCATGCCATAGCCGACAATTTCCGCAAGGATGGGAGCGTTGCGCTTCTGCGCGTGTTCCAAGGATTCGAGAATCACGATGCCGGCGCCTTCGCCGACCACGAAGCCGTCGCGGTCCGCGTCAAACGGGCGGCTGGCTTTTTCCGGGGCGTCGTTGCGCGTGGAGAGCGCTCGCATGGAAGCAAAGCCGCCGATGCCCATAGGAGTGATGGTGGCTTCGGTGCCGCCGCAGATCATCATTTCGGCCGCACCGCGTTCGATGATTTTAAAAGAATCACCGATGGCATGGGCCGAAGCGGAGCAGGCCGTGGCGGTTGCGGAATTTGGTCCGCGCGCGCCGTAACGAATGGATATGTGGCCCGATGCAAGATTCACGATGGCCGACGGAATGAAGAACGGAGAAATCTTCCCTGGGCCGCCCTGCATCAGCTTGATGTGCTCGCGTTCGATGATGTCGAACCCGCCGATGCCAGAGGCGACGTACACGCCGACTTCATCGAGGTCGGATTGCTCCGGCTTCCAGTTGGCCATCTTGACGGCGAAATCCGCGCCGGCCAGGGCCACCTGGATGAACCGCCCCATTTTCTTCAGTTCTTTTTTCTCGATCCATTGGAAGGGGTCGAAGTTTTTGACTTCGCCCGCAATCTTGCAGTCGAAATCCGTGGTATCAAAATGCGTGATGAGGCCAATGCCGCTTTTGCCGGCAACGAGGTTTTTCCAGCTCTCCTCCGTGCCGATACCCAGCGCGCAGACCAATCCAACTCCCGTAACGACAACCCGGCGAGTCAACTCACTTGCTCCTTCAATCGGGGATTAATGTGTGACCTACTTGCCCTTCGAATGCTTATCGATGTACTCGATAGCGTCCTTGACCGTGGTCATTTTTTCGGCGTCCTCGTCGGGCACTTCGATGCCGAAGGCTTCTTCGAAAGCCATAACCAATTCGACCTGGTCGAGCGAGTCCGCGCCGAGATCGTCCACGAAGGACGCGGTGGGCGTGACTTCGGCTTCATCCACACCAAGCTGCTCGACGATAATCTGCTTTACGCGTTCTTCCACGCTGGCCATTCCCATTCCTCCGCGACCTGATGTCGCTCTGTCGTAGTTCGTACTACCCCGCACCACACCCGGCCGTTAGGCCGTCTTGCATGTCGTTTAAGCTGCCCGAGGTAACCTTGCAAGTCTACTTACCCTGCCCAGCAAGGTCAACTTCACGAGACACCTTTGTGCCGAATGGCGTGAAGGACATCATCCATCGCATCTCTGGCCGCCGCCCTTACTTCCTCGTTCTGGTCAGCTACCAATCTTTCTACAGCTTCAAGGCACTTCGGAAGATCGATTTGCTTATGATGAACCACAGCGACATTTCCCAGAACTATTGCTGCCCCTCGCCTTGCTGGCCACTCGGGGTGGCCAACAAATCCAAGACACCATTGGACAACCCAGCTGGGTTCCTCAGTATAAAAAGCGCTGATCAACGCGTCACGCACTCGTTCCCCACTCCCACTACGAAATTCCTCTTCCAATTCTTGGCGGGACATTCGAGGTGGCTGTTCGTATTTCATGCCAACTCGAGGCGCTAAGCCAAATACATCCCGCCGTTGACGTCGAGGACGTGGCCGGTGATGTAAGCGGCTTCGTCGCTGGCGAGGAAAACTATGGAGGCGGCGACGTCCTTGCCGGTGCCCATACGGCCGAGAGGAATGCGCACTTTCAATTCTTCTTTCACCTTGTCGGGCAGGACGGCGGTCATGGGCGACTCGACAAAACCTGGAGCCACGGCATTGACGGTGATGTTGCGCGACGCGATTTCGATGGCGATGGCCTTCGTCAGTCCGATCAGGCCGGCTTTCGAGGCGACGTAGTTGGCCTGACCGGCGTTGCCGCTTTCGGCGACGACGGAAGAGATATTGATAATGCGTCCGGCGCGGGCCTTCATCATCGGCGGCAGCACCTGCTGGATGCAGAGGTGCGCACCGGTGAGATTCGTGCGGATAACGGCTTCCCAGTCATCGGGTTTCATGCGCATAGCCAGTCCGTCGCGGGTAATGGCGGCGTTGTTCACCAGAATGTCGATCTTGCCGAATTTTTCGAAGATGGATTTGAAGCCGGCCTTGATCTGATCGATGTCGGCGACGTCCATTTTGACGGCGAAGGCTTCTCCACCTTTGGCGGCGATTTCATGGACAAGCTCGGCGAGTTTTTCCTCGTTGCGCGCGGCGACGGCGACCTTGGCGCCGGCTTCGGCAAGCGCCTGCGCGGTGTCGCGCCCAATGCCCTGCGACGCACCCGTAACGACAGCTACTTTATCTCGTAAGCTGAACATTCGATAGCAACCTGTACCTCACCCCTTCAGGGGTGAGGCTGTTCACAACAATTTCGACCCTGCCCACACAATCGAAAACCCTCAGGCCTTAAGGCCCGAGCTACAGTCTTTTATGCCGCGTCGGATTTGGCCGCGGTTATGCGATCCACCGTGGCTTGCAAGCTTTTTTCGTCTTCAACGTTGAGCGTGGTGACGGAGCGCTCGATCTGCCGCATGATGCCGGTAAGCACGCGGCCCGGTCCGACTTCGATGAAGGTGTTGACCCCTTCGTCGAGCAGCATGCGCATGGACTCTTCCCAGCGCACGGGCATGGTGACCTGGCGGATCAAGGCTTCGCGGGCTTCGTCGCCCTTCTTAATGGTGTCGGCGTCCACGTTGGTGACAACGGGAACGTGCGGATCCGCAAACGTCGTGGCGCGCAAATCTTTTTCCAATTCTTCCTGCGCAGGCATCATCAGCGAGGAATGAAACGGTGCGGACACGGGAAGTATGACAGCGCGCTTGGCTCCCGACTGCGAAGCAATCTCGACGGCGCGCTTCACGGCGGCGGCGTCTCCAGAAATAACCGTCTGGTCCGGCGAATTCAGATTGGCCGCTGTGCAAACTCCGCCTTGCGCGGCGCGCTTGCAGGCATCGACAACGACGGCGGGCGACAATCCAAGAATTGCGGCCATCGCGCCCTGTCCTGCGGGAACCGCTTCCTGCATGTACTTGCCGCGCTTGTGAACCAACCGCACGGCATCGGCGAATTGCAGCGAGCCGGCGGCAACCAGGGCCGAATATTCACCCAGGCTGTGGCCGGCAACAAAGTCCGCGCCGATGCGCTTTTCCGATAGCACCCACATCGCGGCGACAGAAACGGTAAGAATTGCGGGCTGCGTCAACGCGGTGGACTTCAGCTCTTCTTCCGTGCCCTCAAAACATATTTTGGAAATGGAAAAGCCCAGCGCTTTATCCGCTTCATCGAATATGGCGCGGGCCGCGGGATATTTCTCGGCAAGTTCCTTGCCCATGCCGGAATATTGCGAAGCCTGGCCCGGGAATAGGAATGCTACTTTACCCATAATTGCTCCTCTCTCCGGACGTCACGCCTGCGCGTGGGTCAGGGAGAGCTCTTGTTCAATTTTCTCGTTCACTCGCGCGCGGGCAAGTCCCGCGGCGACGCGAATGGCGTTCTTGACGGCGTTGGCGTTGGACCGGCCATGGCCGATCACGCAAACCCCGCGGACTCCGAGGAGCGGCGCGCCGCCATACTCCGCGTAGTCCATGGTTTGCTTGATCCCCTTGAGCGCACCTTTCGAAAACAGATAGCCCACTTGCGATGCGAAAGTGCTTTTGTACGTCTTCCGCAAATACTTGATGATCTCCATCGCCAGCCCTTCGCAAATCTTCAGGGCGATGTTGCCGACGAACCCGTCGCAAACGATCACGTCCACTTTTCCGGAAAAAAGATCGCCGCCTTCGACGTTGCCGACGAAGTGCACGGGCAAAGCCTTCAAGCGCTCGTAAACCGCGCGCGTCAGCTCGTTGCCTTTAATCTCTTCCTCGCCGACCGAAAGTAAACCGACGCGCGGCTTGCGGCTGCCAAACGTAAGCCGGTAATAAATTTCGCCCATCACGCCGAACTGCAGCAAGTGCTCCGGCTTGGAGTCCACATTCGCGCCGACGTCCAGCAGCACCGAAACACCGCCCTTGGCATTCGGAAAAGGTGCAGCCAGCGCCACGCGATCCACCGATTCCAGCGTCCCCATGATGAACCTCGCCGTGGTCATCACCGCACCGGTGTTCCCGGCACTGACCATGGCGTCCGCCTTGCCGTCTTTCACCAGGCGCGCCGCCACGTGCACCGAACTGTCCTTCTTGCGGCGAAAGGCCTGCGCCGGGTGATCCTCCATCGTGATCACTTCGGTAGCCGGAATAATCTCAATCGGCAGCGACGGTTTGCCGAAACTCGCCAACGCTCCCCGGATCACCTGGGGCTGCCCCACAAGCAGAACGCGCACGCCGTATTCTTCCGCGGCGCGAACACTCCCCTCCACCTCCGGACGGGGTGCGTTGTCTCCCCCCATGGCATCGACGGCGATTGTGATCATGGGATTATCTTCCGGCAACTCCGGCCAGCCCGAAACCGCAGGACACACCAGCGGTCATGCCCTTTCAAAGCCTGGCATAAAACTCGAACCGTTACTTGACGTCGTGAACCGGCCGGCCTTTGTAGTAACCGCAATGAGGACAAGCCCGGTGGGGCTGCTTCATTTCGTGGCAATTCGGACACTTGGCCATCGCGGGCGCGAATAAATGGTCGTGAGCCCGGCGTTTGTTCTTGCGCGCCTTGGAATGTCGACGTTTTGGATTAGGCATTACATCACTCCTGGTTCTCGCCTCATTCGCGGCTACACACTCCGCCAGTCCGAACGAGGTCGGATTCTATGGGCTTTTGGCCCGGAAATCTATTGTTTCTTGAGCCAGTCCTGCTTCAACCGCGCGAGGGGAGCCAGACGCGGGTCCGTGGTATGCGTTTCGCAGCGGCACTCTTCGTGATTGAGATTCGCGCCACACGTGGGGCACAAACCGCGGCAATCGCTCTGGCAGATTACTTTCATCGGCAGTGACAGCAACACCTGTTCCTTGAGTACGTCGGCGAGGAACAGGCCTTCTCCTTGAAAAAATCCGATTTCGGTGTCGTCATCTTTCAGCCGCTCTTCTTCGGGCTTGATGGCCTTCTGAAGCGGCTGATAGAAGAGGTCAAAATCCTTGTGTACTTCCTCGATTACGGGTTCCAGACACCGGGCGCAGACCATTTCGATCTTGGTCTCCAGATCGCCGGTGATGCGGATCTGCCCTTCCAGAAGCTCCGCCGTTGCGGTCACTTCCAGAGGTTCCGCTTGTTTTACTTCACTGATGCCGTAATCGATGCTGCCCGGGGCGTAACTTCTCCGGATGCGCACTTTGCGGACGGCAAGATCCTTAACATCGAGGAACATGTCTGCAGCGCCTCCGGCGCGTACGCTCATGCCTATCCATTATTTGGGGAGACGGCGGGTAAGTCAAGAAAGTGGGGCGAAAAGAGTAAGGATAACGCGACGGTTCGGTCAACTGGTGCTACTAGTACTCTTTTGCCTGTGAAGGAGTAGGCAGGGCAGGCGAGTCCACAAATCTCTCGGGTACCGAGAGTTCTTACCGCCGCAGTACCAGGCAACTGGCAATCATGTCGTGCAGCGCCTGCTTGCGTTCCGTGAATCCCGCCATGATGTAGCCGATGCCAAGAGGAATCATGCCGGTGATGATCTTCGCAAAGTAGCGGCCGGAAGAGCGGCCGAACGTGACGGGGTTTCCCATCAAGTCGGTGACATACAGTCCCAGCGCCTGTTTTCCCCACGTGGCTTGTTTTTCGCCGCTCTCAAGATACGCATGGTAGAGCCATTGAATCAGGAGAGAAATGGCGGCAAATACGAGGATCATTCCGAAAAATCCGACGAGTAGAGCCGGATCCGGCTGGCCGTGGCGCTGCCCCAAGTCACCCATGTGGGCTCCAACGCCGGACAGAATAAATAGCGGCACGAACAAAACGCCACCAGCGACGCCCATGATCACGCCGTCGATCAGGGCGGCGACCACGCGAAGCCAGAACCCGGCATAGCTAAATCCCCGGGAAACAACCAGGCCAGCGGGGTCCGCATACGCCGCGTGAGAGGATCCTCCGACATAAGCAGGGGGAGCAGTTGCACGGGCCACCGTCGCCGCCGGAGTTCCCGTTGGCGTTCCACACGAGCCACAAAACGCAGTGCCTGCGGCGAGATTCACACCACACTTGGAACAGTACACAGTACGTGCCCTCCGTTCGGTTCAACAAAACATTCCGGTGAAACAATACTCTATCTGGAAGCGACCCTGGTTGAAGAAATCATGGAACGATTCTATTGCTGCAGCCTTCGCGCAGAAATGCTTCCAGCCGTTTTCGAGCCTCCGCGCTGCCTTTGCGGGCGGCGGCAGAGAGCAGGATCCGCGTCTGGTCGCAATTTTTTACGACTCCCCGGCCCTTGCGGAAAAGTTCGGCAAGATCGATTTCCGCGTTGGTATTCCCCTTTTTCACGGCCGCCCATAACAGTTGAACCGCTGCCGGAACCTCCGACGCTCTGCTGGGCGTGCGAAGTATCTTCGACGCTTGCAAGTACTCCTCTTGCCCAGCCTCAACGGAGTTATCAGTGGTGGGAGTCGGAGCCGTGGGCTTAGTAACTTGAGTCAGCGGGACAAGCGACCCTGGTTTCGCGTCCTTTAGTTGTGGAGACGGCGTTTTGTCGGATGCCGGAGGAAGGCTCGCGCTTCTTGGCTCGTTCGACGCAGTGGATGGCTGAATGGTCAGCGGTGGCGGTGGAACGGCGCGGACCGGCGGCGATGACTGATGGATCGGGCGTGCCGCTGCGGGAATCTCCGGCCGAACACGGTTGGATGTCTC
>Ga0137403_10004577_pt1 | contig 16275 bp, 15 predicted proteins | sample CZOMad2_1_16fung_FD_122057 | JGI IMG/M metagenome (GOLD analysis project Ga0137403, IMG submission 122057) | Vadose zone soil fungal communities from Angelo Coast Range Reserve, California, USA - CZOMad2_1_16fungal (Hybrid Assembly) | ecosystem: Environmental > Terrestrial > Soil > Vadose zone... | reverse complement strand
CCCCGTAGCTCAATTGGATAGAGCATCAGACTTCGGATCTGAGGGTTGGGGGTTCGACTCCCTCCGGGGTCGCCATTAGCACAATATTCGGAGACACCACATCCGGCTGCCCCTCTCAGTATTTCAACAGCCTCTTTCGGCAGAGTTCTTGCTGCTCAAGGTGCCGGAGTAATTCTTTCCCTAAGGGTGGCAATTCCTACAACCTGCGGCAAATAAGCGCCCATTTAGTTTCATACACTTAGCATTGGCCAAGGGGATGCTTTACCAACCCCAGACGAAGTGGCGCGCAACGGGGCGCTCGTGAGAATAAACTTCGGCCAGAGGTTTTCTCGAGCGTCCCTTGCTTTTTGTGCGCAGAGCTCGGCCCTCTTCCCAACCTCCCCGCTAATTTCAGATATATCTCAGGCGAGAACCAGCTTTTCCCGGATATCCACCCCGGCCCCTCGCAAAAGTGCGGCGATCGTGGGTTCGTTCAACCGCGACGCATCAAACTCCACTCTCACAATTCGGTCATTTGAATTAAAGCTAATGCGGCGGATGCCGTAGACTTCGCGCATGTTGTCGATGGCGCGCATGGCTGATTCGCCCGGAGAAGCGTTGTAGCGATAAGCAACTTCCAATTGGGTCATCGAGATAAGCTCGGCAGACTTGCGGTTGCTTCTGATTGGCAAGCCGCTGAATCCAATATAAAGCACTGATCGGCAAATCAGTCGATTACCCTGAATCAATGGCGACCGATAAAGCACACATCGCGGTAAAAGATCCGGTCTGCGGAATGGCCGTCGACCCCGCCACAGCGAAGCACCGCCGCGCGCATGGCGGCCAAACCTATTATTTCTGCTGTCAGCACTGCGCAGAAAAATTTGAGGCCGCGCCAGAAAAATTCCTTCAAGCTTCGGCGCGTTCGTACGGGCTTGTGACGTTAGGCGCGAAGCCGGTCTCAGCAAGACTTTCGGTTGAACATCATCCTGAAGCTCCGGCAAAGACCGACTATGTTTGCCCGATGTGTCCGGAAGTGCGGGAAAGCAAGCCCGGAGCATGTCCGCGATGTGGGATGGCGCTTGAGCCGGAAGCGCCAGTAACCGCGCGAGTCGAGTACACCTGCCCGATGCATCCGGAGATTGTGCGAACCGGTCCCGGGTCGTGCCCGATCTGCGGCATGGCGCTGGAGCCGCGCACGGTCAGCATTGCAGCGGAGGAAAATCCAGAACTGCGCGACATGACTCGGCGGTTTTGGATCAGCCTGGCGTTAACTGTTCCGCTGCTTGGAATAGCTATGGCGGACATGTTGCCAGGTATGCCTGTGCAACATGCGCTGGCCGGAGGCTGGCTGCCGTGGATCGAATTGCTGCTCGCTACTCCCGTAGTGCTCTGGGGCGGATGGCCCTTTTTCCAGCGCGGCTGGGGTTCGGTCGTCAATCGCTCAACCAACATGTTTACCCTCATCGCGCTGGGAACGGGGGCCGCCTACGTTTACAGTGTCGCGGCGACGCTGACGCCCGGGTTTTTTCCGGCATCGTTCCGCGAGATGGATGGAATGCCTGCTGTGTATTTCGAAGCTGCCGCCGCAATTACGACGTTGGTGCTGCTGGGCCAAGTGCTCGAACTGCGGGCCCGCAGCCGCACTGGAGCTGCAATTCGCGCTTTGCTGGACCTGACGCCGAAGACAGCGCGCATTCTGCGCGACGGCAGTGAGCAGGATATTCCACTCGAGCAGGTGCAGCCTGGCGATCGGTTGCGCGTGCGGCCGGGAGAAAAAATTCCTGTGGATGGCATGGTGCTCGAAGGCCGCAGTGCGGTGGATGAATCGATGATCACGGGTGAATCGATGCCCGTAGAAAAAGAACCCAGCAGCCGCGTGATCGGCGCAACGGTAAACGGAACAGGATCGTTCGTGATGCGCGCTGAACGCGTGGGCAGCGAGACTTTACTGGCACAGATTGTGCAATTGGTCAGTAAGGCGCAGCGCAGCCGCGCGCCGATTCAGCGTCTGGCAGATCGAGTCTCGGCTTGGTTTGTTCCGGCGGTGATTGCGATTTCGATCGTGACCTTCATCGCATGGGCTGTTCTAGGGCCGGAGCCACACCTTGCCCACGCATTGGTGAACGCTGTGGCTGTGCTGATCATTGCCTGCCCGTGCGCGCTGGGATTGGCGACACCGATTGCGATTATGGTCGGCACTGGGCGCGGTGCTCAGGCCGGTGTTCTGGTCAGGAATGCCGAGGCGCTTGAGATTCTGGAAAAAGTAGACACCCTGGTTATCGACAAAACCGGTACGCTGACGGAAGGCAAACCGAAAGTTGAAACGGTAGTTGCCGCTGCAGGGCAGCGAGAAGACGAACTGGTCCGGCTGGTTGCGAGCCTGGAGCAGGGAAGTGAGCATCCATTGGGCGCTGCGGTCATTGCCGCGGCCCGCGAGCGCGGGCTGAAGCTCAGTCCCAGTGAGAAATTTGAATCGATCACCGGGCGGGGCATTCGCGGGAAAGTTGACGAAAAAGAAGTTGCTGTTGGGAATGAGAACTGGTTCAAAGAACTCGGCATAGTCGACTCAACACTTTCTTCTCGCGCAGAGGAGCTTCGCCGAAACGGGCAGACAGTAATCTTCGTTTCAATAGATCGGCGGGTTGCCGGATTGCTCGGCGTTGCTGACCCAGTTAAGCCATCCACGCCACAAGCGATTCGTGATCTGAAACGCGAAGGGTCGCGATTGCTGATGCTCACGGGCGACAGCCACGCAACTGCCGAAAACATTGCTCGACAGTTGGGAATCGAGGAGTTTGAGGCAGAGGTCCTTCCCGAGCAGAAATTGGCGGTCGTGCTACGGCTGCAGAAAGAAGGCCGCACGGTCGCGATGGCGGGCGATGGGATCAACGATGCGCCTGCGCTGGCTCAGGCCGACGTGGGCATCGCCATGGGGACCGGGACCGACGTCGCGATGGAAAGTGGCGGCATCACGCTGGTGAAGGGAGATCTTGCCGGAATTGTGCGGGCCCGCAAACTCAGCCGGGCGACTATGCGCAATATTCGCCAGAATCTATTTTTTGCTTTTCTATATAACTCGCTCGGCGTGCCGATCGCCGCAGGCGTGCTCTATCCATTTTTCGGGCTGCTGTTGAGGCCAATCTTTGCGGCGGCTGCGATGAGTTTCAGTTCGGTGTCAGTAATTACGAATTCACTGCGGCTGAGAAAAGTGGAGCTATGAAGCATTCCCTCCTGATCTTTTGAATTGCTTGAAGTCCGTTGCTATGGTGTCTGCAAGCGCCTTGCCACTTGCTTCCCAAGACGCTCGAAGTCTCCCACATTCCAAGTGTAAATAATCTCGGCTCCAGCCTTCAGTGCGCACTTGGCCAGCAGCGCATCATAAATTGTGCCACCGGAGATGTTCTGCGCCGCGGCCTCACCGATCGCAGCCCAATATTCTGATCCATCCAGAGCGATCAGAGTCAAACGCTCAACTAAGTCGGCGAGGAACAGCATCGCCTGGTCTCCGCTCACGCGATGAGTCCTGGGCAGGCGGGTAAGAGTGGAGTAGACCTCGGCTAGACTATGCGCGGCGCAGCAGGCATTTTTCTTGTTCGCTCGAATAAGGGCTGCCAGACTTTCTGGATGGTGAGGGTGTTCGTCAAGCAGCGCCGGCACAAGGACGGAGGTGTCGAAGAAGTACTTCACCGAGTCTTTCCGAGAACTTTGCGTTCGCGCTCCTCGCGCACGCGGCGAATTGTTTCGCGCACCACACCGGCGGAAAGCGGCGCCCCGCCGTGAAGCACCCAAATTCCTTGTTTTTTCCTCATGCGCGCATTACCCCGCGCTGGCCGCAGAACGATGCGTTCCTCTGAGCTCTCCAATTCGAGGGAGTCGCCTGGCCTCAGTTGCAATTCATCCCGTACTGGCTTGGGCAGCACAAGTCGGCCCGTCTTATCGAGAGTGAGGATGGTAACCACGATTGCCATTTTACCATACCATTTACCGTTCAGGATGGCCGAAGCCGAGCTGAGGACTTCTATTGGTCCTCCGATCTCTGCCGATGCCGACGGTGGGCATTTGACAGCACAGCCGCCATGTTCAACAATCACTTCAACATCTCATTACATTTTGCGGAGGGGTTTTCATGCCGGACGAGGACTTTCAGTCATCCGAAGTGCATCCCATATCAGAAGTCAGCACTGGCAAATGGGTATTGTTATTAGTTGCAATTGCCTATGTTGCGGGATCGCTTTTTCTGATCTTCAACCTACGCGGGCGTCTAGATCAACTGAGCAAAGATCAGGCTGCGAGCAGCGCGCAAATCGCCGAGCTGACCAAACGTATGCAGTCGGCTGAGGCCTCGGACGAAACCTTGGCCCAGCAGGTTGGGATCACCAAGAAAGAGCTGGCCTCCCGCGCGGCCGCGATCACCCGTGCACAGCGCGCGGCAGAAGCTCGTCTTGCCGAGCAGCAAAAGCAGCAAATCAACGCGGTAACTGGCGAAGTAGCAGGTGTGAAGACCGACGTCGGCGGGGTAAAAAGCGATGTTGCCTCGACCAGAGCCGATCTCGAGGCCACCAAAGCTAAGCTGGCAAGCGCGATTGGCGATCTCGGTGTGCAGAGTGGATTGATCGCCAGAACAAGCTCCGATCTCGAAATCCTCAAGCACAAAGGCGATCGCAATTATTACGAGTTCACGCTGTTGAGAGGCGCGAAGCCGCAGCCTGTCTCGACAGTGAGCCTGCAACTGAAGAAGGCCGACGCGAAGCGCGGCAAATTCACCCTGAACGTTACCTCTGACGACAAAACGATCGAAAAGAAGGACCGCAACATCAGCGAGCCGATTCAGTTCTATACTGGGCGCGACCGCATGCTGTACGAGCTGGTGGTCTGGACGGTGGACAAGAAAAAAGCCGTGGGTTACCTGAGCACGCCGAAGAACGCGCCGGTTCCGGTGACAGCAAATTAGCGCGATGCTTCCCAGCGCTCATGTTCTGGTCGAAATCGCGGCGCGCACGGCAGTCATTTATGGCGTAGTGCTGATCGGCGTGCGCATCAGCGGGAAACGCGAAGTCGGCCAGATGACGCCGTTCGATCTCACCTTGTTGCTGCTCATCAGCAATGCAGTGCAAAACGCCATGACCGGCCCGGACACTTCGCTGATTGGCGGTGTCGTCGCTGCAAGCACACTGCTGATTCTCAATTATGTTGTCGCGGAACTCTCGGGTGCCAATCGGCGCTTCCGCAAATTTGTTCAAGGGCAGCCCAGCCTGTTAGTTCACGACGGACAAGTCATCAGCGCGCACATGGCCAAAGAACACGTCAGCATGGATGAGCTGCAACGGGCCATGCGGGAGCACGGGATTTCCACTTATCACGACATTGCGCTCGCCGTTCTCGAAGTCGATGGTTCAATCAGTTTCCTGAAATATGACGAGATCCAGCCGACGGCCCAGACGCATCTCGCGCGCAGAAAATTCATTCAGAAACACGAATAAGCTTTTCCTTCGTGATCCTTCGTGCCCTTAGTGGTTTAAACATCGTTTTCTCACTTTGTCATCACCAGGGGAACTGCCTGATCGTAGGGCTGGATTGATACGGTCAACGACTTCCGTTTCTCGAAAGCATCCTGCGTGACAGGAAAACTCACTACGATGGTCCCTTGAGCCTGCGCGCCAGGCTGAATTTTTTCCTCCGGGACCAGCGCGGTGCCGAGTGCATGTTCTTTCAGCGCGGGAAAAGCCTGAAAATAGCGCGCGAAATCAGAGGATGAAGCCGCATCATCGCTGAACTCGCCGCTGTCGGTTTTTAGAGTTGCCTTGATGGTATGAATCCAGAGCGGCCGTTCGGCTGAATTGTGAATCGTGACATTTACTGCGACGAGCACCGCATTCTGATCGGGAATTTCTACCGCCGAGATGTTGTCAATCGATCCACCGCCCTGCGGCTTGGCGCGCTGCACAAACGCAAAAGTTGCAACGATCACCACCGCAACGCCCAGCACAATCGCTACGACCTTCGCCGGTGGCAAATTGCGTTTGGCGGTGCCAAATTCCTCGCCAATATCAAATGGAATCGGCTGCTTGGGCGCAGCGCCCTGCTCCGGCGGCGCAGGAGAAACAGGCGGAGTGGCAGGAGTCTCGTCAGCCATATCGTCGTCAGCCATGTGAATCTCGGCTGCCTTTGATTGTAATGCGGCGTGGGAGGGATGGCTGAATCTTTCACGCGCCGCAGTAATGTGTCTGTCATGCGTCTGTGGGGGACGCGTTGTCTTTCGGCGGGAAGATTCCGGTGAGCTCGAACACGGTTTTCAGATCGCGCCAATGCGCCTGCTTGGGCGCCGTTGAGGGCGGATTGCAATTTCTTAAGCTGCTTGCGGTCAAGATGCTCCAGCTCGCGCTGCGGAGTGGCGACAAGGGTGGTCGAAGATGGATTGCTCGAACCTGGATTGGTCGAATCTGGATTACCAGCCGCGGGCGACAGTTGTTTTGAGATTTGGTCAGGAGAAGTTGGCTTAGCGGGAAGGGAATTGGGTGATGGTTGTTTCGCGGGTCACATTCCATCTAAAATAATTTTGGGGAGCAGGTCACGCGAGTGATGTTCTGATTCCAGAACAGACAGAGTTCCGCTCACACCAAATTAGCCGTGATCACTAAGCCTGAGATCGAGCTGCGTGCAGGAAGCTGTCTTAGGTTTTCTGGCGCTAACCTATTCTACCAAGGAGAGTTGCGGTCATCCCCACATATAGTGGACGCTCCATCGAACCCTTGTAGACGTATCCGGCGTGTTCGGTTTCCGGAACACAGATGAAAATTCTTGCAATGACGTCAACCTTTGAGTTCCCTCTTTCTCCGAAACTATTTGACCTTTACGTATACACCCGTCGTCCAGGTTCCTCCGCCGTTGTCCCAGGCCTTGACCACGATGTGGTGCGTGCCGGATCCCATTTTCAGGTAAGCATCGAGAGTTTTGCCGTTCTGCTGGTATTGCAGCCCGTCATCCACGTAAACCTGAATGGTGAACACGGTGCTCGCGCTCGGGACGGAGGCATGAACGTGAACCGGCGAAGTGACCGTCGAATTGGGCGCCGGCGATGAAACCGTAACCACAACCGGCAGGACATTAATGCTGATTCCCTTTTTGTAGATCCCTCCTGCGGTATCCCACGCCTGCACGACCATGTAATGCGACCCCAGAGGCATTGGCAAAGCTGCGTTCACACCGGTTCCGCTGACTTCGTAATGTAATGCATTGTCGAGATAGACCTGCACCGCGTAAACCGGATGAGGGTCTTTGGTGGTCGCGTAAACCTGAACCGGAGAATAAACGGACGCATTCGCGGTCGGTGTCTTGATTGTGACACTCGGCGCCGCTACCGTTACGGTGAACCTGTTGGTTGTCGTGCCGCCCGAATCGTCGCGTGCTTCGATCGTCATCGCGTGCGATCCCGGGCTTAATGCGAGGGTTGTATTTAGCGAACTGCCGCCGGTCTGGTACTTTAAGGCCCCGTTGGCATACACCAGCATAGTGTGCACTGGACTGTGGCCGCCCGCGCTTGCCTGGATGGCAAACGGAGATCCAACAGTAGCATTTGACGCTGGCGTACTGACGATCACAGCCTGTGACTGGACACTTACGTTCACACCGCTTTTGTGAATCCCGCCGGCTGTGTCCCAGGACTGAACGACCACGTGATGTCGCCCAGAGCTGAGTGCCAGCGAGGTATCGAGCTTCGAACCGGCGACGTGATATTTGAGGACGTCATCGACATAAATCTGCATTGCATAAACGGGGCTGCTGTTTGCGGTTGTGGCTTGAATGCGCACCGGTGAAGCCACAACCGCGCCGTCAGGCGGATTGCTGATCTTTACTTTATTGAAGAAATCCGACGTCGGAGCTGCGAGGGCGCCAGCTCCGGGGCAGGAAGCGAATTGCATGGCATCACAAACGGTGCGCAGCAAGTTGGCGTGCGAATAGAGCACGCTGGAGTGATAGCCCGGCTTTACCTGAGGTCCGATGACCAGGGTGGCGATGTGCCCGCCGCAGCCTGACTTCACGCGCGACGAACAGCGATTGTCAATGAAGAGATCTCCTTCATCAAACACGACAAACAGCAGCCCATCGCCGCCAGGCTTGAATTCAGGGAGGTTCAGAATCGCGGGGAGATTTCTGGAGAGCCACTGGTCGGCCTCGGCCAAGGTGCCGTCGTGGGAGTCCTCGTCTACGTTTGGCGTGATATATGCATAGTTCGGAGTGGAATGGTCGGAGATGTCGGCAGCCAATTGTGTATACGGCACGGAATTTGTGCGTTGGCCTGCTGTACAAGAATCGCTGAAGTCGATTAGCGGATTATGCCGGCGCACATAATTCAGATTGTAGAGGCCCTGGAATCCCGCATACGGCAAATCTGATTGATATGACCTCCACCTCATTCCCTTCGCCAGCACCTGCCGAACCACGTTGTTGTAGCTGAAGCACGCGGTTGTATTGTTATCGGCAGTGACCGTCTGCCCGGCGACCAGCCACATCAATGCGGAAAGAGAGTTGTGCAGCGGTGAGTAGTATTGCGTCGCCAGCCCATATTTCTTGGTCAGAGAGTTGAAATAGGGCATGCTCGAATTTCCGATCACGCGCTCATAACTGTGATTTTCCTCCGTGATAAGCCAAACGTGTTTCGATTGAGGAACTTGGGCGAGTGCTACGCCAACCAACACGAACAGAGACAGCCAAAATCTCATTTGGTCCTCCCGCGGCCGGCAGTCAGAGTGGTGGAGACGGAAGGCTGACCCGCGTACAACCGGGTACGCGGAATGCGGCTCCTGCTGCTAGCTATTTAGTTTTTAAGAATAGAGACGGGGGAACTGGGGGCAAAGTACAACGAGTCACGCACAATGACAATCAGCGAAACACCTTAGCTGAAAAATGACTAGTGCAGGCAAATATTTCTGCAGCGCCTTAGGCCAAACGTCAGCTAGATACTTCTTGCGAAAGAGTTCTTGAGAATTAATGCACTCTTCCCATTTTGTCCATAGGCCAGTAGCCGAACACCGCTTTGCCATAGATGTAGGCTGATGCGACCGGCCCGAAATCGCGGCTATCATTCGACATTGTCCGGTGATCTCCCAGGACAAAATAGCCGTTATCCGGAACTACCATTTCGGGATACGAGCGCTCGTCGGCATAGGCTCGCGGGACGTAATCTTCTTCCAGCGGTTCACCGTTCACGAATACCTGCCCGGCTTCGATGCGAATGCGATCTCCCGCCAGCCCGATTACCCGCTTGATAAAGCTTTTCGAGGGATCGCGCGGATAGCGGAACACGACGATGTCGCCCCGCTGAATTGACTCCAGACGATAAACAAACTTGTTGACGAAAATGCGCTCTTGGTCGTCGAGGGAAGGCATCATGCTCGTGCCCTCAACCTTGACCGGCTGGTACAAGAAAATAATGATGAACGCGGAGATCGCCAGCGAGATGACGAGATCGCGGAGCCAAACAGAAAAAACCGGAAAGCCGCGTGGAGGGACCGGTGAAGGCTTGCTCACCTGAGCTGTCGGCGAACTTGTGGGACTTGCCAGCTCCGTCATGCTGCCTCTCATTATACGGATCAGAGTTCCACCATTAAAGGTTGCCCCCTGGTGCAGTTGTGCCCCTGCCTCGTGGTTCCGGGCGCTTCCGTCTACACCAGGCTCTTGCGGAGCTCACGCCGCAAGATTTTTCCGGATGCGGTTTTCGGAATCGTATCGACGAAACGGATTCGTCGTGGCTGCTTGAAATGAGTGAGGCGGTCGGCAACGTAGGCGCAGAGTTCGTCTTCCATTTTCTTGCTGGCAGCGAAGCCGCCGCGCAAGGCAACGAAGGCAACGGGAATTTCTCCGGCCGCGGAATCGGGACATCCGACGACCCCGCAGTCGCGTACCGCCGGGTGCTCGAGCAGAAGAGCTTCCACCTGCGCTGGCGCCACAGCGAAACCCTTGTACTTGATCATTTCTTTAACGCGGTCAACTACGTAGTAAAAATCCTGTTCGTCACGACGCACGATGTCGCCCGACCAATACCAGCCATCGCGCAGCACTGCGGCTGTGGCTTGCGGATCGTTCCAATATCCCGACATGAATTGAGGGCCACGCATGACCAGCTCACCGGCTTCGCCAGTCGGGACTTCCTCCCCATTTTCATCAACCACCCTGCATTCGGTTTGCGCTAAGGGTTGGCCAATGGATTCCGGCTTGTACAGCTTCGGATCGAGATAACCCACGTGTGTGACGGGCGAGGCCTCCGTCATACCGTATCCCTGCGTTACAAGAATGCCAGTGAGCGCGGTGAAGCGGCGGGGAAGCTCAGGAGCCAGTGGCGCAGCCCCGGATTTCAGCCATCGCAAGACATGATTCTGCGGAAACTGACCGGCTTCCGCTGCCTGCACCAGAGCCTGAAGGGCCGGAGGAACGACAAGGGTGATAGTCACAGCCTCGGAAATCAGGAGAGACAAGAACTGCGATACATGGAAGCGTGGCATGAGCACCAGCGTCGCGCCGACCGTGAGCGCAGGGTTTAAGCCAACGTTAAGTCCATAGATGTGGTACAGCGGAAGGAAGCACAACAGCACGTCAGTAGAAGTAATTTCAAAGGTGTCAGGTCCGAGGAACTGGAAGATGTTAGCGACGAGGTTGTAATGAGTCAGCATCACGCCTTTTGGCAGGCCAGTGGTGCCGCTGGAGTAGGGAAGCGCGGCCAGAGTGTGCTCAGACGCTGTGTAGAGCGGGATTAATGTGGCCGTGCTCGAGCGCAGTAAATTCGCAAAGGGCTCGCATGCGCTACTCGCATTGCGCGTGACATAAACACGGCGAAGACGCGGCAACCCAGTGAGGTTGATCCCAGTGATGTTTGGACCATCCGTAATAAGAATAGAGGCGCCGGAATTCTCGAGTTGGTACCGCACCTCGCGCTCACGGAACGTTGGATTCAACAGCGTGGGAATGGCTCCGGCCAGGGTGCAAGCGTGGTAAGTCACGCAAAACTCCCAGGAGTTGTGCAGGAAGATGGCTATCACCTCGCCCGCTTTGGTCCCGCTCGCCGCGAATCCACGAGCAATATTTTCGACAAGCTCTCCATATTCCGCGTAGCTAATACGGCGATCGCATGAGGTATCGACGATCGCAGTTTTCTGCGGAAACCGGCGGCAGGTTTCGAGGATTACGTCGTGGATGAAGCGGCCACTGGGATCGGCATAGAGACGGGTGCGCGGCATGCGCAAGTGATTTTATCGGTTTGCGACGGACTCTGCTTCAAGACCCCAATCTAAGATAGCCGGATACGAAAGATCGCTGGGCTAAAGCGGGGATCCCTAGCTCACCAGCTTGCGCAAGAAATCGCGTTCGTCCATGCGGTATTTGAACGCTTTGCGGCCATCAATGAAGACGACAGGGACTTCGTCGGTGAACTGGCGGCGGAGCGCCTCGTCGGAGTCTACATCCACTTCCTGCCAGCTAAAGCCGCCATGGCGATGAAGCTTGGTGAGCGTCTCCTTCACAATTTCGCAGAGATGACACCCCTTACGGGAGTACACCACCACTTGGCGCATGCCGGACATGGCGGGAGTTTACCAGATTAAGCGGGCTTCCGTAGCAGGCGGAATCCGTTGGACTTCTCAGCGTCTGAGCTGCTCTGTCTCGAACCCAACACAAGCATTCCAGGAAGTAATTAACACTTGTGTTACAGCGGTAATTTCACGATCTTGAGGTACCTGCATGAGAATTGTGGGCAACGAATTGGTTCCGTCCTTTAGCAGTTCATGCCAGCCACGATTCTTATTGCCGACGACCACGAGTCCAGCCGCGCGGGTCTAGAAGCTTTGCTCTCGCTGGAGGGCTATAACGTGCTCACCGCGGAAGATGGAATACAGGCGCTAGAGCAATTTCGGCGAACCCAGCCGGATTTGCTGCTGCTCGACATCAACATGCCGAACATGCGCGGCACAGAGGTATGCCGGCGGATAAAAAATAATCCTGAAACATTACTCGTTCCGGTGGTTCTGATCACAGGGTTGACCGCAACTGAAGATCGCGTTACGGGAATCCAAGCTGGCGCAGATGATTTCCTGTGCAAGCCGGTGAATCGCGAACAGTTGATCGCGCGAGTGCGGTCGCTGTTGCGACAGAAGGCGTTCACCGACGAATTGGAACGGGCTGAAGCGGTGCTGTTTGCGCTGGCGCGCAGCATAGAAGAGAAAGATCCATATACCGAGGGCCACTGCGCGCGCTTGGCTGAATATTCAGCGAGATTAGGAGAGCATATTGGGCTTTCAGCGCCGGAGATCAAGGCGTTGCGGCGGGCGGGAGTTGTGCACGATATCGGAAAAGTTGCGGTGCCGGATACGATTCTGCTCAAGCCGGCCCGATTGACGCGCACCGAGCAGCTCATTCTGTGGCGTCATCCAGTCATTGGCGAGCGAATTTGCTCCCCGCTGAAGTCCTTTCAAATGGTGCTCCCGATTATTCGCCACCATCACGAAAAAATGAACGGATCTGGCTATCCGGACGGTCTCCTGGGCGAGGAGATTCCCGTCACCGCGCGCGTGCTCACCATCGTCGACGTTTACGATGCGCTAACAACTGAGCGGCCTTACAAGAAAGCACTTGGAGAGGATCAGGCGCTTGCCGTAATGAAGAAAGAAGTTAAGAAAGGGTGGTGGGATCCCAGGCTGTTTGATGCCTTCCGGGAGATGATGCAAATAAAACTTCCTGATAATCTGGCAGCGCAGGCCGCAGCCGCAGACTAAAGCTCACTGTGATAAGCGAGAGCTTGCCCTTTTTTCCGAAATCTCAAGCTGCGTCGACGAGGAGAACAGCATCCTGCACCACACGTTTCGGTACAATTCCCCACATGCTGAAGCACGATAAACCTCTTCAGGGCAGAGCTGTGGTCATTACCGGCGGTGCGCGGCGATTGGGTCGCGCCATTGCTCTGGCAATGGCCGAAGCTGGCGCGGATGTGGCGATTACGTTTCGGAATTCAGCGCGCCAGGCGCAGCACACAGTGACTGATGTGAGCGGTTTCGGAGTGCGCGCTGTGGCGCTCTATTGCGACGTAAGCGATCCAAAAAATGTGAAGAGCGCGCTGAAGGAGGCCGTGAAGGAACTGGGAGGCATCGATATTCTTGTGAACAATGCTGCGAATTATGAGACAGCTGAGTTTGAGAAATTGAGCTTGGCGCAGTGGGATGCGATGTTTGCTTCCAATACCCGCGGCCCGTTCCTGGTTTCGCAGCAAGCTTTACACCAGCTCTACGAAAGAAAAGGCAGGATCATCAACATGGGCTCGCTCGGGGGAATACGCCCTTGGGCAAGCAACGCGCATTACTGCGCTTCGAAAGCCGCTGTACACATGCTGACAAAGGTCATGGCTAAGGCACTCGCTCCCGAGATTGCGGTCAATTGCGTGGCGCCTGGGATGATCGACTTAGGAGAAAAATCTGCCGCAGCGTTCCTAAAGAAAATGGCGCGGCAGACCCCGATGCAGCGCAACGGCGCAAGCAACGACGTCACCGACGCGGTCATGTTCTTTGCCACAGCGCCGCATTTCATCACCGGGCAGGTTCTAGCGGTGGATGGCGGATTGGGATTGTAGTGCTGTGCTTTTCTCTTAGCTGCCCGTATAGAGCACAACTGGCAGCGTCTTGGCGTAGAGCGTGAAATCGCGATCAAGTGTGAAGATCTGCCAGGTGCGGCGGTGAGCCACGGCGCAGATCAGAAAATCAATCGGTGATCCCGCAATGCCACGCGAGCGGCACTGGTTGTTCATAGCGGCTGCTTCTTCGAAATCTTGGCTTTCAAGAGGAGGTTCCTCAAACGCGCGCAAGTAATCCCGCAGCTTGCGAAAGCGCTCTGCTTGCGGCATACCGGAAAGCAACTCCTGCCGAATCGGACCGGCAATTTGAGCTCGTCCGTCCCGGATCAGGTCCGCCAGCGCGTTAGTGGCGCTTTGCTCCTCGGCGCTCAGGTCTTCTCTCTGCCTTCGCAACGCGAGTGACCAGACGGGCGTATCTACCAGAACCATCATGAACGCTTCCGGCGGCGTTCGGCTTTGTAATCGTATTTTGGATCGAATTCAAACGTGCCGAACGCATCGAGAATCAGAAGCTGCTTGCGGCGCTTCACGTACTCGTCTAGGGCCGCAGTCACTGCCTCCTTCTTGGTCTTGTGGCCGCCGGCTTGCCGAGCCGCTTCGATTAGACGATCGTCTAAGGCAAGATTGGTCGCCATGTGTGAATTATCACACATTCCAGCGTGTATCGCAAGATAACTTCTAGACCCGGGGCTGACTGCGAAACTGCGGCAGCGGATTCCCCAAAAAAGCGTCGCTGCTTCAAGACGGAGCGGTACTCATTTTGTCAGCTAAGAAAGTTTGTTATATTGTGCGAGTTTTCTTTGCATATCGACACTATGCGCGCAATCGTTGCCGCAATCTTGCTGCTTGCCGCTTCCGTGGCATGGGCCGAGGCGCGCCCCGAAGATGGCGGCCGCGAAATTCAGCTTTGGACCGGTGGCGGGCACTCGGTCGCGGGAGGCACAGGGAAGACCTCAGTCTGGAATCTGGGACTGCGCTACGGCTGGATTCTTACCCGGCCGCACGGGCCGGGACTTCTTAAGGGGCGGTTCGAGTACGCGGTCGACGCCGTCCCTGCATTTCTCGTCTTCCAGCCTGCGAATACTGCGTTTGGTGCTGGTTTCAATCCCCTAAATCTGAAATGGAATTTTGCGACAAGGGAACGAATTGTGCCGTACTTGGAACTTAGCGGAGGCACGCTGTTCACGAACCACACCGTGCCTGCGGGAACGAACACGATCAACTTTACTCCCTCAGCCGCGCTGGGAATACATTTTCTCCGAGACTCCGGGAACTGGGCCGTTGAACTACGTTATATGCATATTTCCAACGCAGGTTTGGAACGGCGCAATCCCGGGATCAACACGCTGCAGGTGCGTCTGGCCATTGGGAAGTTCTTCAGCCGCGGCAGCCGAAGCCGGAAACGCTAAGTCAATTCGATACTCGATGAAATTGCAGTTTTACTTTATGGGAATAAATCTGGCGGAGAGGGAGGGATTCTATTCGCCCTCTTTTCGTAAATAGCGGATGTACCTAGACTTCAACGATATTAGCCTGTATTCATGCCTGTTTCAAGGGGAATTGTGATCGACGTTCCATGTACTCCCGAGCACTCCCGAGCACTCTCGGCATCACGAAAAACGCAAAGAATCAGTATCACCAGTATCAGTGCGTTTCTCACGATGTGAGGGCGTCTGAGAGATTCGAACTCGCGACCTTCTGAACGCAGACGATGACGAAGCGGCGGCGGACGGAGGGAAATGCGTGGCGGCCTGGGCGGGCGGCTCGGGTCGGGATCGGTACGCAGTACAACGGCCGCCGCGGTGCGTGAGCAGAACCGCTGTCAGGTGGAGCCCACAATTCTCTTCGCGTGCCCCGCCAAGATCCCCCGCTCCTCCCTTCGATCATTTTCCCTTTGGACCCGCCATTCTGCGGAGACGAGTGCAGAGCTGAACGTGCGCTTGGGTGCGGCAGAATTTTTCCCCGTGGCCAGCAGGCAGGTGCGACGCGTGAGGAAGCGGCGGAGGGAAGGAAATGCGACGGCGGCGCAATGGGCACGAAATCTACCCGCGATGTGAAATCGGTCCGGCACTCAAAGTTTTGTCGCTGTTCGGACCTTGGCGACGGGGAGAGATGATAGGGTATGCCCGCTGGCTCAACTCATGTTGTTGAACTCCTGGCGGATTAGTTATCGTTATCGAATCGAAAATGCCGAGTGCGACCAGTTCTATGCAACCCGTCATACGTCCCCGCGAGCGAGGCTTTCCGGCGGGGACTATAATTACGCGCACGCATGGCGCTCACCTCTGGCACGAAACTTGGACCGTATGAGATTCAATCGCCGCTAGGCGCCGGCGGCATGGGCGAGGTCTATCGCACCCGCGACACTCGCCTCGACCGCGAGGTCGCGATCAAGGTCCTGCCTGTGGGTTTCGCCCGCGATCCCGAGCGGCTGCGGCGCTTTCAGCAGGAGGCGCAGGCCGCGGCTGCGCTGAATCATCCTAACATTCTGGCGGTGCACGATTTTGGCGAGCACGAAGGCTCGCCCTACATGGTCACCGAGTTTCTGGAGGTTGAGACATTGCGCGAGAGGCTGCGTCCCGGGACGCTGCCGGTGCGCAAAGCCACCGAATACGCCGAGCAGGTTGCGCGTGGCCTGGCGGCGGCGCATGAGAAGGGAATCGTCCACCGCGATCTGAAGCCGG
>Ga0137403_10004576_pt1 | contig 16279 bp, 21 predicted proteins | sample CZOMad2_1_16fung_FD_122057 | JGI IMG/M metagenome (GOLD analysis project Ga0137403, IMG submission 122057) | Vadose zone soil fungal communities from Angelo Coast Range Reserve, California, USA - CZOMad2_1_16fungal (Hybrid Assembly) | ecosystem: Environmental > Terrestrial > Soil > Vadose zone... | reverse complement strand
GATCATCTCTTTTCGCCCGAAGAGCCGGAGTTTGCCCGGGCTCGTGAATTCTCCGCAAAAGTCCGCGACGTCACCGAATTTCTCGCCGCGCTCGGCCTCACCGTAAAACTGAAGCCGCTTCCCCTGCGTGTCACCTATCAGGATTCCTGCCATCTTCTCCACGGCCAAAAAATTCGCGAGGCCCCGCGCACGCTTCTGCGCGCCATCCCCGGACTCGAATTTGTGGAATTGCCCGGCTCGGAAATCTGCTGTGGCTCAGCCGGAGTCTACAACGTCACACAAACTGAAACGTCTCTTGAATTGCTGGCGGAGAAAATGATTCAGGCGCAGTCCACGCGCGCCCCGATCATCGCAACCGCCAATCCCGGTTGCTTGTTGCAGCTTCGCGCCGGAGCCGCGATTCACCGAACCAATCAACAAGTCCTCCACGTCGTCGAACTCCTCGACCGGAGCGTGCGCCCATGAAAGCGCCAAATGCAGGGCCACACAAGGGCTGCGTTTCGTTACTTCATTGCATCGTCGCATCTTCCTCTCCAGAAACGACGGCGCCCTTCCCGCAGCGATAGGGCTGCTGCGAAAAGGGCGTCTCGTCTTCAGGAGAGAAGATCGTGTCGACCGAATTACGGTCGCCAGGAACGAAGTCGCAGAATCAATTTTCCGGGGGAGGTGGCGGCGCTTGCTTGAATAGCACATTGCCGCGGTGGCCGGGTCTGCCTTGCGTCACCGTGTAATCCGACGGCACAGTGAAGAGCGACGCAGCCGGCTCCGAGCGCTGGATATTCGTCAGCGTGTAGGTAGTTTCGCCGAATTGCGGGTCGCTCCGCTTGCTCATCACCGTCATTTGCAGGTCGTTGGAGTACCAATGCTCGGAAACGATGGTAATCGGCTTTTCGTTCCCGATTTGTCCCACAGGAATCGTGCGCGTGTAGCGCGTACCTTGCGTGCTCACGCTAGCGATCGTCTGCGTTCCTAGGTCCTCCTTTTTCAGCGAGCCGTCAGCGATCGCCTGCTGCTGGTGATACTCAATCTTGCCCTTGATCGCATCCCTCATCGCACCATTCGCCGGGCCTTTCATCGCTCCAAAGTGCCGCCTCATTTGCTCGGCCGTCTTTGTGTCGGCGTGTAGGATGAAATGTGCGTTCGCCACTGGATCGTCGATCATGACAAACGACTTCGGCTGCCCCGATGTCGCCAGTGGTCCGATGGCGGGCAACGTCACTTCCTTGCGAACACGTCCCTGGCCGTCGCGGAATATGTTCGTCTGGGTCTTGCGCAAAATGTGATTCCCGTCCGCGAGGGTTCGCGACGTTTCGGAAATAGCGACAGCGCTGAACGGCGCGCCCGTCACAACTTTTCCGCCGTGCATTCCCTCGAAGCCCAGCAATTCAATCCGCTCGCCCATCGGCGGACCCATGAACTCCCCGCCGGGCACTCCTCCGTGGAACATCACGTCCGCACCGGGAGGCGGCGGGGGCTCTTGCGCGCTCACGAGTCCGGCTCCAACTATCATCGCTACACCAAGGATCAAGCTCATACAAGATCTGCGATTCATCATTCCCTCTCCTCTTCTCTCCCGAACTGTTGCGAACTCTTCGCCGCGGCAATTCCCGCGATTCCGTTTTTCAATCGCCGCAGCAAGATCGCCAAACCGTGCCACCGTATTTGTTCACCAACGTGTACCGCGGCCTTTACTTTTTCCAAAAACGCCGTCGTCTCGATCATCTTGCGGATCTCCGGAACGCGGCGCCCCCTGTCCGCGCAATCACTATTGCGGCAGCCTCACCGCTTGGGGCAACCCGTCATTTCCAACCAGCAAATCCACCTGGATCCATTCGCCCGCGCGCTCTTCATTCACCGGGAGGCCCAGTGCACCGAGCGCGCCGCGCTGCATCCGCACGCGCACAATGGCTGCATCGTCCGCTTCCGCAGGCAAGACTCCCGGCAGCAGAGTGAAGTTATTCAACTCGTTGTCGGCCACGAGCGTCTCGAACGAATCCGATTTCGCGGAACCTTGCTGCGGCCCGATCGCATCATTCTCCAAATTCGCGTTGCTCGTTTTCGCGCTACCGTTCTGCGCCGCTGCTTCGGCCGGCTTCTGCGGAGCGCCAAGATGCCGCGCGGCTTCTTCCTTCTGGCTCTTCCGCCAATTGCCCCAGCTTACCGCGCCGATCAGCAACGCCGCCGCGGCCAGCGCCCACGCCGCCATCACCGCCACGCGCCGTGTTTTTGTCGCGCCGTATTGCACTCGGAATTCCTGCCGCAAACGCATCTCGACGCGCGCGGGAGTCTCCGCCGTAACAGTTGCCTCCGCGAAGGCCTGCAGCTCCACGCGAGCCGTTTGCCAGGAATCCTGCAGCGCTGCGCACCGCGAGCACACGATGGCGTGTTCACCAGCAGCGGCGCGCTCCAATTCGCTCAGAGAAGTGTTGCGCTCTGCGTCCAATCCAATGGCTTCAAATTCTTCGCACTTCATCTCGCACTTCCATTTCTCTTCTTTATCGCGCCACGCTCGCGCGCCGCGGAACGTCGCGCAGCATCTCGAGTTTCGCCAGCAGCAAGGCGCGCCCGCGGTGCAGCCGCGATCGAATCGTTCCGATCGGGCATCCGGCGGCCTGCGCCGCTTCCTCGTAGCTCAGTTCTTCCAGCTCGCACAGCACCACCGCTTCGCGAAATTCCGTCGGCAACTCCAGCACCGCGGCGCGAACTTGCTCCATCCGTTCGCGCGTTTCCGCCCAAGTTGCTGGAGTCATCACATCCTGTAAAACAATTCCCGTTCCGCTCCCGTCCTCGTTTTTTTGCTCCAAAGAAACTTCCCGCGGCAATCGCTCGAGATGTTTCATCACGCGGTTTCGCGCTACCCCATAAAGAAATCCTCCGAGCGTTCCGCGGCTCGCGTCGTATTTCTTCGGGACGCGCATCAAGATCATGAAAACGTCCTGCACGATTTCTTCCGCCACCCACGCGCTTCCCGTCATGCGCAGCGCGAAGCGGTACATCGCCGCCTGGTGCCGCCGGTATAGAAGAGTGAACGCCTCTTCATCGCCTTTCGCGGCCCGCCGCAACAGAACGTCGTCTCTCTCTGGCTCGGCGATGCTCGTCTCCCCTGGAATGACGTTTTGCGCGGTGCTATCCATCCATTCCTCACGCCTGCCGAAAAAGTTCCCGCGGGCTGTGGGCCGGCCGCCAGACAACTCGGATATTCTTGATTTCACAATAGGTTGGACGTATTCGGATGCTCCGGAGTGTCAGGCAGAAGAGGCTCTTACTTGCTCCTGGGCTTGAACATTCCCGCGGCAATTCGGGTGACCAAGCGGCGCGGAACCAGTCGTTCGCCATGCGCGCCGAGATAATTGCCGAGACCGGAAATTACGTAACTTTTTCCCGCCGCGAGGGCTTTCAGGCCCGTGCGCGCAACTTTTTCCGCGGTCTCGGCGTTTTTCACGAATTTCTCCTGGCCGGCGACCGCGTGAAATTCAGATTCCGTTGAGCCGGGGCAAAGCGCGCAAACGCGGATACCGTGCGGCTTCATCTCTTCAGCGAGACCTTCCGCGAACAAAAGATCGAATGCTTTTGTCGCAGCGTAAGTCGAGATATAAGGCACCGCCTGGAAGGAAGCAGTCGAAGCGAGGATGAGAACGTCGCCGCGGCGCCGCGCGACCATCTCCGCCAAATAGAGCCGGGTAAGATGTACGACGGCGCTGGAATTTACTTGCACCATGTCCAGCAAACGCTGCTTCTCGACCGACGGAAATTCGCCGTACTGCCCGAATCCTGCGTTGTTGATGAGCAGATCGATCTCGATTCCTTTATCCTTCGTAAAGGCAAAAATCTTTTCCGGCGCGACGGGGTCCGCCAAATCAGCCCCGAAAACTTCGGTCTTCACTTTGTGCTTTGCACGCAATGTTTTCGCAAGCTCGTCCAGCCGGTCCTTGCGCCGCGCCGTCAGCACCAGATTCGTTCCGCCGGCCGCCAACTCCTCCGCGAGCGCAACACCGATACCCGCGCTCGCTCCCGTTACCAGCGCCCACTTTCCCCGCCAGATGTCCATCCCGATCTCCTCGATTCTCGACTCGCGCTAGTTCCTGATAGACGGCAATCCCGCATCCTGCGCGGCCACGCGCCCGATCACCGACCAGTCCTTATCCTGATTCCCGCGCGCCATCGCGGTGACAAAGCGGTCGCGCAATACGCTGGCGATGGGCATCGGCACGCTTGCCGCTTCCGCCGCCTGCAGCACCAGCCGCACGTCTTTCAATCCCAGCGGCAAGGCGAATCCTGCGGGCTCGTGTTTCCCCTGGACAATCAATTCACCATAAGTCTTGTACAACGGCGCCGTGAACATTGTGGTGGTCAGGAACTCCAGCAGGGCGCCGGGATCCACGCCGGATTTTCGCGCAAATGCCAGCGCCTCCGCCAGCGATTCCAGAACCGTAGCGATCAGAAAATTCCCAGACAGCTTCACGACGTTAGCCATCGAGGGCCGCTCGCCAACCACGAACAGCCTAGGTCCCATCGTCTCGAAGAGCGGCTTGCATCGCTGTACCACTGCCGCCGGCCCCGCCGCCACCACCGACAGCTTAGCTGCTTCCGCCGCCTCGGGACGACCAAAAACCGGCGCGGCCAGATATTCTTGCCCCGCCTTCGCGTGTTCCGCCGCCAAGCGATCACTTAATGCCACGCTGATCGTGCTCAGCGAAACGTGAATGCCGTTTCGACGCAGCGACGCCAGAATCCCGACTTCACCAAACACCACGGTCTCCAACGCCGCATCGTCCGCGACCATCGTCAACACCGCTTCACCCCGGCACGCTTCCGCCACGGACCCTGCCACGATCGCTCCCTCGGCCCGCAACGCCTCGGCTCGCGCCCGCGTCCGGTTGTAAACCGTCAGACGGTGCCCCGCCCGCAACAAACTCTTCGCGATGCCCGCCCCCATTCTCCCAAGCCCAATCATTCCGACTTCCATGTCTGATTCCTCTCTTAGCGAAGAGTCCGCCGCATTCTTTCATCGGCCCATGCAATCTATTCTGGCACGGCCGCTTCCGCTTCGACTTCAATGAGGAAGCGTTCACGGAACAGCCGCACAAAATCTCCGATTCTCATCGTTTCGATTCCCTTGCTTCCTTCTGATGCGGGCTACAGATTGATGTTACGGCAAGATCAAACGGGAATTCTGTTAGGAATTACAGCGTCCGGGAGGAGTGTGGCGGGTCTGAAAGATGGATGGAGAGCTGCCGTTTCTGAATCCTGGAGCGCTACTCCTTTGGCTGGCCCATGACGGCGTCTTTCCATTTTCCGCCTTGACGTTTGATGCGGTCCATCAGCCGGCGCGCCCAGACAAATTCGGCGGCGAGTAAGCCTAACCCAAGGAAAATCGTAACCAAGCCCGGCCCCGGGGTCACAAGCATCACCACACCTGCCAGCAACAAGGTAAATCCAGCGATAACCAGGAAGACTCGGCGGACCTGCTCAACCGTGCGGAGGATCATCAATCCCTAGGATAACGGATTTCTGGCGGAGAGGGTGGGATTCGAACCCACGGTACGGTTTCCCGCACGCTCGCTTTCGAGGCGAGTGCTTTCAACCGCTCAGCCACCTCTCCGCGGTCGTTGCAATCGCAAGTTTAACAGAGGAATTTGTTGTTCAGCAATGTAACGCAGTCAAAAGCTAGCGCCGCGCGGCAAAAAAAGACTGGAGAATGGAGGCCGCTTCGGCGGCGAGGACGCCGGAGGAGACTTCGACTTGGTGGTTGAGGCTCGGATTGGAAAGGATTTCGAAGCAGGAGCGGACGGCACCGCCCTTGGGGTCGTCGGCGCCGTAGATGAGGCGCGGGACGCGGGCCTGGATGATGGCACCGGCGCACATGCTGCAGGGCTCGATGGTGACGTAGAGCGCCGTATTAGCGAGGCGATAATTGCTCAGGAGTCTTGCGGCTTCACGAAGGACGATGATTTCGGCGTGGGCCGTTGGATCGTTGTCGCGGATGGTACGGTTGCCGGAGCGGGCGAGAATCTTTCCGTCGTAAACCAGCACGGCACCGATGGGCACTTCTCCGGCGCTGGCTGAAGCGCGGGCCTCAGCGAGAGCTTCCTGCATGAACTGGAGATCAGCGTCCATTTCTGCCGAGAGAATAGCATGGAGAAAGAGAAGAAACGGAGTTAACGCAGAAGGCACAGAGAGCACAGAGGACGCAAAGAACGAATGTATTGAGGCAGAGGGGCAAAGGGCGCAATGCAAAAAGAGAACAGCGGATTGCTTGACAATTGGGAAGTGGCGAAACAAACTAACTCGCATGCGGGAACTCCTGGAACGATTGTTTCAAGTTGATTTTTTGAAGGGCCTGGCAGTCACCTTTCGGGCGCAAAATCCCAAGAACATTGTCACCGAGCAGTACCCGCTGGAGCGGCCGATGGTGGCGGAGCGCTATCGCGGCGCGCCGCGGCTGAACAATAATCCGGAGACGGGGGAGACGCTGTGCATCGGGTGCAATTTGTGCGCGTTGGCGTGCCCGGAGAATTTGATCGTGGTGGGCTGGGAGCGGGACGACGCCACGCGGCGCAAGGTGCTCACTTTTTTTACCTACGATACTTCGCGGTGCATGTTCTGCGGGCTCTGCGAGGATGCCTGCCCGACGGATGCGCTGGAATTGACGCAAGATTTCGAGATGGCGTACTTCACGCGCGAAGGCGCAATCTGGGACCGGCACCGACTGGAGCAGGGCCCAACACCGGCGCGCTACACCCGCTGAAGATACCTGCATGGAACTTCGCAAAGATCCCATCACACAAAGCTGGATCATTCTGGGGCAGAGAGAGACGCTCGGCGGAATCTCCGAGGAGTGCCCGCTCGAACCGGCGAAGGTTGAAAAGTTGCCGTCGATCCTGACGTGGCCTGCGGAGGGGCCGTGGCAAGTGCGTGTGCTGGCGCATCCTGAGCCGCTCTACCACGTCGAAGGAGAGGCGGCGCGGTCAGCCGAAGGCATGTACGACAAGATGGGAGCCATCGGTGCACACGAGGTGGTGGTGGAAACGCCGTCGCACGAGAAACGCATGGCGCAGTTCACCGACGAAGAGATCGAACGCGTCCTGTGGGTCTGGGCGTCTCGCATTGCCGATTTGAAGAAAGATCCCCGGTTCAAGTACGTCAGCGTGTTCAAGAATCAGGGTGCGCTGGCCGGCGAAGAATGGCCGCATGCGCATTCGCAGTTGACGGCCACGATTTTTGTGCCGCGGCGCGTCAAGTACGAGCTGCACGCTTCGCACGAATGGTTCAAGGACAAAGAGCGCTGCATTTTCTGCGATACGGTTAGGCAGGAGGAAAAGCAGGGGAAGCGCATCGTGGACGTGCAGGGCGAGTATTATGCGCTGTGCCCGTACGCTTCGCGCGTGCCGTATGAGATCTGGCTTGTACACCGGCGGCACAATCATCTGTTCGAACAGCCGCGGCCGGGTTCGAACCGCAAGCAATTGGCGGCGCTGTTGGGACGCGTCTTGCGCCGATTGGAGAAGGTAGCGCCGGCATTTCATCTCGTGGTGCACACCGCGCCAAATACGAGAAGCAAGAAGGGCGAGCTGTCCGGATATTGGAAGACGCTGGCGGAGGATTATCACTGGCACATCGAGATCCTTCCCATCGTGGAAAAACGCAGCAAGTCCTACAGCATCAAAGAAGTGTACTTCAATGCGGAGCTGCCGGAGGAGGCAGCGGCTCAATTGAGGGCGCTGGATCCGAATTCATGAAGCTGGATAAAGCGAAGGCAGGGGAGACGGGCGGGATCCTCCTCAACTTGATCGTTTTTGTGTCCTTCGTGGTTTTTTGCACGTTTCTGTATCTTGTCCGCCGGCCCATTCTTCGTTTCGTGGCGGAATCCTGGATTGTTGAGGATGCGGACAGCAAGGCAGATGCGCTTATCGTGCTGAGCGATGACAATTTTTATGCGGACCGGGCGACGCGAGCTGCGGAGTTGTTCCGGGAAGGGAAGGCGCCGATCGTAGTTGCGAGCGGAAGACGCCTGCGACCCGTCGCAGGGATCGCCGAATTGATGGAACACGATTTGGTGGAGCGCGGCGTACCTAAAGATAAGATCATTCGGCTCGCGCACGATGGTGACAGCACGCGAGAGGAAGCGGAGGCCTTGACCAAGCTGGTGACGCAGAAAAAATGGCACAGCGTAATTGTGGTGACCTCGAACTACCATACCAGACGAGCGCGATATATTTTCCATAAGGTTTTTCCACAGGGCATTGAGGTGCGCATTGCGAGCGCGCGTGACGGAGACTTTGATCCGCAACACTGGTGGCAAAAGCGTAAGTCTGTTAAAGAGTTAACTCGGGAGTTCGCGGGCATGGCCGTGGCGATGTGGGAGTTGCGGGGAAGAAGTGAGGCAGGCGAGACATCACAACCCGTAGTGGGATTAGGAGCACTGATTCCGCAATTAGTGGTATAGGCTTTCACGAAACACCCCACATTTGCTACCCGCCATTCTTGTTTACAGCCACTAAGTCGTGTACTATGTTCGCTCTTCTGGGTCGCGGCTCCCAACCAGCCCTGCGATAAGCGGCTTCGAAAATCCAATTTTCGATGTCGAGGTGCTTCATGTGGAAAAAAGAAGATGCGAAGCCACAAGGAGTTGCGGACAACTCCCCGGCTCCTGCACTTGCTTCGAAGGCACCAGCTGCGACGCCTGCCAGTACCCCTCTGAGTTCCAGTGCGCTGCCCGTTTCAACGCGTGCCGCCGCATGCATCAGCCAGGGAATTCGAATCAAAGGTGAAGTGACGGGGAGCGAAGATTTGTTCGTCGATGGACTCGTAGACGGAAAACTGAATCTGACGAACGGAAGCCTGACGATCGGGCCGAATGGAACGGTAAAAGCGGACGTGTATGCTCGTGAAGTCATCGTGCGCGGAAAAATCGAAGGAAAAGTCACCGGCCGGGACAAAGTTCAATTGTGGAGTACCGGGCAGGTCACTGGCGAAGTGCAGACGGATCGGCTGGCGATCGAAGAAGGGGCGCAGTTGAAGGGCAAAGTGGAAGCGGGCAGGCAACCCGCGAAGGCAAGCGAGACGAAGGCAGCCGCCGTCACGGCGGCGAGCAAGCCTTCGGAGACGACTTCCTTGAGTTCAGGCACTGCAGCGGATTAGGCGATGAGCTTCCTGCATAAACTCGGCATTGGGATCGGGAACACAGTCAGCCGCGATGTTTCGAAGCCCGTGGGAGCGAATTTGCGCCCGCGGACTTCGGGGACTCCGGCAGCGGGTGGAGGCGTGCCGCGAGCGCCTGAATCGCGCGAAACGACGCGCGTTTCGAACGGATTGAAAGAGCTTTTGTGGAATCTCGATGGCCTGGGGAGCGGCAAGCTGCTGGATTTGGGGCCGGCGTGGCAAACCACGTTGAGTTTCTTTATCGAGCGAGGATTCCGCGTTTCGTCGGAAGATATTCTTCGCGGATGGAAAGCATTTCTTGCAGAGGAGGAAGCCCGGTTGCGCGAGGACTCGTCTGCCGTTGAGACTCTGGATATGACGCCGGGCGGCCGCGCGACGCGATTTCTGAATGAAAACCTGCAATATCCAAAAACTTTCTTTGACGCGGTGCTTTTGTGGGATTTACTGGACTACCTGGAGCCGACACTGGCGAAACAAGTGGTGGCAAACGTGACGGAATTGCTGCGGCCCGCCGGAGTGGTGTTTGCCATGTTTCACAGCAAGAAGCCGGAAGGATTTCAGCGGTACCGCGTAGCGGATTCGAACACCCTGCAAATGATTTCCACGGCGATTATCTGCCCTGCGCAAAAGGTTTATCAAAACCGTGAGATTCAAGACCTCTTTGGCCGCTACCGGACGATGAAATCGTTCGTCAGCCGCGATCAACTGCGCGAAACACTTTTCATCAAGTAGCTAGACTCGAATATTTTGGGGTGCACCCGATTTGTGGGTTTCGTGCGTTCACCAATTCTTCGCTTGCATTCGACGAATCCGAGGAGTAAAAGCGAGGCGTGAGCTCACGGAGCTCCGGAGGGATCATGACTCCACCGGGCTTAGAGCTGCACCAAAGCTGAACACACCGCTCTTGCGGTGCGCGTCGCCCGTGAAACATACGTGCTTCTAGCGCGCTTCCGAGACGACACAGCAAAAAGACAAAAGGGGGAACCGCCAGGTTCCCCCTTTTGCTTTTTCACTTTGTGCCCTAAAGCTGGGGTTTCGAAGGAGTTGAGTGATGGCGATGGCGGTGCTTCGCGCCACTGTGATGGCGATGGTGGCGATCATGGGAAGATGCTGGGTTCGTCGCTTGGAGTTGAGCTGGCTGAGTAGCCGTTTGCGCATTGGATTGCAGTGCGATGAACGGCTGGGCGCTGAGAAATAAGGCCGGTCCTGTGGCCAAGAAAAAGAACCTTAAGGTGCGTCTCACAACAAATCTCCTGAAGAAATGAAATCCCCCGCAGGGATATTGAATCATAAGCGGTGAAGAAAGTCGCGGGGAACGTGTCCGAGACGGTGCTGAATCAGGCAAGCGACTGCAAAGCGGCGGATGGGCCATTTGGTTTGCGGTGCAGACTAGTTTGCCGGTGGCTGGTTTTGGTTTGTAATGCAAACTAGATTGCCCTACAGACTAGACTGGTTCCTAGACGATGGCCGGAGGCAAGGAGCCGCGGAATCGATTGGTTGTGACGGCCTGCTTGCGATCGGAAACGGTCAGCCGCCAAACTTCATCTGTTCCAGCCACTGGATGGCTTCGCGCTGGTTGGCGATGATCTGCGCTTGCCAGACGAGCGCAATAGACATAAAGCTCATGGTGATGACGCAGAAAATGAGGACGAGACCGATGTTCGACTCGTGAGCAGGAAGCCGGAGTACACGCCGAAGCCACGCCATAGTAGGAGTTCTCCTAGTACTCGGTCCGCCTGTCCATTCCCCAAAAAAGCGAATCCGGTCTGGCAGGTTCAGGGGACACTCGTCACTGCCTGCAGAAGCTGTGGCAATCGAAAGGCCAAAACCTGGTCCGACTCTTGAACAGGCTATGCTCAGGAAAATAGGTGATTTGCAAAGTAGATTCTGAGTCTGGAGACCACGGAATGAAGGACGTGCGTTCAATCCGACGCACAGTTACGTCCGTTTATGGCCAAAAAATTCTAGTTTCTTGCAGTGATGGCCTCAAGGACACGCTCCCAGACGTCGGGTGCTCGAAGTTCCAGCCGCCGGGTTCTTGGGTTGGGGGGATGATTAGCAGAGTCGCTGTCCAGGACGCGGTTTGTGAGGAGAATCGTGCGCTCGCAATATGGGAACAGGCCCGGGCTGAGGTCCTCGGTTGCGATGCCGACAGTGTGAGCATGTTGGCGTAGCGCCCGATCGTAGAGCTTCGAGAGATCTCGGATGCAGAGTTGTGTGCTGGCGCCGATCGCGGCGGACCAAAAAACGCCATGCTGGCGGAGCTGTAGTTTGCGATTGTGACCTTCTGCGAGAAACCGCTGAACATCCTGGTCAGACACACCCGCAAGGAAGAAAACCTCGTCAAAATCACGTTGCCGTGCGAGTTCGGCCTCCCGCTCGGGGAGGCCGGTGTTCTGGCTCAGTTCGCGGAGGGAAAGGGAGCGCAATGGCACAACCGGGACGCTAGTATCTACCGAGAGGGTTTCGAGGGCTTCGGCGGCCGCGGGCAGGGCTTCTGCGACAGGGATGCAGGTGAAGCGGCCGAGGCGGATGGTGGAAGCTTTTTGAGATTTTGAGAGGCTGGAATCCGGGCGGAGGTGGAAGTAATCCTCGGGAAGATATGTCGCGCAGCCGCCCTCCGCAATGAAGGGATGGGTATGGCCGAGTTTGCGCCGAGGCTCGTCGAACTGGAGTCGCGAGCGGCTGGTGAGCCACACCGCGGGGATCCCCTGATGGTCGAGGGTGGCGGTAAACTCGTCCAGGCCCGGGACACTCTTGCCGCGGATGGGGACGAGGGAATCGACGGCGATGAAGAGAATGCTGGAGGTCTGGCGCAAACAGGGCTCCGGGAATCAGAGCTCATTGTATCGGAATATTTCAAAGAGCCGCGTTGAGAAAAAAAGAGGCGGGCAGAACAATCTGCCCGCCTCTTTTGTGCCCGGTAACTTCAGCCGGAGCACCTCTCTGTATTATTAGTTGCCAGACTTTGCTGCGGTAGCGGCCGTCTGCGAATTCGCCTTTGGGATGCTGACGTATCCGCTGATGGTGTTCTTCCCGACCTTGTTGACCACGATTTCCTGAGGAATGTGGGTGCCGGAGAGATAGAAGAAGATCGGTTCGTTCATGGCGCGGTTCTTCTTTTCGAATGTCTTGTCTTCGACGGTCACGGCGGCGCTGAACTGGTTGCGCTTTTCGTTGACGCCCTTCAGTTCGACGGTTACGTTGCCGATCTTCTGGGGCTTGTTCCTGCCGACGATGGTGAACTCGACGTAGTCGCGTTCGCCGAGGCGGCGGAGCTGGTCAATTTCGTCATGGTTGCGCGCGATGAGTGTGCCCATCTCGCTGCGGGCCATTTTCAGGTCCTCGCGGGTGGCGTCGAGGTCCGTCTTGACACCTACAACCTTGGTGTCGACAACCTTGACGTCATCGTTGGTGGCCTTGTTGGCGAGCTCGGTGTGGACGGAGGTGTCAAGCGCGGCCACCTTCTGGGTGGTTGCGTCATTGAGCTTGGCCGCTTCCTCGCGCGCCTTCTTTAGCTGGCCCTGGGTAATCTTGAGTTTGCTGGTAACAACCTTCAGGTCGCCCTGAATTTCAGTATTGGCCTTTTCGTCCTGTGCGAGGCGATCCTTCAAGGACGACATGTCCTGCTGAACGGACTGCTGGGTAGCCTTCAACTGCGTCGCCACCGCCTGCTGGGTGCTATCGAGCTTCGATGAAGCGTTCCAGCCGAAGGCGAGCCCACCGAGGGCAACTAACCCGAGAACAATAATCGCGGGAAGCTGCCAGGAAGAACCACTTCTTACTTCTATATGATCCTCTGACATAGTCAATCTTTCTCCTCACCCCTAGTTAGGGGAATGCCGTGTTAATCGGCCCGTAACCTACAGTTTGCATGCAGGAAGCCAAAAGAAGCAAACCGGAAGGGGCGGTAAGTCATAGATGAAATGACTGGTTGTGAGGACTTGAAAATCAGGAGGGGGTACTAGTCCTAGCAAAGTTTACGCGAACAGAGAGCGAATAACGGATTTTTTGCTTGGCAGCTTATTAGTCTACTTTGATGCCCAAGTCGCGGAGGCTGGTCTGGAGCTTTTCGGGGGATTGGAAGACGAGTCCAGTCATGCCAAGCCGTTGAGCGGCCTCGGCGTAGGCCGGGACGTCATCAATGTAGATGGCTTCCTCAGCGCTGACTTTGCAGGCGCGCAGGGCTTCGCGGTAGATGAGCGGATCGGGCTTACTGGCCCCGACGCGGTAGGAATAGATGCGAGTGGGAAAGAACCGGAAGAAGGGGAAGCGTGCTTCTTCGTGGGACATGTGGATAGGGTCGGTGTTGGAGAGCAAAGCGAGGCGGTAGTTTTTGGACAGCGTCTCGAGAAATCCTTCCGGCTGGATGGGTTCGGGGGCCAGGGCGCTATTCCAGACGTCCTTAAATTGCTCGAAGGTGAGCGAGCCACCGAGACGCTTGCTGAGATGGAGGTGCCAGTCTTGCGGAGACATCCGGCCCTCCTGCCAGTCTGTCCAGCGGGGATCCTTCTCGATGGCGGACCACACCTCTTGAGGAGTGAGTTTAAGGTCCGAGGCAAGCCCCGCCATGGCACGGTGAATGTCCACCTGGATGAGGACGCGGCCGATGTCGAAGATGATGGCGCGGAATTTCGCGAATGGCACGGTCTAAACGTCCTTGGCGCCGGAGACATGGACTGCGCGTCTCGAACGGAGGATGCTAATGACCGCGGGCAAAACCGATAGCACGACAACGACAGCGATGACGTAGTGGATGCGCTCTCCGATGTTGGGGACCGAGCTGCCCAATGCGTAGCCGCCGAGAATCATCGCGCCGACCCACAGAATGCCTCCACAGATGTCGAAGGCGACGTAGCGGGCGTAGGGCATCTTCGCGGCGCCAGCCACGGGCGGACAAAACGTTCGAATGATGGGGATGAAGCGCGCGAGGATGACGGCACGGCCGCCATATTTTTCATAGAAATCATGAGCGCGCTGGAGATGGCTACGGCGGAAGAAGAAAGAGTCCTCGCGGCGATAGAGAGCGGCGCCCGCCGAGCGGCCAATCCAATAGCCAATCTGATCGCCGACAATCGCGCAAAGCATCACAGGAAGCAGGAGCCACTTGAGAGGAATCACGCCGGCCGCAGAGAAAATGCCAGCGGTGACGAGCAGGGAATCGCCGGGCAGGAAAAAGCCGACGAAAAAACCGGTTTCGATGAAGACGATCGTGCAGATCAGGGGAGCTCCGCCGGAGCGGATTAGCTCCTTGAGCCCTTCGGAACTGTAGAGCGAGCGGAAGAAGTGAAGGATGGCGTCGAGCACTCGGCGTAATTCCTCGCGGCAAAGGGATGCACGGAATTTCTTACGGGCACAGGAACAAGCGAGCGTGAACGCGCGTTCGCGAAAGCACCTGCTCCTATACGGTAGCAGAAAACGCCAACATCCTCTCCACATTCATGCCATAGAAGAAGCAGCATGGTGAACGCGGCGAGACATGCGCTGAGACGAATCATCGGAGAGCCTCCGCAAGCCAGAGGTAGCCTTGGTCTTCCGCCTCGAGACGGGCTTCGAGGTCCTGCTGCGAGCGGTCTTTCTGTCCCAAGAGTTTCCGGATGCGCGGGAGCGCCCGTCGCGCAGTAGCAGCGCCGGCTTCGATGGCTTCATCGGCGCGGTCGAAATCGTCCCAAGCGAGGGACTGCACATCGGGGCGAAGAACGAGGTCGGCGTGGCGTTCCCAAACTTCGAGTTGATGCTTTTGCGCGGCGCTGACGGCGCGGCTGACCACCTGAAAGATGTTGGAGGGGGCCCCGCGATGGCCGTCCTGCATGCCTACGGAGATGCCGATGACCGTTGTTGCGCCAAGTTCACGGGCCGCGCGCGTCGGAACAGGGGCGACCAGACCGCCGTCGGCAAGGCAGCGCGTGCCGATCTGTACCGGTTCGAATAAGCCGGGAAACGCACAGCTCGCGCGGATGGCATCGACGAGATTTCCTTGCGTAAAGACGACAGGCTCGCCCGAAGTGAGGTCCGTGGCGACTACAGCCAGAGGAACGCGAAGGTCTTCAAACTGGCGCGATTCGAAAACGCGCTCGATCAGCGTCCCGAGGCGCTGGTTGCTGGCGAGGCCGAGGCGGGAAACGCGCCAGCGGGCAATGTCGCGAAAACGGAGCGTGCGGCATGTTGCAATGATGCGCGCGAGAGGCGCGCCGCTCGCGTAAGCAGCGCCGAGAATGCTGCCCACACTGGTTCCCGCGATATGAGAGACGGGGATTTGGTTTTGCTCGAGGACTTGCAAAACACCCAGATGTGCGAAACCGCGTGCGAAACCTCCGCCTAGGGCGAGTCCCACTCCTGACCGAGGGGGCAAGGCTACTGAACTTCCGTTCAGGTTGTTGCGCTCAGAATATTCGCGGTGCGGCATGAGCGAAGGATGACACTGCCGCCTTCTTCCACCAATGGGCCGCGCGTTCTCAAAAAACAGTACGAATGTACCCCTAGGCAAACAGGGAGAAATTCGATGCAGAAGAGCCCAACAGTACTTTCCTACTAGTTGCGTACCCTCTCTGTACCATTGTTGCGCGCGGTACGGTGCGCGATTCTCATTTTCGTCAGGCCGCACTACCGAGGGAGCCAAGAGTGGATAAAGCGTTCAAGGCATGGATCGGGCAGCCAGTCGTCCTGCAGGTGGCGCTGGGAGATATCAAGGTGCCGCTGCGCGGAAAGATGCTGAAAGAGGGCGGCGAAACGGTCCGCATGCGAATTGGCGACGGCTGGGACGTAGACATCTATAAGGCCATGATCCTGGCCGTTGAAGAAGACGTGATGGTTCATCTTCCTGCATGAGGGACACGATGATGAGAACACAAGAATTGAAATATGTAACGCGGCGGCGCGCAGCGGTGCTGCTGGGCATTTCGGAAATGGAATTGAGCCGCATCTCGAGTGAGTCGGGATTCGGGCACAAAGAAATCGCAGGCGAACAGGAAGAGACGTATTTTACGTACGAAGAGCTGCGGCAAATCTGTCTGATTGCCGTGCAACACGTGAACTAAACAAAACGAGTTTCCTCCGGCCCCCCTCAGCTGTAACCCCCACCCCGGGTCGCTCCCCCCAGCGATCCGGGGTTCTTCTT
>Ga0137403_10004575_pt1 | contig 16280 bp, 14 predicted proteins | sample CZOMad2_1_16fung_FD_122057 | JGI IMG/M metagenome (GOLD analysis project Ga0137403, IMG submission 122057) | Vadose zone soil fungal communities from Angelo Coast Range Reserve, California, USA - CZOMad2_1_16fungal (Hybrid Assembly) | ecosystem: Environmental > Terrestrial > Soil > Vadose zone... | reverse complement strand
GATTTTGCGATCTCGAAGGGCGCATTCGATTCACCGAAGATGCGGTCCACGTGGGACTGCCGCGCGGGCGCAGGCACCAGGAACTTTCGGATTGCGGCTTGCTGGCTCCGGTCGAGTATGTTCCATGGCTAGGGGGACGGCGGGTTGAATACGGAGCGGCATGAGTATGGACACCTTGCCCCAGCTCGCGGTGGCCCATTTACTGCTGCGGCTCCAGCCCCTAAACCGGACGCTCCGCGCGGCGGTTGAGGCGCAGAGAATGGAGGCGGAGAGCCTGTCGCAGCCTGAATTGAAGGCGCTCTGCGTGACCGATCAACAAGTGTTGGGTTTGCTCGAGAAGGTAAGTTCCCACCGTGCAGGCAAGTCCACTTGCGCGACGTTGACAGAAGAAGAGCGGGAGCGAGAGCGCGATCTGCAAGATCGTGCGCAGGCAATCGCAGTGACCCTTCCTCTAGATAAGATGGCGCAGCAGCTTGGACTCACGGACTTCGAACGGGAGGCGATACTAGTATGCGCCGCGCCTGAACAGGATCGGGCATACGAACGAATTTACGCCTACATTCTCGACGATCTGAATCGCCGCTTTCCTTGCGTAGAGCTGCTTACAGGCTTGACTTGTGCGTCAATCGAGGAGCGCGCCGAGCGCCGGCACGCGTTGAGCATCTTCGGGAAGCTCAGGCGCTTTGGACTTCTCAGCCCCATAAACGATCCGCCTACGCAACTGCGCCAGGAGTTCCGCCTGGGAAATGATGTACTTGAATTTCTGAGCGGTGCAGGCGAGCAGTTAGTGCACCGGTACCTTGATTCCGAAGAAATTCAAGTGCCCGATTGCGCAGGACCGCCATGCCAGGTAGACCAAAACCAGTTTGAACATCTTGCGGCTGGACTTCGGGAAGGGAGCATTGCGGCAGTTGGCATCTGGGGGGCACGACAACATGGGCTGGATGACGTGGTGCTGGCGCTGGCTTCAGCTTCTCATTGTCAGTTGCGCCGGCTTCCGGCGCATCGTTTTGATCAAGGTGGGCCAGAATTCTCGCAGATGCTCGAGGAGCAATTCCGAATCGCGACCGGTCTCCGCGCCGCGGTATGTAGAAACGGAATTATTGTGTCAGCCTGGTTACGAGCGGTTTCAGCGCTTGCTTGCGGATCAACTGTCCCATTGTTCCGTCCCGGTCATCCTCACAGGTGAATATCCTTGGCGTCCCGCGAATTTGGTACAGGCCGACGGCTATGCGGAATTGGAACTTGTAGAGCCGGCGTTCCAGCAAAGAGAGCAGGTATGGTCGGAGGCATTCCCTGACCTGCAAGCCCAAGAGATCCAGGACCTGGCTGCGCGTTTCCGGTTGAGCGATACGGATATACGCACCGTGTCGAAAGTTGCGCGTACACGAGCACGGTTGTCGGGTAACGGTCATCCGACGGACGTAAGAGGCGAACTGGCCGCAGCCTGTTCGGTGATTACCAGACGGACCACCAGCCATTTCACCACGATCGTTACGCCGCGCCGAAAGCCTGGCGACCTGGTTCTCCCACAGGACATGCACCGCCAGATCATGGAAGTTGGCACATTCTTCCGCCTACGTCGCACAGTCGACCATGATTGGGGATTTGGATACCTGGCAAACGGCCAGGGGATGAACGCCTTGTTTACCGGCGAGCCGGGAACGGGAAAAACTCTGGCGGCCGAGGTCATTGCGGGTGCGCTTGGTGTGTCCCTCTACAAAGTTGACTTGGCGCGAGTGGTTTCCAAGTGGGTGGGCGAAACCGAGAAGAACCTTGAGGCTGCATTTCGCGAGGCGGAAGAGAGCCAGGCTGTCCTTTTCTTCGACGAAGCGGAAGCATTGTTTGGAAGAAGGGCAGAGGTGCAGCACGGCACGGACCGCTACGCCAACCTGGAAGTAAGCTACCTGTTGCAGCGACTGGAGAACTCTCTCGGGCTTGTGATCCTCGCCAGCAACGTGAAGGACCAGATTGATCCCGCGTTCACCCGACGCTTCCAAGTGGTGATGCATTTTGCCAAGCCGGGCCCGCCCGAACGCCGACGCATTTGGAATATCGCTTTCCCAAAATCTGCACCAGTTGCCAAGGACGTGGATTTGGACGTGCTGGCTCGTTTGAGCATGACTGGCGCCGGCATTGTCAGCAGCGCGCGCTCGGCGGCACTGCTCGCCGCCGATGCAGGTTGTGTCTCTATTTCGATGGCGCATGTGGTGAGGGCAACGGCCAGGCAGTTTCGCAGGGAAGCCCGTGTTTTGACAGCACATGAACTCGGTCCTTATGGAGCGCTGTTGCAAGAGGTGTCATGACTCCGGTCGCAACCAGTACTCCCGAGGAGAAGAAGACTGCGACGCCACCACCTCGGAAAGCATTGTCGTTCGCATTGCCTGCGACACAGCAACGACCAACCCCGGCACCAGCGCTGCCGTCCAAGACTGAATCGCATAGTTCGACTGCGGCGAACACTCCCAAGAAAGCTGCACTTCCACCGACTCTTTCTCCTACAGCGCCCGCGCCGGCAGTGGTTCGCCCGGCGGAGGTGATGCCGTTACAGGCCATCTATGGGAATGCCGCAATTGCGAAAGCAGCTGTGGCGGGTCAGGTCGCTCTTGGACCTGCTACACACATTCCAGCGGCGCAAGGTCCTGCAACGCCAGTGGTTCAAGGCGCTCCCCCCGCTGTCTTACCGGCGGCAACCGGAGAGAAACAACCATCGGGTCCCGCGGCTCCGCCCCTACCACTCGCAGAGAAAGCAACCCCAGTTTCAACAGCACCCGCAACCGCCGGAGCTGCCGGTGCGGCAGCTCCGGCGACTACACCGTCAACGGCAGGGGCAGCTACCCATGCCGCAACAGGTGCGACCGCAGGATCCAAGCCGGCGTCGCACGCCGCAGCTCCGTCTGCTGGAGCAGCTGGCGCTCCGGCAAAAGGCCTACGGGCAATGCTGACTCCGGGCAAAACGGAAAAGCATTCCGAGGATCCGAAAGGGGAAAAAGGCGGAGCACATAAAGCTGCACCTACTCATGAAGGAAAAGCAACCGCAGCGTCACCGCACGCGGACCCAGCGTTTCAGGCGGTGGTACAGCACGCCAAAACTGTAGCGCACCATCAGGCGACACACGCTCCTGTGGCCGCAAAAGTTGCAGAAGCGCATGGCGCTGCTGCTGGCCCAACCAACGAAGTGTCAAGTGCTGCTGCAGCCAAGCAGACAGATGTGATGGATCAGCAGCAACCTAAACCGTTTAACGCAGCCGCATTCAAGGCCGCTCTCCAGAAGAAGATAGCTGAGACCGCGCCCAAGACCCTGGGTGAAGCAGACGAGTTTAAGAAAGAAAACAAACTGGCCGGCGTGAAAGGCGATCTCACGTCGCAAGTGAAACAAGAAAAGGATAACGCTGCCGGCGGGATCGAGGAAAAGACCAAGGAACAGCCCGACACCAGCGGGATCCAGCCGAAGCAGGTGACTCCACTGCTACCTGCAGATACGGGCCAAGCGCCGGAAATTCCGGCAGCAGGTGCGGCTCCCAAACCACAAAGCGACGCAGACGTGTCTCTACAGCAAGGCCCGAAAGAACTCGACAAGCAAATGTCTGACGCTGGAGTGACAGACGAGCAACTCCAGCACTCCAACGAGCCTGCATTCCAGGGTGCCGTGACGCAGAAGACGAATGCGGAACAACAGTCCGCGCAGGCTCCGCAGGATTTCCGCAAGCAAGAGCAGGGAATGCTGGCTGCGGCGCGCACTGATGCCCAATCCATCGCGAGCAAAGATGTTGCCGCCATACACGCCTCGCGCAAAGGCGCCGTTACCGGAGTCGTGGGCCATCAAGCCGAAAGCAAGGCCGAGGAGGAAAAGAAACGCGCTGACGTTTCCGCTCACATTGAACAGATTTACGAGAGCACCAAGACAGAAGTCAATAAACGCCTGAAGCAGTTAGATGACGACGTCAACAAGGCCTTTGATGACGGCGCAACCGCGGCCCAGAAAGCTTTCGAGGACCACGTCGGCCAGCGCATGGATGACTACAAGTTCCATCGCTATTTAATGATCCCTGGCGGTCTCCTGCTGTGGGCGAAGGACAAGATTTTCAACCTTCCCGACGAAGTCAATATCTTTTATCAGGAAGGACACGACCGGTACATCGCCCAAATGGATGGCGTCATTAATCACGTGGCAGTCATGGTGGAAACCGGACTTAACGACGCTAAAGGGATCATTTCCAGAGGGAAGAAAGAGATTCAGACGTACGTTCAGGGTCTCGCCCCGAATCTACAGGAGGTGGGCAAAAAAGCCGCTGCTGGCGTGCAAGTCAAGTTTGCGGCGCTCGAGCAAAGCGTCAACGAAAAACAGGGTCAGTTAGTGGATTCGCTGGCCAAGAAGTACAACGACAATCTGGCTAAGGTCAATTCCCGCATCGAGGAGATGAAAGCGGAAAACCGCGGCTTGGTGGATGCGGCCAAGGACGCGATCAAAGGCGTCATTCAGACCATCATCGACCTCAAGAACATGCTGCTGAACGTGTTCTCGCGGGCCGCTGCTGCCATTGATCTGGTCATTGCCGATCCCATCGCATTCCTTGGCCACCTGATTGATGCCGGCAAACTGGGTTTCAACAATTTTGCCGATCACATTCTCGAGCACCTGAAAAAGGGATTCATGGAATGGTTGTTCGGCGCCGTGGCCGAAATCGGCATCACTCTGCCGGACAACTTCGACCTGCCGGGGATTTTGAGTCTGGTTCTGCAGGTTCTGGGACTCACCTACTCCAATATCCGTTCGCGCGCGGTAAAAATCCTGGGCGAAAAAGTGGTCAAGGCACTGGAGACTGCGGCGGAGATCTTCAAGATCCTCATCACCAAAGGTCCCGCAGGATTGTGGGAGTACATCAAGGAAAAGATCGGCGACTTGAAGGCGATGGTGGTGGAGAAGATCAAGTCCTTCATCCTCGAGAAGGTTGTCGTCGCCGGTATTACCTGGATCATTGGGCTGCTGAACCCCGCATCGGCGTTCGTTAAAGCCTGCAAGGCGATCTACGACATCGTCATGTTCTTCGTCGAGCATGGAAAGCAGATCATCGACTTGGTCAACGCCATCATCGACTCAATTACTTCGATTGCAAAAGGCGCTATCGGGGCGGCGGCAGCGTTCGTGGAAAAGTCATTGGCCAAGACCATCCCTGTCGTCATTGGCTTCTTGGCGGCTTTGCTCGGTGTCGGTGGAATCAGCGAAAAGATCAAGGAGATCATCAATGCCATCCGCGAGCCGATCAATGCGGCGATTGATTGGGTGATCAACAAAGCCGTCGGGCTTGTTAAAGCGATCGGTGGGCTTTTGGGATTTGGAAAGGAGAAAGACGAGAAGCCTGGGCCGGCCAAAGAACTCGGGGGCATACACACGGCAGCACAGCAGGCAGTTCACACTCGGTTGGGTGATGATGCGACTGTGGAGAAGGCCGAGAGTGTCCTACCGGAGATCCTGCGAGAACTACAGCCAATGGGCCTCAAGAGTTTGACATTGGGACCACCGGACGCCGACGGTGGACGAGAGATCCTGGCGGAGGCAAGCCCACGTGAACGCGTCGCCGCCCTCAAAGTGAAGACAATCACTGTGGCGATTTCTGCAAAGATCAACGTTAAAGGCGAACCTGTGCTGACAGGTATGCTGCATGGGCCACAGTTGGAAAGATCGAGTGGTGGAGCCGAGAAACTCTGGCCGGCCGAGACCCTATCCTTCGCAGAATTTCACGAGAGCCAAAAGGAAGGCCTTGGAGGTACGGGCCGTGCTGGAGCCCTTCCACCGGTGCCCCAGCCACCACACACACCCGCAAAGTCGGGTGACCAGCCATCAGCAGGTCTGATAGTCGAACCCGAGGCCGGATCGCGTGAACTTGAGATTCTAGCTTGGAACACTAGCCAACCAGAGCGCGGGCACAACGTTTCACATGCTGAAAAGCAGTTCGTCGAGTGGTTCGAAGGGAGACCTCATGCATGGTTGCAGCGGGTCGTCAGTGTACATGTAGATGTAGAGGGTCGCCCGGTGTGCGACCAATGCATGGAAGACCTGAACGGCCTCCGGAAACGCTTTGGATGGGTCAGTTTCTCATGGACAGGCGCTCCCAAGAAAGAGAGTGAGGCGCTGGAGGTAGTGTAGCGTTATGCGGACCTGAACCAGCATGATGTCGTCAAAGGGTTGGCTGGTTCGAAGGAGAGGTTCGGACTGAGGCAGGAGACGCTCAGACAAATCCAATACGCGCAGCTACGATTGGGCACACAATCGTTGCCTTCGAGATCGTAGCAGCCTCAGCCGCACCAGACAATTTCCAATCCTGGTCGCGAGTTTGGCGAGAAGGCACCGAATATCGGCAATGCTTTCCCAGAATGGGGACAGCTTGACAGAAACTACGTTAAATCGGAGATAAAGATCTCTGCAGACTCGTTGAGTCTGCAGAGCAGCAGGACCTGAATTGGCAGCCGCAACCAGCCGAACGTTCGCTCGGCAAAGGTGAGTACCGCCAAGCTGTCGATACTCTTTGTCCTGAATGAAACGTGCTAACTTCATTTGGCAAGGGAGTGACAGCGCGTCCACTTCATTCAGAAAGAGGGTTCCACCCTCGGCAGCGACGACAGGGCTGTCCAATCCTTTTTGGTTGGCGACAACAAGGTCTACAACGGGGCCAAAGAGTTGGTTCTCGAAGAACTCGTCCCGAATTGCGGAACAATTCACAGTAACGAAGCCCGCCTTGGCACGGTGACTCTGCCGGTGGATGAACTCAGCATACTGTCCCTTATCATTAAGACTCTCGGACCCTGTTAGCAGAATCTGGATCTCAGTGACTGCAACCTCCGTCAGTTGATCCAGCAGTCTCTGGCGGGCCCTTCTGCATCCGGGGATTCCCAATAATGTCCAACGGGCCTGCTCCATCAGAAGGTCGGATTGGTGTTTGGCGGACATCATCTTTCGGAAGCAACCCTGTTCACGAGTATGAACCGTGTATGGAAGCGAATCCTGCAGATTTTTCCTGACCCAGCCTTGTACTTCAATGATCAACTGGCCCGGCGAACTGACGGTCCCTCACTGACTGCCTTAACGCCGTGCTTTCTCATCAATTCGAAGAACGCCCGTCGGGCTTTACCGCTGGCGCGAGCCGCCTCCGCGATGTTACCACGGCTTCCGCGAAGTGCATCCTCCAGATACTCTCGTTCAAATACACTCAACAGCGCTCGCTTGGTCTGCTGAAATGAGCTCCCGACGGATTCCGTTTCGGGCAGCCCGCTGGGCACTTCCTCCGCATCGCTGAGCAGCGGCAGGTCCTCCGGTTCAACCGGGTGCTCAAGTTGGAGACAGGTCAGGTACTGGACGCAGTTTTCCAGTTCCCGAATGTTTCCCGGCCATTTATAGGTTTCCATTCGTTCCATGGCACGCGAGCTGAAGGTAATGGGTTCCGCGCTATAGAGCCCCGCATAATGCGTAACATATTCCTGAAGCAAGGGGCGAATGTCATCCCGCCTCTTCCGCAAGGCGGGTACTTCTATTGGAATCACCCGCAATCGGAAAAAGAGGTCCTGACGAAACTCTCCCAACTGCACTGAATTCAGTAAATCTGCATTGCTGGCAGCGATGAAGCGGATGTTTGCCCGGCGAATACGGGCTTCACCCAAGCGCCGGTATTCCTTCTCCTGAATGAACCGCAGCAATTTCACCTGACAGTGCCGCGAGAGGGTGTCGATCTCGTCAAGGAATAGCGTTCCCCCTTCGGCGGCAGCGACCAGACCATCAGTGCGTGGTTGCGCTCCAGTGAAGGCCCCGCCTACATGACCGAAGAGCTCGTTTTCAAGTAATGCGTCGGGGATCGCGCCGCAATTCACCGGAACAAACGAAGCTTTCGAGCGAGGACTGTTCCGATGGACGAAACGGGCGTAGAGTTCTTTCCCTACTCCCGTCGGGCCAGTGATCAGGATTTCCGCATCGTTCAGGGCAAACTTAGACAGGTGCTCCAGAAGCTTCCGGTGCACTACGCTGCAACCGACCATTTCGCTTGCAATCACTGCAGAACACTCCCGCGAAAGCGCAGCACAATTCTGAAACCCCAGGAATATTTAGGAGACAGAAGTGGCCCATGCCCATCAATTACTGATCTGTTCGGCAATTTCAATCAGCGGGGAAGACCTGAACAGCCGAAATCGGAATGTTGGCAATATACACCCATCCGGTCTCGTGTCAACCCGAAAAAAGTGCTTGTTTCGAAACACGGAAAGATCAGTCGCCGGGGTTGAAGATTCGGTATTCAAAGGTTTCGGCTAGGAAATAACGATGTCTAAGGTCTTTTACTTACCGGCTGAGATTGGGGGGCAGCTTTTCCTCAGTTTCTTCCTGGAGATACTCCGCCTCGGGGTCTCTGGTCCCCTTTTCTTGCATTGCGCCGACAATTCCGGCGAAGCGTTTCAGACCCGACAACAGTTTGAAGACTTGAACGCTTATGACCAAGATTCCCTGATTGAGTTTCTCAAGACCCTCCGGGTGCTCCCGCCCTGCACCCTGTACTTGGTCGTTGACGAGAACTTTCATGAAAAGCGATGGCCTCCTCTCTCGCGGTCAAGCGTTGGCAGCCCCTCTAGATTGCTGCCTCCTCCTACTCCGTCATCTTGATTGACTGACCCGGTGTCACCTCTTCTAGGATTAAGACCTGACCTATCCGACTCCGAGTCCGTGGGTCCTGGATGCGTCAAGCGGGTTTTCAGGCGGAAGGGCCAAGTCCAAATGCTCGAGTCTCAGCCAAAGGGATCGCTCAGCGATTGCCTTTGAGCGGTACGGGTTGAGGTACGGGTTTGCATGGTCTTCCACTGACTTTCAACGACTTATATGCCGCCCATCTCTTCCAAGTTGTTGTAAAGTCGTTTCGGTTTTGTTCTTTCACGGCGATAACACGGGTTCGAATCCCGTCGGGGACGCCAACATTCTAAAGGGTTTACGCTGTTTCCGGTTTTAGGCCAGAGCAGCCGGGGCCGCTACGGGCCCGATTCGGGGCCGAAAAATCGCCGTAATGTTGGCGTGGGCGCGCTTCCGCGACTACCGTGTCATATTCCTCCTTAAAAGTCCAACAGAGGAATTTCCATTTTTTTCAAGATTACAAGTTATGTGTTTGGCATCGCCAGCGTCCTCAGCTTGGCCCTCGCGTTTTACTGGCACGGCGAATCCGTGCAGGCAAGAGTCCCGACCTACTATGTAAGTCCGGAACGAACGACCATCGTGGACGCCTCGGTCCAGACCCCGTCGCAAGTCCAGGTTCTGTATAAAGGCAAACCCGTAACCCAGAACGTAACCGGGGTTCTCGTGTACCTGTGGAATGACGGCAAGCTCCCAATTCGAGCCGAGGACGTTTTAGAGCCGATTCGGGTACAACTCAGCCCCGGGTGCGAAATTCTGGACGTCCGCGTCGTAAAGTTTAGTCGCGAGGTCACGAAATTGGGAATCGGCCAGGTAACCGAAACCGCAAAAAACTCCCTACCGGCCACGTTCTCCATTCTGGAGCAGTCGGACGGCGTAGCGCTCCAAATCATTTACGCGGGGACAGCCGGGGCCGTTGTCTCTGTCGTTGGCACCGTCGTAGGTGCGCGGCAGCCGCGCATACTCGCCGCAAGGGATGATTTCGAAGTCAGTTCTCGAAAGGACCAAGTGCGCCTCAACCAACGACTCGGGCGTGATGCCCTTTTCGTCAGCATAGGCTTCCTGGCCTTCATCTCCGCCGTGTGGATAGTCCAAAAAAAGAGATTCGATGGCAGCCGGGTCGCTCTCCCACAGTTATTCTTCCCATTAATGGTCGCGCTAGGTCTTTTTCTGACAGTCTTAGCGTCATTGCTGCTCTACCTGGCTAACGAAGCCAACTCACCCGGCGTGCCCGCATCTATTTGGACCCAAGGGTAGAGTTCGCAAATCGCGTAATGGGTCGTGTTGGGGGCAGGTCGCAGGTCCAACAGAAGGGAGACGCGAGATGCCAATCAACGCAGACGAATGGATACAACGAGCGGAACAGTTTGCGCCAGCCGCAAGCGTCAGTTTTTCCGCGTCCGGCGGGGCGCTCCTCTGCGCTACTTCTATGGCAACAAGCCTCTATGGGCCAGACAGTCAGCAGTTGGCTACCATCAACCGTCGCGTGGATATCTTGGGGAAGGAAAAAGGTAGTGCTGCCTACAACTCCAACCTCATTTACCAGTTTGCGGTGGGCAGGATGGCAAGTATGGTTGCCGATATTAGGAGCGGACTCGTTGGTAGTCTGCGTTTGGGCGTCGTTGGAGAGATTTTGGCCGACCTTATCGGCTTGGCCCGAGAAGCTTTGGACCAAAAGAATATTCACGTCGCTGCGGTATTGGCCGCTGCCGCTTTCGAGGACCTGTTGCGGAGACTAGGGCGGGAAAAGGCAGCGATCACGACTCGGATCAAACTAGAGCAAGTCATTAACGAATTGGGGAACAAAGGGGTCTTGCTGGGTGGTGAGCCCGGTCTGGTTCAGAGTTTTCTAAAGTTCCGCAACGACAGTCTTCACGCGGACTGGGCGAACGTAACAGAGACGCATGTCACAAGCTGCTTAAGCTTGCTGGATTCCTTAATCGTTAAACATCTAAGCTAATTGGGGTTGCGCGGTGGCCCGCGCAGGAGAAAAGTGGCATGGCAAGACCCGACCCATAGGGCTGGCAGGCATATCGTCGCGGTCTCGCCACCAACCTCAAAGAGCTTGGAGTTCCGGACACAACCATCCAATGCATTTTGAGACACGAGAACGTGGGCACAACGCAGCGTTTCTACATCAAGACCGCGTCCGCAGTTGCGGTGGATGCCATGAAAAAGTTGGAAGAAAAAATCAGTGGTACAGCAGTTGTACAGTAGACATCGGTGGTTTGGTCCCTAAGCTTCTGAAAAGAATGGAGCCGACGACCAGAGTTGAACTGGTGACCTGCCGATTACGAATCGGCTGCTCTACCAACTGAGCTACGTCGGCGTGCCAAGGAAAATTGTAGCAGAGGAGCGTGGAACCAGAGGGTGGCTCAGATAACGGCTGGAGCCCAACATCACTTCTTCTCGCGTTCCTCCCATTTGACGCCGTGGCCCTGTAAGAGTGCGATTACGTACTTGATCGGAACAACGCTCGCGAGTCCTGAATTATAGAAAATGTGTCGATTATCAATCACGACTGGCTGCTGACCCTCTTCGTCAAGATATTGAACTGGACTTGCCGCAAAACTGACGCAGACTCCCAGTATTCTGCCGTCGGCGACCGAGTAGGCCGGACCTCCGCTGTTTCCACCGTTAACGTGCACATCTGCAAGGTAGGAGTCGGCGATGTCGTGGACAACAACCCAAGGTTGTGCACCGCGAGGATGAATGTCTTTCCAATCTGAGTCCCAAGCGGATGCAATCGTTCCAGACGTGGTAACAAGAATGTTCTTGCCCAGAGGATAGCCAGATATTGCAACGCTTTCACCCTCTCGCGGACGTAGGTCGCGGGACAGCGTTGCGCCTCGCACTTTGAAGGTTGTCTGCTTTCCGTTTATCATCGGCCCGCAACGCATCGTCTGGTCCGACGGCCAATTCCTCGCTTTTAGCAAGGTCAGGTCGTGTCTTTCGTCTTCAGCGACAACGTCATAATCGAAACCGCAGAAACTTGCCCTTTCATTTTCTACGGGCATCTGGACAGCGATCTTGAGGGCTTTCTTCGTGTACTCTTGCCCAAATTGACCTGCGAAGCTCTGGAATCCTTCGATGACGTGGCGTGCCGTGATCACGTAGCCGTTACCGACCAGAAATCCAGAGCCGAGTGCGCCCATTGAAAGAGGACTCACGTCGGCTCGACCGGGGATGTTCGGCGAAGGCCCCGTAAAGATGAATTTGAGCTGGACAACCGCGGGTCTAACCCTATCTATCGCCGCAGGAAGACCAGATGCTCCCAACCTGTTTGAAGCGCGAAATTGTGGGACCGCTAACACGGTGAGAAACAAGCCCGTTGCAACAAGCGCTGTGGGGCGAGTGAGGTTCATGGGGTTATGGACTCTCCTAAGCAATTCGGTCCCAAACATAGAACGTTCAAGGAACCTCTCTCTTGCGGTCGAGTCTCAGTGCCCATGGTTCTTGCACCATTTCCGCTGCATGTGAATCATCCGGGTTCTCCACAGGAAAGTGGAGTTTTCCCACTTGCCAATAGGCCCTGGGTTTCCTGATAATTAAGTCGGCAACATGTGGGGGAACCACCAACACAGGTGAACGGTTACACGCGAGCCGATTTACTGAGAATCTTGCGCATCACGCCGCGGCAGTTGTCGTCGTGGGAGCGTGCCGGTCTGGTTGCGTCTGCTGAGCAATACACTTTCGCGGATCTGCTGCAAATCAAGAAGATTTGCGAGCTTTGTGCCAAGCGAGTGCGCCCGGCGACGATTCGTCAGTCGCTCGAGGCGATGCAGAAGCAGGTTTCCGGCATGTCGAATCCGCTGCTCGAAGCGACCGCGTTTTCGTCGGGATCGCGTGTTGCGTTTCGCCACAAGGGCAAAGTGGTGGAGCCGGTTTCCGGCCAATTCGTGATGGACTTTGCCGCTGAAGCGGGTGGAATGGCGGTGCCCGCATCCATGCGAGTCGAGGGGACTTTGGTGAACTCGCCCAAGCGGCAGGCTATCGAACGCATGAAGGAACAGCAGGTAGACGCTGCGATTTCCGAGCTATTTTCCCACGGAATCGCGTTGGAAGAAGATCCGGCAAGGCAGGCGGAGGCAATTCAGGCTTACGAGCGGGTGCTGGATCTTGAACCGGACCACGCTCCGGCGCATATCAATTTGGGAACGTTGTTCTACAACCGGCAAGAGTACGCCGAATCCGAATTCCACTATCGCCGCGCGGTTGAGATCGACCCGCGATATGCCTTAGCCTATTTCGACCTGGGAAACGTGCTCGACGAAACCGGCCGTGTGCAGGAAGCCATCGAAGCCTACCGCAATGCGTTGCATCTCGCACCCACCTACGCGGACGCCAACTACAACCTCGCGTTGGCGTATGAGAAAATTGGCGAGCCACGCCGGGCCCTGGCGCATTGGAAGGCCTACGTAAAACTCGACCGGACCGGTCCGTGGTCGACGCATGCCCGGCATCAGATCCGCAAGATTTTGGCCGCGGATACGCTCAAACTGGTCTATCGCAAACGCGGGTAAGGTCCATCCGTAACCTGCTCTTTCCGGTGCTAAACTGAGAGGTCCGCAACTCTCATTTTAGGTGCATTTATGCCGGAAGCCCTGCTCCATCAGCCTGCCCCCGTCACTACACTTTCCGAAGACGAAACGCTTTTCCGCGATACGGTGCGCCAGTTCGCCGAGGATAAGATTCGTCCGCACGTCAAAGAGATGGACGAAAAAGGCGTCTTCGAACGGAGCTTGCTCGACGAGTCGTTCCAGCTCGGACTGATGGGAATCGAAATCCCTGAGTCTTACGGCGGCAGTGGTGGCACGTTTTTTGAGGCGATTCTCGCCGTAGAAGAGTTTTCCCGCGTCGACGCCTCGGCGGGCGTGATCGTCGATGTGCAGAACACGCTGGTAAACAACGCGCTGATTCGCTGGGGCAACGAGGCGCAGAAAAGGCGCTACCTGCCCAAGATGGCTTCTGACACTGTGGGCGCCTATGCGCTGAGCGAGGCCGCGTCGGGCTCGGATGCTTTCGCGTTGCAAACCCGCGCGGAACTCAAAGGCGGCGAGTACGTGCTGAAGGGCCGCAAGCTCTGGATTACGAATGCCAAAGAAGCCGGTCTCTTCATTCTGTTCGCGACCCTCGACCCGGCGAAGGGTTACAAGGGCATTACTGCGTTCCTGGTTGAGAAAACCTTCCCCGGATTTACCGTGGGCAAGAAGGAGGACAAGCTCGGTATCCGTGCTTCCTCCACTTGCGAGCTGATGCTCGAAGACTGCCGCGTGCCCCAGGAAAACGTCCTGGGCGAGCCCGGCAAAGGCTACAAGATCGCCATCGAGACCCTCAACGAAGGCCGCATAGGGATTGGCGCGCAGATGATTGGCGTGGCGCGCGGCGCGTGGGAATACGCCGTCAAGTATGCCAGGGAACGCAAGCAATTCGGGAAATCCATTTCCGAATTCCAGGCCATTCAGTTTCAACTAGCGCAGATGGCCACCGAGATCGAAGCTGCTCGCCTTCTCGTCTACAACACCGCGCGCATGAAGGACGCGGGCATGAATTTCCTGAAGGAGGCCGCCATGACCAAGCTCTACACTTCGCAGGTGGCCGAGCGTGTGACCTCGTTGGCAGTGGAAATTTACGGTGGAGCCGGCTTCACCAAGGACTATCCCGTGGAGAAATACTTCCGCGACGCCAAGATTGGCAAGATTTACGAGGGCACCTCCAACATGCAGCTCGGGACGATCGCTAAGATCGTCTTGGGGTCATAGGCCACCGGCAATCCCCACCGGAACTCCCCACTGACGACCCAAGACCCGCTTGTCCTCAGGCCTATCCCTTAAGTGCGAAGTCTTGCGCCTTCCGGAGCTTGCAAAATCAAGGTTCATTTCCCAATATGTGCAGCCTCTTGCACGCCGGAGGCCGCACGAACTCTCCAGGTTTGCTCTTAACTTACATCCTGCCAGTGGTTTACAGGGATTCTGCCCGGTGGTAAACGATCTGCACCGCATTGTCTGCGAAGTCCCGCGAAAGACGGGTCTGAGGAGGCAGGATGCACGTCGAGCTGGTCGTTCCGCCAACCACGAAGCACAATTCGAAGCCGAATTCCTCGACACCGAATTCGAAGATGTTCCCGGTGCTCGTGTTCCTGCTCATGGCGTGCTACGGCATCCTGACGTTGGTGGTGATCGAACAGGGTCACGTCATCCAGTCTCAACGCAACTTGATTCAACAGCTCGGGCAGGACAGCCAACAATTGGCCTCCCTCAAAGGCCAGGTCGCTGCCCAACAAGCCATTGACAAGAAGCGGGCGAAGCCAGGGGCAAGCGCCAAGGACAAGACAGGAGCTTCCAGTGCGGCCCCGGCGCAGAAGGAACAAGCGCAAAAGCTTCTCAGCCGGAAAGCCAGGATGGAGAAGCAGCCTTTGCAAGCGGACGACAAAGTCGATCGCCGGCGCTTTCCGTCGCAGATTTAAGAAGCAATCATTTAGGGAAATACGAATGCGCGTTGGATTTACGTGCTGATGAACCAGAACTTGATTAACCCTGGACTTGACAGAGATCAAGCCACGGCAACGAAACACACTCTTCCCATTAGGTGGTCAGCGAATGAAGACCTTGATTTTAGCTGCTTTGTTCTCTCTGCCGGTTGCCCCAACCGTTCCTCCGCAACCCGCCGCTGTTCGCGAACTGCGCGCGCAAAAGCCCGCCGCCCAACACGGTCGCTGGTACATGGCTGAGACAGGGCACGCCGTATACTGTGTGGGCCCCGTTGTGACCGTGCCCGACCATGACGGAAACCTGCTTCATGTTGCCACTGTCTGCGCTGGCGCTGATCCTGTAGTGGCACTGCACGACTAGTTGCGTTCTTGAGCTCGATGGTCATCGCATACCTCTGTAGAAGTAATCTCCCAGACCGATCGTAAACATCAGACATCCGTACAGCGCGTGCTCCAGCGAGGACGTGAACAGCGATCCCGTTTGCTGGTAGCGCCACGCAAACAGGAGGCCCCCGATCAGCGTGAACGACTCGGCGATTGTATTGCGAAAGATGATGTGCACAAAGGCAAAGGCCACAGCGCTCGCCAGAATCATCCCCAGTGTTCCCGGGAATAACCCGCGATACCGGTGAAAGAAAAACGCCCGGTAAATAACGCCCTGCGGATACACCGAGAGCACGGGAAGCATCACTGCTCCCCAAAACCAGGGTGTGCGCCGCACAAAACTGAACAACATTTGCGGCTGCAGGAAATACACGCTCAGTCCCACGCCGAGCGCGATCGCCAGGAAAATGAGAAAGATCTGGCTAGCCAGTGGCGGGAATGCCGCGGGACTCCACAGCCGCCGCCGGTCAAACGACGCATCGCTCCACAAACGAAGGAAACAGTAGGTGGCCACCAGCCACAACGCGGGAATCGGTGGGAATGGAAACGGCTTGAAGCGGAAAGCCAGTGGCAGCGTCACGAAGAGCACGAGAAACTCCGCCACCAACGTCAGAGTTCCCGGAGCGGGAGAGAGTTGCGAAGTGGCCACCGCTCGATTCATGATGCGTGGTAGGGACGGCAGGGATCGAACCTGCAACCGCCGGATTAGAAATCCGATGCTCTATCCAATTGAGCTACGCCCCC
>Ga0137403_10004573_pt1 | contig 16281 bp, 14 predicted proteins | sample CZOMad2_1_16fung_FD_122057 | JGI IMG/M metagenome (GOLD analysis project Ga0137403, IMG submission 122057) | Vadose zone soil fungal communities from Angelo Coast Range Reserve, California, USA - CZOMad2_1_16fungal (Hybrid Assembly) | ecosystem: Environmental > Terrestrial > Soil > Vadose zone... | reverse complement strand
CGCCGGCGCGCGCATTGGTCAGCACCGCGCGGAACAGGCCCGGAACGTCGATGCCGAAATGCTCGTAGAAGCGGCGGTCCTCGGTAGCCAGCACCGCCTTGATCAGGTGGTCCGGAAAGTCCTCGAGCGGGATCGAATCGTTGTGCCGGATGCCGCGCGACCCGATCTCGTTGCCGTAGCGGTCCAGGAAGGTGACCGCGAGCTCGGATTTCTTGAGCCAGTCCTCATCCGAGGTCTCGCGGAACGCCGGGACCGCGAGCGCCAGCATCAGCACCAGGCCGCAACTGCCCAGGGTGGCCATCTCGGAGAGCGGCTCGATGAACAGCCACCGCCGCCAGCCCGCGACATGGAAGCGGTCCATGAACACGGTGAAGCGCTCATAAAGCTCGCGCCCCCAGGTCTTGGCCTGGTAAAGCCCGAAGTCGATGCGCGAGTCGAGATCGAGGAAAAAGCGGCGCAGCCGCGATTTCCAGCTGTCCCCGTTTTCGTTGTCGTGGAAAAGGTCGCGCAAAGTTCCCTCGGGAGGCGAATCGCTGCATCGGCAGGGCGTGATGACCCGGCCGCCGCCAAGTGTCCAGATCAAGTGTCTAGCGCATGTATTTTACCCGATCCAATTGTTCCAAACTATGGCGTGACGGTCACAAGGTGAATGGAAACGCCGGGAAAAATACGGATCACGCCGCTCGATGGTTGCCGGCTTGGCGCACCGCCTTCCGCGTTCTTGGAGATATCCGCTGATGGCCACTGACGAGACCCCCTTCTGGAAGCGCAAGTCCATGTCGGAAATGACGGATTCCGAATGGGAGAGCCTCTGCGACGGCTGTGGCCGCTGCTGTCTGGTCAAGCTTGAGGACGCCGATGACTCACGGCGGACGTTCTTTACCGATGTCGGCTGCCAGCTCCTCGACCCGCAGAGCTGCCGCTGCCGGGACTACCCCAACCGGACCCGCAAGGTGCATGACTGCGTTCGGCTAACCCCTCGCAACATCAATCGAATAGTCTGGCTGCCGCCGACCTGCGGCTATCGCCTGGTGGCCGATGGGCATGATCTCTATTGGTGGCATCCGCTGGTCTCGGGCGATCCCGACACGGTGCATGCGGCCGGCGTGTCGGTGCGTGGCAAGGTCGGGGCCAGCGAGGACGAGGTCCCCGACGAGGATCTCGAGGACCGCATCGTAAGCTGGCCGGTGCAGTTGCCCAAAGGGGCCAAGGGGCCCAAGGGCGCCAAGCGCAAGCGCTGAGTTCCATCTGCTTCGTTCTTGCCGCGTTCTTGCCACGTTCTGTGGAATGCGGGGACAAGGGCGGTTGTCGCTGGATTGCAGTACGGACGCCCAGGCTTCGCCATCATCGTTGCCATCCGTCGCGAATCACATCACTATGAGTCAACTAGACTCTTCGTGATGGGACCACGAGAACGGGGGAACAGAAAGCATGCTGGCTGAGCAGGTCGTTGATCAGGTCACTGATCAGGTCACATGGGGCGAGCTTGGCTGCCCGAAGGCCATCGGAGCCTACCGGCTGCACGGCGCATCGGTCCGGGTGAAGAACATTCATATCATTGTGGCTGAGGACGATCCGCGCGCCATCTTCACGGTGGTGACTTTACATCCGCCGCTTGGGCCGCCTGAATTCATGCTCGGCCACCGCGTCGCGTAACGCGTCGACTGATCGCTATTCCTGCGGCTCAGTTACTGCGGCTCAGCCTTGCATCATCCGACTTGCGGCTTCGGCGCGAAGATGTTGGTTTGCGCCGATGAACGATCAGACTCCACTGCGCGCGGACCCGACGAGTGAAGCGGCCCCTCTCGACCACACCTCCGTGCGTGCGATCGTCGCCGGCATCATGCTTGCGATGTTCCTCTCTGCGCTCGAGCAGACCATCGTGGCGCCGGCGTTGCCGACCATCGGTCGCGCACTCGGCAACATCGAGCTCCTATCCTGGGTGGTGACCGGCTATCTGATCAGCACGACGGTTGTAACGCCGTTGTTCGGCAAGCTCTCCGACATCTACGGCCGCCGGCGGATGATGCTGACCTCGATCAGCGTGTTCATCCTGGGGTCGGTTGCCTGCGCGCTGGCGCCGAGCATGGAGGCGCTGATCATCGGGCGCGTGCTGCAGGGCGTGGGCGGCGGCGGCATCCTGCCGCTGGCGCAAACGGTGATCGCGGATCTGCTCTCGCCGCGCGAGCGGCCGCTCATTCAGTCCTACACATCGGCCATGTTCCTGGCGGCCAGCATTCTCGGGCCTGTCCTGGGCGGGCTGCTCACCGATCATCTGCACTGGTCGCTGATCTTCTGGGTCAATCTGCCGATAGGGCTGGTCGCACTCATCCTGACCGACCGCGCGCTGCGGCGCCTGCCGCGCAACGATCGCCCACATCGCCTCGACCTCGCGGGCGCTGCCCTGATGGTGGCGGCGGCGCTGTCGTTGCTGTTGGCGCTGGCCTGGGGTGGTGTCCGCTATCCGTGGACCTCGCTGACCATTCTTGGTCTCTTCGTCGCGTCGGCTGTGCTGTGGGTTGCCTTTGCCTGGCGGCTCCTGCATGCGGCGGAGCCGTTCATTCCGCTCACCATGCTGGCGGAGCCGGTGGTGCTTGGCATCTCGCTGGCAGGCTTCTTCTCGATCGGCACGATCGTCGGGCTGTCGATCTTCATTCCGATCTACGTCGAGCTTGTGCTTGCACATTCGCCGAGCGCGTCCGGCCTCGTGCTGATTGCCTTCATGGTCGGTGCGACAGTCGGCTCGATGGTGGCGGGTCGGCTGATGCCAAAGCTCGATCGCTACAAGCTTGTGCCGGTTCTCGCGATGCCGATCGGTATCGCGTCGATGGTCGTGTTTGCGCTTGCGCCCGGCGATCTCACGCTGATCGAGGCCACGCTTTTGCTCGCGATCGGCGGCGCCGGCGTGGGGCCGATGTGGCCGGCCACGACGGTGATCATCCAGAACGCGGTTCCCTTGCATCAGCTCGGCATCGCGACCGGCACGCTGAGCTTCTTCCGCCAGCTCGGCGGCGCCCTCGTGGTTGCGATCTTCGCCGCGATCGTGCTGGCGGGGGTGCACGGGGCGGGCCTGGAGCGACTCTCGGCCGCCGATACGACCGCCCTGGCGGCGTCCTTCCGTTGGGTGTTCATCGCGGCTGCTGTGTTCTTCGCCATGTCACTGCTTTCGGTGATGATGATCAAAACCCAGCCGCTGCGCGGGCCGGCGGCGGCGCGTGCTACAGAGCCTGTGTCCAAGCCGCAAGCGTTCAAGTAGTCTCTGGCGCAGGCATACCTGCATCGCAGCCGCGGGCATTGAATTTACGGGGCCAGAACGCGATGTTGCGACGCAGGGCACAGGTCATCAGGAACTAGGCAAAAGACGTGAGACGGCACGGCGAGACGCAATGAGCTCATTGAAGGAGCGTGCCGAAACCCAGGCTGCGATCGCGCCGCTCACCCGCAACGAGATCCACCGCATCTTCTATGGGCTGATGCTGGGCGGCTTTCTGTCGGCCGTGAACCAGACCATCGTGGCGAGCGCGCTGCCGACCATCGGGCGTGACCTGGGCGACCTGCACAATCTGTCCTGGGTGATCATCGCCTATCTGCTGTCCTCGACTGTGGTCGCGCCGCTCTACGGCAAGCTGTCCGACATTCACGGTCGGCGCGCCATGATGCTGGCCGCCGTCGGGCTGTTCGTGGCCGGCTCGGCGCTGTCAGCTGTCGCACCGAACATGACGCTCCTGATTATCGGGCGCACGCTGCAGGGGATCGGCGGCGGCGGCATCGTGCCGATGGTGCAGACGACTGTGGCCGACATGGTGGCGCCGCGCGAGCGCGGCCTGTTCCAGGCCTATATGGGCTCTGCCTGGATCGTCGCGGGCGTGGTCGGGCCGGTGCTCGGCGGCATCATCGCCGACCGGCTGCATTGGTCAGTGATCTTCTGGCTCAACGTGCCGCTTGGCGTGCTCACCGCCCTGCTGGTGTGGCATTCGATGGCGCGGCTGCCGCGCCACCAGCGCACGCACAAGCTCGACCTCATCGGCGCCACATTGATGATCGCGGCGTCGGTCGCCTTCCTGCTCGCGCTCACGTCGGGCGGCACGCGTGTGCCATGGATCTCGCCGACGATCTTCGGCCTCATTGGCATCTCGATGCTGCTGACGCTGGTGTTTGCCTGGTGGCTCAATCAGGTGGCCGAGCCATTCCTGCCGCTGCATGTGCTGGCCAACCCGGTGATGCGGCAGGGAACGATCGCGACATCCTGCGCGCTCAGCGTGATGACCGGGTTCATGATATACATGCCGCTGCACTATCAGCTGGTGCACGCGCTCACGCCGACGCAGGCCGGCGCCGCGCTCATTCCGATCATTGTGTTTACGACGCCAGGCTCGATGCTCTCGGGCCGCGCCATGATGTATCTCACTCATTACAAGATCTCGCCCTATATCGGCATGAGCCTGGGCACGCTGGCGGTGGCGGCGCTCACCTGGTGGCCGGCCATGCCGCTCGGCTGGGCGATCTTTGCCACCAGCATGATCGGGCTTGGTGTCGGCTCGGTGTTTCCGATCGCTACCGTCTCGATCCAGAATGCGGTCGATCGCCACGATGTCCGCACCGCGACCGGCACCATGAACTTCTTCCGCGCGCTCGGGAGCGCGCTCGCCGTCGCGATCATGGGGGCGATCCTGCTCGCCGGCCTCGGCATCACGCCCGAGCGCGGCGGCGTCGCGCTTGAGGCTGCGGCCGTGAATGCGGGCGCCGCGGGCGTTGCGAGCGTGTTCCGGTTCGTGTTCGCGGCCGCGCTGGTGGCCTCGGTGCTGACGGTGATCGCGCTCGTCATGATGGAAGAGCGCCCGCTCGGCGGGCCGGTCCGCAAGGTGACGCCGGCGCCCGCCGAGTGAGAGGTCGCGCTCAATCCCGTATTTCAGGTCGCGTATTTTTTGGCGAGCGGAAGCCAGAACTTCTGCTCGCTTTCGATAAAGCGCGTCAGCTCGGCGCCGAACAGCGGCTGGAACTCGGGACCGGTTTCCTGCAGCCGTTTCTGCAGCGCCGGATCTTGAAGCACCTTGCGCAGGCTGTCGGTCACGAACCGCACGATCGGCTCCGGCGTGCCGCGGCGCACCGTGAGCGCCTGCCAGCCGATCGAGGTGAGGCCGGGAACGGTCGCGACTGCAACCGGCAGATCGGGAAGCTGAGCGGTCGGATTGGGCGACATGATCGCCAGCGGGGTGAGGTCCTTCGACTCGATGCCGCCGCGCAGGCTGGCCCAGCCGTCGATCACCGCATGCACGCGGCCGCCCAGGATGTCGCGGATGGCGTCGGCGGTGCCGCCCGTCGCATAAGGCACGACGGTGATGGCCGTCTTGGTCATGTCGACAAACAGTTTCGCCGTGATGTGTGGCAGACTGCCGGCGGGGTTGGTGCCGATCACGAGCTTGTCCGGCGTCTTCTTGGCAAGCGCGATGAACTCGGCGAGCGAGCGCACGCCGAGCTTCGGCGAGCAGGCCATCACCAGACCTTCGTATGCGGTCAAGCCGATCGGGATCATGTCTTTGTTGACGTCAAACGGCAGGTTCTCGTTCTGCGCCGGCAGGATCATGTAGATCGAGGCGAGGGCCGCAAACAGCGTATAGCCGTCGGGCTGCTCGCCAAGGGCAGCTCGCGTGCCGATGATGCCGCCGCCGCCGGGCTTGTTCTCGACCACGATCTGCTGGCCCCAGAGTTGCGTCAGCGCCTGTCCGATCAGCCGATGCCGGACGTCGGGCGCGGAGCCTGCCGGCAGAGGCACGACCATCTTCACTGGGCGCGTGGGATAGGTTTGCGCCAACGTGGGCCGGGTGGCGGCCAGGCCGAAGCCAGTGGCGGCCATGCCGGCCAGAAGAGCGCGCTTGCTGAGCATGGTGGTCCTCCCAAGTGATCGCATGGCAGATCGCACGGCGGCAGAGCGTCCGGCCCGTGTCGACGGATTAAACGTCAAGGCGGTTTTACTGTCTATCTGCGGTCAATCCCAATCGACTGTTCTTGCAGCGACGGAATAGAGCGCTCCCGGCGCATTCCTTGTCTTCATGAAGTCCTCCAGCGACTGGCCGCGCATCGCTGCATAGACGTGAAGATTGGAAACGCCGGTCACGGCGGCAAGCTTTTCAAGCACGAAGGAGCTCGCGCCACGATGGATGAGCGCGCGCCAGGTCCTGGCGGCGGATCATGTCACGCTCATCCTCGGGCAGCCCCGCGGTTTCAAAGGCGCGTTCCGCATCATCGAGGAAGGTCGCGCGGTGGTCGGGCTTGATCATGTCGTGCAGGAAGCTGTTGAGCCGGAAGTTCTTGACGCTCCTGTCGAGGTCGAATGGATAGGTCCCCTCGAGCTTCTCGGCGCCCTCCAACTGCGCATCGATCCTCGTGCGTGCATCCTCGGCGGCTCTTGCCGTGATCGGCGGCGATTCATTCTCGTAGATGGCGGTCGCAATGCCGGTCATCGAGGGCAGGTAGTAGCTGCGATGCACGCGCTTGACGCGGGCGGACAGCGCGCCCCGCATCACCAGCCACATGATGACTTCGGAGCCTTCCAGGCCACCCAGCGCGGCGTACTCCGCATGGGTCATGCGGGCGAGCGCGGCCGGATCATTCTCGATCAGATCGAGGAATTGCATGTCCCACTGCGTGTTGTTGAACCCGCAGCGCTCGCCATGGACCTGATGCGAAAGCCCGCCGGTCCCCACGATGGCGACGGACAGATCGTCCGGGTAGCTCTCGATCGCGGTGCGCAACGACTGACCGAGCTTGTAGCAGCGCTTGGCGCTCGGGATCGGAAACTGCAACACCCCGATCTGCAGCGGCACGATCGGCGCTGGCCACTCGCTCTCGTGTGACCGGAACATCGAGAGGGGCGAGAAGCAGCCGTGGTCGAGCGGCTTGCCCTGAAAGAACGACATGTCGAACTCGTCGGCCACGAGCGATCGGCCGATGTGCCGCGCCAGCGGCCCGTGTCCCTTGATCGGAGGTAGCGGACGTGCGCCGCCGCCTTCATCGGCGACCTGATAGCTTTCGTCGATGCCAAGGCAGAAGGCCGAATAGTGATCGAAGAAGAACGACGTGATGTGATCGTTGTAGATGACAAAAAGCACGTCCGGGCGCTTGTCGGCGAGCCAGGCGCTGATTGGCTCGTACGCCTCGAAGATGGGCTTCCAGACCGGGTCCGATTGCTTCTGGGAATCGAGGGCAAATCCGATCGTCGGCGTGTGTGATGTGGCGATGGCGCCGATGATCCTGGCCATTCCCTTAACCCTTCTGCACCTGTCCAGCGTAGGAACGTGCGGTTAAGGCGCGACTCATCGTTCTGATGCCGCCGAAAAGCAAATGGAACTTTCTCATAGATTGATGAATTCAGTTCATATATACGCTACCCAACCCCATCGGGCCCCAGTGCTAAGCGAGCCACAAGCGAGTGAGCCACAAGCGAGCATCAGCGTGCGAATAGACTTTCTCGGCCTGCAGGCCTTCCTCAGTGTTGCAGAGCGGGGCAGCTTTCGAAAAGCGGCCGCGCATCTCAACCTGTCACAGACGGCGATCAGTCATCGCATGCGCAAGTTCGAGGAGGAGGTGGGCATCAAGCTCATCGCGCGCACGACCCGTGAAGTGACACTGACGCGTGGCGGCATCGAATTCCTGCCGAAGGCGAAGAAAGCCATCGCGGAGCTGGAGCATTCCTTCGATGAGTTGAGGCAACAGGGCGCCAAGCGGCGCGATCGCCTGGATATCGCATGTCTACCGGCTTTCGCCGTGCACTACCTGCCGCCGATCCTGAGCAAGTTCCGCAAGACGCATCCGAATGTCGAAGTCCGAATCTTCGAGACGCCGTCTGCCGCGATCGCCGAGCTGGTCGGATCAGGCGACGTCGAGTTCGGTCTCAGCGTCATTCAGGCCAACCGATGGGATCTCGATGTCGAGACCATATCGGAAGCCGGGCTCGTGCTGGCCTGTCCGCGCGACCATGCATTTGCCAACAAGCGCTCGGTGAGCTGGAAAGAGCTTCTCGACGTCCCGCTCATTCGGGTGGGTGCGAAGACCGCCATCCGGACGATCATCGAGGACGCCATCGCGGCCGCGCGCCTGCCTTTGAACTGGCAATACGAGGTGCAGCACGTCGAGACGGCCGTTAATCTGGTCGAGGTCGGTCTTGGCCTTGCGGTTGTCCCCAGCGTGGACGTGGCCTTGCACCGCGGCCGGGGATTGGTGGCCGTCCCGCTGCGCTCGCCGAAGGTCGTTTGCACTTATGGCCTCGTGACCCGCCGCGGCGTTCCGCTGTCGTCCTCCGCCGCCATGGTGCGGGACTTCTTGATCGATGGTCTGAAGTCCAGGATGTCGTAGCGTCGCTTTGCGCGTAGGGGGCGTTATATTGGTTCGCAGAATGCCTCTCGCGTCATGCCCGCGCATAGCGCGTTGAAGACGCGCGTAAACGCGCTTATGTCGCGGGCATCCACGTCTTGAACTTTGGCTTGAAGCAAAGACGTGGATGGCAGGGACAAGCCCGGCTACGACGAGAATGTGCGTTTCGGAAGTGACTACATAAACGAAACGAGCGGGCCAAGGGCCCGCTCGCTCCAGACTGCAGATTCTCGGATCAGACTATCGAGCCGCCTGCGCCTTGAGCGCCGCGATATCGGCCTCGCTGCGGAAGTTCATCACCGCCATCTTGCTCACGCGATACTCGGGGATGATCACCTTGAGCTTGCCGTCGCGCTCGTCGATCGAGATGTGGCGCACTTCGGTGCCGCGCGAGGGCAGGTCGAAGGTCGTCCACTTGTTGGTCGCCGGCTCGTATTTGAGGACGACGTCGGAGGTCCACACGTTCATCCAGAGGTTATGGTTCTTGTCGACCGTGATCTGGTAGGGCGACATGCCCTGATAGGGCAGGGGCACGACGGTTGATTCCATCGTTTTGGTGTTGATGCGCACCAGCGAGGCTCCCCACGACGTGCCGACCCACACCACGTCGGCGTTCTTGTCGGCGCCCATTCGGCGTGGGCCCTGATTCCAGGGCACCGGCGTATTGAAGTCGAACGGAGCAAAGCCCTCGTAGAACTTGACCAGCTCCGGATCGTTGATCAGGTCGAGCGCCGCCTTTACAGGCGGAAGCTTGATCTCAGTGGTCTTGCCGGTCTTGACGTCGCCCTTGTTGACGGTATCGAGCGCCATCTGCAGCCACCAGCCGTTGCCGTCCTTGTCGGCCGCAAGGCCGTACGTGATGCCATTGGCGCCGTTGGTCGGTGACTTGAAGGTCGGCGATTTGAACTCGGTGAACTTCTCGGTGTCCGGATCGAAGTGCAGCGCGCCGTCGGGCGCCGTGACCCAGATCTTGCCCTGCGGATCGGCGTCGATGGTGACGGCGCCGCCGGTCTGCGACATATTCTGCGGCGGCACATAGACGTCGATCTTTTCGGTCTTGGGATCGACGCGGCCGAGGCTGCCGCGGCCGGTGTTGGCGTTGAACCAGAGGATGCCCTTGTCGTCGCGCACGATGCCATGGGCGTTGGCCGCAAAGCCACGCTGGGCGGCAACCTTAAAGAGCTTGGTCTGACCGGTCTTGGTGTCGACCTTGCCGACGGTCGCCTGATAGTTCGGCGTGTTCACCGTGAACCAGAGATTGCCATCAAAGTCGCTGTAGGCGTCATGGATGAGCTCGTTGAACTTCGACGGCGAGCCTTGCGTCCAGTCGCTGCCATCCGGCAGCGGGCGCTTGTTGGGTGAGCTCTCCTCGAGCGGAACGTCGTATTCGGTGAACACGACGCGCGCCGCTTCGCCGGACGGGCGCGGGCGCAGCTTTACCTTCATGGAGCTCTCGCCCGGACCGCGGGCACGCGCCAGATAGGCGGCGAGCTCCTTCTGGTTCCGCTCAAGCACGGCGTTGACCTTGCGCTCATGCGCGACGTTCACGCCTGACACGTTCACGTTCTTCATGAGCTCGATGACCTTGTTCCAGCCATCTTCCTCGAAACGGTGCTGCAGGATGTAGCTGAGCGTGTGGCAGCCGGTGCAGTTGTTCTTCACCAGCGTCTTCATGCGCGCGTCCTGCGCGGTCTCCTCGGGCAGCGACGCGTAGATCATGTCGCCCGGGAGCTGCCGCACCTGCCGGTTGGCATCCGTGAGCGGCGACAGCTTGAAGTCCTGCCGGCGTGCGGCGGAGAGATCGACGTCGCCTTTGGCGGTCTCAAAGCTTACGGCCTGCGCCCACACCTGGTACTTGCCGGCCGGCAACGCCGGGAAATAATACTCGCCGGCCTCGTCGGTGTAGACCGTCGTGGTGGTCACTGATCCGTCAGCCTTGGCGGATGCGGTCACGCCGCCCATCTTCTCGCCGCTCGCGGACGCGATCGTGCCGCTGAGCAGAACGTCGGCAGCGCTCGCGGGCGCGGCAAGGGTCGTCAATCCGGTCGTCAATCCGGCCGCCACCATGGCGGCGAGACCGGCACGGGACAGGCTTTTTGCTTGTGCGTCGTTCATGCGGCTTCTCCTTGGGGATTAGTTTAGCGCGGCGCTGCTTGTGGCACCGGCACGGTCTTGAGATACGCGACGATGGCATTGATCTGCGTGGGCTCGAACAGGAGCTTGAAGCCCGGCATGCGCGGCGTCCCATTGGTGATGGTCTCGCGCATCACGTCCTCGCTTCCGCCTGCGGACTCCTTCGACAGCGTCGGCCCGTAGGTGTTGGCGGTAATCTGCGGCTTGAGGTGGCACACGCCACAAGATTGGGTGAAGAGAGTCTGCCCGACGCGCTGCTGGTCGTTGAGCGCACCCTGGGCGGAAGCGCCTGCCGGCAGGGCAAGAAGCAACAACACGATCCCGACGCCACGCGACATTTCCAGTTTCCTCCTGCTCAAAAATTTGCCGCAAGGTTACGCCCGTACTGCCATAAAGGGAAGCCACGCCGTTGGGTTGTGCTGTTGTATATACCGCATAAAAAATAATCGGATGTCGGCCTGTAAAGCCAAAAACCTTGCGCAACCGGCTGATGCGATCCTAGAGTGCGGGCGTTTTAGCATGACACGTTTGTGAGGTGTGGCATGACGCCTTCGATCATGACGCTTTCGCTATCGAGAGTCGTTTGGATATCGCTGTTGCTGGTGGCGGCGTCCGCGCCGTCGATGGCCCAGGAACCTGGCGGGCAAGGCAGCGTTGCCACCCAGATTCGAAACCTGGGCTGGAAGGTCGGGCCCTCGGACGGCAAGATCGCCGGGCGCGCCACCATTGTGATCCCGGCCAAATACGCTTTCCTCGGCGCAGCCGATACCTCGAAGTTTCTCACCCTGATGCGCAATCTGCCGCGCACCGACAGCTACACTTTCGCGCCGCAAGACCTGAGCTGGTTTTCCATCTTTGATTTCGAGGACACCGGCTACATCAAGGATGACGAGAAGATCGACGCCGACGCAGTGCTGCAGTCGCTCAAGGAAGGCAACGCGCTCGGCAACGAAGAACGCAAAAAGCGCGGATATCCGGCACTCAATCTCGACGGCTGGTTTGTCGCTCCGCGCTATGACACGGACACCAAGCGGCTCGAATGGGCGACGAAACTCAGCTCGGAGGGTGGCGTCAGCGTCAATTATCGCATTCGGCTCCTCGGCCGGACGGGCGTCATGAGCGCGGTCCTGGTGTCGGACCCGGATTCGCTCGACAAGGACATTCGCGTGTTCAAGACTGCGCTCAATGACTTTTCCTTCGATGCCGGTCAGCGCTATGCCGAGTATCGTCCCGGCGACAAGATTGCCGAATATGGCCTCACCGGCCTCATCATCGGTGGTGCGGCCGCTGCCGCCGCCAAGACTGGGCTCTTCAAGGTGATCGGCAAGTTCGGCGTGCTGATCTTCGCGGGCGCGGCTGCCGTGATTGGCGGCCTGGTCAAGCGGCTGTTTGGCAGGCGGACCGCCGCCTGATGCTGGAAGCGATCGCGAGCTCGAGCTTTGCCTTCTGGAGTATCGCGGCTCTGATCGTCATCATCGATTCGGTCGTGCTGCTGACACCTGGCGAGTTTGTGTTCGCATTCAACAGGCATGGCAAGCCGGTGGTGCGGGCCGCGGCCACGCCTTATCTCGTGCGCAACAAGGACCTGTCGTTCGCTTCGCTTATTTTCTTTGCCCGGCCGTTCTTTGTGTCCTCCGCGACCGTGCGCGAGGTGCCGGACGATGAGCTTGCCGCGCTCGCGCGGCAGGCCGCTGCGCATCGCTCGATCTATCTCTATTCCGCCGTGACGGCGTTTCTGCTGGTGGTCGCCGGTCCTGCCTTGACGGCGCTTCTCGACGTTTCATCCGCTCTGCTGGTCGTGCTGCCGGTTTTCTACGCGAATGCGATCATCGCGCTCGCCGACGTCATTGCGGCTCGACGCGAGCTCAACCTCTCGCACAAGGCGCTCCTGTCCCTTGCGTTTGAATTCATTGCTTGTCCGGTGCTCGTGACCAACTTGAACAAGCGCCTGCGCGACCGCAGCATCGTGCCCAACACGCTGCAGCTCGTCGGCGGCGATCAGGCCTTGCAACATCGCATCAAGGCCAATCTCGAGTTCCACGAGCTTCCGGTTCCGCAGATGAGGCTCGACCAGAATGGTTAGCAGCGAAGTGCTTGTGACGGTGCTCGCGGGCTTTATCGGCTTCATCGTGATCTGGTACCTGATGGGGCTGATCACTGACAAGTTTTCGACGGCGCCAGCACCACCGCCACCGTCGTCACAGTCGCGGTCTGAATGGGCCGACGTGCTCGGCGTCGCACCCGATGCCTCGCACGACGATATCAAGCGCGCCTATCTGCAGAAGATCGAGGAGTTCGAGCCCGGTCGTCTCGCCGCTCTGGGACCCGAAATGCGCAAGCTCGCCGAGGAGCGGCTGCAGCAGATCAATTTGGCGTTCGATGCCGCCGAGCGGCGGTTCACGGGGCGATGAACGCGAATAGGGCGCTAATCAATGCGCCCTCTCCCCGCCGCTTGCGGGGAGAGGGCTGCTCAACAGTTTCAACAAAAAGAATGGGTGAGGGGCTTACCCTTCCCCCTCACCCAGCCGAGTTTGTTGAAACTCAGGCGATGCCCTCTCCCCGCTTGCGGGGAGAGGGCGCAACAACTAGCGCTCGCAAGCGAAGCGAGCGGCGCAGTTCGTGATCAACGCGCCGCCTGCGCCTTCACCGCCGCGATGTCGGCTTCGCTGCGCAGCGTCAGGACGAACATCTGGTGCGAGCGATAGGTCGGCAGCACCACCTTGGTCGTGCCGTCGCGCTCATAGACCGAGATGTGGCGGCTTTCGCTGCCGCGCACCGGCATCTCGAAGGTCGTCCACTTCGCGGTCGACGGGTCGTATTTGACGACCTGGTCGTTGGTCCAGAGGTTGCCCCAGACGTTGTGCTTGCTGTCCACGTGGATGTGGTAGGCCTGCATCGCCTTGTCGGGGAACGGCACCATCGTCACCGCGTTGGTCTTGGTGTCGATGCGGGCGAAGCTCGAGCCCCACGAGTTGCCGACCCAGAGCACGTCGGCGTTCTTGTCGGTGCCCATGCGGCGCGGGCCCTGGCCCCACGGCAGCGGGTTGCCGATGGAGAGGTCGGTGACCTTGTCATAGGCCGCGATCTGCTCCGGCGAGAGCTTGTCCATCTCGGACTTGAGCTCGGGCAGCTTGATTTCGACTGTGGTGCCGGTGGTCATATCGGCCTTGCCGATCGTGTCCCAGCCCATCTGCGCCCACCAGCCGTTGCCGTCACGATCGCCGGCGGCGCCGTAGGTGATGGACGTGCCGTTGGCGCGCTTGGAGGCCTTGGACTTGAACTCGGTGAACTTCTCCTCCTTCGGATCGAAGCGAAGCACGCCGTCGGGTGACGAGGCCCAGACCATGCCTTTGCCGTCGACGTCGAGAGTGACGGCGCCGCCGAGCGGCGACATGTTATTCGGCGACTGGTAGACCGTGATCTTCTCGGTCTTTGGGTCCATCTTGCCGAGTCCGCGGCGGCCGGTATCCACATCGAACCAGAAGTTGCCTTCGTTGTCGCGAGTGAGGCCGTGGGTGTTCGCGGCGCGGCCGTCGTTGCGATTGACCCTGAAGTGCTTGACGTCCCCGGTCTTGGCGTCAATGCGCCCAAGGCTGACGTTCTTGTTGAACGCGTTCGACGTGAACCAGAGGTTCCCGTCGAGATCCATGCCACCGTCGTGCATGATCATCATCAGGTACGAAGGGGTACCAAGCGCCCAGTTGGTGCCGTCATTGACCTGATAAGGGGTGCCGATGCCAACATCCTGATTGAGCGGGACGTCATAGAGCGTCCACACCGCGCGTGCAGCTTCGCCGGTGGGGCGCGCCCGCTCCTTGATCTTCGGGCTCTCGCCTGGGCCGCGCACCTTTGCAAGGTAGGCGGCGAGGTCCTTCTGATTGAGAGCGATGATCTGATTATTTTGACCTTGCTGCGGGACGCCCCGGTTGTTCACGGTCTTCATCAGGTTGATGATCCGGTTCCAGCCGCCCTCATCGAACCGGAATTGCAGTGTGTAGCTCGGTGTGTGGCAGCCGGTGCACTGGTTCATGAATATCTTTTTTATCCGTGCGTCGTCGGCGGTCTCCTCCGGCAGCGATGCGACCATCAGCTCGCCAGGCAACTGCCGCCAGCGCCGCTCGGTATCATTGATCGTGGTCAGCGTCAGGTTCTGCTGCTTGTTGGCGGAGAGGTCGACGTCGCCGAGTGCGCGCTCGAAGCTCAGCGCCTGCGCCCACACCTTGTATTTGCCGGCCGCCATCGGCGGGAAATAATAGTTGCCGCTCTCATCGGTGTAGACCGAGTTGGTGACGGTCGAGCCTTCGAGCTTGGCCGAGACGGTCGCGCCGCCGAGCTTCTCGCCTGATGCCGAGGCGACGCTGCCGCTCAAGATGTGGTCGGCCGCGCTGGCCGATGCCGGGGCAATCACGATCGCGGCCGCGGAGGCAAGGAGGAGGACCTTGGCGAGCCCATGTTGACCTGACATCTGCGTATCTCCCTGGATGGCTCACTCGGCGCACTTGCTGCACCGGTGGCGGATTGATCTTCTGGCACGCAATCATCGCGCCCATACGGACGCGATGCGGACGCGATTGAAACCAATGCACATGCAGGGTGGCGCGAAGCAGCACGCCCCCTGCTTTCTTCCTAGACCTTGATCCGATTAGATCAAATCGGATCAAGGTCTAACTTTTTGTTTGAGCATGATCTTTTCCGAAAACCGGTTTCCACTTTTCGGGATCATGCTCTAAGCGAGCTTCTCGATCGGCACCGGCATATCCCGCTGCGACCACGAGCAGAACGGGCGCTGCACCAGAGAGCTGTTGTAGTACTGCGGCTGCCCGGTGACTTCCGTGCCGATCCAGGGCGGCGGCTCGACATGCTGATGCTCGTGGTGCAATTCGATCTCGGCGAGGACCAGGCCCAGATTCTCGCCGGAGAACACGTCGACCTCCCAGGCGAGCTCGCCGCACGGAACCACGTGGCGCACCTTCTCGATGATGGCTCCCTGCCGCAACTGCATGAGCGCCTCGGCTTCCAGGATCGGAATGTCGTACTCCAGCTCGAGGCGACGGAGGTCCACGGGACGAGACTTGATTGTGAGCGTCGCGGTGCTGTCGCCTCTGATGCGAACCCGAATCGACGCCTTTCCATCGGATGCCAGGTAGGCTTGTCGAATGGGCATGCGGCTGGTTGCGAGCGCCCGCCAATCATCACCGCGCACCAGGAACTTGCGCTCGATCTCGAAACTCATTGTCCGCTTGACCCGATCGCGACTTGCCGGCCTGGGAGCGATTGTGACAATGCCGTGACGCCCTAAGGCACTTGAATATTGAAGGAAAGGAGCGAAATCAAGCCGGCAGGGAACGGCACGCTGAAGGCGTCTGCATATCAAGATGTGGCGAGGGGTATTCCAGCCCGCAGCAAATCTATGTCAGTATTGTAACAGTGAGATGAGGGCTCGATGACACCGGAGCGGGTTGCATGCAATTCGACTGGCTGGCCTGGTCAAACCCAGTAGCGATTTGGTGGGGGTTCTTGCTTGCGGTCAGCGCCGCGAATATCGCCCTTTGGCTGGTGCTCCATCGCCGTTTCCGCCAGCGCGTACCTGACCGCGGAGTCGGACCGTTCCGCATCGAGATCGTCGAGCCGATGAAGCGGTTGCGCGTGGTGATCGACGACAACGACACCGGCATCGCCGTCGACCTCGAGTTCTCGGCGCGCACCGCGTGCATCGAGGAGGGCCGACAGACCTTGCGCCGCGACGGCAAGGCGATGATGGACGCGACGCGCTTCACG
>Ga0137403_10004572_pt1 | contig 16281 bp, 14 predicted proteins | sample CZOMad2_1_16fung_FD_122057 | JGI IMG/M metagenome (GOLD analysis project Ga0137403, IMG submission 122057) | Vadose zone soil fungal communities from Angelo Coast Range Reserve, California, USA - CZOMad2_1_16fungal (Hybrid Assembly) | ecosystem: Environmental > Terrestrial > Soil > Vadose zone... | reverse complement strand
ACCGATTCCAGCCAGTGGTTCAGGTCCTCGAGCGCCTTGAAGGGATCGCTTCCGGGGATTGCGTCGACGATCTTCCGGGCCTCTTTGACGTCGGCCATGGGATGATCCGCCTTGCCGCCCCCGAACAGCTTCATCGTGCCTCCGTATCGCGCGCAGCAACGAGAAAGAGCGTTCCTGGTGCTGGCGAGTGGACTCGAACCACCGACCTACTGATTACGAATCAGTTGCTCTACCAGCTGAGCTACGCCAGCGCTGCCGCGCACGAGGGGACGCATTATAACAAGCGGAGTGCGGCCCGAGAGCCACAAGCGGGTCCGGCGCGAGAGCCGGGGCTTCGTGCTCAGGACTGCGGGCGGGTGCGGACAATGATATCCACGCCCTCGGCGACCGTCCCCTGGGGCAGGGGCGGCAGGCCTACGACACGGACGTTGTCTGCGGGGATGTCGGTCAGGCGTCCGCTGACGACATCGTAGAGGTGGTGATGCGGCTCGGTGTTGGGGTCGTAGACGATCCTGTCCGGGTCCACCACCAGCTCGCGGATGAGCTTCTTCTCGCGAAACAGCTTCAGCGTGTTGTAGACCGTCGCCTTCGAGGTCTCCGCGTAGCGCGAGTTGACGAGCGACAGTATCTGTTCTGCCGAAAGGTGCTCGCGCCGCGAGAACAGCACGTGCGCGATCTCCATGCGCTGGTGAGTCGGCGTGATGCCCTGCCGGCGCAGCCGCTGCGCGATGCTGTCGCGGCTGCGTTTCTGCGGCTTTCTCATAGAGAAGCATTCTAGTCCAGGATCTGGACTGTGTCTAATTCCGGGTCAGCGCCGGGCGCCGTGCCGGCAAAGGCGCGAGACGCAGCTCCAGCCGGACCGTGGAATAGTTCCGCTAGAATCCCTGCGAGCACGCCGTTCGTACTGGGAATTCCGCCTCTGGTCAGCAGGTTTTGCGGTGGAGGCCCCAGGTTTTCTATCATTCCACCCGCACAACTAGGGAGTTCCTATGCCGCGCCGTTCCGGTTTCACCCTGATCGAGGTAATGATCACGATAGCGATCATCGCGATCCTCGCGGCGATCGCCCTGCCCAATTACTCGGCCTATATCACCCGGTCGAAGATCACCGAGGCGACCACGAACCTGCTGTCCATGCGGACCAAGATGGAACAGTACTTTCAGGATACCCGCAGCTACGTGGGCGCCTGCGCGGCGGGCACCGTCGCGCCCCTGCCTCCCTCGACCAGCCAGAAGTATTTCGATATCACTTGCGCGAACCTCGCTGTGGCCACATACACGATAAATGCCACCGGGAAGGCAGAGCTCACCGGCCTGGCGCTCAGCATCGACCAGTCCAACGTGCGCAAGACGGTTACGGTTCCTTCGGGCTGGACGCTGCCGAGCGGCAACTGCTGGCTCACGAAGAAGAGCGGGGACTGCTAGACCATGGTTCGCACGCAGCTCGGCTTCAACCTGATCGAGATGATGGTGGCGCTGACCGTGCTCGGCGTCCTGATCACGCTCGGCGCGCCGAGCTTCGGCGAGTGGATGCAGAGCCAGCGGATCCGCGCCTCGGCCGAGGCGATCCTGAACGGAATGCAGGTCGCGCGCGCAGAGGCGATCCGGCAAAACCTGCCGATCGAGCTCGGGCTCGAGCCGCCATTGTCCGGGTGGACGGTCTGCCCGGGCTCGGTAAAGCCTTGCGATTCGACGACGCCCGCGGCCAGCGTCATCCAGAGCAAGTCGGCCCAGGAAGCCTCGGGCGGCGCGAGGATCGCGCAGACCCCCGGCGATGTCACTCTTCTCACGTTTTCGCCGCTCGGCGCGCTCCTCGCCAAGAATCCCGCCGACGATTCCCTGCCGGTCACAAAGGTCGACGTGTACTACAACGACCCCGCCCTCTGCCTCGCGGCCGGAGGGACGATGCGCTGCCTGCGGGTCGTCGTCAGCGGGGGCGGCACCGTTCGCATGTGCGATCCGACCCCGACGATCGTCGCGCCCGATCCACGAGCCTGCCCGTGAAGAGCCAAACGACCATGCGCAAACCCCTACCTTCACAGCAGAAGGGCGTCATGCTGATCGAGGCGCTGATCGCGATCCTGATCTTCTCGATCGGTATCCTCGCGGTGGTCGGCATGCAGAGCGTGGCCATCAAGAGCGTCACCGAATCGAAGTACCGCAGCGAGGCCGCTCTGCTCAGCCAAGAGCTCATCGCGCAGATGTGGCTCGACCAGCACATCGACGGCACCGGAACGAATACCAGCAACGTCACCAACGCCAACTACAACTATCCGGGATCCGGTGCCGTGCCCGCGCGGCTGACCAGCTGGGTCGCCCGCGTCCAGAGGCTCCCCGGGACCGTGGCCTTCCCTCCGAAGGTGACCCTGAGCAATATCACGACGCAAGGCGCCACCGTTACGGTCGAGATCCGCTGGCAATTGCCCGAGGAAGCCTCGCTTTCTCCGGCGCCGCCCCCCCACAGCTATCTGTCCGAAGTGGCCGTTTACGTCTGAGCACCATGCACACCTCCCGGCCCGCCACAACGCACGGCTTCAGCATCGTTGAGCTGATGGTCGCCATGCTGATCGGCTTGATCGGCATCGTCATCATCTTCCAGGTGTTCGAGGTTTCCGAAGGCATCAAGCGGTCAACGACCAGCGGCGGCGACGCGCAGCAAAACGGCGTGATCGCGCTCTTCGCGATGGGACGCGACCTGCGCAGCGCCGGCATGGGATTCAGCGACACGGCTTACGCGGGCTGCAACATCGTAGGCTACGACTCAAAGCGCACGCCGCAGGACATCGCCGCGGGAACCATGCAACTCGTACCGGTGCTGGTGACGCCGGGAGCCACCGCGGCCACCCCGGACAAGGTCACGATTCTCTACAGCTCGAATCCGCACGTGTCCAGCTCGACCACCATGCAGACGGACATGGCCGCGACCGATAAACAGGTTTCCATCATGAATCCCTACGGCTACAGACCGGGCGACCTGATCATCCTGCTCGAGCCGGGCAGCGGCAAGAACTGCTCGCTTCTGGAGGTCACCGGGCCCCTTCCCATGACAACCCCGCTCCAGCGCCTGGATGCGGGAGCGGGGTACACGCTCGTCTCCAATGTAGCTGTCACTGCGCGCTTCAACAAAGCCGGGGGAATGGGGATCGCCTACAAGGGTGGAAATGCGACGCGCGTGTACAACCTGGGAAACCTCTACGAGCCCAAAGACGCACCCAACGCGCCGGTATACAACACCTACGCGATCAACAACGATCCGGCCAAGCCCAACTACAACACGCTGACGATGAGCTCCGGCTTCGTGCTCGACGCTGGGGGCGTGCCGGTGGCCAACTCGGTCGCCGACAACATCGTCCACATGCGCGTGCAATACGGGGTCGACGACGGCGTGGACAACGGAACCGTCACTTTCGGCGGGGTGTTCGTCGCGGGTGACGGTCTGGTGGATCATTTCAGCTCGGCCCCTCCCGCGTGGGACAAGGTGATCGCCGTTCGGGTCGCCCTGGTCGCGCGCAGCGGGCTGCCGGAAAAACCGGGCGGCACCACCACCTGGCCCAACTGCGACACCACCACCGATGGGACCGAGCCGTCGAGCCCCGCCCTTCCCGACAATCGTCCGAGATGGGCCGGCGGCGTCTTCGACGTGTCGGCCTCCGGGGATCCGAGCGCGACATCCCAGTTCTCCTGGAGGTGTTACCGCTACCGCGTATTCGAAACGACGATTCCCCTGCGTAACTGGATATGGAAATCGAGCTGACCATGAACAAGCCAATCTCCCACTTGAAGGCAGGGCGGTCGATGCCGCGCGCGCAGCGCGGGACCATGCTCATCATCGCGCTGATCGTCCTTGTCGCAATGACGCTCGCCGGCATCGCCACGATGCGCTCCGTGGACACGGCGAGCCTGACGGCGGGAAACATCGCCTTCAGGCAGGCCAGCCTCAACTCCGCGGACAAGGGTATCCAGGCCGGGTATGCGTTTATTTTCGGAAAGAGCAACACGGACCTCATGAACGACGTGGCCCTGTCCGGTTACTACTCCAGCGCTCCGGCGGACGAGCCCGACTGGTCGAACCCGATCACCTGGGTGAACGCGGCCAAGGTCAACGGAGGCACCGCGGATCCGTCCGGGAACGTCATTTACTACATCATCCATCGCCTGTGCACCGTGGCGGCATGCATGCCGGGCGACAAGTGCAACAATCAGAACAACGTCTGCGGCTCGACACCCGACCCGAGCACGTTCGACCCGTCGGGTCAGGACCACTTCAGGGTGACCGCAAGACTCAGCAAGCCCCCGACCTATCATTACCGAATCACGGCGCGTTCGGTCGGCCCGCGCAACTCGGTTTCCATAGTGCAAGTTCTGGTGCGCCCATAAGCGCAGCCATGGGAGAAGTCATGACACAAATTCTGAAACGCAGGATGTCTTCGGTGAATCGGGCGATTGCATACGCAGCGGCCGCCTGCACCATCGCGCAGCCGGTCTTCGCCGCCCCGACCGACCTCTCCCCCGTGCCGCTCGCGTCCACCTTCGGCGCGAACCTGTTGCCCAACGTGTTGTTCACGCTGGACGACTCGGGAAGCATGGCTTGGGACTATCTGCCCGACTACGTGAACGATGCCAACAAGTGCATGAACAAGAGCGACGGGACGACGGCCTGCCTGTTCGGCGACCCGCCCTACTCGGCGGGGGGACCGCAGGGCTTCAACGGCGTGGGGTACGACCCCAACATCTTCTACGCCCCGGGCCTCAAGAGCGACGGCAAGACGACGGTGAAGACGGCCCCGCTGCCCCTCGCGAACGTGCCCGACGACGCCTACGATTTGACGAGCCCCACCGACAGCGACATCACCTCGGAGATTCCCGACACCAAGTATTGCAACAGCGCGGGCACGTGCAAACGCAGCGGCGCCGACAACGGCGGTACTCTCGTCTCGGGCACCGACGCCTCCGGAAACTCGATGGCGACGGGGCAGTTCCCCTATCGCACGCACGCGCTCAACTCGAGCACGAGGATCTTCGGCCTGCCGGAGACGATGTCGATCGGGAGCTTCACCCGCAGCGGAACCACGGTCACCGTGACGAGCGTGGAGCCGCACGGCCTGACCACCTCGGACAAGGTCTACGTTCCCACCACGACCTCGAGCCTGAATGTCACCTGCGTCGCGGTGACCGGGACCCCCAGTCCGTCCAGCACCACATTCACCTATACGAGCGGCACCACGGGAACCTTCACGACCCCGGTGAACGGCAACTTCCGCAAGTGCGTGGGCGCCAATTTCACGCGCAACAGCGGCACCGTCACGGTGGACAGCACCGCGCACGGACTCGCCACGGGAGACGTCGTCACGACTTTCATTGCCACCAGCAATGCGATGAACGCCACCAGCGTGACCATCACGTTCACCAACGCTGACCGCTTCACCTATACGGTCGGGTCGGGATCCACCGCCGTCACCGCGGGCAGCTGGGTGCGCAGCGGCCTCTACAATGTCCCGACCAGCGTGAGCGGCACCGCGCTCGCCTACCGCATCACCCCGGTCGAGTATTGCTCGGACGTCAATCTCACGACCTGCACGCTGGCAACCACCCCGGGCACCGCGCCGGCGGGCTTTCCCAACCCGGCTTATGTGCGCTTCTGCAAGACGCAGGCCGACGCGCTCACGCCGAGCCTGGTGACGGGGACCTCCGGCTCACCCGCGACCGCGCGCTGCCAGAGCAAGTTCGTCAACTCGCTCGGCTTTACCTACATCAACGCGAGATACGGCCTGTTCACCCGCGAAAACATCACTTCGGCGGGCTCGTACACCAACCGGCCGGACCGCGTCGACTGCACCAGCAAACCGACCTGCAGCGGGGCCGAGGAGCAGCAGAACTACGCGCGCTGGTGGGCCTACTACCGCACCCGGATCCAGATGACCAAGACGGTCGCCGGACGCTCCTTCGTCGGCTTCATCGGCAATACGAGCAGCACACCCCCGAAGCCGAACCGGCTGCGGGTGGGCTTGATCACGATTCACGCCGCAGACAGCGGCTCGGTGTCGACGAGCAAGTACCTGAAGATCGCGAACTTCGACACCGCGCAGGCTTCGAGCTTCTACACCACGCTCTATGCGCAGGTCCCCAGCGGGGGCACGCCGTTGCAGGAAGCGCTGTCGCGCGCGGGCTGGATCTTTGCGGGCAAGCTCGGCACGGGGCTGACCAATGGCATTCCGGCCGCGGACGATCCGATGCAGTCCTCGTGCCAGCGCAATTTCTCCATCCTCCAGACCGACGGCTACTGGAACGGCGCGAACGGCCAGACCATTTCCGGAGGGGCGATCGCCAACCGGGACAATTTCAACCCCTTGATCGTCCCGCCGTACACCTCGCCCATGGTGGACCGCCCCACGACCGGCACCTACGACGGCGCGCCGAACATCATCGTGACCAAGAAGGTCACCACCACCGAGACGCAGTCGATCTGCGGGCAAGGCCTGGCGGATTCCTGCGGCTGCACGAAAAACAACAACAAGCGCATCCGCGACATCCTCACCACCGACACGGAGACGATCACCGTCACCGACGGCGTGCAAACGAGCGACATCACCGTGCTCAATTCGCTGCCGCCGCAAAGCAGCACCATCGGCAGCTGCTCGAGCGGGACGCCCACGATCACTTTGAGCCCGAATCCCAAGGTGACGACCACCACCACCACGACCCCCGCCGGAGGCGCGACCGCGGAGACGCTGGCCGACGTGGCCATGTACTACTACATGACCGATTTGCGCGGCGGCAAGGACGCAGACGGGAACCTCACCGGCCCGGCGACCAGTCCCAACTCGACGCCGACCCCGAACGCGGACGTATCGGCGAACAACGTTCCGGCCAGAGCCGGAGACAAGGACTTCGCGACGCATCAGCACATGGTGACCTTCACCCTGGGGATGGCGGACGGCCTGATGCGCTACCAGGCCGGCTACGACACGGCCACCACGGGCGACTTCGCCAACATCAAGAACGCCGCCGTCGGAGCGTGCTACTGGTCGAGCGGTGTTTGCAACTGGCCCACGCCCGCCAAAGACGACCCCGCGGCGCTGGACGACCTCTGGCACGCGGCCGTCAACGGGCGCGGCCAGTACTTCCAGGGGCTGAACGCGACCGCGCTCAGCCAGGGTCTGCAGGCCGCCTTGAACGCCCTCAACGTGCAGGTCGCTTCGGCGGCCGCGGCGGCGACCTCCAGCCCGCAACTCACGAGCAGCCTCGACAAGGCCTTCAGCACCACGTACCAGACCGGCACGTGGTCGGGCAGGGTCTACGCGCAAAATCTCGATCCGGTGACCGCGGAGGTCAAACCCGCCATATTGTGGGAAGCCCATTTGAAATTGCTCAGCCGGATCACTGCGATCGTGCCGACGCCGATTCCTCCGTTGCCTCCGTACACCGACACCCGGAAGATCGTGATGTTCGACTCGACCAACCTGACGACCAAGACGAGGGATTTTGCCTGGCTGAACCTGAGCGCCGCGGAGAAGGATTTTCTCCAGAACAAGTGCAGCCCGCCGTCGCCGGCCACGCCGATGAGCCAGTGCGGCACGCTGGTGGGTTCGCAACCGACGGCGGCGAACGACGGCACCAACATGCTTCGCTTCCTTCGCGGCCATCCGGACATGGAGGCGGCGGGCGTGTATCGCGACCGGAACGAGCTCGACCCCGCCACCAACGCGCCGGTCCCGACCATGCTCGGCGACGTCGTCAACGCCCAACCGGTCTTCGTCGGACCGCCCTTCTTCGAATACGACCAGACGGACGCGACCTACGGGCCGTTCAAGAACGCGTCGGCGCAACAGAACCGCCACAGCCTGTACACCGCGGGGAACGATGGATACTTGCACTCCTTCAACACCGACAACGGCGATGAATACTGGTCCTACCTGCCCAAGTTCGTGATGCCGGCTTTGTACCAGCTGGCGGACTTCGGCTACGGGGCGGCGCACCGCTTCTACCTGGACGGCACTCCGGAAATGGCGGACGTTTTCGACGGAACAAACTGGAGAACCATCCTCGTCGGCGGCGCGAACGCCGGAGCGCGCGGCTTCTACGCGATCGACGTCACAGATCCGCTGACTCCGAAGGGACTGTGGGAGTTCTGCTCCGACTCGACGCTTTGCGCAATAAACGACAACGATCTCGGGTTCAGCTTCGGCAACCCCGTGATCGGCAAACGCAAGCTCGACGGGAAGTGGGTGGTCGTCCTGAGCTCCGGGCTGAACAACACCAGCCCCGGCACGGGACAGGGCTACCTCTACGTGCTGGACGTGCTCACCGGCAAGATACTCAACAAGGCCGGCACCGGCGTCGGCGATACGACCAATCCTTCGGGTCTCATGAAGATGGGCGCGTACTACCCCGATGGATTGAGGGATGCGACCTTCACTCACATCTATGCCGGCGACCAGCTCGGCCACCTCTGGCGGCTGGACATGGGGTTGAACCTGCCCGCCTATCCTGCCGTCATCCTGCCGTCCACGGCCACCAAGGAAATGCTGCTCCTTGCGACCCTGAAGGACGCGCAGGGGCGAATCCAGCCGATCACGGCCAGGCCGGCGGGCACCCCGATGCCGACCCACGACAAGCGCGTGTACTACGTGGGGACCGGACGCTACCTGGGCGACGGAACGCACGGCGGTATGTCCGATCTGTCCGATCCCGGCTTGGCGAGCGGTTTCGCCTGGGATCAGTCGATCTACGCGATCATCGACAGGCTGGACACCGATGCCAATGGCTACGGGGATATCCGGCAGACCCAGGGAGCGAAGCTCGTGAAGCAGACCCTCTCGCCGCTCTCGCCCTCGGTGCGCAAAATCACCAAGAACCCGGTGGACTGGACCAAAGACGTGGGATTCGTCATCGATCTCAATCCCCCGACGGACCCCACGCCGGGCGAGCGGGTCGTGCTCGATGTCCGACTGGTATTCGGCACGCTGGTCATCACGTCGACGATACCCGTTTTGGGTGGATGCACCGGAGGCGGGACGAGCTTCCAGTACAACCTCGACTACAAGACGGGCGGCTACGTCGGGAACTCGACCACCGGCGCTGCCGGCTGGAACCTCGGCCAGCTGGTAGTCGGCACCGCGGTCACCCAGACCAGTGAGGGCACGATAAAGGCCCTCAACAAGAGCTTCAGCGGTGAAAATACGCCGATCAGCATCCAGATCTCGGATGTACCGACGACCTTGAGGCGCTTCTCCTACCGCGAGCGCTAGGCCATTCGACCAGAGGGAATGAAAAGGGGGCGAACAGCCCCCTTTTCATTGGCAGGCCGTCAGGACTCAGCCGGCGATGCTCGAGAGCTGGTAATGACTGCCGATGAATCTTCGATCGCGTCGCGCGAACATCACCGGGGCCCCTTTCCTCACGAGCCGCGGCATCTCGAGCGTCTGAAAGGAGCCGTCCCCCACGCGTACGGTGCACTGAAAGACTGCATTCTCCGTTCCCTGGGGAACGCACTCCTGTATCACGCCTTGCACCAAGGTAGTCGGCTCGACGGGATCGTTGAAGAAAAGAACTCCCACGATGAACGCTCCCGCAACGAACGCTGCCAATGTGCCCGCTATCGGGAGCCATTTCCTGAGTGAGTCGTGCACCCGTGGGTCCTCAGCCGCTCAACGGTCTCTTGACGCCTGGCGCGCGGCAAGCTCCCTCGGCAGCGTGAACACCACGCTCTCGCTCACGCCATCGAGCTGGCGCACGCTGGCGGCTCCAAGCGCCTTGAGACGGGCGATCAGCTCGTTCACCAGAACCTCGGGGGCCGAGGCGCCGGCGGTGATACCGATCCGCCGCTTGCCCACCACCCATTCGGGTTTCAGCTGCTCGGCGCTGTCCACCATGTAGGCCGGGATGCCCCGCCCTTGAGCAACCTCGCGCAAGCGGTTGGAGTTCGAGCTGTTGGGCGAGCCCACCACGATGACCAGGTCGCATTGCGGGGACATGATCTTGACCGCGTCCTGCCGGTTCTGGGTCGCATAGCAGATGTCGTCCTTCTTCGGCCCGGTGATGGCGGGAAAGCGCGCCTTCAGCGCGGCGACGATCGCCGCGGCGTCGTCGACCGACAGCGTGGTCTGCGTCACATAGGAGAGCTTCTCCGGATCGCGCACCTCGAGGTGCGCGACGTCCGCCAGGGTCTCGACCAGGTGCATGCCCTCGGCGGCCTGGCCCATGGTGCCCTCGACCTCGGGATGCCCGCGGTGGCCGATCATGACGATCTCGCGGCCGCCTGAGCGCATCTTCGCCACCTCGACGTGCACCTTGGTGACCAGCGGACAGGTCGCGTCGAACACGCGCAGTCCCCGCGCCTCGGCCTCGGCGCGCACCGCCCTGGACACGCCGTGGGCGCTGAAGATCACGGTGCTGCCCGAGGGAACCGCGGCGAGCTCCTCGACGAACACCGCGCCCTTGGCCCTGAGGTCTTCGACGACGTACTTGTTGTGCACAACCTCGTGCCGGACGTAAATCGGCGCGCCGTGCACCGCGAGCGCCTGCTCGACGATGCTGATGGCGCGCTCGACGCCTGCGCAAAAGCCGCGGGGATTGGCGAGCAGAACTTCCATGCCGTCCATTCTAGGCCTTCCGCGCGGGCCCGGCCGGGCGCATCCCGTCCAGGATCAGCAGCCCCGCTCCGACCGTGATCGCCGAGTCGGCCAGGTTGAAGGCCCAGAAATGCCAGCCGAATGCGTGGAAGTCGAGAAAGTCGACGACGTAACCCAGCGCGATACGGTCGCAGAGATTGCCGAGCGCGCCCCCCAGTATCAGGGCCAGACCCGCGGAGAAAAGCCGCTCCCCCGCGTGCCTCGAGAGCATCACCACGATGACCGCGGTGGCGAGCACGGCGATGCCGATGAACAACATCCTCTGCCAGCCGCCGGCGTCCGAGAGAAAGCTGAACGCCGCGCCGCGGTTGTGGGCGAGCACCAGGTTGAAGAACCCGGTGACCTCGCGGACTTCGCTGAAGCGCAGGCTCGCGCTGATCGCACCCTTGCTCGCCTGGTCGGCGAGCGCGATCAGCGCGGCGATGGCCAGCCAGGGAGCGACGCGCTTCAGGTTCACGGTATTCATGCGAAGCGGCGCGGCTCGCCGGCGCCGAACAGATTCGACACGCAGCGCCCGCAGATTCCCGGGTGCTTCGGATCGGCGCCGACATCGGCGCGCCAGTGCCAGCAGCGCTCGCACTTGGGGTGCTTGCTCGGCGCGGTGCGGATCGCTTCCTCGGCCGCGCCGACCGCCGTCACGTCGGCGCGCGAGGTGATGAGCACGAAGCGCAGCTCGTCGCCCAGACTCCGCAGCAGCTCGGCCTTTTCCCCGCTCGCGGCGATGTCCACCTCGGCCTGGAGCGACGATCCGATCTCGCCGGCTGCCCGGTGGTTCTCGAGGAGCTTCTGCACTTCCGACCGGAAATCGCGCAGCTGCCGCCATTTCGCGAGCAGCGCCCCGGACCCTGCGATCTCGGGAAACCGGTAAGAGGTCAGCGAAAAGACGGTCTCTCCGCCCGGCTGGAACACCTTCCACGCCTCCTCCGCGGTGAAGCTGAGGACGGGCGCCATCAATCGCAGCAGGCCGTGGGTGATGTGGTAGAGGGCGTTCTGCGCCGAGCGGCGCGCGGGCGAGGCTGCGGCCGTCGTATACAGCCGGTCCTTGAGGACGTCCAGGTAGAACGCACCCAGGTCCTCCGAGCAAAAGGTCTGCAGCTTCGCCACCGCGGTATGGAACTCGTAGCGCTCGTAGTCACCGAGGATGCTCCTCTGCAACTCCGCGGCGAGGGCGACCGCGTAGCGGTCGACCTCGACCCAGTTCTCGACCGGCACGGCGTCGCGCTTTGCGTCGAAGTCCGAGGTGTTGGCGAGCAGGAACCGGAGCGTGTTGCGTATGCGTCGATAGGTCTCGACCACACGCTTCAGTATCTCGTCGGAGATGAACAGCTCACCGGAGTAGTCGGTCGCCGCGGCCCACAGGCGCAGCACCTCCGCGCCCAGGGTCTCCGAAATCTTCTGCGGTGCGATGACGTTGCCGAGCGACTTCGACATCTTGCGGCCCTGCCCGTCGACCACGAAGCCGTGCGTGAGCAGCGCGTCGTAGGGCGCCCTGCCGTTCAGCATGCACGAAACGAGGAGCGAGCTGTGGAACCAGCCGCGGTGCTGGTCCGAGCCCTCGAGATAGAGGTCGGCGGGAAATTTCAGCTCCTTGGCGTGCGAGCCCTTGAGCACGGTCTCGTGGGTCGATCCCGAGTCGAACCACACGTCGAGCGTGTCCTTCACCTTCTCGTATTTCGCCGCGTCCGCCCCCAGCAGATCCTCGGGGCGCACCTGCTGCCAGGCCTCGATGCCCCCCGCCTCGACTTTCTTCGCCACCGCTTCGAGGAGCTCCGCCGTGCGCGGATGCAGCTCGCCCGTTTCCCGGTGGATGAAGAACGGCATCGGCACGCCCCACTGCCGCTGGCGCGACAGGGTCCAGTCAGGACGGTTGGCGATCATGCCGTGCAAGCGCGCCTGACCCCAGTCGGGGAAGAATTTCGTCGCTTCAACGGCGCGGAGCGCCGTTGCGCGCAGGTTTTCCGAGGGCTTCTTGCCGCGATACCCGGGCACCGCGTCCATGCCGGCGAACCACTGCGTGGTCGCGCGATAGATGATCGGCGTCTTGTGGCGCCAGCAGTGCATGTAGCTGTGCTGGTGCTTCTCCGAGTGGAGCAGCGCCCCGGCCTCGCGGATCTTCTCGACGATCTGCGGGTTGGCCTTCCAGATGTCGAGCCCGCCGAAGAATTCGAGCGACGCCGCGTATTTTCCGTCGCCCATCACGGGCGTGAGAATCTCCTCGTCTTTCATGCCGTAACGGCGGCAGGAGATGAAGTCCTCGACGCCGTAGGCGGGCGCGCTGTGGACGATGCCCGTGCCCTGCTCGAGCGTGACATAGTCGCCAAGATAGACGGGCGACAGCCGATCGTAGAAAGGATGGCGGAACGCGATCCGTTCGAGCTGCTTGCCCTTGCACGAGCCGAGCGCCCTGCCCTTGAGCCCGTAGCGCGCGAGGCAGGCCTCGCGCAGGTCCGCGGCGAGGATGAGCATTCCGCGGTCGGTCTCGACGAGATCGTAGACGAAGTCCGGATGCACGTTCAGCGCCTGGTTGGCCGGAATCGTCCAGGGCGTCGTGGTCCAGATGACGATCCATCCCCTGCCGCCCGGCAGCTTCGGCAGCCCGAAGGCCTTTGCGATCTTCTCGGCTTCCGCGAAAGGAAACCCCACGTCGATCGCAAAATCGGTGCGGTCAATGTATTCGACTTCCGCTTCGGCGAGCGCCGAGCCGCAGTCGAAGCACCAGTTCACCGGCTTCAGGCCGCGGTAGACATAGCCGCGCTCGAGCAGCTTGCCGAGCGTGCGGATCTCGTCGGCCTCGTTGCGGTAGGCCATGGTGGTGTAGGCGTGGTCCCAATCGCCGAGCACGCCCAGGCGGCGGAAGTCCGCTTTCTGGCGGGCGATCTGCTCGGTGGCGTAAGCGCGCGCGAGGCTCTGCGTCTTTTCGACCGGAATGTTCTTGCCGTAGGTCTTCTCGATCTGCACCTCGATCGGCATGCCGTGGCAGTCCCAGCCCGGCACGTAGACCGCGTCGAAGCCGGTCAGATTGCGCGCCTTGACGATGATGTCCTTGAGGATCTTGTTGACCGCCGTGCCGATGTGAATGTCGCCGTTGGCGTAGGGCGGGCCGTCGTGGAGCACGAACTTCGGCCGGCCGGAGCTGGCGGCGCGGATCTTCTCGTAGACCTTGCTGTCCTGCCATTCCTTCACCCACTGCGGCTCGCGCTTGGCGAGGTCGCCGCGCATCGGAAAGGGGGTATCGGGCAGGTTGAGCGTGCTCCTGTAGTCGTTTTTTTTCTCAGACATTTCGGCTTTCCAGCAAGTACGTCCTCGCGGCGTCGCAGTCGCGCCCGATCTGCGCCTTGAGCGCATCCAGATCGGAATATTTTTCCTCGTCGCGGATCTTGTGCAGGAACTCCACTCGCATGTGCGCGCCGTAGAGATCGGCCGAGAAATCGAACAGGTGCACTTCGAGCACCGAGCGCCCGCTCGCCGTGATCGTGGGCCGCACGCCGAGGCTCGCGACGCCCGCGCGCGGGCCCGCTCCGACGCCGTGAACGCGCACCGCGTAGATACCCGAAAGCGGCGGGCGATTGTGCTTGAGCTGCACGTTGGCGGTCGCGTAGCCGAGCTCGCGGCCGAGCTTTCTCCCGTGGACCACCCGGCCGCTGATGCTGTAGGCCCGGCCGAGGAGGCTTTCGGCCGCGTCGAGATCGCCGCGGGCGAGCGCCGCGCGCACCGCCGAGCTCGACACCCGCACCCCCGCTTGCGCGACCGCGGGCAGGATTTCGACCTCGTAGCCGCACCGGCTGCCGAGACTTTTCAGAAGCGGGACATCGCCGGCGCGCTTCGCGCCGAAGCGAAAATCCTCGCCGATCAGGAGCCACCGCGCCTTGAGCCGTTTCGCCAGCACCTGCTCGACGAAAGCATCCGGCGCCAGCGACGCGAACGCGCGGTCGAACCGCTGAACGTGGGTGCGCTCCACGCCGTGCGCCGCGAGCAGCTCGACCTTCTCGCGCAGCGACGTCAGGCGCGTAGGCGCGGCCCGAGGGGCGAAGAATTCGCGTGGGTGGGGCTCGAAGGTGAGCACACAGGCCTGCAACCCGCGTGATCGCGCTCCCGCGAGCAGGCGTTGCAGCATGGCCTGGTGCCCGCGGTGGATGCCGTCGAAATTCCCGACGGTGAGCGCGGTCGGCAGCGGCGCGGCGGAGGCGCCGTGGGTGAGCAGCATGGAACGCAAGGAAATGGCGTAAAGTTTTGAATTATAGCGGTAAGATGGCCCGCTAACGGAGGCCGGATTTGAAGACGCTCGATCAGCAGATGGCGGCTTACGCTGCCTACCATCGCAGCCCCTGGAACCGGCTGACCCATTTCATCGGCGTTCCGGCGATCATTTTTGCAATTCTGGTCCCCATGAACTGGGTTCCGATCGGGGACGGGGTGACGCTCGCGCACGTTTTTCTCGGCGCCGTCCTCGCGTACTACTTCCTGCTCGACGTGCCGCTGGCGATCGCGACCACGGTGGCAACCTGCGCGCTCTACTACGCTGCGAAGCTCGCCGCCGGAAGCGGTTTTTTCTCGGGCTGGGTCTGGTCCGGTGCTTTCTTCGTCGGCGGATGGATCTTCCAGCTCGTCGGACACGCGTTCGAGGGGCGCAGGCCCGCGCTCGCCGACAACTTCTTCCAGATCTTCATCGCGCCGATCTTCCTCGTGGCCGAGGTGTTCTTCGCCCTGGGTCTGAAGCGCGACGTGCTGGAGAAAGTCGAAGCCCGCTTGGCCGATCGCTAGTTCAGCCGCGCGGCCGCCTCCCGGAGCTCCACGAGCTTCTCGCGGATGTCCGCGGTGTCGGCGGCATCCGGCCTCCTCCGCAGATAATTCTGCAGGTCCGACAGCGCTGGACGAAAGCATTCGAGCTTCTGGTACACGAGGCCGCGGTCGCGGAGCTCCTCGGCGGATTCCGGCATCACCAGCAGCATGCGGTGCATCACCGCGAGCGCCTGCTCGAGCTTTCCGGTCTGCGTGTAGATGTTCTTCAGGTTGCGCAGGACCCGCGCGATGATCTGGCGGGGCGTCGCGGGCTCGAGGTACCGGTCGAGCTGCGCCTGCTCGGCTTTTTCGGAAGGCAGCACCTGCGCGAGGCGCTGGCGCAGATCGGCCTCGGATTGCGCCTCTCCACCGGTAAAGGGGTCCAGGACGAGCTGACCGCGCTTCACCGCGAGCTTGACCAGGAAGTGCCCGGGGAAGGACACCCCCTTCAGGTTGAGACCGAGGCGCTTGCCGATTTCGAGATAGAGAATCGACAGGGTGATGGGAATCCCGGTGCGCCGCTCCAGCACCTCGTTGAGGTAGCTGTTGCGCGGATCGTAGTAGTCGACCAGGTTGCCCGAGAAGCGCATCTCGTTGAAGAGGTAATAGTTCAGCGCGAGCACCCGTTGCTCGGAAAACGCATCTCCCGCCAGTCGTTTCTTGATCGCGACCGCGATGCCGTCGAGCTTGCCCAAGTACCCGGGGATATCCAGGTCCGGATAGGTGTCCTGCGCGAGCATGAGGCTCGCTTCGGCGAGATTGAACTGGTCGCGCGAGACGATTTCCGCGAATCGCTCGAGGCGCGTGTTCATGCGCTCACGCCGCCCGCCTGGAGAAATCGCCGAGGCGAAAACCCAGCAGCCACAGGCTCG
>Ga0137403_10004571_pt1 | contig 16284 bp, 8 predicted proteins | sample CZOMad2_1_16fung_FD_122057 | JGI IMG/M metagenome (GOLD analysis project Ga0137403, IMG submission 122057) | Vadose zone soil fungal communities from Angelo Coast Range Reserve, California, USA - CZOMad2_1_16fungal (Hybrid Assembly) | ecosystem: Environmental > Terrestrial > Soil > Vadose zone... | reverse complement strand
CGAAGTGGAAGTGGAGTCGCGCGATGTGCCAACGAAGCACGAAGGAACCTGGTCCGCCTTCCGAGTATTGGAAACCAAGCTTCCCCGCTGAGGAACGCGTAACCGCTCATGGCTCCCTTCTCGAGTCAGTGACCGCGGAGGTTTTACTTCTTTTCCGCTTAAACGTATTTCCCGTTGCGGAGGGCGGCTTCCTTCATTAACATACGGGCAGATTTCCGCAGGAGCGCGCCTTTACCGGGTCCCCCATTTTGCGCTCCGCCCCAAGGAGTCCTCACTATGTCGCATGCACGTATTTCCCGAATGGCACTCGGCTGCGCACTGGCAGCCTTGTTCGCGCTGCCTTCTCGGGCGCAGACCGCTGCCGCGCCAACGGCTGCGGCGCCGGCTGCACCGGCGGTTCATAAAAAGCGCGTGGCGGTGATGAATTTCGACTACGGCACCGTGCGCACAACGGTCCAGCAGATTTTCGGTTCGGACCAGGATGTGGGCAGGGGCATCAGCGACATGCTGGTGGAAAAACTTGTCAACGGCGGGCAGTACTCGGTGATCGAGCGCAACGAACTGGACAAAATCCTGAAGGAACAGAATTTTTCGAACAGCGACCGCGCGGATGCAAACTCCGCGGCCAAAATCGGAGCGGTGCTCGGCCTGGATGCGATTATCATCGGGTCGATCACGCAATTCGGCCGTGATGACCAGCACACCAACGTCGGCGGCGGTGGGTATGGCCTTGGAAAGTTCGGCTTGGGCGGCGTGGGAACCAGCAAATCAAAGGCGGTGGTGGCCGTCAGCGCCCGGGTAATCAATACCTCTACGGCGGAAATCATGGCCGCGGTTACGGGGAAGGGGGAGTCCACCCGGGGCAGCACCTCACTGATTGGCGCGGGAGGAGGCGGCGGTGGGGGAGGAGGCGGCGGCTTGAACATGGGAAGCAGTAATTTCGCCAACACCATCCTCGGGGAAGCGGTCCGGGCCGCGGTTGACAGCACGGCGGAGCAACTCAACGCGGCTTCAGGGAAGGTGGAGGCGCAGAAGCACGCGATCAATGGAGTGGTTGCCGACGTGTCCGGCACGACGCTGATCCTGAATGTCGGCAAGAAGGCCGGTGTGAAGGTCGGTGACATGCTGGAGATCAGCCGGCAGGTGCGCGTTGTGAAAGATCCAACCACGGGAAAAGTAATCAAAGCGGTTACCGACAAGATCGGCCAGGCAACGGTGACGGACGTGGACGACGATTCGTGCACGGCAACGTTCAGCGGTGGGGGTGCGGCGAAAGTCGGCGACGTGGCCAAGAACAATCCCTGAGGCGCGAATCGTCTCGAACTGAATTGCGAGTCCGGGCGCTGCGGTTGCCCGGACTCGTTGTATTTTCGCTCCATTGTTTGGTGTATCCTCAGTGCAATTAAGGCGTCCCACCTGGAGGCTTCCATGACTGCCGAATTCACCGTTGGCCAAAGCGTTGGCGACTACGAGGTTCTCTCCATTCTCGGGCTGGGTGGCATGGGGAAAGTGTACAAAGTCCGCAACGTGATTTCCGACCGCGCGGAGGCGATGAAGGTGCTGTTGCCGGACCTGAACTCGCACCAGAGCCTGGCGGACAGATTTCTGCGGGAAATCCGGCTGCTGGCTTCGCTGAATCATCCGAACATCGCTGCGCTGCGAACGGCGCTGACCTACGAAAACCAGTTGGTGATGATCATGGAATTCGTGGACGGCGAGACGCTGGCGAACCGCATCGCGCGCGCGCCGATTTCGACGGCAGAGGCGGTGAATTACTCGGAGCAGATACTTTCGGCCCTGAGCTACGCGCACAAGCACAACATTATTCACCGCGACATCAAGCCGGCAAACATGATGCTGACGCCCCAGGGCGTGGTGAAGCTGATGGATTTCGGAATCGCGCGCTCGGGCACGGATGGCTCGCTGACGTCTACAGGTACCACGCTGGGTTCGCTCAACTACATGCCGCCGGAGCAGGTGCGCGGTGAGGCGGCGGACGCACGCTCGGATATTTATTCGTTCGGAATTTCGCTTTACGAGTTGCTGACGGGAAAGCTGCCATTCCAGGGCGATTCGCAGTATTCGCTGATGACCGCGCAACTGAATCAACAGCCGCCTTCACCGATCAGTTTGCGCGCGGACGTTCCGCCGGCGTTGAACGAAATCATCCTGATGGCCATGGCCAAGGAACCCGCGGACCGGTTCCAGAGCGCGGATGCGTTTTGCAACGCGCTGAAAAGCGTGCCGGTATCGGCGCTGCCGAGCCCAGGCACAACGTTTGCGCCGGCATCAAAATCCCCGGCACCGATGTCGTCCGACGATACGCTGATGGGAACGCTGGCGCCGGGAGCCGGGGCGATGGGCCGAATGGCCAGCCCGCCGGCCACCACACAGGCGGCGGTGAGAGTGCCGGTGCCGCCGGCAGCGCCGCGAACGCCTTCTGCGATACCAACTGTGCCGATGGGGCCAGCCGCGAGCGTGCCGGCAGCGGCTGCCGCACCTACCGCGTATGTGCCACCGCCGGCGCGTTCTTCGAGCCGAGGTTTGTGGCTGGCGATGGGTTCGCTACTTGGCGCGGGTGTGCTGATTGCCGCGGGCGTTTATATCCCGCGGCGAATGAAGACGCACGCGGACCCCGAGCAATCGAACGTGGCGCCACAAGCCTCAACAGATTCCAACGTGAAGCCGAGCAGCGGCACAGATGGACCGGTTTCAGTCACTACACCGATGGGCTCGGTGAAGGTAGACGACAAGGGAAATGTATCGGTGCAGGCGCCGGGAGTTTCCGTGAACGCCACGGCAGATGGAAACGTGAATGTGACCGCGCCTGGAACTTCCGTGCATGCGGGCGCAAAAACGAAGGCAGATGGAAATCCGAAGCCGTTGCGCGAAGGCGGCACTGGCGGGCAGGCCACAGCGCCGCCTATTCCCGCGGGCCCATCACCCGAGGAAATTGCAAAGATGGAAGACGAAGCCGACCGGTTGAACATACGCGCGGCCACGGCTTCACACAGCGTGGACACGCTGCGGCAACAGCAGCAAGCGGCGGGATACAACCTGCGCGGCGACATCGCCTCGGCTGCGGAGCGGATGCAGATGTACATCGCAAAGGGAGACGCCGCACTGAAGGCGAAGGATCTGGCGAACGCGCAGAAGTATTACGACCTGGCGGACGCGGAAATCTCCAAGGTCGAGAAATTCCTCGGCCACTGATTCGGCTGGGGCCAACTCACCCCGCTCATTCATCCAAGTAGATGAGGATCCTTGACTGCGCTTGAAGACAAACGCGGCGCGGGTGACATGTTTCAAATTTTCCCGCGGGGTGGGAAGATTTTCCCTGGCGCATGGAGAAACGCAAATGCCGACGGACGAAAAGGTAGGGACACACCAGAAGGCACTGACGATCAACCTGAATGACTCGATTTTCGGGTCGTTCGCGGAAATCGGCGCGGGCCAGGAAGTGGCGAGGTGGTTCCTGATCGTGGGCGGCGCTTCGGGGACGGTTGCGAAAACCATTTCCGCGTACGACAAGGAAGTGAGCGACGACCTGTACGGGCCGGGGACGCGGTATGTTTCGCAGCCACGCCTGGAAGCTATGATGGAGAGCGAATGGAAGCAGTTGCTAGCGGGATTGCAGACGAGCCGCGGGGGGAAAACGCGGTTTTTCGCGTATGTGGACACGGTGTCGGCGCGAAATTTCGCAGGCACAAACGAATGCCACGGATGGGTAGGGCTGCGATTCCAGCAGACCCCGGGCGGTCCGGCCAGCGACGTGATTTTGCACATCAATTTGCAGGATCCAACCAATCTGCAACAGCAACAGGCGGTGGGGATTCTTGGCGTAAACCTGATCTATGCGTCGGCGCACCATCTGGATTCTCCCGAAGGATTTCTTTCCTGCGTGTTTGAGGATTTGAACCTGGAACGTGTGGAGATCGACCTGGTAAATCTGAAGGGTCCGGCATTCGAAACCTGGGACAAGCGCCAACTGCAAGCATCGCTGGTGACGAACGGATACGCGGAAGCAGTGGCCTTCTCCGCGGAGGGCACAGCGATCCCTCCCACGGAGCTCCTTTATAAGAAGGCGCTCGTTCTCGCGCCCGGACTTTTCGAAACTGCCTCCGATTTGCACGCGCAATTGATCCAGAGCACGCTGACGCAACTTCCGAAAGAAGAATTGGAGCAGAGCAAGGGAAGCCTTGGGCTGTTTTGCCTGCCGGGTCAATCCATGATTCCGGGAGGACACGAGCCGACCGCGGAGCACTTGATCCGCAGTGTCAATGACTTGCAAAAACTGGGGTTCGGCACCCTGATTTTCCGGACGAAAGAACTCTACACGATGGGCGCGTACGCGAGCCGCTATACGAAATCGCAGATTTACTTTGCCGTTGGCCTGTCGGTGATGATTTATGCGATGCAGGACCGCTACAAGAATCTGGACGGTGCGCTGCTGGAAGGCACGGCGAGGCTATTCACGCAGAACGTAAGATTGAGCGTGTACCCGATGACGGAAGTTGCGCTGAAGGAAAGGTTGGCAGCGCTGGGCGCGGGCGAATGGACTTATGAAGTTACGGATGGTTTGGTGTACGCGGAGAACCTTCATCCCATCGAACCCATAAATTTTCTGTTCCGGTATCTATTGGCTTGCGGGTTTGTCGTCTCCGCGCGTCCGGCGAGAAATTAGTTTAGTGGCAGAACTCGCAGGCGCGGCCTACCGTGCCGATGCCGAGCAGTTCGATGCGCGGCGAAAGGTACTCGGGGCGCGCCGCCTCTTCGTTCATCAAGGCCGTGCTGAGATATTTCTTGTTGTCGTCGCAGAAGATGGTCACGACGACGGCTTCCGGCCCGAGCTTTTCCTGGGCTTTGACGGCAGCCAGGAAATTACATCCGGAAGAGATGCCCACGGCAAGTCCCAAAGAAAACGCCAGTTTTTGAGCCATCAGGATGGCATCGCCATCGGGAACGGAAAGAACTTCGTCGAGTTCCTTGAGGCGGACGATTTCCGGAATGAACTCGTCGGAGATTCCCTGAATGCGGTGATGGCCCACTTTGCAACCCGTGGTGAGCGTGGGGGATTCCGCAGGCTCCACAGGGTGCACGCGGATGGAGGGATCGCGTTGCCGAAGAAATTTTCCAACTCCCATGACCGTGCCGCCGGTACCGACGCCGGCCACGAAACCTTGCGGGCGCTTGCCGATGGAGAGGAGTTGCGCCCAGATTTCCGGGCCGGTGGTTTCCGAATGCGCGTCCGTGTTTGCGGGATTTGAAAATTGCCGGGGGAGGAAGATGCCGTTGCACGAGGCCGCCAATTCCTCGCACCGGCGAATGCTGCCGAGAAATCCGCCTTCGTCCTTCGATACCGAGACGACTTCAGCGCCGTAACTGCGGATCAGGTGGACGCGTTCCTGGCTCATCCAGTCCGGCATAAAAATCTTGACGGGGTGGCCGAGCATCCGGCCGATGGCGGCGAAAGAGATTCCCGTGTTCCCGCTGGTGGCTTCGGCGATGGTATGGCCTGGCGTGATTTTTCCGTCGGTGTAGGCCTGGTGAAGAATCCGCACGGCCATGCGGTCCTTGATGCTGCCCGTGAGGTTCAGATATTCGGACTTGGCGTAAAGAACGCGATGCTTGCCCTCCAAGCGGAAATGGATGGCGACGAGGGGAGTGTTACCGACAAGACGCGTAAGCGCCTGGAATTTTGCGGTGGGTACATCAGCAAGTGTAGGCATGACTGGATTGTTGTCGCACGTCGCGGGAAATTCGGCAAGGGCATGATGCGTAAAGCCGTGCTAGCCGGAGGAAGGGACCGGAGTCAGGAGCGTTGGCGCGTCACCGGCGGCAGAGGACTGAAGAATATTCTGAATCGCCGTGAACAATTCCGCGGGGCGGATGGGCTTGGTGACGTACGCGTCCATTCCGGCGGAGAGACAGCGTTCGCGATCTTCTTTCAGGGCGTGCGCCGTGAGGGCGATGATGGGGGTTCGCCGGCCTGTGAGTTTCTCGCGCTTGCGAATTTCAGCAGTGGCTTCGAAACCGTCCATCTCCGGCATCTGGATGTCCATCAGGATGAGATCGAATTCCTCTTTTTGCGTCGCACTAATCGCCTGCTTGCCATCCGTGGCAATGGAAACCGTGAAGTCGCGCTTTTGCAGCAGGCGTTGCGCCAGGACGCGATTAACGGCGTTGTCTTCCACCAGCAAAACACGAAATCCCCGGCCAGTGAATGCTTCGATGCCGGCGGAAAGCTGTTGCCCAGACTGCAGCGCATCTTTGCCGGGCTCCGCCAGACCGGAGATGGGAACCGCTTTCTCCGCTGCAACAGCCAGGTCCAAAGTGAAGTGAAAGACGCTTCCCTTTTCCGGAGCGCTTTCGACCCAAATCCTGCCGCCCATCATCTCCACCAGGCGGAGGCAGATGGCCAAGCCGAGCCCGGTGCCGCCATACTTGCGAGCCATGGAGCCGTCCGCCTGGGAGAATGCGGCAAATATTTTTTCCTGCGTCTCGGGTGGTATGCCGATTCCAGTATCCTTCACGCCAAAGTGCAGCAGTACGCGCCCCTTGACGGGAAATGCGGCGGCGACGGCGACGAGAATCTGGCCGCGCTCCGTGAATTTGATGGCGTTGCCAATCAGATTAAGGAGCACCTGGCGGAGGCGGCCGGGATCACCGATGAGAGAATCGGGAACATCGGCAGGCGCGTTGAATGCAAACTGAAGTCCCTTCTGTTGCGCCCGGATGGCGCAGGTTTTCAGGATCTGCTGCAGGCTGTCTCGAAGCTGGAACGGGATCAGCTCGATGTCGAGTTTTCCGGCCTCAATTTTCGAAAAATCAAGAATGTCGTTGATGATGGCGAGGAGCGAGTCGGCCGAGAATCGAACCAGGCCGAGATTTTCGCGCTGGGGCTCCGTGAGTTGGGTGTCGAGGACGAGTTCGGTCATGCCAAGAATGCCGTTGAGCGGCGTACGAATTTCGTGGCTCATGTTGGCCAGGAAGGTGCTCTTCGCCGCGCTGGCGGCTTCGGCTGCGCGTTTGGCGTCGCGCAGCAGCTGCTCGTTCAGCTTACGTTGCGAGATGTCCTCGGCCGAGATGATGATTCCGCCGATGTTCCCGGAAGGGTCGCGCCAGGGATGCAGCGCCCAGCTTACCCACTGCAAGCTGCCATCCGCTCGGATCCATTGGTCCTCATCCACGTGCTGCTTTTCTCCAGCCAGTCCGCGGCGATGAGTCTCCTTCCACTTTTCGGGGAAGTTGGGAATGGCATCGTAAAGGCACACACCAATGAGATTGGTGAGGCCAAATCCGTAGTCGGTGATCCAACGGCGGCTGGCCGCCAAATAACGGATCTCGCGATCGTACATGGCCACGGCGACGGGAGCATCCTCGATGAAGGCGCGGAGTTGGCGCTCGCTCGCGCGCAGCTCTTCTTCGACGCGCTTCCGCTCGGTAATTTCGGCGGCCAGGCCGAGAATATATTGCGGCTTACCCGCCGCATCGCGCAAAAGGGAGAGTTCCACGCTCGCCCAAACCAGGCGTCCATCCCGCAAGAGGTAGCGCTTGTCGATGTGGAGGTGATCGATCTCGCCGGCGACCAGCTTCTTGAAAGAATTCCGGTCCTGCTCCAGGTCATCCGGATGGGTGAGCCTGTCAAACATGCCGGTAAAACGGAGTTCCTCTGCCGTGCAGCCAAGCATGCGACAGTAAGCGGGGTTAACGGTGATGTGACCATCTTTCAGTTCGGAGACCGCAATCCCGAATTCAGCGCCTTGAAAGACGCCTCGGAATTTTTGCTCGCTTTCACGGATGGCCAGTTCAAAGGATCGGCGTTGGGAAGTATCCAGAAATGTGACGACCGAGCCGATGGCTTCGCCAGCTCGGAGAATAGGATGGGACCAGTATTCGACCGGGAAGCTGGTGCCATCGCTGCGCCAGAAGACTTCGTCATTGGAATGGGCGTCTTTGCCGGACCGAAACGCATTAACAATGGCGCACTCTCGTATCGGGAACGGCGTGCCATCGGCGTGCGAATGATGGAACAGCAAATGGGAGTTTAGGCCGAGGACTTGCTCGCGGGAGGAAAATCCAAGAATGCGCAAGGCGGCTTGATTGACAAAAGTGCAGACGCCATGAACGTCAACACCGTAAATGCCCTCGGCAGTGGATTCGAGAATCAGGCGGATGCGTTCTTCCTCGTCGGCAAGGCGCTGTTCGACTTTCTTGCGCTCTCCGATAATCGAGCCGAGGGTCAATGCGGTGACAGCCAGGATCAGCATCAGGAACTGAATGACTGCCAGGTCTTCCATCCCCTGGTGAGCCACTCGCATCATAACGGCCAGGCTGGAATCTACGAGAATCAATGCGACGACCACGCCCCGCAATCCGCGGCGAATGGCAATCCAGATGAGCGGCAGAAAGAACAGATAGAAAAGATGAGCGCTGCGCGCGAAGTTGTTCTCAAAGGCCAAATAAAGGAGAAAGGCCAGTGAGGCAAGGAAACCGGAGGATTCGAGGATTTCCGCGCGGTTCATGCCCGAGCTTTTCGCTGCCGGCGGCGACTCTTCGGCGCCGGCAAAACCGAGGTAACGCCGGCACCAGGGGAGAACGAATTCGAGCAGGAAAGGTGTAAGACTCGAGAGCGCGACGGCGTCACCGATCCACCAGTTGAACGCGGCCTGCGCATAATTGCCAGCGGAGAGTTCGCCACTCCAGACAAGAACGGCCGTTCCGGCGGCGGCAGCGGCAAAGGCGGCAATCAGGGATACACCCAAAAGGGCGGTTACATCGCTGGTGGAGCGAATGCGATATTTGCCGGTCAATTTCCGCCGCAGATAGAGACTTGCGGTTCCATAGATGACGGGAAGAAGCGGATTGGTAAGTAGAAACGGAAGGCTGCTGACGTTTTGATGATAGTTGAGGTATCCGGCCAGATACCCTGCGACGACAATCACCGGAAGGATCGACGGCCCAAGCCCCACAAATAACGCGACCGAGAGTCCCACTGGCGGATACCAGGCGCTGATGCTGGGCCAAATCTGAAGATAGACCGTGGTGCGATCCAACAAGCCGTAGATGATGATGAAGGCGATGCCGAATACCAGACGCCGGAGGTAAAAAGTGGAGACACTGCGGGAAGAGCCGGGGGGCGGGTTGGGAATTGCAAACGTGGGAAAATGGCGGGACACGAAGGAATTGAAAATTAGAAGGAAGGAGCCAATTGCTCCATCTTGGAACACTCTGTTCGATTCGTGCTTCCTCTTGCGGGCCGTTTCCTTGCCCTCAACAACATCCGCGCCAGAATCGATTTTCCGTCGAGCCACAAATCCTCTGTAAATTGTTGAGCTTTCAAGTACCGCCCCTTAAGGGGACGAAAGCCCACTCCAATGGCCATAGTCAATGGCCATAGTTGGCCGAAGTGGATGTAAGCATTTGAGATACCGAACAGCGGGCCTACTGGGACGCACGGGTATTCCGGTACAATGCGACTGGTAGCGGATTGGAAGAGCGACGGACAGGTGGAAGCGTGATTCATCGATTTGTGTTTCATAACGAAGAGCTGAAGGCAGTGGACAAGGTGCGGTGGTCGCCTGGGCAAGCTGGATTGATTTGCGGCTGGGGGCTGTTCACGACGGTGCGCATTGTACGCGGGGAAGCGTTTGCCTACGAACGGCACTGGCGGCGGCTGGAAAAAGATGCCGCGCTCACGCGGCTGCCGCTCAACTATTCCAGCGCCAAGGTGCGCGTGCAGCTCCAGGACGTGATCCGTGCGAATAAAGTTGAAGATGGATGCGCGCGAATCTATCTGGTATGGAACACCGTGGGTTTCTGGAGGAGCGAAGAGAAGATGCCCGAGGTGGACCTGGTGATCACCAGCGCGGATGTGCCGGCCTATCCCGAAACGCTGCGCGTCGCGGTGCGCGAGCATGGCCGGCATGCGGCTTCACCACTGGCGGGCGTGAAAACCACTTCGTGGCTGAACAGCGTTTGGGCGGTGGCCGAGGCGCAGCGCGAAGGTTTTGACGAAGTAGTCTTGCTGAACGAACGCGGCGAAGTAAGCGAATGCACCGCGGCAAATATTTTCGCGGTGAAAGGCGATAAAGTTTTGACGCCGCCGCTGAACTCGGGCTGCCTGGAAGGCGTAACGCGGGGAGTGCTGACGGAAGTGGCTGCGGAGGCGGGCACGTCGGTGGTGGAACAAACACTGCGGATGGAGGATCTGTATGCCGCGGAAGAAGCGTTCATTACGTCCACGAATCGGAACGTAATCGGCATCCGAGAAATCGCCGGGCGAAAAATCGGAAATGGGAGCGCAGGCCCGGTCACGAAGAGGCTCGACATCGCATTTGACGCCTTTGTGAAAGATTATGTGGAGCGAAGACTGGCCACGAATCGCTGAGTGCTTCATCGGCGGGCGGTGGTATTGTGGGTGTGTCTTGAGGCGGGCGCAAGAACAACGGCGAAGCGCGCAAGCGCATGTTACAATTCGCGGCTGAGTGGGGAAGCAAGGACGGAGGGCATGACGGAACCCCTGGTGCAAAGCGAAGCGGTTCTCGAGGTGATTTCTCCCGATGGAGCGCGGAAGTACGTTCGCGTGACCGCGGTGCCCTTTCTGATCGGCCGCGGCGCGGAAACCGGCAATCATTTGCAGCTGACAGACCGCCGCATCTCGCGGAATTGCGCGGCGATTGTGATGGAAGCGAACCGCTATTACCTCGAAGATCGCGGGCAGCGGCGCGGGATGTTCGTGAACGGCGAAAAAGTGGAAAGCCGGATGCTGAATGACGGCGACGCGGTCACCTTCGGGCTGGAAGATTCCTACCAATTGATATTCCGTTCCGCCTCGGGCACCGCCGAGGAAGCGATTCCCCAGCTGCTTACGCGCATTGACCACATGACGAGTTCCGAGTCCACCGGCGGCGGCCTGCGGAAGTTGAACATGCTGCTGGAAGCGACCTCTCTGCTGCATTCGCAATTGCCTCTCGATTCCGTGCTGGCGAAGATGATTGATCATGCGATTGCCGTGACGGATGCCGACCGCGGGTTGCTACAAGAGGCAGTGGACGGGAAAGTGGAGAACATGCGGGTGCGGCTGGCGCGCCGCTGCGGCGGTCAGCGCCTTCCCCCTGAAAGCATGACCGCCAGCCAGACTGCCATTCAGTTGGCGATGAAGCAGCAGTCACCGGTAATCACCGAAGATCTGGCGCAAGCGGAGATGAATCTGGCGGCGGCGGCAAGCATCGTTGCGCAGGGATTGCGCGCGGTGGTGGTGATTCCTTTGTATGCGAGCGCGCGGGCGAGCACGGACGCCTCCGCCACGGATGTGCGGCGCGGCGATTTTCTCGGCGTGCTGTACATGGATTCCAAGCGGCCGACGGCCTTTTCAAAGCTGGACCGGCAAATTCTGGACGCGCTGGCGGCCGACGCGGCTAGCATCCTGGACAACGCGCGGCTGGTGGAGCGCGAACGCGAACGGCAGCGCCTGGAGCAGGAGATCGGCATCGCTCGGGACATCCAGCAGGCGCTCCTGCCGAAGAATTTGCGCGAGTATCCTCACCTGGCGGTTTCCGGTGTGAATTTTCCGTGCTTGTCGGTGGGAGGAGACTACTACGACGTCTTCCCGCTTGACGACCGGCGCACTGCGTTCCTGCTGGCCGACGTAAGCGGCAAAGGATTGGGAGCGGCGCTGCTGACCACCATGCTGCAGGGCGCGCTTTCCGGCATGACGTTGGGCACCGACCCGGCGCGGACGTTCAATCACGTCAATCGCTTCCTGTGCGACCACGCGGAGGTAGGGCGGTATGCGACGATGTTTTTCGGCATTCTGGAAGACAGCGGAAAGCTCGAATACATCAATGCCGGGCATCCTTCGCCGATTTTGTTGCGCAAAGAAACCACGCAGGAAGCCTTTACCGAGGGTTCCTTTCCGGTTGGGTTGGTGCCGGAAGCCGAGTTCACTACTGCTTCTCTGCAACTGGAGCCGGACGATACGCTGGTTCTTTTCAGCGATGGCGTGACGGAAGCGATGGACCCGGAAGAAGAACTTTACGGCGTATCAAGATTGCGTGCCGTGCTGCAGGGCAAAACCGAACTGCCGTTGGATGAAATTCAGAAAATCGTCCTGGAATCCGTGGAAAATTTCGCGCGCGGCGCACGCCAGGCGGACGACTTGACCATTCTAGTGGTTCGATACCGCGCCGTGGCCACGGGCATCACCGAAGCCGGCGTTGCCACCACCAAGTCCGCCGCAGCCAGCGACTGAGCGGCAAATCCCTCCAGGAAAGAAACTACTTCACTTCCCGCAAGTTGCCGGAGCCGGCATTGCAGGTACCACTGGAATAGTCTCCGCTTTCTGATCCTTCAACAGTTTGTTCAGGGCAGGCAATGTTTCCGCGTTTAGTTTGTTCCACGCAGCGATGTTTTTTGCGATGGATTCGCAACCGCTTTTGACAGCGTTGTAGGCTGAATCCGCGGGCTTCATGTCGGCGCTTTGAACCATCACGAGGTCGTGTCCGAAATCGCGATTCAGGATGCCGAAGCCCGGAGCTTCCGCATTGCCGTCCTCGAGCGCGTGAAACTGTTTTTCGAGGTCCGCCAGCGCATCAGCAAGCTCTTTCGGCGGATTTGCGGCCAGGGATTTCTTGCGGGCGTCGAATTCGGCATGCAGCGCCAGAACAGTCTGGAATGAACGGGCGGTGTCTTCCATAAACGCGGAGATTTTGCGAGAGAGCGCGAGTTGCGCGGCGTAATCTTCCGGGCTGATGTGAACGCGCGGGTCGGGCAACACTTGCAACTTCTGCTTGTACGACTTCCCTTCCCGGGTGAAAACCAGATCGTACATGCCCGGCGCAGCCAGCGGCCCCGGAGGTTGAACGCGCGGCGTTTCGCCGGGAACGGCGTGATCGGGCAGCGTGTATTCGGTATATTTCAATCGAGCACCAAAATATCCGTAAGGCAGCGCGGTCGGATGCGCGTAGTGAAGGTCCCAGACAAAGCGGTTGATGCCCGCCTGATTCGGCAGCGCGTCCGGAGGGTAAAACCAATATTCGGGGACGTTCGGCGGGGGAATGGTTTCCTGGATTGCGTGGCTCGAATAGTGGCGCACCAGATTTCCCTGCTGGTCGTATATGTCGAGAGCGAGTTCGCTCTTCGACGGAGTTTTTTGAAAATATTGCAGCGCGGCACCGTCGGCGGGATTGCGTCCCGCGGGTGTTTCCGTTTGCAGCGGCGTATCCGGATAGTTGTCCCAGCGAACGCGGATTGCCGGCTCGGGCTGAAAAAACTGCGCGGGAGAATCGGCGAGTTTCGCGGACAACTGACGCAGAGCGGAGATGTCGTCGAGGATCCAGAGTCCGCGGCCAAACGTGGAGGCGACCAGGTCCGCGCCGTGGACGGCGAGATCGGTGACATTGGCGGTGGGCAGATTAAGCTGCAACGGCTGCCAGTGATCGCCGGAATCAAAAGAGACATAAACCGCGTTGGTGGTACCGGCAAACAAGAGTCCCTTGCGGCCGGTATCTTCGCGGATCGTGCGAGCCATGCCGTCCTCGGGGAGGCCTGTGACGATTTTCTCCCAGGTCTTTCCAGCATCGCGCGTGCGGTAGAAATAGGGATGGACGTCGCGCGGCGCATAAAGCAGCGAAAACGTATCGTGCTTGGCAAACACAGCGGCATAGGCGGTGTTGGCATCGTGCGGAGACGCTTCGATGCAATTGATGTAGGCGCGTTCGGGAAGATTGGCGGGTGTGACATCGGCCCAGGTGGAACCGTCGCGGGTGAGGTGGATTAGTCCCGTAGTTGAGCCAACCCAGATCAGGTTAGCATCGAGAGCCGAAGGAGCGATCGTCTGGATCGCGCCGCGCGGAGCGGCTTGAGCATCATCGTCGTCATCGTCGTCCGCCTCTCCCCACAACGAAAATTCGTTGGCGTCTTTCGTGAGCGCGTGGCCATTCTCCATCGGTTTTGCAGCGCCGGGTGGCTCGGGCGTCTTGCTGGTGAGGTCTCCGCTGATTTCTTTCCACGAACTGCCGCCGTCGGTGGTCTTCAGAAGAAATTGCGTGCCGTAATAGAGTGCGTGAGGATCGCGCGGAGAAAAGATCAGCGGAGTCTCCCACGTGACGCGGTATCCGGCGGGCGGAAGATAGATCGTGGCCACCTGGCCCGTGGTGCGGTTCATGCGCAGCACCACGCCATACCAGCCAATGGAATAAACGGAGTTGGCGTCGAGGGGGTCGGGAGCGATGAAGGCGCTTTCGAACGAACCGGTGGGAAACCAGTCGCGATAAGTGATCAGGCCGTAGTCGGCGCGATTGGGGACCGAGACGGAGCCAGAATCCTGCTGCGATGCGTAGAGACGGTACGGAAAGAAGCGATCGGTTGAGACTCTGTAAAACTGCCCCGTCGGCTGGTTGTACCAGGTGTTCCAGATTTTTCCGCCGTCGAGCGTGATGACCGCGCCCTGGTCCGTGCCCATGATGATGCGGCTGGTGTCTTCCGGCGCGATCCACAGGACGTGATCGTCTTCCCCGCTCGGCGTGCCTTTCCATGCCACGAAGTTGCGGCCACCGTCGGTGGACTTGTACGTGGAGGTCTGCATTACGTAAACGACTTCCGGATTTTTTGGATCGGAGAAAACGCGGCCAAAATAATCGTCGCCGAGCACTCGGGGATCCTGCGTGATTTGCTGCCAGGTTTCACCGGCATCGTCGGAGCGAAAAAGTCCCTGGCGCATCAGGGAGAAAACGCGCTTGCCGGAAAGGCCGGGAGCAACGGCGAGACCGATGCGTCCGCGACGGGCAGGCGGCAAACCTTTTTCTCCGGTAGGAACCCAGGTTTCGCCCGCGTCGGAAGATTTGATAATGACGGTGTCTACCTCTTGTTCTTGGGGCGGTTTCTCTTCGGCGGGTTTTTCCGACGGAGGCTTGGGAATTCGCCGGATGACCGCATAGATCACGCGCGAGTCATTGGGATCGAAGCACAGTTCGGTGGGACTGTGGCGGTCATCCTTATAGAAGACTTTGCGCCAGGATTTTCCGCCATCCGCAGTTTTGTAGATGCCGCGATAATCGCTTGGCGTGATGTCGCCGACAGCGGCGACGTAAACAAGGTTCGCATCCTTGGGATCGACAAGGATGCTGGGAATGGTACGGGATTCGCGAATGCCGATGTTGGTCCACGTGGCGCCGGCGTCGGTGGATTTCCAAAGACCGTTCCCGGGAGACTGCTCGCCGGTGGCGACGTAAACGTCGTTGGGATTCGATGGAGCGACGACCAGATCACCGATCGATGCAACACGGGCATCGTCAAAAATCGGTAGCCAGGTAACGCCGCCGTTGGTGGTCTTCCAGACGCCGCCACCGGGCGTGCCCATGTAATACGTTTTGGGATCGCCGGAGATTCCAGCGACGGCAGTGACGCGTCCGCCGCGAAATGGCCCGACGAGGCGATAATTGAGCGCTTTCCACGGGCCTTTATCTTCTTCATCGTCCTTCTGGGCAGTTGCGGGCGCAGCAGGCGCCGCCTGTGAACTCTCCTGCTTTTTTTCAGATGCGCTTTCAGCGGATTTCTTCGGCTTTTGTTTCTGCGCAAATGCAGGAGCGACCATCAAGGTGAGAAGAGCTAAGAGCGCAATCGTTCGCAATGTTTCCTCCACAGGGATTAAATTGAATTGGCATCCTAATCGCTCGCGGCAAACAAGCAAAGCGAAAATATCGTCAAGACTGTGATTCTCGATCGCCAAATCGTCGACCACGGCAGCGCTTCGAGTTCAAAAAAAGTCCGCGCTCGAGCCGCGCGTCGGGGCTTTTGATCGTTGACTACTTGTTTTGCCCGTAATGGGCTGTGCCTTGCCAAAACTAGGAGCACCTGTGAAATGAATGACATACGAGGAGGTCGCGTAACAAGTTACATGGACGACATTCGACATTCAGCCGTAGCGGAGTTGAGAGGAGGACAGGTCCCTGGATCGAATAAACTTGGTCAACGCCCTAAAGGCGCGAGCTGGGAGATCATCACGCGCAGCCACTCGCATTTCACTCGAACGGAGCGTCCACAACCTTGCTATCAACCGTGGAGTGAACCCTTGAACTGACACACAAAAATGGGCACAGTTTCCGGGAAAGGAACCACAGGTGGAGAGGAAACGGTATTCCCGGAAATTTCAGCCAATTGCTGTCGCACGCATGGAGACTTGTGAAAATGTCGGTGAGTTAGCGCAAGAACTGGGGGTAAGGCCGAGGTGCCTCTACAAGTGGCGCAGGAAGCTGGAGATGGTTGAGCCAGGACAAGAAGCGT
>Ga0137403_10004570_pt1 | contig 16284 bp, 8 predicted proteins | sample CZOMad2_1_16fung_FD_122057 | JGI IMG/M metagenome (GOLD analysis project Ga0137403, IMG submission 122057) | Vadose zone soil fungal communities from Angelo Coast Range Reserve, California, USA - CZOMad2_1_16fungal (Hybrid Assembly) | ecosystem: Environmental > Terrestrial > Soil > Vadose zone... | reverse complement strand
GTGGAACATTTCGACCCGTCCCCAATCAATTTTCGGCACCTTGGTCAGCGCGTCAAGAAATTCAAATTGTGATGCTCCCGTGGCTGCGATGATGCGCGCCTTGCCGCGCACCGCGATAGAATCGCGAATAATATTTGCGGCGCGGTCGGCAGCAGCCGAGGCCAGCGATTGTTTGTCAGGATATCTTGTGAGGATCACCGCCCACCTTTTCCCGCGTCGGCGAAGTCCGTCGGAGATGACAGGTTTTGTTCCGACCATCTAGCCGACGACACCCGCTTTTCTTTCCGTGCCAATGGGCCGCACGGTCCTTTTCATCGACCACTTTCAACATTATTGCTGAACGGATCCTACATGCAATTGTTGCGAGCAGGGTTATCGATGCCGAACAAGGCGCAACAAACCAAATCGTTCGGGCACGTGGAAGGTATCGCTCATCGTTGGCCGCCACGCAATGTTTTTGCGGCTGGCGAGCTCTCCCTGGCTTCTGAAGAAATTGACTCTGAATGTCTTACCAGGCGCCGGCGAAAGTTCCTTCAAAGCCGTCCAGGGAATTTTCATGGCGCCATACCAAATTTTGCTTTTTTCATCGATGCGCGCTGCAACCTGAAAACCAGAGTCCCAGGTCCAGCCTTCTTCGTGATGCGGTTTCGTCAAATCGATGTCGAGGTCTATCCATTCTCCCTGGGGTGATATTTCAAATTCCTTGTAACGGCGAATGTTCTTGAAGTCCGAGCCTATAAAAACCTCCGCCACATCCCAATTCCAAAGTTCATTGGTCTCGGTTGCTGTAGTGGGGTTAGGCTTCAAAAATAATTTTTCATAAGGACAGCTAAACAAGAAATAGAGATTCTTCTCGGTCCAACGCGAACGTACCTCAGTGCGATAGCCAGGAAGCGGCCGTCCCTTCTTGTCCTTTTCCGCAAAGATGGGCTGCGTCTGACTCCAAAATGGAGTCACTGGATCGGTACTAATCGCAACATCGTCGAACGCTTCCGTGCTGGTCGCCACATCCCCAACACCGGCTGCAACGGCAGAAGCCGCGATCGAGAGAAGCGTAAGAATTCTGAGTAAAACCATCTTTGTCACTCCAAAGACAGATTGGGTTCATTCCCATCTCCCGCTCCATCTAAGTGATTGAATTGATTCGGTCCCCGGTGTGGTTTGTAGTCCAAGATAGTCCAAAATCCCGGCTACCTTCTCAACCGCTCGGCGCTGCGAGTCGCCGATCACGTGTGAGTAGATACCGAGCGTCACGGTCGGATCCGGGTGTTTTAGGCGAACTCAGGTCCGCCCTCGACCGCGTTCAAAAGTATTTGCGTTCGCGGACTAAGACCGCAACTGCACGGTACTAGAAGTTGAGCCGCAACGCGAGTTGAATGACGCGCCCGCCGTGCGCGGGGTCGAAAATCACGCCAAATGTGCCCGGCCCATCCGCAAGATCGGTATCGGGATCCCCGAGTCCGACCCGGTTGAAAACGTTGAACATGTCGGCCCGAAACTGAAGCGTGGTTCGTTCCGTGATGTGCGTGTTCTTGATAATTCCAAAGTCCTCGTTGCTGTGGCGCGGACCGCGGGTATGCGGCAGGAAACCAGGCGAGTTTCCGGGGCGCAATGGAAAGGCATTGATCGGTGACAACGGTGGGTCCGTGAAGGCAGCGGGATTCAAATACTGAGTCCCGTTTGCCAGATCCAATCCGTGGGTTGGAACGGTTTGTGGGACGCCGGAAACGAGGTCCGCTCGTATGCCATTCATTTGAATACCTGGAGTCAACGAGTCATCGAAGATGACCAACGGATGGCCAGACGAGTAGTTCTGAATGGCGGTAATCTGCCAACCAGAAACCAGGCGGTCGAGCCCGCCGCCATTAGTTAGCCATTTCCTGCCACGGCCGAAAGGCAGCTCATAAATCCAGGTCAGTTTCACAACGTGCGGGAAATCGAAACTGGCGATGGCCTTCTCTGCCCTGCGGTTGTAGAAGTCTTGAACAATCTGGCTGCCGGAAGCATAGAGCGCGCTATCGGTGTCCGTGAGAGTTTTGGAGAAGGTGTAGGCAGCGATGAGGCTCAAGCCGTGCGGTGCAGTCTTGCGCGCCATGAGCTGCAAAGAGTGATACGTGGAGTTACCAAAGGTCGGGTAGTTGTTCACGAGCCCCGAATACTGTGGAAACGGCTGCAGCGCGGCAGCCACGCTTGTATCGTAATTGTTATCTTCGAAATCAGGATAAGGGAGATGAGTCACGCCGAAACTGGCCAGGATCGGCCCGTTGACGGGATCCGCCAAGTCCGTGGCCAAATCGTCCGCGAGGATATCACCCAAGGCCATGTACTTCGACGGAGCCTGATTGAACCAGAGGCCAAAATAACCGTTGAGAAGCCGAGTGCCTTTGGAGCCGACGTAATCGGCCTGAATCATGACGTCATGCGGGAACAGATACTGGAATCCGGCGCTCCAGTTCTGGACGTAGGGCTGCGCCGCACCATTCCTCGGCATGAAGTCGAGTGTTTGTCCATTGGCGGACGCAGGATCACGATTGGGAAGAGTTCCCGTAAAAGCGGGAACACCGACCTGAGCCGCCGCCGGCAATGGAGCCGAAGTAAGGTTGGTCAAATAGATGACCGGATCCTGAGAAAAGCCAGTAGGGGAAGTACCCCTGGTGAGCGATACGCTGCTGTTGAAGCCAAAGAGATTCAGGCTGCCAAAGTTGTTTTCGATGGGTGCGCCATACGATATGCCGTAGCCGCCGCGGAACACGAGATTCTTCTGGATCTGGTAAGCAAGGCCGATACGAGGCCCCAGTTCTTTGAAATACCAATTCTGGAAAGAGTCGCGGTGAACACAGGTTGGACATTTACCCAGGAAAACCAGCGCTCCGGGAATATTGTCGGCGCCGGGATTCGGAGCGGTCGGATCGAATCCGGATTCCCGGTTCAACACTTCTTTCTGGGGAAAAGGAATCTCCCAGCGGAGGCCAAGGTTGAGGGTCAGCTTCGGTGTAACCTTAAAATCGTCCTGAACGAAAAAGGCGAACAAGCCAGCGCGATAGCCGGGCTCGGTGGTGAAAACGGAGCGACTGCCTCTGTCAACTGCGCCAAGGATGAAACTGGCGACAGGATGCCCCGTGTCCGATGTGAAACCTGGAAGCGAGGTTTCACGGTCGCTGAACGTGAAATCACCCGAGAGCGGACCGGGTTCAAAAGTGTTGTAACGATAGCGGCGGATCTCAGCACCAAACTTCAGGCTGTGCTTGCCCTGCAAGTGACTAAAAGTATCCTGGTACACGTAACTCTCTGAAGGATCAACGTTTTTGCAGCCGACGCCGAACAGCGGGGCGACCGGAACATGTCCGGTGAAGCGCAAAGAGGGGAAACAGTCATCAGAAATGCCGGAAATACCCAACTGCGGAGTGATTTTGGAATTGTCGGTGATGTTATTCAGGTTGTTGAAGCGATTGTAACCCACGGAAAACTCGTTCACGCTGCGGCTGCTGATGGTCCAGGAATGCGCGATGCGAACCTGCGGACCACCAACGATTTGGCGCTTGACGGGGTTCATCGGTTGCCCGGGGAAAGGCGGGAAGGTCCTGCTGTTGTTCCGGTTGTAGCGATCTCTATGATTCCAAGTAAAGGATCCCCATAACTTCTGATTCCTGGTAAGCACGTGATCGATCTTACCGGTGTATGCGTTGCGCGACAGAATCGGGCAGCAACCGCTGAGTCTCAGCGTGTTATTGCTATTTCCGGGCAACGGAGGATCGGGAAGGAGCGAGATAAGAGCGGAAGAAGCAGTGCCGAACTCAGCAGCGGGAATTACGTTCAAGGTGCCGCCGGATGAGAAGGGATCGCGGATAACCGCGTCGGCGTTGGCGGTCAGGCCGGTCGCAGGGTCGACCTGGCCGGCGGTCACACTCCGGGTGGTGGTTGGATCATAAATCTCGTTTTCAAACACGGGACGGCCCAGCACATCGGTGCCAATCTGATCACCCAGCCAAGAGCTGAAATCGCCGTTCTTCATAGCAGCGGTGGGCAAGGTCATTTTCCCGGCAAGGGCAAAGCTCCGGAAGCGATCCCCTTCATAGTTGAAAAAGAAGAAGGTGTGATCTTTTCTGATGGGACCGCCGATTGACCCCCCGAAGTTGTTTTCCTTTTCGTTGTCCTTGGGAGTGCCTGGATTTGCGTTTACCACCGCACCCGCGGCGTTAAACACGGGATTCTTGTTGTATTCAAAGAGCGTTCCATGGAAATCGTTGGTGCCGGACTTGTAACTGAAATTGGCGATACCGCCACCGGTTTCGCCGTACTCGGCGGAATAGTTGGACGTCTGCACTTTGAATTCGCCGATAGCATCGGTGCCGGGGCTGAATTCATCCAAGCTGCCGCCGCTCAGGTCGTAACGGCCGATGGTGACGCCGTCAATTAGAATTTCATGGCTGAAGAGCTGGCCGCCGTTGATGGAACCGGCAAATGTATCGCCGACTGTTCCCGGAAGACTGGTAAAAATGAAGGTTTGAAGTTGGCGTCCACCGTCGCTCACTTCGATCGGAAGAGTCTCAAATTCCTGAGCTGTGACAGAGGAACTGACTTCGGAAGTGGAAGGAGTCAGCAGCGGCGCGGCCGAGGTGACCTCGACGGTTTCCGCTTGGCTGCCTACCTGGAGCGTGAAATCGACCGTGACGACCTGCGCGACCGGCACAATAATGTTGTCCGTCACTTGCGTCTTGAAGCCTTGTTTTCGCGCTTCCAATCGATACGTGCCCGGGGGAACTGCGAGCCGATAATAGCCGGCGCTGCTGGTGGTAGCGGTCCATTTCACACCAGTTTCCACGTTGGTGATCGTGAAGGGGAGATCGGGAACGACACCTCCGCTGGAATCCTGTGCAGTGCCGGTGATGGCGCCCAGATTTCCCTGCGCAAAGGCAGTGGAGGTCGCGGAGAGAAAGAGACCTAGAAGAAAAATGACGCAAATTGACGCAGTGCTGCGCTTCAAAGGACACCTCCGAAGAACTCTGCAAAAGGATGTAACATACGGAGAAAGTAAACGCAACAAGAAAGAACAAAAACTAATCACCAAGAGAAAGCAGACGAAAGTATAGCAGGCGTAATACTTGCTTTTCTCTTTGACTAACGCCCTGCCGGATTCTATACTTGCGGGCCACGGAAAGGTGAATGACCCCAAAAGCTCGACTTCTTACCGAACAACGACGCCGCAATGTGCTCGATTTAGTGGACCAAGAGGGCCAGGTTACGGTCGCGGACCTGGTGAAGCGGTTTTCTATTTCCGCAGTGACCATTCGCAGCGATCTGGACGCTCTTGCGTCGATCGGAGCGCTGGTGCGTTCGCATGGCGGCGCAGTGCGGAGTCTTGAAGCCACCCAGGATTATCCGCTGCGCACGAAAGAGACGCTTCATCACGAGGAGAAAATCCGGATCGGCCGGGCCGCGGCAGAACTGATTCAGCCTGGCGAAACAGTCATTCTCGACTCGGGAACAACTACCGCGGAAATTGCTCGCCATCTGAAAAGAATGAAAACACCATCGCTTACGGTCATCACCAACGCGCTGAACATCGCCGTGGAGCTTGCGGATCTATCTGGATTTTCCGTGATCATGATCGGCGGATTGCTGCGACCTTTGGCCTGCTCCTTTGTTGGCCCGCATGCAGAGGCAATGCTCAATGAGTTTCACGCGGACCGTCTTTTCCTGGCAGTGGATGGTTTTGACCTTGAGAACGGCCCTTCCACTCCGGATCTGCTGGAAGCACAGCTGAATAACGTGATGATCCGCTCGGCGAGGGAAGTGAACGTGGTAACCGATTTCAGCAAATTGGGGCGAAGAAGCGTTTCGAGGATTGGTCCTTACGACAAAATCCAGCGCCTGATCACCGACAATCGAGCGCCACAGGAATTTACCGCCGGCCTTCGCAAGCGGGGCATCGAAGTCATCGAGGTGTAGAACGCGGTGAAGCGCCAGCGAGCGCCAAACGGCTCAAGGTAGTGAGTCATTCAGGTGTCGGGGGCAAGCAAGCTCGGAAAAGCTAGCCGGCGATATTCAGCAACCGTGCGGCATTGCGGTTATAAACCTTTTGCAATATCGAGTCAGGCAGATGTATGCCGTAGATCCGCCAGCGGCCCTGCGGCGGAATATCAGCCGGGGCATAATCAAAATACTCGTCGTCGGTTTCAAGGAAACGGTAATAAATCTCATACAGTTTGTCGTTAAACACCTGCTGTGGAAATGCCTCTCCGTGAGGCGTCGCATCGGTGCCAAAAAGGATGCGATCCTGATACTTTTCAAAGAATTTTCGAGACCTGCGGGGTTGACGCCCTAATTCTCCGACCCTCGCTGCCGTGTCTACGGTCATATTGGAGAAGCGGTCCAGATTTTCGGCAACATTTTGCAAATTTTCGGAAAAATTGCCGACATGCAGAACGATGAATTGTGTTTTGGGATGTCTCGCGAATACGCGGTTCCGCGCCTCGAGCAGTTCTGCGTTGCTGGGAAAGTCCCCACCATAGAAGGACCAGTCCGGATGGTTACTGAGCTCCTCGTAGCGTTCGTTAAAGCGGTCTGTGGGAGTAAAAAACGCGACAGGATCGGACACATGAATTGCTACCGGCATATTTAGCTGACCACACAGGTCCCACATGGGATCAAAGCGCGGATCATCAATCTTCACGAGTGCTCCGCTGGTGATATTTTCCCTAAGATAGAGGCCGAGCGTTTTGAGAATCTTTAGGCCCTTTGCGCCGTCGCGATGCGCCTGTTCGATCGTTTCCGCCTGGTTCTTCGGATAATTCGGCTCTTTGAAGCGTGAGTACGCGGGTTCCGTGAAGGTATAGAATCGGCCCGGCACGGCTCGATCGTATTTTTTCACCGCCTCGGCCAGGCCTTGATCGAAGCCTCCCGTGAGGTTCACCATCGCGCGAATGTTGCGTCTGTCCATCACCTGAAGAAGCTCTTCCGGTGTCTCGGGATATTCGCGCTCAGCGGACAGGGAAATGCCTTTCTCGGCGTGTTTGGTCCCGGAAAGATGTGTATGGATGTCGATGACCGGGAACCTCGAGCGGGCAACCGTCGTTTCCCGCACCTGAAGCATGCTCTTGGGGGCATACTCGGAAATATCCAAGGGCTTGCGTTTGGGTTCTGGACCTTCTGCCGAGACCGCCGGATTTAAAATCCTCGGTCCTACGGCAACTCCGGCGAGCAGACCCACGTGATACAGCCAACCGCGGCGGTCAATCACATTCGTCTCCTTTGACGATAGCGCCAAGAAAAGCGCGAATCGTATGACAGTTCGGCTTCCATTCCGCGCAGAGTAAGATAGCGAGAAGCGGCATTTCAAGCCAAGATCAGTTCGATCAGGAACGGAAGACTGCTGACCTTGGGCAGCGCAACACAGATGGTCTACTCATTTGGAAGGGCGAAAGCGACCAGCGTGTCCGATACTTTGCGCCCGAAGTTTCCTCCTCCGCCGACGGCGATCACCACGAACTGCTTATTGATTTTCTTGCTCAGGTACGTCATTGGTGTGGCATGGGCGTTCGCTTCGAGAGTCGCAACCCACAACTCCTTTCCAGTCTTCGCATCAAATGCGCGGAAACGGCTGTCGGTCGTGCCGCCGATGAATACCACTCCTGCGGAAACAATCGAGCCTCCGAGATTGGGCGTGCCGGTTTTCATCTGAAGACCGTCAACCACGCCAAGCGGAACCGTCCATGCGATCTCGCCCGAGTCTAGATTGATGGCGTTCAAAGTACCCCAAGGAGGTTGCTGACAGGGCCAATGATGCTTGTCCCAATAGCGTGCATACTCGCCCGACTTGCTGGCGCGCCGGTATCGTTCAGGTGATCCTGCAGGTTGGACCTTCATTGCGCCGACCGACGCCAACTCGTTTACATTCACGAACAGGTAGTGGGAGGCCGGATCGAAGGAAGCACCGGACCAATTCGCGCCGCCCAGCGAGCCAGGGGCCACCAAGGTCATTTCCTGGCCAAAAGGTGCGTACATGCCGCGGCTCTGAAGTGAATGGAAGAGCTTCGAACAGTCGCGATTTGATTCGCGTGTCACCGTGCTGATATCAGCCGCCGTAAAAAACTGCCTGACGAGCGGCGGCGGCTTGAGCGGAATAGGTTGCGTCGGCCAAGCTGCCTCGTCCGGCACGTTGCTTTTCATGACCGGCCGCTCTTCGATGGGAAACAGCGATTCTCCGGTAAGGCGATCGAGAACAAATACGAAGCCCATCTTGGTTACTTGGGCTACTGCGGGCGTCAAAGAGCCGTTGTGTTTAACCTCTATCAACACCGGCTGCGCCGGCAGATCATAGTCCCAGATATCGTGATGAACCATCTGGTAGTACCAGATGAGCCGTCCGCTGGAGGCATCGAGCGCCACCAGACAATTGCCAAACAGATTCTGGCCTTTGCGGTCCGCGCCGTAGAAATCGTACGAGGGCGAGCCGATCGGAAGAAATACCAGACCCCGGTCGGCATCGACGCTCATCACGGACCACACATTTGCGCCCGTGCGACCCTTCCAAGCCTCGCCTTCCCAGGTTTCGTGCCCATTCTCTCCGGGACGAGGGATGGTGTGGAAGGTCCAGACAAGCTTCCCCGTGCGGACGTCAAACGCCCGGACCATGCCGCTTGGACCGTTTGCGGGATACTCGGGAACTTCTGATCCGGTAATCACAAGATCCCGATAGACGGCTGGAGGAGAGGTAACTGCGTAAAGCTGATTGGAGCGGCGCTCCTCGACACCTTCGCGCAGATCAACGGCGCCATGATTTCCAAAATCCGAACAGAGGTTGCCGGTCCTGGCGTCCAACGCGATTAAGCGTCCGTCAAACGTGCCGAAGAGAATTCGACGGTCGTCGCCGGCAGCACTTTGCCAATAGGCCACACCCCGATGTTGGTGAAATTTCCGTGGCTTGGAATGACCGGCCTGCGGATCAAACTGCCAAATCTCCCGTCCGCTCTCCGCGTCAAGGGCGATCACACGGTTTGACGGCGTAGAAAAGTAAAGCACATCATCGATCATTAAAGGTGTGGATTCGAATGGCGGAATGCGGTGCCGGTCTGTACCGCGCCGCTGCCTTTCGCCAGTGTGATAGACCCACGCTTGTTTCAGCTTGCCCACATTTTGCGGAGTGATTTCCGACGGAGAGAAGAATCGCGTGCCGCCGGCGTCGCCACCATAGGATCGCCATTCCTGGGCGGAAGTGATTGATGCCCAGGCCAGCAGTGCGAGTGGACATGCCACCGATCGGCGAATGGCGCCGTTCTTCACAATTGAACCTCCAGGCGAAACGATAGGATGTCATTAATTGCTTTTATTTTCTTTCATTTTTCTTTTCAATGTTTTATTTTCTCCGAGCCCGAATCGCTTCAGCACGGAGTTTCCAAAAATGTTCAGCCGGCAATTTCGAAACGGCAAGCGCGCTCGCCTTTCGCTGACTTTCGGCGTTGATTTCTGCGCGCCGGCAATCGAGCTTGGCCTGATCGCTCTATTCGTGCTCGCAGGTGAACCGGCCTTCGCGCAGTCAGATGTGGTCATCATTCGCCCCAAGGAAATCCAGGATGTACTGGTAAATCCCGGCATGGGAATTACCACCTTTCAGCGCTTCAACGGCCAGGCGCTCAATCCGCCCTTGACCTGGTCGGAAGAGGGTCCGACGGAAAGGCTTGTCGACGCCGAACCAAGACCGGAATTCCCGCCGACATCGGTGTCATATTGCCGATGGGTTTGGGACGTGATCGAACCCAAACGGGGAGAGTTCCATTGGGAAATTATTGATTTGGCGCTGAGCGAAGCGCGAGAACACAGCCAAACGCTGGCCATTCGACTGATGCCATACACTGACAAGCACGCCCTCCCGGACTGGTACCGCAATTCCGGCGCGCGGCGTGCCAACATGCCGTCGGATAAGGATGGCAGTATCTGGCAACCTGACTATACCGATCCGTTGTTTCTGAAGTATTGGCGTGAACTGGTGGCCGAGGCAGGCAAGAGATACGACGGAAATCCATTTCTCGACAGCGTCGACATATCCTCTATCGGATATTGGGGCGAGGGATGGAGTCCGTATATGCCAGACTTTTCCTACCAAAAAGAGCTGATAGACATCTGGTTCGACGCCTTCCGCGAGACGCCTCTACTGATGAATTTCGATGAGGAACATGCGCTAACGTATGGCACGCAGCGGGGCGCCGGGTGGCGATTGGACTGTCTCGGAGACCTTCGGCATTTTTCAGACAACCCGTACTTCCAGCCAGAAATGCTGGATGTGTATCCGCAGCAGGTTGTGCGGGCAGGTATTCAAGAAGTATGGCAGCGCCGTCCGGTCTCGCTAGAAACCTGCGGCACTCCTGCAGAATGGAAAAAAGACGGTTTTGACGTGGACTATATACTCGCGCAAGCGCTGCGCTGGCATGTAAGCACGGTGAATGTCAAGAGTTCACCAATTCCGACGGAGTGGAAAGCCCAGTTCGAGGATTTTCAGAAGAAGATGGGATACCGCTTGATCCTCAGGCGTCTTGAATATCCGCGGACCGCCAGAGCAGGCCAGATGATGCAGGTTCACATGTGGTGGCTGAATGCAGGCGTCGCTCCTGTTTACCGTGAGTATCGACTGGTGATCGAAATGCGTTCCGCGGCCGGCAGTGGTCAGGCTGTCGTTCCGGTGGATGTGAAGACGTGGTTGCCGGGTGACGCCGTGTTTGATGGGCCCTTGTACGTTCCCGATGATCTGAAGCCTGGAAAGTATCGCGTTCGGCTAGCCATGCTGGACCCGCGAACCGGAAAGCCCGCCGTCCAGTTGGCCATTGAAGGCCGGCAACCCGACGGCTGGTATCAGTTGGGTGAGATAACGGTCAAGTAGTCGAGCGCTTTCCGTTTCTGACCTGCAGATCGATCGCACTTCAACGTCGGTATCGAACGCGACGAATCTTGGAGCGCGGACGGGATGAGGAGAAACCACGATGCGGTTATGCTTTATGGTTTTGCTCGCGGCGGTGCTGGCAACGGCTACGCGGGCTGCGGACGAGCCCTTTACTCCGCAAGCATTCCAGGTCTTCGAGCAAACTCTGCCAATCGGACCGCGCATCACTCCCTATTTGCGATATCAAACCGAACAAGCATGGAAACAAGACGATGAGCGCCGAGCAGCATGGACGGCTATCCGGGATGAGAAGGAATTGTTACACGTACAAGATGAACTGCGCCAAAAAGTCTTGCAGATGATTGGCGGTTTGCCTTCGGAGAAAACGGACTTGCACGCGCACATCACGGGCAAGATCGAGATGGACGGTTTTTCCATCGAAAAATTGATCTTTGAGAGCCTTCCCGGCGTGTATGTTTCCGCGCTCGTCTATGTCCCAAACGATCATGCAAGGAAAAGCCCGGCCGTATTGCTGCCTGCTGGGCATGCATCCAACGGAAAAATCTATTATCAGGAGATGAGTCAGAGGCTCGCGAAAAGGGGATACGTCGTGCTGGCGTGGGATCCGGTCGGGCAGGGAGAGCGCAGCCAGTTCTGGGACGCCCAGGCGGCGAAGAGCCGCTACAATCTGATCTGCGCCGAACATGCGGTGATGGGCAACCTGGCGTATCTGGCGGGAGCGAACCTTGCGAGGTGGGAAATCTGGGATGGAATACGCGCCGTAGACTACTTGTTTACCCGCCCGGAAGTTGACACCGAGCGGATCAGCATCGTTGGCACCAGCGGCGGTGGTTTTCAGGCCGCTCATATCGCGGCATTAGACAAACGAATCAAGGTGGCGGTGCCTTCCTGCTATATCACCGCACTGCCAATGCGTATTTTCAACCGCGTCTTCAGCGATCCTGACAGCGATCCCGAGCAGGATCTGTTTGGCATGATTTCGAACGGTGTGGACCATTCAGGATTGTTGCTCCTATTGTATCCGCGACCGGTACTGGTAGCGGCTGCGGTGCTTGATTTTTTTCCCATTGAGGGTACTCACAAGACTTTTCGCGAAGTGCGCGATTTGTATGAACGGTTTCATCATGGCGACCGCATGGCGCTGGCAGAGGGCTACCACGCGCACCAGTTCTCACCGGAAAATCAGGAAGTGGCTCTTGAGTTTCTCGACCATTTCAACAGGATGCCGGTCCGTCATGGACTGCCTCCGGTGAAGAGACTCGAAGACAAGGCACTGCTGTGCACCAGGACTGGCCAGTTGATGCTCGACTTCAGCGACGCACGGTCCCTGATGGAAGTAATTCGGGACTATTACTATGAACGAAAGCGGGAGCGCTCGAGCACCCTGGCCCGGGAATATTTTGGCAAGGGCTACAGCGGAGTGAACGCATGGAGCGTCGCGGAGTTCAAAGGTGGGCAGCTCTCGGCTGGGCGGATTGGCTGGGAGTTGCTCGGAAGCACAACGTCTGCTGACGTATCAATCGATCGCTACAGCCTGCGTCACAGCGGAGTGCTTGAAATGCCGCTGCTGTACATTCACAAATCCTCCATCAACAAGCGCAAGGTCTTGTTGTGGTTTCATGACGGTGGCAAGGCCAAATTAGAGAACTGGCCTGAAATCGAGAAATATCTGGACGCCAACTTCGATATTGTCTCGATTGATTTTCGCGGCCTTGGTGAAACCAGGATGCCGTTTAAAGCAGTGTCCGCTGACGACCCAGCAATGGCTCAATTGAATTTTGACCGGGCTTACAACTACCCGCTCTCGGGTGTGTTGGCCAATTTTGTTTACAACTCGCTCTTGACCGGAAGGCCCTATTTTCTGCAGATGATTGAGGATGCGGAGATCGCCGCGCGGTTTGCCCAAGTGAAGCTTGGCCTCCAGGTCGAAGCGGTAACGGCTCGAGAAAATGATTACCCGCTAGCGCAGGGCATTTCGGAAGCGCTCCCGGGAATCACGCTTCTTCCCCAGGCAGACGGACATATCCTGACTTGGTCGGAAATCGTGAACCGGAAGCAAGAGATTTGGCCGATTCAGTATCTGTTGCCGTCGGGCGCATACATTCATTAGCGGCGGAATCCACACCCCATAATGCCGCCAGCAAGCCAAGTGAACAGGACAGACTGCGCTAACGTCGCCATCATTCCCTCGCCTCCCGATTTCCTGCCCGCTGCGGACGACAAGCATAACCAGAAAGATTGGCAATCACCACAGGCCAACGCTACATTGACAAAGTAATGTATTTCTGCCAAAAAGAAAGCGAAGAAATGATAAAGAAAGCAAAGGAAAGCAACGATGATGTCATTTTTGTTTCGACTTACCCTGATTCTCCTGGTTGCGATCAGTGGGAGTACGCACCGTCCCGGGAATTTCGAGATCATCGGTCCGGGCGGGGGCGGCGCGATGTTCCATCCGACCATCAGTCCCCACGATCCGAATACCGTGCTGCTCAATTGCGACATGACCGGGTCCTATATTAGTCATGACGGCGGCCAGTCCTGGCGGATGTTTAGTCTGCGCGGGGTAGTCCGGTTTTTTGTGTTCGACCCGCAGGACCGTAACGTGATGTATGCGCAAGCCGACGGCTTGTGGCGCAGCCGAGACCGCGGCGACACCTGGAGCCTGGTGTATCCCAAGGCTTCCTCGCTCAAGGAAATAAAGATGAGTTCGGATCATGCCGACGAGGATCTGATAGCCGAACCGAACCCTCTTGGACACATCACGGCCATGACCATCGACCCCGCCGATTCACGAATCATCTATGTCGTCGCGGGAGACAAAAAAAGGGGTTTGTCTGCTCTTTTTATCTCGCGCGACGAAGGAGCGAGTTGGACAAAGCAGGAAGATTTGCCGGAACTTGCGGACAAGGTGTGGGTGAATCCTCACTCGCCGAAGGGCGGACGCATTCTTTTCATCGCAGGTGCGCATTTTATGATGGAGAAAGACTCCTCGGAGAAAAAACAAATTTCCCTTCCACCTGCGAAGACTTTTACCGACGCATCTGCCGGATTCACAAACGAGGGTAAGGCCATCCTTTATGTGGTCGGCGATGAATCCGCGTTTGTGTCTGACGACGACGGTACGACTTGGCGAAAGGTACGCCTGGGCGGCAATGGGGAAAAGGTGCGAGCAATCGCGACAAGCTTCAACAACCCGGAAACCGCGTATGTGTCGTACCGCGAGCTTGAAGAAGGCGGAATCAAGTGGATGGGGGTTGCGAAAACCACAGATGGCGGGCGGAATTGGAAACCGGTCTGGAAAGAAGACAGCAATCTGTCAGGTAAGCCGGCGACGAATGTCCATGACGCATGGATCACGGAACGGTTTGGATCTGATTGGGGAGAGAATCCCTTGGCGCTCGGCGTCGCAGACCAGGATGGCAACCTCTGCTACGGAACCGACCTGGGAAGAACCATGCGGACGACGGACGGAGGCGTAAGCTGGGACGCGGTGTATTCACGAAGGTCCGGGAAAGGGGGCTGGACGAGTACCGGCCTCGACGTCACAAACGCATACGGCTACCATTTTGATCCATTTGACCATGACAGACAGTTCATCTCCACAACGGACATAGGACTTTTTAGAAGCGAAGATGGGGGGAAATCGTGGATGAGTTCCACAGAAGGAGTTCCGAAAGATTGGATGAACACGACGTATTGGATAGAGTTCGATCCGAAGATTAAAGGACGCGTTTGGAGTGTGAATAGCTGGACCCACGATTTGCCGAGGCCCAAGATGTGGAGAACACAGAGTATTCAGCACTACCGCGGGGGCGTTTGCCGGAGCGAGGACGGAGGGAGAACCTGGTTAAAGTCGAACGAAGGCATGGAGCAAACGGCTGCGACGCACATCTTACTGGATCCGACGAGTCCGCCGGAAGCGCGCGTGCTCTACGTCGCTGCCTTCGGACGGGGAGTGTACAAAAGCGTGGACGGTGGCCACAGCTGGAAATTGAAGAACACTGGCATTACCCAACATGAGCCCTTCGTGTGGAGAATCATCCGAGACAGCGAAGGAACTCTATACGCGCTAGTGGCAAGGCGATCCGAAGATGGCAGCATCGGAACGGACAAAGACGGCGCCATCTATAAATCAACCGACGGAGCGGAAAACTGGAGGTCCGTGGCGATGCCCGAGGACAGCAATGCACCGAACGGACTAGCCATCGATCCCGCCAAGCCCGAGAGGCTTTATCTCGCAACGTGGGCACGGGCCACAGGAGTGCACGGCGACGGCGGCGGTGTGTACTTATCAGAAGACAGCGGAAAGACGTGGAAGCGGGTGCTCGAGCGGGATCGACACGTCTATGATGTAACCATCGATCGGCGAGACCCGAACATTCTTTACGCTGCGGGATTCGAGTCTTCCGCCTGGAGGTCAACGGATCGTGGTACCCACTGGAACCGCATTCCTGGATTTAGCTTCAAGTGGGGGCACCGGGTCATTCCGGATCCCGCGGATGCGGCAAAAATCTATGTCACCACGTTCGGAGGCGGTGTGTGGCATGGCTCGGTAAACGGAGAGGACCGGGCAGTGGACATCACGACGCCGGAACTTCGCCCTGGACGATAGCACATGCGGCGCCTCAGTTTTGTGAGCTAACCGGTCTTCCATGCTGCTCATTTTTGTCCCGAGACAAGATCCGTAGAGGAAGTCGTAAAGAGGAACAAAATACGGTCCATGGACAGTAGCGCCCCAACATCACAAGCTCGTTGGCAAGTTGCCCTGGCTCAGACTCATTCGAATGCCGCGGAATTGTTTGGCCGGACAGAAGCAGACCAAAAACGTCTTGGCTATTTCCACACCCTGCGTGAGATTTGTCAGCAGCCTTGGACTTGGCTTCGCACCTGCGACCGAATGATCGCTTCGCGAGAAAACCTCAGGCAAATTATGGAAGGCGTGCGAAGTGTTACCTTGACAGGTTCCGGCAGTTCTCAGTACGCAGCGGAATGCGTGCACTTCGCGCTTCAACACGATCTGGGGACCCGGATTGAGTCCGTGAGTGGAGGAGACTTATTGACCTATGGTGCGAGGGCTCTGCCTCCGGACCGGCCCGGGCTGCTTATTTCGATGGCCAGATCTGGAGACAGCCCCGAGAGCCGCGGAGCGATTGAGTTGCTGCTGGACACCGAGCCCGAGCTTCGGCATGTTGTCGTGACCTGTAATGAACAGGGGAGCCTCACGAAAGCATGGCGCGACACTGCAAAGGTGCACGTTATCACGCTGCCGAGCGAAACAAACGACCAAAGCCTTGTGATGACCAGTAGTTTTACGAATTTGCTGTTGGCGGCGCGCTTCCTAGGAATGTTGGAGAAACCCGATGAATATGTTCGCTTATGCAGGCGCGTAA
>Ga0137403_10004569_pt1 | contig 16286 bp, 6 predicted proteins | sample CZOMad2_1_16fung_FD_122057 | JGI IMG/M metagenome (GOLD analysis project Ga0137403, IMG submission 122057) | Vadose zone soil fungal communities from Angelo Coast Range Reserve, California, USA - CZOMad2_1_16fungal (Hybrid Assembly) | ecosystem: Environmental > Terrestrial > Soil > Vadose zone... | reverse complement strand
TTCCCAGTGTGGCCATATGTTCCTACAAACTTGGCTATCCATCGATGGCTTGGTAAGCTTTTAATCCCACCAACTACCTAATAGACATAAATAAAATCCTATAGCGAAATAATTTCTTTATGGCAAAAATAGCATATTTGCATTACACCTCATTCCTTAGCAAAAAAAATAGCAATAATTAGCCCGGATTACTCTACCCCTGTTCAACCCGTTAAGGAAACAGTCCCAAATAATCTTACTAACCATTACTTTAAGGTCTCTACTTTGACTGCTAACTCAAAATAGTTTAATTTTTTCTATTTATTAGAATTTATTATACTGTATATACTCGGATTAGTAAAGTATATCTTATATAACGTGAGTTAAGCATATTATAATATATATAAATTTTTTTTAATAACTTATATCGATACCATAAATGAAAATAATAATTATCTCCTATTTAAGAAGACTATAGGGTATACAATTTACTTTCCTCACCTCTACACCTTGTTTCCTACTAATAATAAACTAACCATTTAACTTATTACCTTCAAAAACAATCGATTTGCATGTCTTAAAACTACTGAACAACGTTCAATCCGAACCAAAATTAAATTCTTTTAGATTTAGATAATTTTTTATTTTTTGATTTTTGTTTATTGTTTATTGTTTATTATATTATCGTATTTTATTTGCTTATGCAATATTTATTATCTCTTTTAAAAAACTATTCAAAAACGATTAAGTTAAGATTTTGCTTTTATTTTGACTTTTACTTTAACTGTTACTGTTACTTTAACTTTGACTGTTACTTTGACTTTTACTTTGACTGTTACTTTTACTTAAACTTTTACTGTTATTTTGACTTGTACTTTTAAAAAACTATTTATATTTATCAATGATAAACACGCGGGTTATTTTTATTTTTTGTTGAAAGCTTTTAAAAAAAGAGGTTTTTTCTTGTTTAATTCTAAAGTTTCATGATATCAATTATTGATGTTTTTTGATACATGATACATTATACATTATACATGTTAGTTTATTATTATTATATTCCAATTTAAAAAAACTACTAATTCCATTCTTCTAAATAAAGACAGCCTTTGGATTGTAGCCCTCAACTATGACTCTTTTCTCTTTACTTTTTTAAGAAAACGTTTAGAAAGCCCTCGTTTTTTTGCTCGTTTTTTTGAATAGTATTATCATCATTAGCTATATTCATAAATTTAAATAGATTACTGTTTTAAGCTATTATTTAAGATACATAAGAAAGATAATCAATAAAGCTTTCCAAAACCAAAGCTTTGGGAGAAGAAAAAAACCCAAAAACTTAATATTTTACTTATTTATTACTATTAGTTTTATTGTATTATTTATATGACTCTGCCTTTAGAAAGCTCAGGCTTTAAAACGGAGCTTTGGAAAAAAGCTATTTTTTAAATAAAAAAACTTAAATTTAAAATTTTTAAGCCAGCCGATAAAGGGAATCGAACCCTTATTTTACCGTCATGAATGGTATGTTATAACCATTTAAACTATATCAGCTTTTAAATAGAGAAAGCTTTTGTATAGTATAAAAAACTCTACCTTTATTTTAATATATTTATATTTATATTTATATTATATTTATATTTATATTTATAATTGAAAACTATTTATAGTTATAGTTATATTTATATTTATATTTATATTTATATGTTTATTTATATTTTTATTTATTATTAATACTATTATACTCATAGCTAAATAGTAATACTCTTATTTTTCTTTAGTTTTGGTTTTTTGTCTTAATTTTAATTTTTGTTATTTTTAATTTTAACAATTAATTATTATTATTATTATTTTATTATTAATTTATTATTATTTATTATTATTTATTATTAATATTGAGTATTGCCGAAGAAAAAAAGATTTCGAAAGCAAAGCCGGATAATTTTAAGAGTTTTAGTGAAGACAACTTTTATATAATTAAGAAAGCAAAGCTTTATTCTGGTATTAGAGTTATAAAAAAACTATTATTTTGTTTTATTTTGTTTAATTTTGTTTTATTTTATTTTGTTTATTTTTTTTAAGTTTTTTTAATTAAAAAACCAAAACTTTGTTATTAACAAAAAGTATAGAGGTGAGTTAGAATATCAATAGGACCAATTTTGTAAATGTAAAAACTAGTATTATTAATTATTAATTATGAATTATAAATTATAAATTATAAATTATTATAATAATTATTTTGTTTTAGAAAACAAAAAACGCTAGGTTAAAAGCTTTCTTGAAAAAAGCGAGTTTTTTAATGTTACTGACTTTAATCTAAAATTTTAATAGGTTATATATAGGATATTATTAAAACTATTTATATCAGAATAAATAATAAACAAAACTTAAGTGTTAGATATATTTATGTGATATATAAAATAAGATTAGATATAAAATACAAAGTTTTTTTAATTTATACAACAAAAAAGCAAAGCTTTCCAAAAGTTTTCTAGTTTTGAAATCTTGGTTTTTTTAAAATTGCTTATGATTAATTTAGTAGTTTTCTAATTTATTTTAATGTCTTAATTTTCTTTTTATTTACCACAAATTATTTTGTTCATAAGATATACATATATATATATATTTAAAAAAGCTATAAAAAAAATCTAAATCTAAATATATAATTTAACCTGGAACCTGACCTAAATTTAAACTTTTGAAATTAATTTAATTATTCTAATTATTCTAATATTCTATACTCCAGCTGTTATTATTATTATTATGATGATTTTCTTTTTATGCTTAATAAAAAAAGGTTTCCCCGATGATAAAGATTTAGAAAGCCCTCCCATCCTTTAGCTTTGGAAAGCCTTTGGAAAGGGAAGAAAAAATATCATAAGATTAACTCCACATGATTTTGAAAGCTTTGAAAAGTAAGGATTTTATATTATATAAAAATAACAATAAAAATAAGAATAAATTAGACAATCAATATTAATTATAGATTTAAATTCCAGTATTAAATATCTAACTCTCTCTTAAATGAAGTTTTATTATGTATATAATATAATCTAAATATAACTATAACTAAAACTATAACTAGAAAGCTTTTCAACGACAAATAAAATATAAATATAAATTTAATAATATAAAAAGGGCTACCCTCTCCCTTTTGAAGTTTTATCCCAAGAGTTTTAAAGCCAAGCTTTAGGATGGAGTTTTATAAAGCTTTCGGAAAGTTTTGTTTTTTTAAACAGAAAGCGTATTTAAATTTAAATTAGGTAAATAATGTATACATTTAGTTTAGAAAGCTCCTGTCCAAAGGTTTTCTGTCCGGTTTTTTAGGGGAAAGGGAGTTTTATTGAAAGGGAGGAGAGGGGTTAAAATTGATTAGATTTCAATTGAAAAGTTTTGTACCTATATAAAAAAAGAACAACCAACAGTTTTGTTATAGGGTTTTTTAAGTTATATGATAGCTTGATTAGTGGGTAAAGCTTGCTTTTTTATAAGCTAAGGTTTTTTTGTTTTAATTAGAAAACGTAAAGTTAAAGTGGAGAGTTTTTTAAAAATAATTATAATGTTTTTATATTCCCTAATTGGCTTTTTTTAATTAGATAAAGTTAAAAATTGTTAAAAACCACATTAATTCATATTTGTTATTGTGGTTACTAAACTAAAACCAACTAAACTTAATAAAGCAGAGAAACCTATAATAGCTTCAATAACAACATATATCAGAGTCGTAGTCTTATAATATTTGATTATTTTCTGCAATTTAGGGTATTTAGTTTGATAATCGGATTTAATAATAAAAATATAAGCAATAGCATATAAAAATGCATTCAACAAGCAAAAAAATGAAACTAAAGAAAGAATCAATATGCTTGTAGATAATTTAACTATTGTTGATGAGGAATTAGAAATATCGATATTAAAAAAAGAAAGTATAAAAGCAAGTGCAAATGATTTAGAAGTAGCTGTGTTATCTTTATTAAGTTTTCCAATAGAGCTAAGTTTTAATTTAGAATTTTTTTTCTTAGACTTTATATTCTGATATTTAGCTTTATCTTTATCTGAACTTTTTAATTTAACAATTATAAATTTTTTTATAGTATCTAATATATTAGTTCCGGTGACTGCATAATTAATTAAGATGATAAAACCTATAACACCTATAATAATTAAAAAATAGGGTATTAAAGTTATATCAATTAAAATAAATTTAGTTAAATATTGCCCGATTTCAGCTAAGTAGTTTAATATGTAAACTATTAAATCCATAGTTTTTATATCTTGTTATTTTTCAGTCTTAGTATACTTGATCCTCTATTTTTAGGTTTTTTTCTTAATATTAATATTAATATTTTATTTTTAACAATTGATTATTATTATTAATTATTATTATTTTAATATTATTAACACCTTAAACATAACGCAAAAGAAAAGAATTGTATGTTATTACTATTAGCAAAAAGCGCCTCCAAAGCTCCGTTAAACCTTCTAAAGATTTGGAGAAAAAAACTCCCAAGGTTTTGGAGAAAACCTATCAGTTTTTTTAAAGTAAAACAATAAAGCAAAAAAACGCCACCCAATCTAGTATAAAGTAGAATGGATAACCTAGATAATTTACATTTACAAAACTAACATATAGTATAAAGGAAATATTAAAGAAAATAAGGAAAAAAGATAAATTTTATATTTATATTTAATAACATTGTTTATTACTTATTAACTATTAACTATTAACTATTAACTATTAACTATGAGTTATTAACTATTAACTTAAGTTATATAACGCTTCGCTTTCTAAAGCGTTTTTTTCCCTAAAGATTTGGACAGTAAGCTTTGGTAAAGATACGTATAAATTATATTTAATTTAATATCTTTTTATGTCTAGTTTTGTTATTAAGAAATAGAGAAAAACACCTGGCAATAATAAATTATTACTCTTTAACGTTATTTATAATACTAATAAGAAATCTTTTGGAAATGCTTTTTTTTAACTTTTGTAATTATTTAATTAATTTATAGTTAGAGTTATACTTATAGTTTTAAACTACTTATAGTTATAGTTATAGTTATAGTTATAGTTATAGTTATACTTATATAATTAAAAAAACTATTGAGAAAATTTGTTTTTAAAACCGCTTTTTTTATCTGTATAACGTTATCAAAGGCATCCTAAGATTAATCTTTTTATTTTTTTGCAATTCTTTTATTTATTATAATATAATAAAATCTTAGAAAGTAAAGGATTCGAACCTTTAGATTATTAGTTTAAATAAGAAAGCTTATCTTTTCCAATATTTAATTAAAAAAACTATTATAATTATACCAGTAAATAACTTCCTGTTTGGATTCTTAAAATTCTTTTTTTTGTTTTAAAATAGTAATATCTATATCTATATTTATATCTAGTTTTTTTCTATATCTATATCTATATAATTCATTATTTTATTATCAACTTATGATATATTTTTATTTATTTATTAGCTTTGTTTTTAATAATTTACTTAAATATACACAAGCGTTTTTTTCCAAGAAAAGCAAGCGTTTTCAAAACAACAACAACAAAAAAGCCCGTTTTCAAAATTATACCTAGACTTATATCTTTATATATTTAGTTAGCATAGTAACGATAGTTTTCTATTATTATATAAATTTAACCTGATTATAATAGTTTTGTTTTGATCTAATAATAATCAAAATATACTTTAAAACTTTAAATAGAGTTTTCTAAAACTGGACAAAAAATTAAAAAAAACTTCAAGAAAAGCTATATTAAAAACCAGCGTTTTCAAAACAACTCTTACTTAAAAACAAAAAAACTTCAAAAAGCTTGGCTGAAGATTTGGAAACCTTATAAAATAGTAGAGTAAAGCTTTGTTTTTTTGTTTTGTTTTGTTTTGTTTTGTTTTGTTTTCTTGCGTAGTTTTGTAAATTCAATTCTTCCATCAGCTTTCTAATGTTATTTTTTTTTTTATAATTTTTATAAATAGCGGAAAAAGGTAAATCATAAAATATGATGAATATGAATAAATTATTTTATTTTTAGAAAAAAACTCGGTTTTGAAATATAAAGATAAATATAACTATAAGTATAAATATAATATAAATATTAATATAAATATAATATAAATATTAGTATGGATAAAGTTTATGATAATTTAAAAGTTTTTTTAATTTGAATTTTAATAAAGCTTTCATTTTTAAAAGCTTTCCAAAACAAAAAAACAAACTCAAGACAGGGGTTATTAGATAGTTTTTTTTAATTTTCCAAAGCTTTCCAAGTTTTAGAAACCCCAAAGATTTGAAAACTTTTGGGATGCATTTTTAAAAGCTTTCCAAAACAAAAAAACAAACTCAAGACAGGGGTTATTAGATAGTTTTTTTAAAATTAATATAATTTAATATTTAAGTATAAACATAAAAAAGAGTGTTTTCTAATTCAAGTAAAGTCAAATCAAGTAAAGTAAAGTAAAGTAAAGTTGTTTGTTTTTTTCTAATTTTAAAAATTAAGTACGAGTTTTTTAATGTTAATGTAAATCGATTGCATCTTTGATATAACTTAGTAATAATAAAGTAAAAACATAAGCTTGAATAAATGATACAGCTAATTCTAATCCAATTATAGCTAAAAATAAAGCAAAAGGAATTAAAGTAACAATTGCTATTAAAACTCCACCTGTAAACATTTGGTATAAAAAAGTTGATAATATTTTCAATAATGTATGACCAGCAGTAATATTACTAAAAAGTCTAATTCCTAATGAGAATGCTCTAGCAATATAACTTATTAATTCAATTAAAACTAATAAAGGTATTAAAGCCAAAGGTGTTCCTGATGGTATAAAAAATGAAAAGAAATGAATTTTATGAATAGATAATCCTAAGATTGTAACTCCTATTACAATAGTAAAAGATAAACCAATAGATACTATAATAGAAGAAGTTATTGCATAAGAATAAGGGATATTACCAATTAAATTAGCAATTAATATGAATAAAAAGATTGAATAAATAAAAGGTAAATAGATTTCTTTCCCTAATTGTTCTCTAACCATTGAATTTATACTTGCAAAAATACTTTCTAATAATAAAGATCATTTAGAAGGTAATAATTTTATATTGTTATTTGCTACTATATGTAAACTAACAATTAATAAGAATAATAATAATGTATATAATGCTAAATTTGTTAAAGTTAAATTTATATAACCTAATAAAGGAGCATTAAAACTTAATAAAGAAGTTATATCAAATTGTTCTAAAGGAGAACTTATAAATAAATAAGATTGGTTTATATTAGTTAACATTGCTTTGTGTATAATTATAATATATATTGTATGTGTTATTTGATTTATACTAAATGGTTTTTATAAAACTCTTATAATTTTAGTAAAGTGATTAATACTTAAAATCAATAGAATTATCCCAAGTTATTTATTGCTACTTTTACTTTTAGTTTTACTTTTACTTTAACTTTTACTTTAACTTTTACTGTTAATTTTACTGTTAATTGTACTTTTAATTTTAGTTTTGTTTTAGAAAAGCTTTAAAACTCTTGGGATTTAAAAAATTTATTCTATTCTATTATATTATAATTTTAAAAACAAATCAAAAAAACTCACAAAAAGATTTCTAAACAAAAACAAGAGTTTTTTTCTAAACAAGAAAACCGCATTTAATTTATAAAAAAAGATTTCTAGACAACTAAACAACTAAAAAAACCAAGAAGTTTTAGCCTTTCTTTCCCTCCGCTTAGTTTTATTATTCCAAAACTCCGTTAAACATTTTCTTCTAAAGATTTGGAGAAAAAAACTCCAAAGCTTTGGGATGGACAGTTTTGCTTTCTAAAGCTTTACAAAAAAAGATTTGTTTTCTAATTCTATTTCTAAAAAAAATCATCACTCTAAATATATGAATTTTTAATAGTTTTAATCCGTTTTGCAATTAAATCGTTATAATTTTTTATTATTATATCTATATTAGTATTAGGATTATTATTATAAATTATATAAAAAAGTTGAAGACATTCTTGTGATCTATATTTTACAAGATCAATTATTTCAAATTTAATATTAATCTTTGCTTCTATTTTATCTAACAATTTAAAAAGTTTATTTTTTCTTGAAGAACTTATACCTTTAAAATTATGTTTATCTGAAGCTGTAATTGAAAGTCCAAGAATGTTTAAAGATAATTGAATTAAATTTTTACTTTGATTCATGTTATTATTTATTTCTTTAAATATATTAAGCTCATTGATAATAAAACTACAAAATCTAAAATTTTCATCTAATTTAGTATTTGTAAAATCTTTTCTATCAGCATTATTTAAATAAGTTTTAATATTCAAATTATTCACAATATATCCACTGCTATGGTCAAAATGTAAGACATTAAAAATATTTTTACCAGTTTTATTTTTTGTTAACAGGTAAGCGAATGTTGATATTAAATCTTTGTTGTTAGATTTTAAAAATACATCCAATTTATTTTGTATATGTTTATTATTAGTTTCAATATAATTATTTAGATCTTGACAAATATGTTTATAAAAGAAAAAAATAGGAAAATTATTAAATATGTTATTTTCAATTAACTTTATAATGTTTTTAATTTCTTGAATATTTCTATATTCTGATTCTTGATTTTTATTATTATTATTATTATTATTATTATTTTTATTTTTATTTTTATTTTTATTATTAATTTCTAATTTAGCTTTGGATTTCAATTTAAAGTTTCTAAATTTTAAAATATTTGTTTCATTAATTATTTGTCCGTTTTGATCTAAATGTATTATACTATATATTCTTAACTTATTTTTAATAATTTTTATTAAATACACTTGATTATTGAAATTATTATTTTCTTTATTATAATTAATTGTTAAACTTATACAATTATCTATATTATCATTAAAGCTATTATTTGTAGAAAACTGTTGATTTTTAGTTTGATTTTTATTTTGAATTTGAATTAATAAATTATTTTCTATATGCACTAATTTTCTATTAACTATAAATATTCCATCTTTATTTTCCAGAAGAGTTTTAATTAACTCAGTACTAGTTGTTATCTTAGAAGTATCTAATGTATTATATTTATTAGTATTAATACATAAAAATTGCTCTTCTATTAATAATAATTTAAATGTAGATGTTTGAGTTATATCTCTATCATGAAATTTAAAATTAACAAAATCTGAATGATAGTTATCAAGAAATAATTCTAAAGGATGAGAACCTTTCCCTATAAATCCTGCTGCTATTTTCTGACTTCAACTAACATTGTATTTTATATTTTCTACAATTAAGTTATCAGCATTTAAATTTAATTCAATAAAACTTAAGAAATAAACTAAATAGGGCCCTCGAACTTTAGGATTGAGTTTAAGAATTGATACTTCAACTTTGTAATTGTTGTAAACATCTTCATGTCTTAGAACAACATGTTGGTTATCTTCAAATATAAGTTTAAATATTTTTAAATCTAAGTTTGTTAATATATAATTTTTACTTTCTAATTTTTGTTTTAATATTAAAGATTTTTCATTTAATAGTTTTTTATAAGATTCATATTTAGTATTTATATTATCTATTAGATTATTTTTATTTGATTGTTGCAATTGTATACCATTATTTTCATTAGTTAAATTTGAAAAACGACAAGAGTTTTTAGGTACGCTATTTACATTATTTATATCTGGGATATTTGGTACATTAGTATTAGTTAAAACAAGAGAAGAATTAGAATTGGAATTATTTCGCACAATAACCGAAGATGAAAATGATCTACTTAAATTTCTTAAGTTTGAGTATTTATATGAATTATATAAATTATTTTTAATTAAGCCATTAATTCCTTGTAAATTGTTAGATATAAATCCCAAGCCAGATACTAGATTATTTCTCAATTGAGATTGAGTTTGAGTTTGAATTTGAGTAACAGAATTTAAATTATTAATTGATGAGTTTGGCTTTTGTTGTAGCTTTGGTGTAGGTTTATTTATTAAAACTAAAGTATTAGCATCTTTTTTATAAATATTTAAAATACTAGTATTCATTATATTTAGATATAATAAGTTTAATTGATTTGTTATTGAAAATGTATTTATAAGTCTTTTTTTATATATATATATTTTTGTAAGCATTTTTAAAGTAAATTTTGTATAATTTAATTGGAATACATTATAAATTTTAACATTAAGAACAATTAAAACTTCTTGGAACTTATTACATATCTTAATTAAATAATTAATAGTAATAGTAATAGAAGTATCACTTGGCATAAAGAACATAAAATGAAATAAAAATAAAAATAAAAATAAAATAATTAAAATAATAATAAAATATGATAAACTAATACCAGTTTTTAATAAAAATAATAATAATAATAAAATAACACATAAAAGATAAATTAGAGATGCATTAAAGAATAAAAATAATTTAGTAAAGAATTCTTTATTATATGAAAGGTACTTGTATAAATTATTACTGTATATTAGTCTTATACTTCTATTATTATAAATAAATTTAATTTTTTTTATTATCAGATAAGAAATGAATAAAATAAAATTGGTAATATTTGAGAAATTATAAAAAGTTAATAATATTTTAGTTATTTGTTTAAAGTTAATTTTTAATAAAGTTAATAAAGTTAATAAAGTTAATAAAGATAATAATAAGAATATTAATAATAAAGAGAAAGAGAATAATAAGAATAAAGATAATAAAGATAATAAAGATAAGATTAAAGATAATGGTTTTTGTTTTAAATTTAAATTAACATTAACTTGTTGTAATTGTAATTGTAATAGTAATTGTAATTGTAATTGTAATTGTAATGATCTTCATAAATTTATAAACTGATTTATTATTATTAGAGAAAGCTTTTTTATATGGATAGGGGTTAAATTGTTGTTATTTTCTTTTTGGTTATTATAGTTTAAGTTTAAGTTTAAGTTTGATTTGTTTGTAATGGAAGAAGATTTAAGAGTAATTACTTCATTTCCAATTTCAAAAATAAATCCGATTGTTAATATTATAAAAAATATAATAGCTACAACAAAACCGAATGTACTTATAGCATATAATGATACACTAATAGGTAACAACAGAACTAGTTCAATATCAAATACTAAAAATAGCATAGCAACTAATCAATAATGGATTTGAAAGGATTCTCTTGTTTGTCCAGGTATTACGGGCATACCAGCTTCATAAGCAGAAAGTTTTTCTTCATAAGCTTTATGTGGTGCTAATAAAGTATTTAAACCTAATAATATTAAAGCTAAAATAGGTACAAAAATAATTAATACTAATAAAGTAATATTCATTAACTATAGAACAATGATAAAGATAGTAACTGTGTACTGTTAAGTAATATAGTTGGTTTAAGAATAAACAATAGAATTGATAAAGTAATAGTAGAAATTAAAAAACTATGGAAATTTGTTAAAATGGATTCATTATCTAATTTAATATTTAATTTAGTAATTTTTATATTGCAAGAAAGCTTATTTAGTATATAATCACTATTACTTACTAATAATACAACTACTCTTAAATAATAAGATGCACTTATTACACTTGTTCAGATAGCTACAAAAGCCATGAATCAGTAACCAGACTGTATAGCTGATAATAAAACAAACTGTTTAGAAAAGAAACCTAATAATGGTGGAATACCGGCCATAGAGAAAAGACAAATAACTAAACTTAGACTAAGAATAAGATTAGAGAAAAATAATCCTTTAAAGTTTGATAAATATCTTATATCATAATCAAAAAAATAAATATTTTTAGAATTAGAGTAAATTTTAATTCCTGTTGTATTTAAAATGAAACCTAAAGCTAATATAATTAAAAATATATTTAAATTTGTTATAGAATATTGAATAATATAAAAAATAAATGCATCTATAGATTGTTCAGTATTAATTGCTAATGCTAATAAAATAAATCCTATATGAGATATTGTACTATAAGCTAATAGTCGTTTAATTCTTGTTTGAGCTAAACCTAGTATTGTACCAATTATTAATGAAAATAATGAACTAATTAATAATAAAATTTTTAAAACATAACTTGTATTATAACTAATTTCAAAATTATTACTTGTTATATTTAATTGTGTTATTAAATTTTCATAAACTGTTACATCTAATATTGAATTTATAGATAATCCACTATATAATTCTAATAATAAAACTAAAATAGCTATTTTTGGAATAATTGTTAATCAGATAGTTACTTGAGTTGGTGTTTCATCATATACATCGGGTGCTCATGAATGTAAAGGTGCTGCAGCTATTTTAAATAAAAATCCTATAAAAATAAAAATTGCACCTAAACTTACTCCACTTATTATATGATATGGATATGGATATGAACCACTTATTAAAAAGCTGTTATCATTTAGGAAAGGCAGAGATTCTGATGCAGAGAGTAAACTATAAATAGATTCAAAATTTGTTAATCCTGTGAAAGTATAAATTAAACCACAACCTAATAAAATAAAACAAGAAGATAATGCTCCTAATAAAAAATATTTTAAACCTGAGGCAGTACTAGATTCATAATCTCTATATAATGTAGCTAAAATATAAAGACCAAATGATTGTAATTCAATACTTAAATACATAGATAATAAATCTGAAGAAGATAGTAATAAAGATGAACCTAAACCACTAAATAAAACTATTAAACAATATTCTGTTCGAGGGATATATAAACCGATATAATTGTATTTACTTTTTCCTACTAAAGAAGCAGGATTTATAGGAGAAGATGCGGATTTCGCAAAGGTTTGGTTTTTGAAAAACAATTGTAAAATAGGAGAGGATTGTAAGTTAACATCTGTTAATATATTTTTTACATTTAATACTTTATTATAATAAGATTCAGTTATTAAAGGTCAAGCTATTAAGATTAAAGCTGCCAAAAATAATAACAATACATCTAATAATTGAGAGATGATAGTCACATGGAATAATCCACTATATATACCTATACCTGATCCAATTGACTGAATATATAAAGCATTTAAAGCTAATGCTCCGGAATAGATAAATATTATAGCTGAAATTCTAGTTATTAATAGAGAAGATATTTCATTTTTTAATGAAGGTAGGGCAATTGCCACTATTAGAATTAAGATACTTAAAAAGATCATTACTTGTTTTCTGGAGAAGTTTTTTTTTATTATATTTACCCTTCCTGTTTTTTTATCCTATTTATCTTATTTTTGTTATTTTCTTTTTTATTGTTATTGAAAAGCAAAAACTAAAAGAAATATTGAAGGAAGTAATTATACTTTATCATATAAATTTATTAAGATTAAGTAATCACATTTATTTTATATCATTTATGACTTTTTTTCCTTCCCGCTTCCCTTTCCCCTTTTTCCTGAAAGTTTTTGTTTTTTTGTTTTTTTAAAGCCGAAAACGGCAGGATAGAAAGCGTTGGTTTTGGAGAAGTGCAATTTTAATTTAAATTTAAGAAAGTTTTTTTTCATTAGCAAATAATAAATAATAAATAATAAATAATAAATAATAAATAATAAATAATAAATAAAAAGATATTTTAATATAATAATATTTAGTAATATTGTATAATATATAATTATTATTCTAAATAGATAGCTACAATTTATTTTTTTAATCATTCAATATATAATATAAATATATAAGATATAAAATATAAAATATAAAATATAAAGTATAAAATAATTGAAATAATATAAAAGATAATAAAAAGGGAAAAGTTTTTTGAAAGCAAAAGTTTTATGCAGGGGTTAATAGGTATTATTTTTATGTTAAAAAAGCTTGGGATTTCTCCAAATCTTTAGAAGAAAATGTTTAACGGAGAAAGCCTTTGGAAGTTTTAGCTTTGAAAATGATCCCAAAAGTTTGGGGTTTTAAGGTAATATAAAAAGTTTTAGTTTTATAAATTAGATATACTTAAAAAGCTGTAATTATACACTTAAGTTTTATTACATTATATTATATTTTATTATATTATATTATATTATATTATATTATATTATACAAAAAGAGGTGTTTAAGTAATGAGTAATGAGTAAGGTTTAACAGGAAAGTTTTGGGTTTTTTTGAAAGCTTTTGGTTTTTTAAATTAAATTATTCAGCAGTGCTTGCTAACCAACTTAAATAATCTGGCATAGAAACAGCTTCCACGTTAATTGGCATAAATCCGTGTCATACTCCACAAATTTCAGAGCATTGCCCATAAAAAATTCCAGTTCTATCTATTAAAAATGAAGCTTGATTTAATCGACCGGGTGTACAATCCAATTTCATACCAAGAGAAGGAACTGCAAATGAGTGAAGAACGTCGTTAGCTGTAACAATTAATCTGATATGAGTATCAACTGGAACTACCATTTTGTTATCCACATCTAATAATCTGAATTGTCCTAATTCTAAGTCTGATTCAGGTATCATATATGAATCAAAAGAAATTGCATCACCACTATCTGTTATATAATCGGAATATTCATATGCTTAGTTTAATGTTCTTAATTTTAAAAAGCTCGGAAGAAATGTTGAGTTTTAGAAAACAAATTTTTTGAAAACAAAACCAAGCTTTAAATAACAATAACAATAATAATAACAATAACAATAACAACAACAAAAACAAGAGTTTTTTTCTAAATAAGAAAAGCTTTCTAAAACGATTTTGTTTTTTTAATTGAAATGTATTTATATTTATTTATATATTTATATTAATATTTATTAAGAAGGAATAAATAGGACTATAACTTTATTAATCATGTACTCCCGTTTTTTTAGCTACCGAAAGCTTTTATAAAAAAGCTAGTTTTCTAAAGGAAGAAAGCAAAGCGGAGGAGTTGTCTGTTTTAAATGGGTTTTTTTGTTTTGGATAAAAAAATTTAATAAGAAAACTATTAGAATCATAATTACGTTTAGTCTCTGAGGTTTTAACCTACTGATTGGAGCTTAGCTTGATAAAATCATTCAGTAAACACCTTATTACTTAAAAAAATATCAAATATCAAATATCAAATATCAAATATAAAATGAATATTAATATTTAAAAAGTAGTGCTACTTAAAAACAAAACTCATTCCAGAATATAGTAGAATAACAGCGAGTTTTATACGCTGGGCCGGAAATCTAATTTTGGTATACACTAATTTAAATAATTATATAAGAAATTAATAAGCTAAATATTATTTAATATTAATAATTAATAATTACCATAGAAAATCTAATATATATATTTGTGGATTTTTTAACATTAACATATATAATAATAGCGTTTTTTTAGAAAGCTAGTGAAGAAAGCTTTTCAAGATTGTTTTTTTAAAGGAGATATATAAAAAAAACCTGTAGTTTTTTTCAGGGTTTTTTTAGCGGGTTTTGGTAAATAATAAATATAAGTATTAATATAAATATAAATATAAATATAAATATATAGATAAATATAAATATAAATATAAATATAAATATAATTAACAAAATAAGTATTCTATCAATATAGATTTGAATATGACCAATATCATTGTGAAGCAGTTACTTTAATTGTAATTGTAGGACTAATAACTTCCATTATTTTTTTTTATTTTTGTAAAGTATTAAAATATAGTTTTGAGACAAGAAAGCTTTTGTTTTTTTAATTGAATAAAGCTACTTAGTAAATCTTTGGGTTTTCAAAAAAAGATTTCGCCAAGAGTTTTAAAGCTTTGTTTTTTTAACTTAATAATAAAGCTAAGAAAATTATCAACATATTATGTCTATATTTATATAAGAATATTTATTATAAAAATTGGACTCTGTCTTAAAAAGATTAAAATATAATATAAAATATAAAATATTAATTTTTTTTTTCAAATAAAGTCTCTGAAGAATATGAATTTTATACTTGCAAGTAATATTATTAGGTTTTTTATAAAATTATAGATTTTTACTTTTAATCTAATAAAACTCTTGTTTTTGCTTTTTTGTTGGGCTAAACCTTCGAAATCTTTTTGGTTTTTTAAAGCTTAGTTGTTTTTTAAAAAAACGCCAAAACTTTGAAAGGGCTTTCTAAAAGCTTTCTAAAAGCTTTCTTCTTGGTTTTTTAGTATATATAGATTTTAGTACTATATTTATATTATATTATATTCTTGCATAAATTAAAATTTAGTCTGAACAAAGTGTACTCTACCAAAACTCTTCAATATATAAGTTTATTTTAAAAGGTTTTCTAAATCTAAAAGTTATCAAGCATTTTTTTCTTCCCTAAAACTTCCCCTTTTCCCCTAATGGACAGGATTGGAGAGTTTTATTGCATAATTTACTA
>Ga0137403_10004568_pt1 | contig 16288 bp, 13 predicted proteins | sample CZOMad2_1_16fung_FD_122057 | JGI IMG/M metagenome (GOLD analysis project Ga0137403, IMG submission 122057) | Vadose zone soil fungal communities from Angelo Coast Range Reserve, California, USA - CZOMad2_1_16fungal (Hybrid Assembly) | ecosystem: Environmental > Terrestrial > Soil > Vadose zone... | reverse complement strand
GCCATGTAGCCGCGGTACCAAGTGCCGTGATGAAATCGCGCCGTCGCATCTGACCCGCCTGAGAAGGTGCCCTACGCATTGTCCAAACTACAGCAACCTCGAACGTCCGGCGAGGCACAAATGGCATCTGCCAGTTCAAGACGCTGGCCAAGTCAATGTCCGAGATGGGTCAACACCCGACATCGGCATTCCTTTGCCGGTGGACTAGGAGTTCAGGCTCACGCCGGATTTTGTTTTCCGGTTCCCTTGAGGGCTCGGGTCAATTCTCGGACATCCTTTAACTCTTCAAGTCCATCGACGAGTGACACGACGCGCTCTGCGCCGACCTTGCTAACGACAGGAACCGCGAAGTTCATGAATTTGCGTTCGAGGGACGAACGCGAGAGCGGGCGTTCCGCGTCTCCTTCGGGAACTTCCACGGTCTCACGCAAAGACTGACCGTCTGCAAAGACAATCTCTATGCTTGCACCGCGCCCCTTGGGGAGTTTGGCGATGAGTGCATCTCCGGGCTTCACCGACGTCTTTTCCACCAGCGCCTTCACGTCCTGGGACCGCCAGCGATCTTTCTCGAATTGAGCTACCGTCACATCGCCGTCGAGAAGAGCCATGGCAAGGCAGACGGGCAGACTGTGATCGGCGGTACCCTTTGTCTGCGGCTTGAATTTCGCCGGATCCGCAACACGTTCGATTATTCCCGGATAGCTCTCAACCGTGATCACCCGGATATCCTGCGCGCGACCCTTGATCTTCCCAGAGAGTGATGCGCCAGCCTCTGCCACGGCTTGCAACTCAATTTGAATCGGGAAGCGTTTGAATGCCACCCGGGGCAGCCGGAATCGCGCAAGCTCAAGATCAACGGCAAACCCCTCCTTGACGGGCTTCATTTTCGACGCCAGCCATTCCAGCGTGCCGGAAGGGCCGGTAAAGCCCTGGGCGGCGAGCCGCGTTGCGAAAACGCCGTCAGCCGCCGTGGCTGCTAGTCCCATGGCTTTCATCATGCTGATCGCGCCGCTATTCACCACAAAACTCGTGAAGCCACGTGCGCCCGATATTCCAACCGCGTTTGCGAGGGCTTCCTTGGGAAGCCCCCAGATCTTGCCCGCAATCAGAGGGATGCCGTAGGAGGCCGCACACAAGGGATGGAAGCCACGCTCAATGAAGGAGATGGCGTCATTAACGCGCATGCTGGCCTCATAGCCCGCGACTATCGCTTCGATGAGTTCGCGGCCGGATCGTCCATTCTCCTCGCAGAGAGCAATCGCCGTCGGCAGCACCTCGCTCGGATGAAGTGGTTCGGTGCCAATATAGGTATCGTTCAGGTCGAGGGAGCGAACGAGGACGCCATTGACGAATAGCGCGCCTTCTACGGTAGCAGATCGCGGATAGCCGATCACTGTGGCTGTATTGCCCTCCCCGAAAGTCTTGCGAATTGTCGTCTCAGCTATATTCGCAGGCTCGGATCCTACGGATCCGAATGCGCATCCGAGAGTGTCGAGAAGGACGCGCTTGGCCGAGGCGATAACGTCAGCGGGCAGAGCTTCATATTTGATGGAAAGTGCGAATTCGGCAAACTTCTGCTCAAGCGTCGCTTTCTGCCGATCTCCCTCGCCAGCGGCAAGCGCTGAACCGACGAAGCGATAACCGTCGGACCGAACGCTCCCCAGAAGGAGACTCGCGGATACGCCAGTTGCGGATCGCGCCAGAAATTCACGACGTTTCATGAAAGCCTCCACTATGAAATTGCTGCACCGGCACCGATCACGCGACTAAGGGCTTGAACGAAATCGCGATAAGCCTGATGGGGAAAAAATTCAGAAATTGATAATGGGCCGCGCCGTCAAAGAAAAAGGGCAGAAGCAACGCGAAGCCAAAAGCACACCCCATGCCCCGACAACCCCAAGTATGAGCGAGCGATACGGCTTTAGAAAGCTCAATATTGTCCGGTTTGGGTCAAACGCAGAAACACTGAGCATGAGCAGATGTCTTCCGCTCTTCCTCAAAGAACGGACGTTAATTTAGTACGCCCGAAATCAGTCAGGCAACCCGAGCTTTCGGAGATTTTCTGCCATACGGTTCAGGACGGCGGGGGAAAAGACCATTGCTTGCTTATATTTTGAAACCGTCAGATCCGGATAGCTACGCATCATTTCCGCAAAGGCTTGTTTAGCGTCCTCGACCCGGCCGGCTCCCGACAAAGACGATGCTAAATTGCGATATATCCAAACAGCGTTTGGCCGTTCCTCGAGGGCGCGTAGATAGAAAGCAGCGGCCTTGTCATATTCTTGCGCTACCTCATGCGCCGAGCCTATACCTACATAATTGTTGAAATTCGTCGGATCGATTGGGCTCAGGCGCAGAGCGCGCTCAAAATTTCCGATCGGTTTTTGAGGCTGATCAGCATAGTTCTCTAGCCATCCGAGCCGACTCCAGGCCCATGCGGCATTGGGATCGAGCGTAACTGCGCGCTCAAGCAGCACACGCGCGGTTCCATGGCTGTGTACAAAGGTATGCACTGCGCCGAGTACTGCGAGGATAACAGGATCGTCGCCGCTCATCTCCGCTGCTCGCTCCGCGAGCGATCGCGCCATTGCCTGACTCGCCGGGATGTCATCGGCCCAATTATAGACCGAGCGCTGGGCATGGCACCAACCAGCAAGCGATAAAGCTAGGGGGTATTCGGGATCAATCGCGAGCGCCTTTTCGAGGAGCTCGAGCGCTTTAGCGCTTTCTTCCTTCTCGAGCACCCAGACATGAGGCATTGCCCTCATAGTATAGTCGTAGCTGCCCAGGTCTTGCGGCCGTTTGCGTCGGGACCGCTCAATCTCGGCAATGCGGATGGAAGGTTGTAGAGCGCCTGCCACCTGCTCCGTTATTCGGTCTTCGAGATCAAAGAAATCGTCGATTGCGCCGTCAAAGCGTGAGCTCCAGACGTGTGCACCCCCCTCGGAGGCTGTCGGCATGTCTCAAAGGTGCCAATATCGGAAGTGCGCGTGCCGTATTCGATCACCTCGTCGGCGGCACGAGAAGCCTGACTTGCGCCACTGAGGATCCAATACGCCGCCCCGGTTGGCGAATGTCCCGCATTACAGAAAGATGGACGACTGTGAGACGAAAGGGCGGTCTCCAGGATGCGCACTTATCCCTACGATCCCTCGCCGAACTCTGTGATTTCAGAGCCGGGCACCAGGGAGAAGTCGTCTGGTTGCTCTCATCCTGAAGCACGAGCAGACATCGCAGTGTGGGCCAGTAGCATAAAATGAAAGGCGGCGCCCTCGGGTTTGTTCGACTCAACCCACAGCCGGCCACCATGGGCCTCAACGATCGACCGGCAGATGGACAGACCCATACCCATACCGCCCGATTTCGTAGTAAATAGTGGATTGAATATCTGCTTGAGCTGTTGCGGGCCAATTCCTGGTCCGTTGTCCGCCACCGATACAATGACGCCCCCGGCATCATTGACCTCGGACCTGAAGCGCAGGATCCGCGCCCCATCCTTGGTCGCCATCGCGTCGATGGCGTTTGTGATCAAGTTCAGAAGCACTTGCTGGAGCTGGATTCGATCTCCTCTGACTTGCGGTACCTCTGCATTCTGCGCTGCTTGGACTAGTATGCGGTGCTTCTGCAGATCGGCGCGCAGCAAGGCGAGGGCCTCTCCGATCATTTCGTTGACGTCGAGCGAAGTTCGGTTTCGGGCGTCATTTCTGAAGATAGCCCGAATGCTTTCGATCACCGCTGCCGCGCGATGGCCATCGGCGACAATCTGTTCGAATGCCGCCTTCGCTTTATCGAGATTGGGCGTCGAGTGATCGAGCCAGCGCAACCCCGCATCGGCATTCGTAATCATTCCAGACAAGGGTTGTTTGACCTCGTGAGCAATCGTGGCCGCGATTGCGTCCCCAGTCAGCAGGCCTGCGTTGTAAACTTCGGATGCAAGGGCAGACACTTGGCTCTTCTCCTGTTTCTGGATGTTTCAAAGACTCTCTGCGTCACCTCAGCAGATTCGATCGGGCGAGCTCGACGACCTCGTCGGCACGACCATTGAGGACGGCCTTGAGCATATAAAGCGTGAAGCCCTTCGCCATCTCGGCGGTTACCTTCGGCGGCATCGCCAACTCCATGCGGTTGACGACCGCATCGATCAGCACCGGACCGGGATGAGCCAGGGCCTCGGCGAGCTTCTCTTGCACCTCCGCCGGATCCTCGATGCGCACGCCCTTGATGCCGATGGCCTCAGCCATGGCCGCGAAGTTCGGATTGACAAGCTCGGTTCCGGTGTCGAGAAAGCCGGTCGATTTCTGTTCGAGCTCGATGAAGCCGAGCGAACCATTGTTGAACACGATCACTTTCACGGGGAGCTTGAGCTGCGACAGGCTCAGAAGATCGCCCATCAGCATGGTGAATCCACCGTCGCCGGACAGCGAGATCACCTGGCGTTGCGGGAAAGCGGCTTGAGCGCCAATGGCCTGCGCCATCGCATTCGCCATTGAGCCGTGCCAGAACGAGCCCACCAGACGACGCCGGCCATTCATGGCGAGATAACGCGCCGCCCACACGGTCGGCAGGCCGACGTCGCAGGTGAAGATGGCGTCGTCGCTTGCGAGTTCGCTCGCCACGCGGGCAATCAGCTGCGGATGCAGCGGACCCCCGGATCGCCCGCTCGCGAGATCGTCGAGCCCCTTGCGCGCCTCGGCGTAGTTTTTCAGCGCGGCATCTAGATAGCTTCGATCGCTTTTGGAGACGAGACGCGGCAGCAGCGCACGCAAGGTGGCGCCAACCTGGCCGACCAGACCAAGCTCGACAGGAGCCCGACGACCGATCGCCTCTGCCCGGATGTCGATCTGGGCGATGCGGGCATCCTTCGGGAAGAACTGCCGATAGGGGAAATCCGTGCCCAGCATCAAAAGCGCGTCGCAGGCTTCCATGGCCTGGTAGCCCGAGGCGAAGCCGATCAGGCCGGTCATTCCGACATCGTAGGGATTTTCCCACTCGACATGCTCTTTGCCTCGCAAGGCGTGGACGATCGGTGCCTTCAGAGCTTCGGCGAGTTGCATCAGCTCGTCACGCGCGCCCTCGCAGCCGCTGCCGCAGAGCAACGTGACGCGCCGGGCCTTGTTGAGGAGATCGGCGAGCTTGTCGAGCGTCTGATCGGAGGGCACGACAATCGACTGCGCGGGCACGAGTCCCATCGGCAACGGCGCGGACGTGTTCGCCGCCGGCTTAAGCGCAACGTCCCCGGGAATGACGATGACGCTGACACACCGCTCATAGATCGAACGACGTACGGCGATTTCGAGCGCGCGGGGCATCTGTTCGACGGTCGAAACAAGTTCGCAATAGCTGGAGCATTCCCGAAAAAGCTGCTCGGGATGGGTTTCCTGGAAATAGCCCGAGCCGATCTCGGGCGAGGGAATGTGAGCCGCGATCGCCACTACCGGCACGCGCGAGCGGTGGCAGTCGAACAGACCATTGATGAGGTGCAGGTTGCCGGGGCCGCAACTTCCGGCGCAAACCGCGAGGCCACCCGTGACATGCGCATCCGCGCCGGCCGCGAACGCGGCGACTTCCTCGTGCCGGACATGCAGCCATTGAATGCCGCCATGGCGGCGCAGGGCATCGGTGAAGCCATTGAGGCTGTCGCCTACGATTCCATAGATACGCTCGACACCGGCGGCGGCGAGGGTTTCGACCATCTGGTCTGCAACAGTGCGCGTCATGATATTCTCCTTACAAGGGGGTGCATGGTTTTAATGGCTGTCGTCGGAGCGGCTCGCCGCCCGAGGTGAGGTGTTCAAGCCAGGGGCGAGGCCGGGGTTGATTTCTTCGGGATCGAGAGGTGCGACGGGTTTCGGCGTGGGGAGGGTTACCGTCGCGCCGTTCTCGTCCCCGATCCGCGGTACGCAGTTAGGCGACGGCTGCGGACCGTGAATGATGTCGACCAGGTGATGCCTGAGGCTGGCGAAGCGCTGGCGGAGCGTGCCACCGCTTTCCCGCGCCTCCGTACCGCGGATTGTCACTGTCGCGGTCATACCCGAAACGAGTGGGATGCCGGCGGGGACGTCGGTGATCTTGATGCGGACCGGCACGCGCTGCGCCAGCCGTACCCAGGTGTAGACCGGATCGACGTTGGGCAGGCCCTGGGTGCTTGGCGTGGCGTTCGAAACGCTGATGCCACGCGTCACGGTCTGGATCCGCCCCACGATCGGATCGCGATAGCCCATCAGCGCCGCTTCGGCGCGGTCGCCGATGCAGACGTGGGCCATCTTGGTTTCCTCGAAATAGCCGTCGATCCAATAGCTGTCGGCATCGATCACCGAGATGTTGTTCGTGCCCGCCTGAGCATAGTCACCCACCCGCATCAGAAGATTGGTGACATAGCCGTTCACGGGGCTGCGCACCTGCGTCCGCTTGAGGTTGATGTCGGCCTGCGCGACCTGCTGCTGGGCGGCATCGAACGCCGCCTGCGCCTGGATGGCGTTGCCGGCATATAGCTGCTGCTCCTCCGGTGTCGTGGCGAGGTTGCTGAGGTGCTGCCGGCGCTCTGCCTGCATTTGCCTGACCTGCTGATCGGCGGCCTTCTGGCGCAGCTGCGCCTTGCCCGAGTCGAGCGCCACCTGAAAATCGAAGGGATCGATGACGTAGAGCACGTCGCCCTGGTGAACATATTGGTTGTCGACGACCCGAACTTCGGTGATCTGCCCCGACACCTGGGACGCGATTCTCGCGACCTGTACGCGAACGCTGCCGTCTCGCGTCCAGGGCGCGGTGACATAGGAGTCCCAGATCACCAGCGCGGCGAGCACGGCGAGCACGACGATGAGCAGGGTCGCCGCTGTCTTGAGCGTTTCCCGAGCGAAACGAGCCATACGACCCGGACGTCCGGACACTGGAAGTTTCAACCGCGGCGTTGGGTCGACAGGCAGACGCTCACTCGGATCCGCGCTTGGCCAACGCGCTTCTAGAGCGACGCGAGCCTGCTGGCTTGGTGCGGGGGAGGAGACGTCAAGCAAGGAGGGCTCCGCCGCTTCAGGATCAGCCTCTGCGACGCTTGACGTTATTCGGTCGTATAGGATGGAGCTTGGCGACTGCAAGGATACCTCCTTTTAGAACAGCACGATTAGCAGCGTGAGGATCAGGACGTAGAGGCTCAGCTCCGCAACCGGCGGATTGCTGAAGGTGCGATCAAAGGCGATCAGATGGAGGATGGGACGCAGCACAGCGAAGATCGCGATTGCGACGCCCGCGTACATCACAAACGGAGCGACAAGTACGCCGCCGATCGTCAATTCGCCGAAGCTGTGCATCATGATTTTCTCCACCGATGTTGATCGAGGCCGAAAGAGCTGGCCTTGATCAGGAAAGCGACCCAGATCAGATCCAGGCTCGCCGCGTGAGCTGCCGACTGACCATCGTGATCGAGCTGAGTTGCCGTGGTCGCGAGATCGGCGGCGGCCCGGCGCAGGCTAAAGGGGTCACAGCCGAGCAGGGCCGAATATGCGTTCCCAACCAGAGGCCCGCCCGCGCGGGCCGACAGTTCGGCGAGCGTCGTCCGGACCCGTCGCACAGCCGCCGCACGTCCGAAGATCTCGACAGCCTGACGCAGATCATCACGGCGTTCATCGTCGTCGGCGGGCTGCAGCGCGGCCAGTTGCCCGATGCGGTCGGCGTCGCGGAACAGGGCCTCGTCATCGAGGCGCCGGGACTGGCCACCGGCCAGGAGGTCGCGCATCTCCGCTCGTGCCGATGTCAGATACCAGCGCCGCCGAAGCGCGTCGGATGTCGGCAGGACAGTCCACAGAACGACGAAGAGCAGGACGACAGACGTGATCGCCATGAAGCTGGAGAACAGATAGGTTTCGGGGCTATAGACCTGCGGATTCGCCGGGGCGAGGATCACGAGGAAGAAGACGAGCGCCAGGTATGCGGTCGAGGCCAGTTGCTGATTGGGGCTGGTCGACAGCAGGGCGCCGGCGAGGACGACCGGCGCCATGCCGATCGCCAGAAGGGGAAATTGGTCGACGCCGTCGAGGATCAGGAACTCGGTCACGCCCGCAAGCAGCGCGGCGATCGGCATCGCGATGACAGCTTCCGCCGCGAAGGCACGCGGGTTCGGGGTGTTGGCGCTGAAGGCGATGGTGAGCCCCACCAGGGCGAGGCCCAGCGACGCGAACGGCCAGCCGCCGAGGCAAAACAGGATGGCGGAGATCAGCACCGCCAGAAACGCGCGCAGGCCGTTTCGCGCGGCCGCTCGACGCGAGCGGTAGATGGGTGCCCGGATGCGGCGTTGCGGGTGGCGGCTCGCCTGCAGGTCTTCGATGGCGTCCTGCGCCCGCCGGTTCTCGATGAGCAGGTCCAGGGCATGACGGGCGAAAAGCGCGTCGTGCGGGTCGGCGTAACCGACATCCGCGAGCTGCTGCAAGCGAAGCTGCAACGCACGACTCTCGTTCCCGAGGCCATCGGCGAGGGCCTCGCCAAGCGCGCTGCGAAGAGATGGCAAGGTGTTGGCCGGAAGCGATGCCAATGCGCCGGCGGCGCTGACCTCCGCGACCAACGCCACCGCCGCGCTCCGGGCCGCCGCGGCTCGCGCCCATCCACTGCTCGATTCGGCGACGAGCGCCGTAATGTCGGGATGAAGAGCGGTGATCTCGTGCAGCAGTTTAGCCGACTGGATCGGGTTCGCACCCTCGCCGCGGAGGATGGCAAGCGCGAAGTCACGTACCCGCCGATGGGCTGCAATGAGCTTGCCGGATAGGCCCGAATGGACGTTCGGGGCGGCGAACACGTCACTGATCAGCGCGAGGGCGGCAATTCCGACCACGATCGCCGCGCCGCGGTTGACGCCGGCCGAGAAAATGTTCTGTGGCGAGTCGATCTGCGTCACAGCGACCAGAGCAACCGTATAGCCGGACAGGATGCCGCTGTAGGCCCTGTTGCCGTCCAAAAGTCCACCGACGTAGACGCAGAGCCCGAGCCAGGCCGCGAAGCCGATCACAAACAGGCTGCGGCTCTGTGGAAACAACCCAGCGATCACGAATGAGGCGACAACCCCGATGATGGTGGCGAGGACCCGGTAGACGGCCTTTTGGTAGGCCTGCCCCCGCGTCGGCCGGGCGAGAATGGCGACGGTGACCGCAGCGGACGAGGCGCTCTCGAGCTGCAGCCAGAACGCCGCATACAGCGCCACCATCATGGCGGCCCAGATTCGCAGCGCGAAAGCCCAGGTGGAGAGCGGAAACCCGGCGATGGTGATGGTGCGGGAGACGCCTTGCACGAGCGTCACGGCCACCGGTGCCGCTCGTCTGACGCGCGGCGCGGGCGGATATCTTCCGCTGCTAGGCGTGGTCTCGCTCATCGCGGTACTCCCAATCCTCTCTCAGATAACGGTGACCGGCGCGGGCATATCCGCCGGATCCAACAGAGCACCCTGGCTGGCGAGCACCTTGCGAACTTCTGCGGCTTCAAGACGCCCGCTGCGTGCGTGACACGCTGCGGCCACGCCAGCCGCTTGGCCTGTCGCGAACGCCGTACCCATGACTCGCAACGACGCGCCCGCCTGGCGGTCCCCATCGGCCGTTCGGCCGGCAGCGAATAGATTCGAAGTATCCACGCTCCTCAGGCAACCGAGCGGAATGTCGTAGGTGCCGCCGTCCGGCGGATAGACGAAGCTGCTCTCAAAGGTTTCGCGGTCGTGCCATTCGACGCCCCACGAACCCAAAGCTACGCAATCGTCGGTGCGGCGGCCTTCAGTTACGTGCTGCCATGTGAGCTGCTCGACGCTGTTGATATGCCTGCTCTCGCGCGTGCCGAATTCCGGCCCTGTCGACGCCAGGTAGGCGTGTTCCCAACCCGGTAACGCCTTGAGAATCTCCAGATAGGTCCAGGCCTGCGCGCGCCCGGAGATCTCGGCGCGCGAAAGACTGCGGACGTCGCGTGGGTCGTAATCCTCGCTGGCAAGATAGGCCACGACATCCCCTGACAGAGGCAAACGGGCAATAATGCTTCTGTCCTTGCTGATCGGGTGGACGCCGCGCGCCTTTGCTTTTTTGATCGCCTCCGTGACCGTCCCTGCTGATACATCCGCCTCAGGCGCAATGCCGCCGAACCGGGTCCCAAGAGTGCCGAGGTTGACCGCTCCGTTGTTGCCGTATCGCGTCGAAGCTCCAGCGAAGAAGCCGAGGTCGCAGTCGCCGCTGGCGTCGACGAACGCTTTTGCCTCCAATTGGTGTTCCCCGGAATGGTCGGCGAAGCGAAGCCGTGCGACGGCGTTGTCTTCCCGATCCGCGCCGAACACGAAAGCGTGCAGCAGGATGTCCACGCCGGCCGCGGCGCAGACTTCGTCCAGAGCGCGCTTGGCTGCTTCCGGATCAAATATCACGAAGACGCCGCGGTGACGCGTGGGCGGCGTCACTGCGCCCCAACGGCGGAGTTTGGCCATGATTTCGTCCGCAACGCCGGCGACCGCCTGACGCGGTTGCTCACCTAATGTGTAGAGTCCGCAATAGGTCAGCACATTGCGCATCGTCCCGGCGCCGCCCAGGCATCCGGCGGCTTCAAGCAGCCCAACGCGTGCGCCGGTCTTGGCCGCGCCAACGGCGGCCCCTACGCCTGCGGCGCCTCCGCCGACAACGAGAACGTCATACTTGTCTTCCATAATCATTCCTTCACACTCGACCGTTCTTCGGATGAGCACTCGAAAGCGCTAAATGGGGATCACGGCGTCGCACCGAGAATGAACCCTGCGCCGCGGACAGTCCGAATCATCGGGGCTTCATTTGGTCCGTTGAGCTTGCGACGCAGTCGACCCATGTGCACATCGACAAGGTTTGTTTCAGGTAGGAATTTGTAGTGCCATACGTCTTGGAAGAGTTTTGCGCGCGTCAGCAATTTGCCACTCTGCTGCATCATGTATTTGAGTAGACGGAACTCGATTGGCAGCAAATCGATCGGCCGGTCGCCGCGCTTCGCAGTTCGATTGATGAGATCAAGCTCCAGCGATCCTGCGCGCAGCATCGTCTCGTGCGGCTCGGCTGGCGACCGAATCGAGGACTCGCTTCTCGAATCCGTTTCAGCTATCGCGAGTGGTCGTCTCGATTGACCGTCGCTTCGCAGGGATGCCCGGCCCACAATCCTCTCGAGTGCGCTCAACAGCAGCGAATGAATGACGCCTTCCAGGCCGCTAAGCTCGGCTGGAAGCGCTGCTGCAGCCTGCGCGTCAGTCCGCAAGGTTCGTGGGCTCGGCGTGGTCGAAACCGTGATCGGACGCTTTAAAGACGAAGTTAGGCGATGTATGGCGACCGATCTCGACGTCGCAGCCGTTGAATCAGCAGACCTGGATTCTCGATGAATGGTTGTAGAGTTGGCCATGCTAGATTCTCCTGAAGGTCACTGGTGGCGATGAAGTGGCGGTCGCGCATCACGTAGGGCAGGAATCCGCCTGGGGCATCCGGCGGCTTCAAGCAGCGAACGCGCGCGGTGCGCCGGGTCTCTACGAACACCCGCGTTCTTGGGCCGCCGCGGACCAACTCCGCGGCTTTGACTTGAGTCTATTGGCAGGAATGGCGCCGTCCATCATGGCCCGCGTAGGTTCCGGACGCTGGATCGTACGACCGATATCGCTGGGCACAGTCGCCGTCACCCGGGCTCAAGGCGTATGAGTTGTTGCCATCGAGTGCACCACCTCCGACCCGGAGGTGCTCGCCTTGACCGTAGCCGTTGTAGTAACCGTTATTGTAAGTGGGCTCCAATCCACTTGCGCTGCCCGGACCGGTAGCTCCTCCCATCTCCTGTGCCAGCACCGGAGTAGCAAACAGGATGGCTACAGCAGTCGTGAGGACCTTGAGATTGTTCATTGCATTCTCCTTTAAGGTTGATCGCCACAGTACCGAAATCCAGTGCCGCGACGTTGCCGGGAAGCTAGTCGCGCCAATTCAACGGAAAAAGGTGCTTGTCGGCAGTTCAGTTTTCGTGAATCGTGAAGAATGGATACGATCGCCTCGATGCGTGCGTTCGTTGCCGTCGCGAAAACGGGAAGCTTCAGTGCGGCTGCGCAGAAGCTCGATCTCGTGCCCTCGGTCATCACCAAACGCGTCACGCAGCTCGAGCGGATCGTGGGCACGACGCTGTTTCACCGCTCGACCCGCAAGGTCGTCTTGAGCGCCGACGGAGAGCACCATCTGGAGCGGATCATTGCTGCAATTGCCGCGCACGATCAGGCCTTGAGCGAATTGCGCAAGGGAGTGCGGCGATTGACCGGCCCGATCAGGATAAAGGTCCCTACCACGCTCGGATTTCTCCGCCTCAACGCACTCGTTCGAGAATTCGCCGAGCTTCACCCTGACATCGATATGGAAGTCTTGCTGCTCGACGGGCCGATGAACCCTGCCGCAGAAGGGATCGACATCGCCATCACGGCGTTTCCGGCGAGCTTTGACAATGTGGCCGACGAATTTCTATGGCCGCAGCGTCGAAGTCTCTTCGCGAGCAGGCAATATTTGTCGTCGTATCCCGGGCTCGACCACCCGCGCCAGCTCGAGGAGCACCGCTGCCTGGTCTACCAACCCACCGGCCCGAGTTGGCCATTCCTGAGCGGCAACGGCGTGATGACGGTCACCGTTCATCCTCGGATGTCGGCCAATGACATGAGCGTGCTGCTTGAGGCCGCCAAAACGCATCTCGGCATCGCGCTTTTGAGCAACTACGTAGCTCTCCTGGAGATCCGCAGCGGCTCCCTGGTGGTGCCGCTGCCCGACTTTCCCATCCCCGACCTTTGGATCAAGGCGATGGTACCCATCGACCGCTTGAGAATGCCGCGGGTCAATGCACTGCTGCGCTTCATCCGCAGCAAAGGAGGAGACTCTGATTCCGTGGACGAGCGATCCGTCCGGTCGACGGCAAAGTTAGCAAAAAAGTGAATTCCGGCGGACGACCGACCAACCGTGTCACGCCAACACAGTTCAGGTAGGCGCTTGCTCCGGTAAGATTGGGTCGGGTAGCATCTACAGACAGCTCAAGCGCCTTCAAGGGCGAACTTTGGTATGGTCGTTCCGATCAGGTTGGACGGTCGCTCGTATCGCATTTGCGCCAGCTTGCCGCCTTTCCGGACCGGTCGGCAAATCACAAGTGCCAGATGCCTCTGCGAGCAATGCCGCTCAGTGTCCGTTTTGTGCCAGTTGCGGCCGTGGCGGCGTCGCCATTTACGAGCTTGCTGCTCTCAGCTCCCTAGTAGGATTGCTGCTTGGGTAAGAATAACAATCGTACTGCGGCCCGGAGGAAGTGACCAATGCAATTCCATCTCAACGGATTCAGAACCGGCAACCCGGAGATCTCAGAGCCGTCCGAACAGTACAATACGTCGTCTAACTCTGACAGTCTTCCCAATGAAGTCGACGTACTGGTCATCGGCTGCGGACCTGCGGGACTAACATTGGCCGCACAGCTCGCGGCCTTTCCAGACATCAAAACCCAGATCGTTGATCAGAAGTCCGGCCCATTGCTGCTCGGCCAAGCCGACGGCATTGCTTGCCGGACCATGGAGATGTTCGAGGCTTTTGGCTTCAGCGAGCGTGTGTTGAAGGAGGCGTATTGGGTCAACGAGACGACATTCTGGAAACCGAACGACACCTCTAAAGATAAAGTCGTTCGCCATGGCAGAATACAAGATGTCGAAGACGGGCTCTCGGTGTTTCCGCACGTCATCCTGAACCAGGCACGCGTGCATGATTTCTACCTCGAGGTCATGCGCAATTCGCCGAACCGGCTGGAGCCGCATTACTGCCGCCGCCTGCTCGGCTTGTCCGTCGACACAGCAGCCTGCTCCGCTGGCGGCACGCCGTCCTACCCCGTGACGGTCAGGCTCGAGCGGATCGATCCCCCGCACCAAGGACAGATAGAAACGGTCAAGGCCCGGTATGTCGTCGGTTGCGACGGGGCGCGAAGCACCGTGCGCCAGTCCCTCGGGCGCGCACTGCGGGGGGATTCTGCCAGTCAGGCCTGGGGTGTGATGGATGTCCTTGCCGTCACCGACTTCCCCGATATCCGGATTAAATCGTTGATACAGTCCGCGCACGAGGGCAGCATCTTGCTAATCCCTCGGGAAGGCGGCTATTTGGTTCGCATCTACGTCGAGCTCGATAAGCTCAACGAAAACGAACGGGTTTCGAGCCGGAACATCACCATTGACCGCTTGATCGCGGCCGCGCAGCGGATCCTTCATCCCTATACCCTCGAGGTGAAGGAGGTCGCATGGTGGTCAGTCTACGAGATCGGCCAGCGGCTTTGCGACAAGTTCGACGACGTGCCCGATGCAGAGGTCGCCAGTCGCCTGCCCCACATTTTCATAGCCGGCGACGCCTGCCACACACACAGCCCGAAGGCTGGACAGGGAATGAACGTATCCATGCAGGACACGTTCAATCTGGGCTGGAAACTGTCGTCGGTCCTACTGGGTCGGTGCGCACCCAAGCTTCTGCATACCTACTCGGCGGAACGTCAGGCCATTGCCAAGGAGCTGATCGACTTCGACCGCGAGTGGGCCAAAATGCTCAGCGCGCCCCTAAAATCGTTGACTGACGGCGAAGGCGTCGAGCCGACCGAAGTGCAGAGATATTTCGTCAAGCACGGACATTACACTGCGGGAACGGCGACCATGTACAAGCCGTCGCTCATCTCCGCCGGACCGGGCTATCAGCATCTCGCCAAAGGCTTAGTGATCGGCATGCGCTTCCATTCGGCACCGGTCATTCGTCTGGCAGACGCCAAACCGGTTCGCCTGGGTGATACGACCAAAGCTGACGGCCGCTGACCTCAGCGCGGGATCGCGCTGAGGTCATCTCACGGCAATCGACGCTTAAGCAGTCTGTTGACGTTTCAGACCGCGATCAACATCGATGCGCGACGGTCGATCAGCCGCATACCTGGCGGGGTTGCAGACGCGAGCCATGCGCGGTGTGCACCCGTCGCTGAACAACGTAGCAACTGCCGTTGTCGTAGTAGGAATCGTAGTACGGATAGTCGTAAGCGTAGTCGTTCCAGTAGCCATACGGCCGGTAGCCGTAGCGGTGGTGCCCGTAGTCGTGGCCATGAAATCCTCGAACGACGGGACCGGGGCCAAAACCGTGGAAGCCGCCATTGTTGAATCCTCGAACGACAGGGCCGGGGCCACTGTGAAATCCTCCAGCGAAAGCACCACTGTGGAAGCCGCCGCCGCCAAAGCCGCCCATGCTGCCTCCATGGAAGCCACCGCCACCACCAAAGCCGCCGCCCCCGTGTCCACCGCCACCACCGCCACCTCCGCCTCCACCGCCGCGTGCTTGTGCACCCGTCGCGAGCAGAGAGCCGGCAAGGAGGGCGGTTGCCAATATCATCATCGTTTTTCGTCCAGTCATGAATCTTTCCTTTCGACGGGCAGAGCCATCAGTGATCATCGAACTTCTCGCCCCGGCCCTCATGTGGTCGTGCGGCTCCGAATAGCTAACGGGAAATTTCGAAGGCAGTAATCGGGGCACCCGATGGCACTGGCATCAGCACAGAAAAGGATGATGCTGATCAACCGCGCAGGATGGACAAATACGGACCGACGCTCCTGACAGGCGTCGCCACAATGGATCGCTACGTGATGCGCGGCTTAGCGCGCTGGTAGTGCTTCAGTGTCCCGGTCAGGTGCAAATGCCCTCTTGGTAATATTCAGACACTCTCCGATAAGATTTCCGAGCATCCTGAATTCGACGCCGCGCGAGGATGTCGGCCGCCAGGCCAGGACCAGGGTCCGGAACGGCTTGTCTGGAGAGAGCGGCCGAATCACAACATTGCGAGTTGAAGCGAGTTCCGAATCCACCGCGATCTGCGGCATTAGCGTGATGCCAATTTCCGCGGCGACCATCTGGACAAGCGTTCGCAGACTGGTCGCCTGGAAGACCTCATTGCGAACCGCATCCACGATCCGGCATGCCTGCAGTGAATGGCTGCGCAGGCAATGCCCGTCCTCAATCAGGAGCAGCTGCTCGCGGGCCAGATCATCACGGCTCACGACCTTGTGCTGGCCAAGAGGATGGTTGCATGGCATCGCTACGACGATTGGATCTTTTGCGATTTCCATCGTCTCGACATCGCCGAGTTCGTAAGGAACGGCCACCAGCAAAATGTCGAGCTCTCCTCCGGCGAGCTTGTCCAGCAGGACCGCAGTCGGAGCCTCCCGCACGTGCAGCTTGAGCTTCGGCCGCGCAGCGCCCAGATGCGATAACAGTGAGGGCAGGACATACGGCCCGACGGTCGGGATTACCCCGAACCGGAG
>Ga0137403_10004567_pt1 | contig 16290 bp, 14 predicted proteins | sample CZOMad2_1_16fung_FD_122057 | JGI IMG/M metagenome (GOLD analysis project Ga0137403, IMG submission 122057) | Vadose zone soil fungal communities from Angelo Coast Range Reserve, California, USA - CZOMad2_1_16fungal (Hybrid Assembly) | ecosystem: Environmental > Terrestrial > Soil > Vadose zone... | reverse complement strand
TATGCAGTGATGGAGGGATCGATCATTAGCGCGAAGCGTACGGCGGCGAGCGCCGCGCTGGCCGCGCAACGGTTGATTGCGGACCCGGATTCTGTAAGTTGTGTCGGGATCGTAGGCTGCGGCGAAATCAATCGCGAGGTTCTGGGCTTCTTGAGCAAGCGGTTGACTTCGCTGACCCACGTTAGAGTGTTCGATACGAGCTCTGAGAGAGCCCGGGTATTTCAAAGTTTCTGTGAGGAGCGCCTCTCCCTGGAATCACAGCCTGCCAAATCCATCACCGAAGTGCTCAGCGGCGGTCAACTCATCTCGGTAGCGACAACCGCGGTGGAACCTCACATTCAGACGGTATCCCCGTGCCCGCCATCTACTGTGATTCTACATCTGTCTCTTCGCGATCTGGCTCCAGAGGTGTTGTATGCGGTTGACAACGTCGTCGATGACATCGACCATGTCTGCCGGGCAAACACTTCGCTCGATCTCGCCGCAAAAGCCTCGGGGCACAGACGGTTCATTCGAACGACGATTGGTAACATCCTTAACGGTGATGCCCCGCCGATTGCAGGCGATGGTCGAACAGCGGTGTTCAGTCCGTTTGGCCTCGGTATCCTCGACGTATCCCTGGCGGAACACGTCTACAGGCTTGCAGAACGCGGTGGCAAAAGCCTAGTGCTTCCGGGTTTCCACGCAACAGCATCCCGCCCTTAAGCTCTCAATTCCCCAGTTCCCTTCCTTCCGCCGCTCGATGCCTTCAACCTTCGCCTTACGGCCTGCGTGCTTGCTGTCCTACGCTTAGAAGCGAACATTACTGTTCGCCTCACAAGATCTTGCTACTCGGTGGTTGGTAGAGTCTGATGCAAATACTTCAAAGCGGGTATGAAAGCGGGTATGAAACGAACGACCCAGTTTGAGTTTTCGTCCTGACCCAGGAGACTCAGGAAGTTAAATGGTGCCCCCGGCGCGATTCCAACGCGCGACCTTCCGCTTAGGAGGCGGACGCTCTATGCAACTGAGCTACGGGAGCACACCGGGTCTAAACTAACAGATGCGCTTTTCAGGTGTCCAGAGATACGGCCGCCCGAATTGTGCAACCGAACGGTCGGAGAATGGCGCGCTCGGTTCTTGAACAAGAGGCTCGAAGGGTTATTGTGAAGATGGATTAATTCGATGATTTGACTTCTCACTTCTCAATCCGTTCCTGGCGCAGCGCCCACCACACGCGCGCGATGTCTTTGAAGGCTTCGATAACCGACTTCGAGCTTACGCCGCGCGCCTTGCCGGTTTCGCGGCGGGCGACCTCCACTTGACACTGGGTTATCCGATAGCCGGCGCGAGCGGCTCGGATCAGGCGCTCGGCCTCTGAGAAAGGCGATTGCGATACGATTGGAAAGCGCTCAATAATCTCGCGACGCACAAGCTTAACGGCTCCAGCGTCAAATGTGCGAACGCCAAATAGAAGACGCGGAATCGCATTGAAGCCCCACGAAACAACCTGGCGCACAGGCCCGTAATACTTGTCTTTGCGACTGGCGATAATTACATCCCAATCTTTGGTCAAACATAGCATCTCGAAAAGTAAGCTGGTCTTCCATTGTCGGTCTGTTGAATTCAAGAATACGAATTCAAGAGAAGCCTCTTGATATAGATGCTCAAAGGTCGCTCGAATGCCAAGATTTCGCGCATGCCGAAACACGCGCAGTCGAGGTATGCTACGGACAAGTCCCTCAATGATCTCCTCGGTCCGATCACTTGAGCCATCGTTGCAGACGAGGATTTCATAATTCAATCCTGAATCTGACAAGAGCGAGTTCGCTTCCTCTAAGACTTCCGTTATGGTTGTTTCTTCATTGTAAGCGGGAAAACAGACAGAGACGCTTGGGAAGGATGGGGAATGAGAGTCAGGAAGTGAATCGAGGAGTGACGAAGCATTGCCAACCCGATGCTCTCCTCTTTGTTGATTGTCCTTCATACTTCGTCTTTGTATTATGCTTGCACATCAATAGCTCTTTCATCGAATTGGCAAACTGCGTCGGCAATTGCCGACAGCGACTCGCTTGGAAGTTCCGCATACATCGGCAGAGATAGGGTTTGTTTGCCGACCTGTTCAGTCACCGGAAGGTCTCCTGCTGAGTATCCTAATTCCCTGTATGCCGGTTGCAGATGAACAGGAATCGGATAGTGAATTCCCGTTGCGATACCGTTGGCTGAAAGCCGCTCTTGCAAGGCGTCTCGGCGCGCCGTAAAGACAGGAAAGATATGATAGACCGGTAAACTATATGGCATTTCCTCAAGCAAGCCTACGGTCGCGTTCGCTAACCGTCTGCGATATTCTCCCGCGTGGTGGCGCCGAGCCGCGTTCCAATTATCGAGGTGACGGAGCTTGACCCGCAGCACTGCGCCTTGAAGTCCGTCCAGACGATAGTTATATCCAAGCATAGTGTGATGATATCTCTGACTCTGCCCTTGATCGCGCAAGATTCTGATAGTTCTTGCGTGCTCGTCATGGGTTGTGACAACGGCCCCGCCCTCCCCGTAAGCGCCGAGGTTTTTGGCAGGATAGAAGCTGAAGCAGGCAAGGTCACCAAAGCTTCCTGCGCGACGTCCTTTATACTCTGCGCCGTGCGCCTGCGCGGCGTCTTCAATGACCAGCAAATTGTGTCGGCGGGCAATGTCGAGAATTGGATCCATATCCGCGCAATGCCCATACAGATGCACGGGCATGATTACTTTTGTGCGTGGTGTGATCGCGGCTTCTATCTTTGTCGGATCCATGGTGTATGAGCCTGGCGAAACATCTATTAGAACAGGCTTGGCCCCAACATAAAGAATCGCCGCGGCGGTTGCCACAAAAGTGTGGCTGACGGTGATCACTTCATCCCCGGGTCTGACGCCGCCGGTCAGCAGGGCAAGGTGCAAAGCGCTTGTGCCGGAATTGATTCCGACGGCATAGCGGGTTTGACAATACGCGGCAAATTCCTCTTCAAAGGCCTCGACTTCCGGTCCAAGAACAAACTGACAACTATCTACAACGCTCGTAATCGCGGTATGGATTTCATCCTTGATGCTGAGGTATTGAGCCTTAAGGTCTACAAATGGAATCATCGATTTTCTCTAAGTTAATTCAACTAACCGACCGCGCGCGCGCAAGGAGGCCTCAGCCGCTTCAAGTAGTCGAACGACTCTGAGTCCTGTATGGCCATCCGTTTCGGGCTGTTTGTTGTTTTTAATGCAATCAATAAAATGCGCCGCTTCCGTTCGCAGCGCTTCGGTGGTATCAAGTTTAGGCGCCCACATATCTCCTGACCGATAGCTGACAAGCATTTCATAAAGGGCTTCGGGTTTCTGGGAAACGCTAACGCCTTTGTCATAAATCTTAATCTTTTCGCTCGGCTCAATATCATCATAAACAATCATTTTTTCGCTGCCGCCAATCAGGGTTTGCCGCACTTTAACCGGCGCCAGCCAATTGACATGTAGATGAGCGATTTGCTGTTTGGCAAAGAAAAGCGTCATGTAGGCGACATTCTCCGGTTGACCTGAAATATGACTGATGCCTGTGGCGGATATGGCCACGGGTTTGGAGGGCAGCACATAATCGAGAATCGCCAGATCATGAACTGCCAGGTCCCAAAGGACATTCATATCATGCTGGAACAGCCCCAAATTGACGCGCATCGAATCGTAGTAGTAAATCTCACCCAGCACGCCTGCCGCTATCAGTTCTTGGATCTTTCTCACGGCGCCTGTGTAAACGAATGTGTGATCCACCATCAGCACGCGCTTGCGACGGGCAGCCTCTTCGACTAATTGTGCAGCATGCTCAGAGCTTGCTGTGAGCGGCTTTTCAACCAGCACGTGTTTATCGGCCTCGAGAGCTTGAAGAGCTAATGCAAAATGTGAGGAGACGGGCGTGGCAATCGCAATCGCCTCTATGGATGGATCTTCGAGCAGTTCGCTGTAATTGTTCGTTACCTTAACGGCTGGATAACGGTACCGCAATTCTGCGAGCCGTTGGGTGCGCAAATCGCACACCGCGACAACCACCGAGTCGGACGCCTCCATAAAATTGCGGACCAGATTGGGACCCCAATAGCCGTATCCAGCGACTCCTATGCCGATCATACGTTGCCTCTTTGATAAAGTGGCAGTTGTAAAACCTTCAACCCTGAACTCGCTACGACGCGTACTCAGGGCACGAGTTTGAGTTACTCGCCACTTATATTTACTTCCTTATGTTGGTCGCGTTGGTTACCGACGATTCGAGCAGGCACTCCTGCGACGATGGCGTAATCCGGAACATCATGAGTCACGACCGCCCCTGCCCCTACAAGCGCGTGTTCACCTACGACAGTGCCTGCAAGGATTGTCGCGTTGCTGCCGATTGAAGCTCCGCGCTTGATTCGTGTTTCCACCACGTGCCAGTCGGCTTCCGTCTGAAGGCTGCCATCTTCATTTGTTGCACGTGGATACAGGTCGTTAATGAACATAACCCCATGCCCTATGAAGACTTCGTCTTCGATGGTGACCCCCTCACAAATGAAGGTGTGAGATGAGACTTTACATCGGGCGCCCACAGAAACATTCTTCTGAATTTCAACGAATGCTCCTATCCTGGTGTCGCTACCAATTGCGCAGCCATAAAGATTGACCAGATCTGGCTGAAATATTTTCACTCCTGCCGCCAATCGTACATCTGCCGCAACTGGCATAAGAACTCCTTGAGACGATTATTCAGTATGTTTCAGTGAACCTTCGGACTCCGTGGCCGGCGGTTATGATGTGTTGTCTTCTTTGCAGTTGTCAACCTGACCGATAATGCGCGCCCGGTTGTCTTTCCGATTATTTGCCAGACGTCGGCGCAGTCATCTCCGACGCTTCGGAATTCATTGCCAGGTAAACCGAATTGTGCGCGAAGCTCAACGGCAGTTTCTCGTATTGGCTTGCAGCCCATCCGGTCAACGCGTCCCTGCAGGCGACATTTTGAAGTCGAGACAGGGCGAGGATCTTGGGCCCTTCGGCTTTCATCTCAGCAAGCACAGCGTCAAGACCGCCGGGGGTTCTCGCGGCGAGGAACCCATCTGTGCCGCGCGCCAGAAAAATGTATGGATTCATATTCGGCCTGTTCAGCAAGACCAGAATTTCCAACGAGCCATGAACATAGATCTTGTCATTCGGGCCGAGCCGTTCAGCGATTTTTTGAAACTCCTGGCGCTGATCGGCGAGCGTTCGACCTTCCTCAATTTGAAAGCCGCGCGCTCGCTTGATGGCGTTGAAGACAACCACGCTTAACGGCGCTATCAGCACAATAGCGGCCAGCCTCGCAAGTTGTGGGCGGCTCTCGATCAATCTCCGGGACCCAAGCCACTGATGAATTTCGGCGAAGATGAATGCGGCAAAAAGGCCGGCAAATGGCAGCAACACTATCAGCCCGTCAGCGCCAGGGTAGTTGATGACACAAAAAAGCAAGAAGATCCCTGTAGGTATGAGCAACGCTTCTTTGAATGCATCACCAGCAGGCGCCGATTTCCTGAAACGCTCAATGATTCTTTTAGCGGCATACCACAGCATTCCGGCGACGCCGAGTTTCACCCAGATTGTCTGGCCATCGGTCTCTTGCTGAATTAAGAACCAGAGCCGGGCGAGCGCCACGCCAGGCGGCTCCTTGCCTTCGCGATAATACACCGAATAATTGTAAGTAATCGTCCACGCCCACAAATCGCCGAGCGCGCCTCTGGCAGCAAAGTAAGCCAACATCGTCGCCAGGGGGATGAGCGCGCCAAGGATGACTTTCAAAGCGCGGCCGTCGCGCCAGCTCGTCAGATAACCTGAGAAAATCAGTAAGGCTGTGCCGCTGAACATCAGGCCCGGTTGCCAGAAGAGAAAAGCCAGCATTGAACAGAAGCCGGCCCAGAATGGACGGTCCCCGGCAATGAATAGCAACGTCAACATGCCGCAGATCATCATCGGCACTTTAGGTCGCGTGCCGCTGATCATCATCACCATCAGATTCGGCGCAAGCAGCGGCACCAGGCAGGCGATCGCCGCGGCAAGCCGGCTGCGCAGGTAGACCTCTCCCACCAGGTAAATCACAACGCAGAGGGCGCCGACAAGTAAAACAGATAACACCCGCACGGCGAGAAACGTGTCGAGCGAAAACAGTTTGCCCAGGGCCATCGCCAGGGCGCTTAAGTAAGCGGCGGCCGGGGTCTTGTTGTCGATAACGTCGCGGTAAGGCACCTGGCCGCGTAGGACACATTGCGCGATGTAATCCCAGATGGCGTTGTCGCCGCCTTCCATCAGAGCGAACGGATGATACATCGCCGCCAAAACAATCGCGAACGCGAATACAGCCAGGGATAGCCAGACCTGTCGCGTCAGAGTATCAAGCAAGACACGTCCCTTTCCGGGCGGGGTCAAAACTAACAGATGCGCTTTTCAGGTGTCCAGACATGCGTTTCCTTGACATGCCATAGACCCGAACATATACTCGTTTTCGCGGTTGATGATTGAATGCAATGGCCGGAGCGCTTGAGTCGATGTGGGGAAGCTGGTTAGATCGATTCAATGATGCTCAAGTGAGCGAGACAGCTCCAGGCCAGAAAAGAGGAGAGGCTGATTGGCTAAGACGATCCAGGGGCGACTCAGCGCAGAAGGGCTGCGTGTAGCAATCGTCGCGAGCCGCTGGAACGATTTCATCGTCAGCCGACTGATAGGCGGCGCTACCGATGCGCTCGAGAGGCTTGGCGCTTCGAGCGACGCGATCACCATCATTCGTGTTCCAGGTTCTTTTGAATTACCAATGGCGGCCAAACGAGCGGCCATGAGCGACGAATACGACGCGGTGGTTTGTCTCGGCGTCGTGATTCGCGGTGAGACTTCTCACAACGAATACATAGCAGCGGAAGTCATCAAAGGCATCGCCAACGTTTCTCTTGAAACAAACCTCCCCATCACTCTCGGAGTCGTGACCGCAGACAATCTCGAACAGGCGATAGATCGTGCCGGGGCGAAGTCCGGCAACAAGGGATTCGATGCGGCGATGACCGCGGTCGAGCTTGTCAATCTGTATCGTGAATTCTGAAGCTGAACGCTTGGAGTGACATCTTGTAGCAGCAGGTTTTGAATTATGGGTGCCAGGCGTAAGGCGCGCATCTGCGCCTTACAGATGCTCTTTCAATACGACATTGCACAGCCGCGCGTTGACGAGTTGGCCAGCAGCTACTGGGAGGCGTTCGGTGATGATATGGGCAATGTCGCTCGAGATTTCTCCAACAACCTCGCGCTGGGCGCAATCGCCCGCCTCGACGAAATAGACGGCCTGATTAAGCGGCGCGCTGAGCACTGGCGCATCCAGCGAATGGCCGTCGTAGACCGGAATATCCTTCGGCTCGCCATCTACGAATTCCTTTACGAAGAGGACACGCCAAAAACCGTGGTGATAAACGAAGCGCTCGAAATAGCGAGGCGCTTCTCGACGTTCGAAGCGACTCAATTCATCAACGGCATACTCGACGCGATCAAGCGGGATCTCGAGAGCAGTCAGACGGCCTCAGCCTCCAATAGCCAGCAATGAAGATTGAAGATCGACGATTGAGGATTGAAAATTGAGAATTGAAAACTGAAAATTGAAAAATGAAGATTTAGAGTTGTATATCGTAATCGGACGTTCCGGTTCAATTTGAAATTTTCAATTTTCATTTTTCAATTTTCAATACGGCAGTTCCCAATTCCGAGTCGTGTCTATGATTGACGATAAGGCGCTTTTGAGTGAGTACTTGTCCGAGTCCGAAGAGTTGTTGGACTCGCTTCTTGGCGACCTCGACTCGCTGGCGTCGCGCGCCGGCGACAGTCCCGATACCAACCTGATCAATCGAGCCTTCAGGACTGTTCACTCGTTGAAGGGTCTGTCCGGGATGATGGGTCTGGCCGAGGTGCAATCACTTGCTCACGACTTCGAAGATATCCTCGACGATCTGAGGCTTGGTCAGCTCGCGCTGAATGAACCCATAAGCTCCGCGTTACAAGAAGCCGGTGCGGGGCTGGCTGCATTGGTTGGCGGCGCAGCCCGCGGAAACGCACTCGAGGAGGACTTCGAACGCCTTCGGCAACTCCTGGCCTCGATCACACTGAAATCTCGCGAGCGGGCAAGGAAGGAAGATAGCGGGCTCGGCTTGCTCAATCTGTCCGAACGCGAGCGCGCGCTGCTGACCGAGTACGAAGAGCACCGCGTCAATGAGAATGTTCGCGCCGGCAGACCGTTTTACGCGATCACCGTCACGTTCGAGATTGGCAAGCTCGACGCACAATATCGTGCCCTCGTTGCCAGGCTTGAAGCAGCCGGTGAGTTGATTACAACTTTGCCCGCGAAGACAACGGCTGCGGCGCTCGTCGGTTTCAAGCTTGTGTTTGCGGCCGGCCTCAAAGAAGCCGACGTCAAACGAATCGCCGGGCCTTTTGGCGGGCGCGTCGCGCGGCTCGAACGCTCAACGTGGCGCAAAGCCGGAGCGGCGCTTAGGGCCGCAGGCCGCATAATGCCGGGAAGGGGAGGCACGAAGGGCACGGTCGAGCATCTTGACGCCGTTCTCCCGCCAGGTTTTGCACAGGAGTCATTGCAGCCGCTTTCGCCAAGCGTGCGCGTCGAGATGTCGCAGATCGACGAGCTCTCCGGTCTGGCGCACGAGCTATCAATCGGGATGGAGAGGCTCACCTCGATGGCCGAGACATTCCTGGGCGCCGCAAATCTGGGCGCGCGTGAACGGTCCGACCTGAGGTTCAGCGCTCGGCGCATGAAGCGTGAGTTCCTTGAATTGGAAGAGCGGCTGGTCGAGCTTCGGATGGTTTCGCTGGCGCAGACGTTCACCCGAGCGGCGCGGCTTGCGGGGAGGCTTGCTCGAGAGCTTGGAAAATCAGTGTCGGTTGAACTGACCGGCCGCGAAACGCAACTCGACAAAGTGATAGTCGATCGAGTCGCTGACCCGATTTATCACGTCCTGCGCAACGCTGTGGATCATGGGCTGGAGCCTCCCGAAGAGCGGAGGCTTGCAGGGAAGCATGCCCGGGGCAAGATCAACCTCGAAGCGAGACTCGAAGGAACGCGCGCGGTCATCTCGATTACCGATGACGGGCACGGAATAGATCAAGCCGAGGTACGGCGTCAGGCAATCGACACCGGACTAATTGCGCACGACGAAGCCTTGAGCGAAGAGGAGACACTGCGATTGATCTTGCGGCCCGGTGTCTCCACCGCCGACCATGTCTCGGCGGTATCGGGTCGAGGCGTCGGACTCGATGCGGTTGAGCGGACGATATATGAGCTTGGCGGCGAGGTTCGAATCTCATCCGAGAAGGGGAAGTGGACCAGGTTCGACCTGGCTGTTCCTACAACCCTGGTAATGATCTCGGCGTTCATCGTGCGAGCAAGCGGCTCGCGGTACGCCGTCAACGTGGCACAGATCATCGAGCTGCTATACGTCTCTCCCGAAGAAATACTCGGCCGCGACGGCCGAAGAAGCGTCGCGTGGCGCGGCGGCACTATTCCGCTCGTCGAACTTGGATATGTGCTCGGGCTGGGAGGCGCGCGGCTGCTTCATCGACCGGCCGCTCAAAACGGGGATGGAAAGCCGGCGCCGCCGGCCGGGCCGGTCAAGGTACCGGTGCTGGTAACGTGTACCGCGGACAGAAACGTTGCAGTTGCGGTTGAGCAGTTCGACGAGCAACGCGAAATCATAGTGAAGTCGCTCGGCTCGGTCGGGCGCAGGCTGAAGGGCGTTGTGGGAGCCGTCGACCTGGAAGGCGGAGACGTCGCGCTGGTGCTGGATATGCCGAGCCTACTGGTCCTTAGAAGCATGCGATTGTGAAAGCGGAAGCACCAAAGCAAATGACAAAGTCCACTAACGATAGGGACGCGAATGCTCGCCTGGCGATTGCCGGGCTTTCTTTGGATCTTGGGCAGGATCCTGCCGATGGCAAGGCGGAGCTTGTGTCGGTGCTGATGTTCGAAGTTGGCGGCGCGCCGTACGCGATCGGTGTCGAGCAAACCGAAGGGGTCGTTGACTGTCCGCGAATAACGCCTCTGCCGAATCCGCCGGATGGAGTCGCCGGACTTGCAAGCGTGCGCGGTCGCATGACCGTAGTGATGGACCTTGGTTTGACAGTGAGCCAGGACCTGGTCAGGCAGCGCTTGATTCTTGTGAAGGGTGACGCACAGTTGGGCTTGTTGGCGGATCGCGTGGAAGGTGTCCTGGCCCTGGAGCCTAAGAAGGTTCGTCCCGTCGCTCACGGCAAGGACAGTCTAACGCTGCAGCGCGCGAAGTTCGGTTGGCCCGCAAGAAGTTACTTCAAGAGCGGGAGACAGCGGGTGCCCATCCTCGACCTGGATCGGTTATGTGAAGCTTGATATTCGAACGCAATCAGCGATCTTTGCTTTCACCTAATTCGTAACCATGCTCCTTCAAGAACCCGGGCAGCCACTTGCTGTAATCCGACAGGAACTGACCTCGCTGATCGACCAAAGCCTTCTCCTCCTGACTCAGTTTGTCCCGATTCTTCGCGCTTGATTGATCGAACTCACTCAGTATGTTCTTCTGCTGAGTCAGGAGCTCGAGCAAACGGGCGCGGTATTGTTCGGCGAGCGGATCGATCCGGGGCGCCAACATAACAGCGCGGATTCCTCGATCGACCGAGTCGATAGCCGGCTTGAGGTCGGGAGCCCCGTTTCCTCTCTTGAGCGCCGCCGCCACTGATTTGAAGGATTCAATCAGCAACTGGTCGCCCTCTTTCATTCGGTCAAAGTACGTGACGACGCTAGGGCCGGCGCCGCTGGTCAGATTCGAGAGAGCGAGCCGCGGTCCGTTGTAATTGCGAAACGCTCCCACAAACGAAATGAAGATCACTACGAGGCAGACCATCTGAAGGGCGCGCCAGAGCAGCGGGGTGATTCTTTCGGTGGGTCTCATGTATGGAACCGCGAGGGCGAGTGCTATTCCTGCCAGCAGGCCTCCGACATGCGCGGCGTTGTCCACGATTCTGACGGAAAATCCAAACACCAGGTTGATCGCTATGATCGGCAGCACGCGCCGCCGGATCTCTTGGCTGAGCCTCTTGGGAATCTCTCTCCGGTACTTGAAGGCGAACGTTGCCATCACGCCGAACAGTCCGAATATTGCGCCCGAAGCACCCGCCGATGTTGCTTGAGGATTGAAGACGTAACTTCCTGCTGAACCGATCACCCCCGTGACCAGGTACAGCACCACAAAGCGAGCCGAGCCGTAGATGCGCTCGATCTCCTGGCCGATGATCCAGAGCGCGTAGTTGTTGAGGAACAGGTGGATGATTCCGATGTGGATGAAAATCGCAGTAATCAGCCGCCAGTATTCGTGCTGCTCGGCTATGAGGTTGTTTTGCTTAGCCCCGAATCCTCTAAGTACGTCGGGGTTGACTGATGTCACCGCAAAACCTCCTGCGAGGCACATCAACACGAACACGCCGACGTTGACGCCAATGAAGATCATCGTGAAAGGATTTGAGCGAGTGAAAAGCGCGCGGAGAAAGCGGTCCTCGTTAGCTGTTTCGCGGGCGGCTACATCGGCTTCCGCGAAGAGAGCGCCGCAGAAGGCGCATGCGACGCTCTCGGCGGGCGTTGGATTTCCGCAAGCCGGACACTCTCTAAATCGGGTTTCGCTGGTGATGGGGTTCAAGGTCATCGGTAGGAGTTTATTACTCGATGTGAGATCGAGATTTGGAAAGCGTTGAATTTGGCAAATTGTGGCTATCGTTCCAGCCGGTCAAACTCCTGCGCTGCGTCGGACTCCCAATCGGAGAAATCTTTGAATGCCGCAACGAAGGCTTCGAGATCCGCGGAAGCGGCAGCGGCTATCATCCGATCATTCGTCGCTTCTTCGAAGGATTTCGCTCGCTTGTTAATCAATTCGATCAGGCGCGTCTTGATTGCCGTGCTCCGGTCGTCGAAGACCGGCGCTTTTTCGAGTTCGCCGGCGATCCGGTGCAGCTCGATCGCGGTCTTGGCAGCATCGTTTCGAGTGAGGCGGCCAGGGTCGCCTTTCAACTCGAATGAGTCGGCGACTGAGGACCTGGCTTGTTTGACGAGCTGGGCCAGCGCGTAGGCGTGTTCGTGCCGGCGGCCTGTAAGCTCGCGCTGATTCGATCTCTCCTGCTCGGCTCCGTAGACTCTTCCAGCCATCACGAAACTGATCGCGACCAGCCCAATGCAGCAGATCGCTGCTCCGTTCCAGCGCGCGGCGGAGCTGGCTGTAGATGGAGCATCGGGCTCGAGCACGAAGCCGAGCCCGCCCCCGGCGACGAACCCTCCAACGTGAGCCACATTGTTCGCCCCAATAAAGAAGCCGAACATGATTCCGATTGCGGCCCAGATCAGCATTTGTCTCATCAAGCCGCGGCCGAAGCTTCCGCCCAGCCTGTAACCGTAAACCGCCATCAACCCGATCAAGCCGAATATTGCGCCGGACGCGCCTGCGGTGTTGGCCGGAAGAAACATCAGAGACGCCAGGCCGCTTCCGATCCCGGTCGCGACATATGCGAACACGAACTTCTGCGAGCCGAAGATGCCTTCCACCTGTGGTCCGATTGAGAACAACGCCGAGCTGTTGAACATCAAGTGCATCAGGCCGATGTGCAGAAAGTTGAAGGTCACCAGTCTCCACCATTGCCCCGCTCGAACGAGAGATGGAACCAGGGCGCCGAAATCGTTGAGCACGCCGCCGCTTGCGCTCTTTATGAACGCTTCGCCGCTGCCGCCGTTTCGAACTTCGACGATTGACATCAGCACGAACAGCACGACGAAGAAGAGCCGCGCCGCCGGACCGAAGCGGATGTCGATCAACCACCGGTCCGGATCGAGATTGCGCGCGCAAACGCCGAACACCAGGAGCGCCAGCAGCACCGACAGCTTGCCGACCTGCGCGACACGGCCCGTGATTCCTTCTCCGAGTCGGTAACTCGTACGTTCAGCGGTAGTCTTACTGATCCCATGGGACGAGAACATCCGCAATTCATCTGTGCCAGGCTCCAACAGGAGGACCATTCCAACAGGCATTCCATGGTGCCTCTCCAAAAGGTCGAGAACTCTGCCAAGCGCCGATCGAAGCTCAGTCGTCCCCGCCAGAATGTCACCAACTTCAAGCAAAGTCGCCAACTGCCGGGAATCCGCCGAATCCACGGCCGAGAAGCGGGCCTTGCCGGTCGAGCGGACAGACGTTGAACCTGAAGAAGGGGGTTGCATACTTCTCATTTCCGATATCGAACCACTTCTGGTTGGCTCCAGGTTGGCGGAACGCTTCAAGCTTTCGGCGCTGTTAACCTCGTGTCGAATACTCGACGACGCGGAATTCTCTACGACCGGCAGTGCCATCGCACTTGCCAGTTCCTCCATTCCATATTGCTCCGCCGGAAAAGTCAATTAGAACTCCATATTTAGGCCGTTTATGCCCTGTGCACCGACCGCCCGAGAAACAGCCCTGAAATAAAATGAGCATGCTTGACACCCCGCAATCCGTTAACCACTTAACGAAATGGTGAATGGCCGAGCAGAGTCTGACAAAAGTTCGACAAACCAGCATAGGTGCGTTTCAGCTGTGCGTCAAAATTATAATTCTTATCAGTTAATAAATTTCATTTATTTTTCATGTAATTTTTGAACTTAAAAAGTGAATGCTATTTTGGAATCTTCATCTTTCCCTGCTTTTTGGCCATTTGGTGCAGTACACCGAGAAATGCCTGTGCGGCGTGAGAAAAAGTCAGCACTCGACGATGTGCAACCCACAAAATCCGTCTGTAACTCAACCCATGCACAGGAACCGTTGAGATTGTCCCCCTCTCCAATTCATCGGCTACACACATCCTCGGAACGAAAGCAAGTCCGACCTCGAGCTGCACGAATCTCTTGATAGTCTCGACTGTAGCAAGTTCGAGTGTGATGTTGAGAGGCGTATGATGCTGTGCAAATACTTCGATAACTTTCTGTCGCGACGCGGTCTTGACGTTGTGCGCAAGAAACGATTCCGACCCAAGCTCTTTTACCGATACAGATTCACGATTAGCAAGCGGATGACCAGGACTCATGATCAGCACGAGTTCATCCTTGAGAATTGGAAAACACTTCAGATCGTTGTCGACCGGCTGGAAAGCAAGGACAGCGAAATCCACATTGCGATCGAGGACCTCACGAGGAAGGTTCTCCGATACATGTCGGAAAATCTCAACCTTTACCTGAGGGTGTTTACGTCTAAAGTCCAGAATGACGTGCGGGAGAAGGTAAAGCGAAGTGCTTTCGTTTGCGCCGATCCTTACGCGTCCTCGTTCCAGAGCACGAAGCTCGGCTACGACGCCCTGGGCTTCGTTGCGCAGAGTCAACATGCGCTTTGCATAATCATAAATCAGCTCGCCCGCCTCTGTCAGGGTCGGCGTCTTTTGCGAGCGGTCGAACACTGGAACTCCGAGTTCCTGTTCCAATCGACGAATTGAAATACTAACCGCGGGCTGCGTCCGAAAGACGCGATCAGCCGCTTTCGAAAAACTGCCCTCTTCAACAACACTGACAAAGAACTCCAGTTGAGTAAGCTCCATTTTCGCTCCGCTATTGGTTAAAATCGCATACTAGCACAAAATTCCAGTGTCCAAAGTTTCTCGCTAAATACATGCAGCCATCGTCCGCAATCGAGTAATTCAAGGTCAATCCAGGGCTACCTACACTTTTGTAAACCGACTATCTGCCGGCAACAAAACCGTAGTTCGCGAGAACCGCCTGTGTCTTCCTTTCGGGCATAGGAACCGAATCGGCAGCGAAACTACGATTTGTCACCATGTAATTCAACTAATTTAAACTTAATAGTCCTCAAAGCGCGATACTCGAGGAGACGTTCCCTGCTGTGCCTTGTTTTGAGGTTCAACCGAGCTTAAGACCTTGCTACAATTTTGTCTCTTATACCCTACATACAGACACAATTGTAGTCAACAGTGTCCGGACCTGAATCTCTTGCAAAAAGGCCAGAGATTTTAATTCTCGGCAAATCACCTGTGTTTACAGTGTAAACGGGCATTGTATTTAGCCGGATTGCAGTTTTTCGCATCGAGTGGCATGAGCATTGTTATAGGGAATTTCAGAAGCGGCCCCGTTTGAAATTGTATTCAAGCTTTCTGATTGGATCCGGCCAAAGGTAAAGCCGCAGGTGATACAAGGTTACACCTGATCGGTCGATTTGCAATTAAGGGCGTTTCGCTGAATTGATAAAATCACATCGTCCTCGGACTGTTACGTACCGAATCCGAGGCTCGAGTTTCGATCGTCCCAGCCTAACTGCTCAGAACGGAGCCTAGGTCTGACGATCATTACTGCCGATCGCCTAAACGCTTAGAAGGAACTTCTTTATGAAGAAGAAACTGTCCCTGTCTCAAAAGATTGTACGCCTGAGGACCCGGATGCAAGACCCGGAGTGGCGCCGCTATGGGCGGTTGCTTCTTGTTGGTAAATTGCTCGGTGTTGGGCTGCTTGTCGGCCTGGTCGCGTTGTTGCCCGAACTATTGGGGTTTAGAGCTTTTGCCGCTGATGCCGACCTCAAGGGAAATGACATTGTCAATCCGATAAACACGCTTTGGACACTGCTGGCGGCATTCCTGGTTTTTGGAATGCAGGTTGGATTCACTATGCTCGAGGCCGGTTTCTGCCGGTCGAGGGAAACGGTAAACGTCCTGATGGAATGCATCGTGGACACGTGCCTGTGCGGCCTTCTTTTCTTTGCTTTCGGCTTTGCGTTCATGTTCAGTCATGGAAACGGTTTCATCGGTTATCACTGGTTCTTCCTTAAGGACGTACCTGCGACATACGAGGCTACCGGTGTTTCCTTCCTGGCATTCTGGCTGTTCCAATTTGCCTTTGCAGATACATGCTCGACGATTACCTCAGGTGCAATGATCGGGCGCACCGGGTTTGTCGGGGACCTGTTATATAGTTTTGCAGTCTCAGGTTTCATTTATCCGATCATTGGACATTGGGCCTGGGGTCCGGATGGATTCCTGGCATTAATGGGTTCCGACGGACATTTTCTGCCTTCGCTTGGCACCGGGTTCCACGACTTTGCGGGGTCGACCGTTGTCCATACTATTGGTGGGTTTATTGCACTTGCAGGCGCCATTGTTTTGGGTCCGCGCATTGGACGCAAGTTCAAGAGGGACGGGGGTGGTCCAATGATGCCCCACGACCTCGTAATCGCCGCAAGCGGTGGATTACTCCTGTGGTTCGGCTGGTACGGTTTCAATCCC
>Ga0137403_10004566_pt1 | contig 16290 bp, 11 predicted proteins | sample CZOMad2_1_16fung_FD_122057 | JGI IMG/M metagenome (GOLD analysis project Ga0137403, IMG submission 122057) | Vadose zone soil fungal communities from Angelo Coast Range Reserve, California, USA - CZOMad2_1_16fungal (Hybrid Assembly) | ecosystem: Environmental > Terrestrial > Soil > Vadose zone... | reverse complement strand
AGGTGCCGGTCGTTCGCCTGACGGAACCATTTTCAATACGGATACCCTCAGCGAAGATGCGACTACCCCATCTGCATGGGATACAATCCGGCTGGGAGCAATTTCCCTCCGGGAGGCAACGTGGAATTCATATTGATCGCTGTAGCCGTCGTCGTCCTCTATATCCTCAGCTCCATCAAAATTCTGGCAGAGTATGAGCGGGCGGTGATTTTCCGGCTTGGGCGATTGCTAGACGAACCCAAAGGGCCTGGACTCATCGCTGTTTTTAAACCATTGGATCGCATGGTGCGGGTGTCGCTACGGCAGGAAGCTATGGAAGTTCCGCCGCAGGACATTATCACCCGCGACAACGTGACGCTGAAGGTCAACGCGGTGATCTTCCTGCGTGCCATTGAACCGCGCAAGGCCATTAACGAAGTCTCGAACTACATCTATCAGACGTCGCAGTTCGCGCAGACCACGCTGCGCTCCGTGCTTGGCGAGGTCGAACTTGATGAACTTCTGGCGCATCGGGAAAAGATCAACCTTCGGCTACAGACGATTCTCGACCAGCACACTGCTCCCTGGGGAGTAAAGGTAACGAACGTTGAAGTGAAGCAAGTCGACATGCCGGAGACGATGCTTCGCGCCATGGCCAAGCAAGCAGAGGCCGAACGCGAACGGCGGTCGAAGATCATCCATGCGGAAGGTGAATTCTCAGCCGCGCAACGCCTGGTGGATGCCGCTGCGTTGCTGGCGACTGAGCCCGTCAGCGTGCAGCTGCGCTACTTGCAAACGCTGACTGAAATCGGCGTGGAGAAGAATACGACTGTAATCTTCCCGATACCGATGGATCTGTTTTCTGGAATGCACAAACTGCTGGCGCAGGCGGCAGGGGCGAAAGATGCGCCGACCAAGCCTTCGGGCGATTAGGTCTTGGCTGTTCAGAGCGGCGACTCGTTGTTCGACCGGAGGTCGCTGTCGCGGTAAGTACCAGCTTTAAGAACTGGGTCCATGGGGAGACGTTTCAAAATCGTAAGAAGAATCAGCGGAGACTGATTGCTATGGCAAAAGATCCTGAAATTATTGTAAGTACGGGCAAGATGGTAGGGCTTTTCGCGGCTCTGGTTGTGGTTGGCGCTGTGATTTTCGGCTTCGGCTATTCCATGGGCCGGGGAGCAACGCTAAGCGGAGCTAGTGGTTCGTCACCGGCTGTCGTTGTTTTGGGGCAACGAGTGGCGGCAAAATCGCCTGCCTCATCAGAATCTTCTACAAGTGTGCAACCGGCTGCCGCAACCGAGGAAACGACGGAGCAGCACACTGTTGCTGGCGGGCAGTACTTTCTGCAAGTGGCCGCCGTGACGAAGCAGGAGGACGCGGAAGCGTTGGTATCGGCGCTCAAGAAGAAGGACTACGCCGTTTTCGCGACCAATAGCGTGCCCACGGATAAGCTGTTTCACGTGCAGATTGGACCGTTCAGCAACCAGAAAGACGTCGAGGGACTTCGGGCGAAGCTGGTTGCTGCTGGATACAATCCGATTGTGAAGAAGCAGGCTTAATTAGTCCTGGCTGTGGCGCTGTTCTTTCCAGGGGTCGCCATACATGTGATATCCGTTCTGCTCCCAGAAGCCGGGCTGATCATGGTCGAGGAACTCGAGTGCGCGGGCCCACTTCACGGATTTCCACGCGTAGAGGTGTGGCACGACCAATCGCAAAGGATAGCCGTGGTCCAGAGTGAGTGGCACGCCGTCGTGATGCGTGGCGAACAAGACGTCGTCACGATCCAGGTCAGCGAGCGGTACATTTGCGGTGAAGCCCTGTTCCGCGTGAACCAGGACGAAAGCAGCGCCCGGTTTTAGCCGGACCCGACGAAGGATCTCCCGGAAAGCGACGCCCTCCCAGCGGTTGTCGAACCGGCTCCAGCGCGTCACGCAGTGGAAGTCGCGGGTTACAGTGATCCGAGGCAGGGTGTTGAATTCAGCCCAAGACAGCTTCAGTGGTTCCTCGACCAGGCCGCGGACCTCAAAGTCCCAGCGGTCGGGATCAAAATGCGGGACCGATCCGTAGTGGAGCACAGGCCACTTCAAAGTAGTGGATTGCCCGGGCGGAAGACGGCCCTCGGCTTTCATTTTCTTCTCGAGTTGCCGTCGCGCGTCCCCTTCGAAGAGCATCGTAGATTCCGATCAATCGTAGCTTCCGATCATAAGACACTTCTCTCATGGAAGGTCGCAAAGAAGTCAGAAAGTGAGGGACTACAGGGCGCGGGCCGATTACGAGGTTGGAGGGAAGAGGAGAAATTCTATACCGCGGCTGCTGCACGCGTTTTACGTAGCAAGTTTCGCGTGTTGTTGAGGAGGTCAGCGATTTCGAACGGTTTCAGCAGCGATGGGATGTTGTTTCTTTCCAGGAAGGCGCGAGTTTCTTCGTCAGCTACATGGGCAAACGTGAACAGGATCTTGTGCGCAAGTTCTGGATGCCTTTGAGAAATCCACTCATACATGCTGGCAACGGTCGTGCCTCCGGGCATGCGCCCGCTCATGATGACGCCATCGAAGGACTCCCGCTGTAAGCGCGCTTTGGCTTCTTCAGCATTGCCGACGGCGACCACTTCCGCCCCGGCTCCCGCTAGTACCGCACTGGCGAATTCGCGTACCGCTTCTTCGTCCTCGGCGAACAGCAGCCTGCCTTGCACCACCCCATCATTGCGTACGGGCGCGGCCCCAGCGACAGCCGCCACCGCACGGTCGACCGCGGATAGACGTAACTGGATTACGGCGCCGCCCTCGGGGCTGTTGCTGGCGCTGATTTCGCCTCCGTGTTCTTTCACGATGCCATAGCAAATGCTGAGCCCCAACCCCGTGCCCTTGCCGACCGCCTTTGTGGTGTAGAACGGGTCGAAGATCTTCTTGGCATCCTGGATTCCGGGGCCGCTGTCGTGGAATTCGATCCAGACCCGGTTGTCGCTGGTATACGACCGAACCTTCAGCACTCCCTTGTTTTGGGTTTCCAACATGGCGTCGAGAGCGTTGTTGATGATATTCAGGAAAACCTGCTCGATCTGATGCGGGTCGGCCACTACGGCTGGCAGTGTTTCGTCGATCTGCCGCTCGACTCTAATATTGTTGACGCGGAAGTCATAGTCGCGCAGGGCCAGCGCTTCGTCCAGAACCTTGCGAAGATCGACTTCCACCTTCTGGGGCTTACGCTGCCGGGCAAACGAAAGCAGATTCTGCACCACACGGTGCGTCCGCTGCGCCTGCTTGAAGAGCTTGCTGACGAAGTCCTGTGCGCGTTCGTTCAACCCCTCGCCTTCGAGAAGCTGGGCGTAGCCGAGAATTGCGGTAAGGGGATTGTTGAGTTCGTGCGCGACGCCGGAGATCAATTGGCCCACCGCCGACATCTTCTCGCTTTGTAAGAGCTGTTCTTGGGCAAGCCGCAGATTCTCGTAGGCTCGGCAACTTTCTTCGTACAATCGAACTTTTTCGAGCGTAGCTGCTAACTGGCGAGCGATGGCCACGAGCAGGCTTTCGTCGCTGGCATTGAATTCACGGGCCTCGCGGCTGCCGACACCAATGATGCCGGCGGGACCATCCTTGCCCCAGAGAATTACCCACACCCATGAACGCAAGCCGTCCGCTTTCACGAAATCAGCAACGACCTCCGGGATGTGCGGCAGGTAGTCGGGCGTGATGACCTCAGTTCGGGAGCGTGTGATTAGCTCTCCGAAGCCCTCCGGCAAGCGCAATTCGGAGAATCGCGCTCGGCCTTCGCTACGATGTCCCCAGCCTGCGCGCCGGCGCAGGATCTGCCCACCGGGATCGGCGAGATAAATCGAACCTGTTTCCGAGGAGAACAGAGTCACGACTTGCCGCAGCGTGAGGTTCAGGATTTCGTCGAGATCGAACGATTGCGTGGAGATGGTGGCAATTGCGTTAAGAGCGTTCAGTTCGCGGTTGCGGCGACGAATTTCGTCGTCCGCTCGGCGCTTTTCCGAAGTGTCCATCAGGAACCCTTGATAACGCTCAAGGCGGCCTTCGGCATCGCGCGTGGCGAAGCTGCTTTCCATTGCATTTAAGACCGTGCCGTCTTTGCGACGGAGGGCAACCTCAAAGTTGCGAACGTAACTTCGCGCCTCTAGCTCAATACGGATCGACTCGCGCTGCTCGGTCGATGTGTAAACGCCGTTGTCCATGTGCAGCGCCATCAGTTCGTCGCGGCTGGAGTAGCCCAGCATGCGTACAAACGCATCGTTGCAGTCGAGGAGCTGGCCCTTCGGGTCGGCGACGAACACACCCTCTTGTGCCTGCTCGAAGAGCATGCGGTATTTCTCTTCCGCGGCGCGGCGCGCGGAGGTGTCGCGAATTACGTGGATGGTTCCGCGGCGCTCCTGGCCATGCTCGCGGTAGGAAGAAGTTGAAACCAGCGAAAATCCTCCGAGACAGGGGTCGGGATGCTCCGACAGCCCCTTCTCGTCTTTCAGGCAATAGGGGCAGTTTTTCCACTCGGAGTGGTGCGGCAGCACTTCCTCGCACAGCTTTCCGACCATTTCTGCGGGACGCAATTTCAGCCGCCGCATCAAGGCGCGATTCACTTTCAGAATTTTGTGATTTGCGTCGTGCAGCAGAATCATGTCTTCGATGGAGTCGAAGGTGTTCAGCCATTGGCGCTGCGAGCGCACGATCTGCTCGCGGAGGCGGAGGTTCTCGGCTGCGATGCCAAGCTGGTTGGCGCTGGTGGAGAGAAACTCGAGTTCCTCCCGGCTGTAGGAGCGTGCCCGTTTGGATGCCAGCGAGAGGGTGCCCAGGATCGTCTTCTTGCCGCGGATCGGGACCAGAAGGATATGATGAAAGCCCTCTTCCTTCGCTGGCCCGCGCAAACTGGGATGCAGCGTGGCTACTCTCTGCGCTACCGGCCACCCGGTATGCAATATTTTTTCCGTGGCCTCGTCGAGGGTGGTCACCTGGCTGCTCTGGGCGAACGCATCCGATACGCCGACGTGCTGTACCAGCCTCAGGCTGCCGTTTTCCAGAAGCCGAAACCAGCCTCCCTTGGCGTTCATCAACCGCACTAGTTCGTCCAGCGTGGACAACAACATGGTTCCCGGATGCTGAGCTCTCGCAATGGATGAAGTGAGCGCTGTCACGGCCGCCAGCCGCAACGTGCGGTCGCGATACTGATCGAGTACAACCATCAACATGCTGAGGCCGAAGATCAGGTCAATGAACAGGTCTGCCCCAGGCGCTGGATGCCCCGCCAGTGGTCCCCAGTCGAGGTGCAACGCCATCAGAGAGAGGGCCAAAGATATGGGCCCAATTCGCCACTTTCCGCGAATCGAAGCCAAAAGGTAGAACGCCGATCCAAACGTGATGACCCTGTACAAGACTTCCAGGGACGCTCGCAGGAACACTTGGCCGGGCCACAGGACGGCTTGTACAGCGGCCGCACTGACTGCGAGGGAACCGACAAAGAGAATCACCAGTAGCGCCCGCCGCGCGTTCACAGAGATGAGAATCGCTGCCGCGAAGATGGAAACGGCCAGCACAAATCCCGTTTCACCTACAGCCTGGGAATAGCGCAGAGGCAAAACAGCCATTCCGCCCGATGCCGCAGTACGCGCTGCAAGATACACCACCCAGCCGAAAATCCAAACCAGCAGGTAGCGTTCGCGGAAGGTTCGAAAAATTAGCAAGCTCGCCGCCAGCATAATGAGGGCGGCAAACGCCGACGGCGTCAGCTGGGGAACCAGAGGTTCCAGGCCTGTGAGCCAGGCACGCATGTGCGCGAGAGGCATGGGTTCTTGTTCAGTTCTGGCGGTACGGGGGGAAGGGCTACCCGTGGTATATCACGAAAAACCGGGCCCAGCCCCGTTACCATCGAAGGTGTCGGTTACCTTCGGGTAGGGATTGGCTTGAACCTCTAGGGTAGAATTGACGGAAGTCTTTCCCTATGGCAACAGAACGTATTTTAGTGGTGGATGACGAGGAGCCGATCCGCGAAATCGTCACCGCCATGCTGGAATCTAGTGGCTACCAGTGTCAGCAGGCGGCCTCCGGCAAGCAGGCGCTCGCGCTGCTTACGTCTGGGGATTCGTTCGAGCTTGTTCTCTCCGATTTGATGATGGCGGATATGGACGGCATCGGCCTCCTGGAACGCACCAAGGAGAAGTATCCCGATATGCCGGTCGTGATGGTCACGGCTGTGCATGATATTTCCGTAGCCCTGGCGGCCATTCGCAACGGCGCTTACGACTATCTTCTGAAGCCCTTCGAACGTGAGCAGTTGCTCGCCACAGTACGGCGGGCCCTCGAGAACCGGCGCCTCAAAACGGAAAACCGTACCTACCAGACCAATCTCGAATCCCTCGTAGCGGCCCGCACGGAGCAGCTGCGCTCGGCCATGTCCGGCCTCGAGCGGTCGTATGACATCACGCTCGAAGCGCTAGGCGACGCGCTTGATTTGAAAGATGCCGAAACCGAGGGTCATTCCAAAAGAGTAACAGCCTTCACCATCGCCATGGCTCGCCATCGCGGCCTTTCCGACGATCAGGTTCGTGTGATTGCCCGCGGCGCTTTCCTGCACGACATCGGCAAAATGGCCATTCCTGACGGCATCTTGCGCAAGCCTGGCCCGCTCACGGCTGAAGAAGTCAGCATCATGCGTGAGCACTGTTATCATGGCTATCAAATGCTGCGCAAGATTCCATTTCTGACCGAAGCTTCCGATATCGTCTACTCACACCAGGAAAAATGGGATGGGTCTGGCTACCCACGTGGCCTGCGTGGCGAGGAAATTCCGCTTGGCTCCCGAATCTTCTCTGTCGCCGACACGCTCGACGCCATCACGTCGGATCGCCCTTACCGCCCCAAGCAGACTTTGCAGGCCGCCAAAGAGGAAATCCAACGTTTTGCTGGACGCCAGTTTGACCCTGACGTCGTATCCACTTTCTTAGCCATGCCTGACCATATCTGGGACGATCTCCGCCGAGAAATCGACAACCAGATCCATAAGTTCGGCTATTCTTCCAGCGCGTCCCTTGGGAAATAGCCGACAGCCTTCCCGGGGCGCAGGCAGCGTTTTTCCTATTCCACCCATCCAACGAAGGGAACAGCACATCCGTTCTTACGGGACGGCTTCGCGAGGTGGAGCATGGCACGACTGCGCGGCGCACATTTGGGCTTGGCAACATTGCTTCTTGGGAGCGGCTTGTCATTCGCTCAGAACCATACTTTCGCCTCATTTCCGTCTGCTAGCTCGAACGAGATTCCAGAGGGAAAGACCGTCCTCATCCGGCTTGGGCAACGGCTCGAAACGCGCTCAGCTCGGCCAGGACAGCGCTTCAAAGCTTCTTTAGCCGAAGACCTGATCGCGCCCAATGGCAACATGCTTCCACGCGGAAGTGCGATTCGCGGCCACATCAGCCGCGCTTCCGAAGGGCTGCACCCGCGTTTGCTTTTGAGCTTCGATGGAGTGCAATCTCAGCGCGGGTGGGAGCCCCTGATCGCATCGGTGACCAGCGTTCCGGGAGAGCATGGCGTGAAGAACGACGACGATGGTTCGATCGAAGCGGCTTCTCACAAATCCAAGTCCAGCTCTGATTCCGACGACGAGCCGCGTTCCCCTTGGTCCCGCATCGGTGGTGTAGCTGGTTTCTTCGCCGACAAGAGTGTGCGCTTGGAAAAAGGCGCAATTCTGGAAATCCGTCTTGACCACGCCATTCAGCTGGCTAGACGTTAGGGAAACTCTGATTAAGTCCTTCTCCAGATCAAAAGCAGGTCCCTCCACTTCGCGGAATCGCCGGAAAAACCGGCGATTCCGCTACGGTCGGGATGACAAATTGTATTTAATCGGAGTTTCTCGAGGTCTACTCGGCGTAGGCACCCCAACAGCGAATGAGGTGGGAGCACCAACGCGCCCCCTAAACCGGGCCACGTCAGCTATTCTTAGATCAGCCATCAGGAGATCTAAGTTTTGCCAAACAAACGTCATGCTGCTCTGAGTTTCGTCTTCATAACCGTTCTGCTTGACATGCTGGCGTTCGGCATCATCATCCCCGTTTTGCCCAAGCTCATCACCAACTTTCTGCACGGGGATATCGGCCAGTCCTCGAAGTATCTAGGACTTTTCATCACCGTCTGGGCGCTCATGCAATTCTTCTTCGCCCCGGTTATTGGAGTGCTTTCCGACCACTTCGGCCGCCGGCCGATCATCCTGTTGTCGAACTTCGGCCTTGGTCTCGACTACATCATCATGGCGCTCGCGCCAACGATTGGCTGGCTCTTTGTCGGACGCCTGCTTTCCGGTATTACATCGTCCAGTGGCCCAACTGCGAACGCGTATATCAGTGACGTCACAACCCCCGAAACCCGCTCCCGCGCTTACGGCATTTTCGGGGCTGCGTTTGGCCTCGGCTTCATTCTCGGGCCCGCTGCCGGTGGGTGGCTGGGCCATATTGATTTGCGGCTACCATTCTGGACCGCTGGCGCATTCAGCATATTGAACGCAGTCTACGGATTTTTTATCTTGCCGGAGTCGCTGCCGCCAGAGCGTCGGGCCACAAAAATGCTCTGGCGAAAGGCCAATCCGGTGGGGGCGCTCAAGCTGCTTCGCTCGCATCATGAGCTCTTTGGCTTGGCCAGTGTCAGCTTGCTGAATTACCTTGCGCACGAAGTTTATGTAACAGTTTTCGTTCTGTATGCGACGCTCCGCTACAACTGGAACGAACGGGATGTGGGCAATTCGCTCGCCGTAGTCGGCATCACGACCATGATCGTCTCTGCTGGAATGGTCGGCTCGCTCGTGAAGCGTTTCGGAGAGCGTACCACGCTATTTCTTGGACTCTTCCTTGGCGCCATCGGGTTCGCGCTTTTTGGAGCATCTCCCACAGGTTGGCTGTTCGTCGCCGCCATTCCGGTGAATGCACTCTGGGGCTTGGCCGCGCCGCCGCTCCAAACCTTGATGACGCGCCGCGTTTCCGTCAGGGAACAAGGCGAATTGCAAGGGGCGGTAGCATCGTTGCGCGGGATCGCAATGATCGTCGGGCCCGGAATATTTGCGGCGGTATTCGCTTATTTCATTGCTCGCGACCACTTCATTCCCGGAGCTCCCTGGTTCTTATCAGCGATTCTCTTATTCGCTGCGCTCGGCCTCGCCTGGGTGGTTGCGCCGAAGGCGGGGAAGAGCAAGGAGGAAGAACCCTCGTCCCCGGTCACCACGCTCGCCTAGCTAACGTCGAAGGAGAACCTATGTCGAAGAATTCCGCATCAGCCCTTGCTTTCAGCGCGTGCCTGTTGTTCTCCTGCCTCGTTATTGCCCAAGAGCACCCCGCACTCACCGCCCAGGCCAACACCGTGTACGTTGGAGCCGATGGCAAGTATGAAGCCCAGCCAGATACTGCGCTTCTGCAATTCAACATTTCCGCGCAGGAAGATTCTTCGAAAGCTGCCTATGACCACGCCTCCAAAAACGCGGACCAGTTCCGCCAGATCCTCCGCACCAACGGCATCGATCCCAAGTCTGCACAGATCGGATACTTCTCCATCGATCCGGTTTACGATTGGAAGCAGCCGAAGAGAAAGCTGGTCGGCTACCGCGTGAACGCCAGCACAACGCTGAAGCTGAGAGACTTTGCCAAGATTGGTCCCATCGTCCAGCAACTCGCTGACACCGACATTACTGACAATCAATCCCTGAGCTATACGCTAGAGAATATTGATGTAGCTAAACAAAGGGCCGTTGAAGACGCCTATCGCCGCGCCAATGATTCCGCCGCGACGATAGCCAAAGCGGGTGGGCGGGGGTTGGGCGAGTTGTCCTATGCATCGGTGGACACGTTCGAGCAGGTTCGGGTCGTCGCCAATATGGCCCGCGGGCCGATGCCGATGCTGGCTGGCGCGATGCGGGCTCAGGCCGAAGCTGCGCCGACCGCGGAGTTCTCCCCACAGACCATTGTGGTCACGGCGCACGTCAATGCGCTTTTTGTTCTGAAATAGGATTACTCGAAGCGCGGACTACTGCGGATCGTATCGTTGCAGATCGCCGCGTAGCGCCCTACCCACAATTCGATTCTCATCAATGTCGATCGCGCGCTGTACCACCATTTGGATGGACGTTCCTTGCTCCAGCCGTAAGTCCTTCCCGCGCGAGAACAGGGCGATCGCCGTGCCTACCACTGCTCCGCCTGCCCCGCCAATCCCTGCGCCCTTGAGCCCGCCGGCCGCTGCGCCAATCAGTCCGCCGGTAGCCGCCGCTTCGGCGGCAGTCGCTACATCGTGGCCTTTGTCGCTGTCCTGCCGGATGGTACCTTCCTCATTCTTCATTGTGGAATGCTCCATTCCTGGAACATTATCGACTGCACCCGGTAGCAGCACCGTATACCCGTTGGGGTAAATCAATGTCGTGAAGTGGAAAAGAAGCTCCGCCCTGCCCTTGACTCGTCCCGGTCGTTGGATCGCGCTGATTCTCCCTTGCACGTAGGTCCCTGCTGGCACTAGCATCTGGCCGTCTACGGCGTAGGGGAAGGTCGTGACGGCGTAGATGGGGTCGCCGATCTTGGCGCTCTTGGTGGTAATCGCATGCTCCAGGCGCAGCAGGATCTGCGCGCCTGCGGGGATCGAGATCTTGTTCTCGGGCCTCTTCGGCCGTTCCAGAGGCTTCCGTTCCTCCAAGGCCGGTTTGGTATCGTCCTGGTCTTGGCCTTGGGCCAAGCATGCGACGGCCATCGCACAGCCCAAGCCGGACACCACCAATCCTTTGCTCCAGCGATCACTCCAGCGATGCATACATCCTCCCCGCGTCACGCGAACTGCTTCTAGGCTCGGATGCAGTCTACTCGTTCCGGGTTGACCCGCGCACCTACTTGTAGAGCAAATACTTCTCGCGAGTCTTTTGAAACGCCTCGAGGGCCTCGCGCCAGTCGTCGGCGATGCGGCGTGGGTCGCGGCCCGCGGCCAGGGCTTCGTAGGCCGCGGAGTTGACCAGCAGGTCTTTCACCGGTTCTATGCGGAAGGGAGGGTACAGCTTGGAAAAGGCCATTGCTAGCTCCACCCCAAGCTCCGGCGCGTCCAGTACGTTCCGGTCGAGTAGCACCAGATTTACACCTTGGCACAACTTTCCGGAGTAGTTACTGGAAGCGGGAGTAAAGCTCACCGGCACAAACCGCACTCCCGGAATGCTCCGTTCGTTGAGATACTGCGCGAATTCCCGGGAATTCACCCAAGGTGCGCCCACTACTTCAAACGGGGTGTCGGTGCCGCGGCCCACGGAAACGTTGGTTCCCTCAATCAGCGCTACGCCGGGATAAAGCGCGGCCTCGGTCAGATTGCGGAGGTTCGGCGAAGGGTTGACCCAGGCGAGCCCGGTTTCGTCGAACCAGTCGCCCCGCATCCACCCTTGCATGGGGCTGACGGAGAGTTTTGCGTGGATGCCACGCTCCGCATTGAACATCTGCGCTAGTTCACCCATCGTCATCCCGTGCCGTACCGGGAGAGGGAAGTAGTTGGTGAAAGTCTCATGGCCGGCATCGCCGACCGGTCCCTGCACGATTGCGCCCGTGACCGGATTCGGGCGATCCAGCACGAGCACCGGGATTTCAGCCTTCGCAGCAGCCTCCAGAAAATAGCCGAGGGTTGTCTCGTAGGTATAAAATCGCGCGCCAACGTTTTGCAGATCGATCACCACAATATCCAGCGTCTTCAAGACCTCAATCGACGGACGCCGTGCCGCATCCGTCCCGCCGTAAACGCTGTAAACCGGCACGCCGGTGGTAGCATCTTTCGTGTTGCCAACGGCAGTCGTATCCAGCGTTCCCTCGACTCCATGTTCCGGACTAAAAATCGCGGTCAGCGTGGTGCCGGATACGTTGTTCAGCACATCAATCGTCCTTCGTCCTTGGCTGTCGACTCCTGTCTGATTCGTGAGCAGCCCTACGCGTCTGTGCGGGAAACTTGTTGGGTCTCCGCTCAATGTGCCACCCGAAGTCCCGCCTGCTGCTCCGCCAAGAAGGGAAAATCCACTCTCTTCTAAAACATCAATGCCCGTTTTGACCGCGCCATTGCGCTCGCTCACGCGTCGCCCAGCCGCCATGCTCTCGTTGTATCCCGTAATTCTCGCGAGGCGCGCCCGCTCCTGCTCGGTGACAGTCAAATGCAGTGCCGCGGCCACGGCCGAAGCCACCTTCGTGCGCAACGCGATTGCGCTGCCGCCTTCGTTCCGCACAGTACGCATGTGTACCGCGTTGGTCAGCAAGATGATGTATGTATCCGTTACCGGATCGATCCACAGCGACGTCCCGGTGAACCCCGTGTGGCCGTAAGATCCTACCGGCAGCAGCTCCCCGCGGTTGCTGGAGAATGGCGAGTCCAGGTCCCAGCCGAATCCCCGCACTGCCGTTGCATTCGGTGGTTGCTGAGGCGTCGTCATCTTCTCCACCGTTACGCGCGCCAACACCTTCCCGCCGCCGCTCAAGAGCGCTTGCGCGAACTTGGCTAAATCGTCTGCTGTCGAAAAAACGCCGGCGTGTCCGGCCACCCCGTCCATCCGCTGTGCTGTGGGATCATGTACTACGCCGCGCAGCATCACATGATCGTTGTCGTACTCAGTTGGAGCAATCTTGGCTTTCCAGGCTTTCGGCGGAAGATACCGCGTATGCGTCATGCCTAGCGGTTGGAACACATTCCTAGCCGCGTAGACATCGAGGGGCTCGCCCGAAACCCGTTCCACCAAGGCGCCCAGCGTGATGAAGTTGATATCGCTGTACAAAAAGCGCGAACCGGCCGGGAACACCGGCTTCTCCTCGAATGCCATCCGATACGCGGTGTCTTTCCCCTCCCATTTGACGGGAGAATCCTTGTCCTTCAGATCCAAGTCCTCAGTCAGGCCGGAGTAGTGCACCAACAACTGCCGTACCGTAATGTCTTCCTTGCCGTTCTGCGCGAACTCCGGCAGATATTTCGCCACTGGGTCATTGAGCCGGACTTTCCCCTGTTCGAAAAGCTGCATTACGCAGGTTGTCGTTGCCACCACTTTCGTGAGCGATGCCAGATCGAAGATCGTATCGGCCGTCATGGCCTCGCGCCGCGGCTCCAGAGTCCGCGAACCGTATGCTTTCCGGTAAACCACCTTCCCGCTGTGCCCCACCACGAGCACCGCGCCTGGAATCTTGTGGTCTTGAATTGCGTCCTGGATGATCTGGTCGACGACGGAGAGACTGGCTACGGAATGAGCGATGGGAAGGGTGCGTGGATTGCTGGCTACTTTTCCAGACGCTGGGGCGGCGAGGATGAAGATTACAAAGCCGATAACGCAAGCAAATTGCTTCACGCTGTAAGGATAGCAAGCGCTGTTGGCTCGGACGTGAACTGATGCGGTTCCGAGGGAATCATCGGTACAGGGCTGGGCGGGTACTTTCCGACGATCCGTGCGCCCCAGATGGACACCGCGCTACTGGGCCCCAACCCTTTTCAGATAGAACCGGAAGAAGTCCTCGGAATTCGAATCGAGGCAAACTTGAGCGTTTGCTGCACCTGCTTCTACGCGCGTGAAGCCTTTTTCGTCGACTCGAATCCGCATTGGCTTTACCGGGCATAGTTCGGGCTTCAAGAGGTAGGCGATGGTCATGGGATCGAACAAGGTCGGGGTCTCTTGTCCCCACTCGTGGTACAGCAACGTCAGGGCATCCGTCACGGGTGTGCCTTGGCTGAAGAGGAATGCTCGCTTGACTTCGTCCATTTTGAGCTGCGTGGAATCGAGCGGCATGACAAACACTGGGACGCCTGCGCCGAAGAGTTTTTGTGCGGAGGGGACGTCATTCAAGATATTCCATTCCGCCATCGCGCCGACCGGAGCGGTGTAGCCCAGGTCTCCGTAGCCGCGCTGGATGCAGCCACCCATCAGAATCACGCGTTTCAGTTGGCGAAAGGTTGCCGCGTCTTTGTCGATAGCCGCGCCCACATTCATCAGGGGCCCAATCGCAATTAAGGTAATTTCGCCGGGATAGCGGCGGATCTGTTCCAGCAGGAAGTCCGCAGCGTCGCCGTGCGATGCCCTCGCGAAGTGCCCTCTTTCTGCGTACCGCCGCTGTGTGAGGGGGCTCTTGGCCACAGTTGGCTTTCCAGCCAGCACCGGAATCTCGGGCTGCCCGACTTCACCAAGAAATCGATCTACGATCTTGGCGCGCGTTTCTGTGTCTCCGAATGCCGTAGTGATGCCGAGGATTTGCAACTCCGGGCTCTTCACCGCGAGGGCTAGAGCGAAGGCATCGTCAACGTCGTCGCCAATGTCTGTGTCGATGATCACTTTGTTAATGATGACTTTTTCTACTTGCGAAGATAGTGGCGACGGGCTTGGGCCGCTCGGCTCCGCCGCAGGCATAGCAGCCTGAGCCCAGGAGACTTGTGCACACAAAAGAACTGTGCTGGTGGCAATGTGGCCCCACAGAGCCCGCAACTTTGTAGTCTCTCTAGACCGCGCGTGGCATGGAGGCGAGTCCATTTCTGATTCCTTAAAGCGGTCAGGGTTTGTTGGGAAGGGGGCCGCTCGCACTTTACCATGTGGGCGCGTTTTTGCCGCGGAGCCTGGGGGAGGGGTAGTGGGTCAGTTTCCGTGCAGCTGACGATCCAGACGCTATCGACTCGCTCAACTCGACACGGCGAATGCGACCACTCTCTACAGTTACAAAGCGTGCCCCTACCTTCTGCCTTCCGAGGGTAAGTCGGTCAGGTATGCTTTTGGTGGGACATTCCCAGAGATGAGCGAAAAGGTCCAGAGCACGAGCGGAAGAAGGTGGAGAATCTGGCTGTTGGATCGTGTGGCCGAACTGCGGCAACGCGAGGGCCAGGTCTTTTTGGTTTTGGCGCTGGTGATCGGCGCATTGACTGGATTAGCGGTTGTCGCTTTCATCCTGCTGACGGAACGAATGGGGATGCGGCTGTACCCAGTGGGAGGCGCTCCGTGGCGACGTTTGCTGTTCCCGGTCGTGGGCTCGCTGGGCATCGGCTACTTGCTGTATCGCTATTTTCCCAATGCGCGCGGCAGCGGCGTTCCGCAAACCAAGGCAGCTCTGTTCGCGCGCGAAGGCCGCATCACGCTGCGCACCGTACTCGGAAAGTTTTTCTGCACATCGGCAACACTCGCCAGCGGAATTCCGCTGGGACGCGAAGGGCCTTCCGTCCAAGTTGGTGCGGGCATTGCTTCCGTGCTGGGACGGTTCCTCGGTCTGCGCACCGAGCAGGTGAAGAAGCTCATTCCAGTGGGAGCGGCGGCGGCCATTGCAGCCGCGTTTAATACGCCGCTGGCAGCAGTTCTGTTTGCGCTCGAGGAGATCGTGGGCGATCTCCACGCACCAGTGATGGGCGCCGTGGTTCTGGCTTCGGCGACTGCGTGGATGGTTCTGCGCGTGTCTCTCGGCAATCATCCACTCTTCAAGGTTCCGCAATACCAACTTGTCCATCCCGCAGAGTTCGCGGTCTATGCCGTGCTCGGCGTAGCCGGCGGTGTCGTTTCTGTGATCTTCACGAAGCTCCTGCTGGGCCTGCGGGCGCTTTTCCTGCGGTTGCCGCAAAAGACTGTCTGGTTCCACCCTGTAGCGGGCGGCTTGTTGGTTGGTCTGATGGGTTGGTTTGTGCCGCAGGTTCTGGGAGTAGGTTATGGGTTTGTCGGCGACGCGTTGAACGGAAATATGGCATTCAAAATGATGTTGCTGCTGGTGGTGCTGAAACTTATCGCCGTCACCACCAGTTATGCTTCGGGGAACGCGGGCGGTATCTTCGGTCCATCGCTTTTTATCGGTGCGATGTTAGGCGGCAGCTTAGGAACAATGGCACATTATTTGTTGCCCGCCTACACTGCGACGCCGGGAGCCTACGCGCTGGTCGGGATGGGCGCCGTCTTCGCAGGGATCGTGCGCGCGCCGATGACTTCGGTGCTGATGATCTTCGAGATGACGCAGGACTATGCGGTGATCGTCCCGCTGATGATTGCGAATCTAGTGAGTCTTTTTATCGCTTCACGATTGCAGCACGAGCCCATCTACGAAGCGCTGGCGGTGCAGGATGGTATTCACCTGCCGAAGGGGGAGACGCGCCAACGGTCTGGTCAGCGTCAGGTCGTTAAAGTCATGCGAGCCACGAGCCTATTGCTACCTTTCGAGATTACAGTTCGGGAGGCGCTGGAACGGGTTCGATCGAACGAAGTCCGAACGTGGCTGGTGGAGGATCGACGGGGTGTAATTGGCGTGATTAACCTTGCGAGACTGGAGCGAGAGCTAGCCGAAGGCGCCGAGAGGAAGCTTGGCGAGTTGGTGGATGCGCTGGTTTT
>Ga0137403_10004565_pt1 | contig 16291 bp, 18 predicted proteins | sample CZOMad2_1_16fung_FD_122057 | JGI IMG/M metagenome (GOLD analysis project Ga0137403, IMG submission 122057) | Vadose zone soil fungal communities from Angelo Coast Range Reserve, California, USA - CZOMad2_1_16fungal (Hybrid Assembly) | ecosystem: Environmental > Terrestrial > Soil > Vadose zone... | reverse complement strand
ATCCTCACCGGGCTGATGGCCACTTCGCGCGCCCTGGCCAGGTGGACGCCTGAGTTCCTCCAGCAGACGTGCGGCGAGATGATGGTCGAGATCATGGCCGGTCGGGACCAAGACGCGCGCTACGAAATTAACTCGATTCGCCACAAGCGGATTGTGAAGTTCGCCAGCTACATCGGTACGGTGATCGACGGCGGACCGAGCAACGACTACTACCTCGTGGCAAATAACGGATTCTTGGGGCGTCCCGAGGCGAAGCCGCGGCCCCAGTAACACTGCTCGAGGGCGAACAGGACCTCGACGTCGGGCGGCGTGCCCTCGGGGCCGAGCTGGAGATACTTGAGCCCGCACTGGCCCATGACCTGGCCGGTTTGCCGGTCGGTCATCGCCCAGACGCCCCAGCCGTGCGCCGTCCAGTGTTCGGCGAAACGCTGGAGCGAGCGCGAGGACCGGGCGTGGGCGGCCTCTCCATACCAGGGGCCATCGCCGAGCCAGCGCGTCACCTCGGGGTCGGCATAGAGCCGGGCATGTGCCTCGGCGTCGCCGGCGCCGAAGGGGCGCAGCACGAGGCGGTCCGTGGTCAGCGTGGTCACCCGGTGGCCGACCTCGCCGCCGCGCCCACGCGCCAGCCGAGATAGGACACGCCGAGGACGAGCGCGCCCAGCACCACCCAGGTCCCCACGGTGGAAAGATCGGCCATCCACTTGAGCGTGCCGCTCGAGAGCCCCACGAAGGCCAGGCCCACCACGGGCAGGACGGGGGCACCGCAGCCCATCACCGTGCAGGCGCTGGTGGAGAGCCCGAGCACCCCCGACACCGCCCCCAGGACGCCGCCGCTTGTGCCCGCGCCACGGAGGAGAGCGGACGGTCCCGCGCTCTCGCGGCGGTGGGTCCAGAGGGCGAAATAGGTGGCAACGATGAGGGACAGCGCGCCGAAGCGGACCAGATCGCCCGCGGTCACCGCGAAGCCCCACTCCACTCCGAAGGTCCCGTCGGCGGAGAACCAGAAGAGGGCGACCTCCCAGAGCCTCCCGAGCTTGTCGGCGAGCGGCGGCTGCGGCGCCGCGAGGTAGTCGGGCAGCCGCTTGAGCCAGGGGTTGAAGGTGAAGAAGTCCACCGGCTTCCGGGCGAGGGACAGCACCACGGGCGGCACCAGGATGTCGAGGAGGAAGACGCCCAGGGCCACGGCGACGAAGAAACTCCGGCGCGCGCTCACTGCGGTGAGCACTCCGCGGAGCGCGGTGCTGAAAGGACGCCATACCCGGGCCATCATCGGCGATCCCGATCCTGGGTACTCCTCTCTATGCGCCAGATTATAAAGGGGATGCGGGAGCGGCGCCCCAGGAATTGGGGCTGACGCGTCGCGGTACCGCTTGACCTCATATACCTTGACAGGATAGGCGAGGGTCGCGTATACGGCCCTTGACCCCCTCAGGTGCTTCAGGCCCTCAACGAAGGAGGAACTTATGGCTCCCGAAGTCAATCGACGTGATTTTCTTGCCCAGTTGGGCATCACGGTTGGCACCGCCGCCGCCGGGGTGAGCGCGACCGCGGCCGCGGTGGGCGCTATTCCCGTGCCCCTGCTGGGCGCTCGGGCCGCCCATGCCCAGGGGACGGTCAAGGGCAATGTCCCGGATACGCCGTACAAGATCGGCCACATGACCTTCTTCACCGGCGCCGGCGCCGTGCTGGGGGAGCCTTCCTACAGGGGGCATATCCTCGCCGCCGAGGAGATCAACGCGACCGGCGGCCTGCTGGGGAAGCGGAAGATCGAGACGCTCAAGGCCGACGAGAACGCCGGTACCGACGCCAACGTGAAGGAGATGCGTCGGATGAAGCTGTCGGAGAAGGTGGACCTCTTCACCGGGGTCATCTCCAGCGGCAATACGCCCGCGCTGGGGCCCGTCGCCGAGGAGCTCAAGCTGCTCACGATCTTCGTGGACGGCTGCACCGACTTTCTCTTCGACAAGGCGGTGCCGAACCCGCACTACATCTTCCGCATCACCAATATGCAGTCGGCGGACGGCGTGACCTGCGCCATCGCCACCGCGATGACCTGGCCCAAGGTCAAGAGCATCGCCCACATCCACCCCGACTACTCCTACGGCCGCAACGCCTTCGATCACTTCAACATCGTGATGAAGAAGATGGTGCCCGGGGCCCATGTGGTGTCGGAGGGCTGGCCCAAGCTCGGGACCACCGACTTCACCTCCCACATCACCAAGACCATCGCCGCCAAGCCGGACCTCCTGGTGTCGTCGGTGTGGGGCGGCGACTACGTCGCCATGTACAAGCAGGCCCTCCGCTACGACCTCTTCAAGAAGATGAAGTTCGCCAGCACCATCGCCTTCGGCGTGGCCCCGCACGCCATCGGCAAGGATCATCCGGAAGGCGCCATCGCGGGTGTCCACTCCAACTACTACTTCAACTACCCGCCCAACGGCCGCTGGCCGTACAACGACACCTTCGTGAAGAAGTACTACGAGCGCTGGAAGGAGTATCCGAACTTCCAGTCCGAGGGCGCGTACTCGACTCTGTACATGCTCAAGACCGCGGTGGAGCGCGCCAACAAGCTGGCGGGCGGCTGGCCCGACGACGACGCCATCATCGGCCAGCTGGAAGGGCTGATGCACCCAGGGCCGGCGGGCTATCTCTATATCCGGCCGGACAATCACCAGGGCTACAAGGATGCGATGACCGGGTTCAGCCTCAACCATCCGGACTATCCGTTCCAGATCCTCGATCCCAACCGGATCATCACCATTCCCATCCGCAATATCACGGCGCCTCCAGGCTGGCCCAAGGGCGAGCCCACCTCGACCTATACCTGGATCGACAAGACCTGGCCCCAGGTCAAGGTCTAGGGCCACACCGGAGTTCGGGAGGCGGCGGGTGCCGGTGCCCGCCGCCTCCCCGGTCCCGCCGCTCCCTCCCATGCGTTCCGTGAGCCGCCGGCTCTCCCCGCTGCTCGGCGCCCTCGCTCTCCTCGTCAGCGCGCCCGTCGAGGGAGGCCACGAGCTGCCGTTCTATCCCTCGTTCTACCCGCAGGAAATCCGCATCGAGGCGCTGGAGCCAACCCCGGCCGCCGCCCAGCTCCGGTCGGGCACGCTCCACGCCTATCTCGGCGCGGATCCGTTTGGGGGCGGCCGTCTGCCCGCCAACGTCAGCGCGGTCGAGTCGCTTGGCGCCTCCGTCGTCGTCAGCGTGAACCCGGCCGCGCCGGCCGGGCGCACCCGCGAGAGCCGCTGCGAGACGGTGAACCGCACCGCCCGCGGGCTGGGTGCCGCGCCGGGCTTCGTGGCGCATCCGTACCCGATCACGCCCTTCCACCGCGACTTTCTCGAGCACTTCGACCTGATCCAGGCGCGCCGCGTGGAGTTGACCGGCGTCAAGGAGCTCCCGGGCGCTCCCCTCCGCTTGCGGGCCAAGGGCGCGTTGGCGCGACGGCTGGTCGGCGCGCGTCTGGTCGGGGAGGGCGGGCCCTGGGACGCGCTCGTGGAGGAGATCGACCCCGGCGAGACGCCGGCCTGGAACGGGTGGCTGGCGCCACCCTGGCTCAAGTCGGGCTGGGCGCACGCGCATCGATTGCTGGCGCCGGCCCTGACCGACCCCGCCGCCCGCAAGGAGGCCGATCTCCTGTTCCAGCGCCTCGCGTCGGGCGCGCCGGCGGAGCGCGCGGAGGCGGTGGAGGCCGGCCGGCGTCTGGTGGCGCGGCTTCTCGCCGAGTGCGAGCGCGTGCCCGTCGGCTACGCGGTCCGGCGCGAGGCGTACGGCACGGAGTTCTCGCGGGGCATCGAGAACGTGGCGCACGACTCGCAGGCCGGGCTCGCCTCGCCCATCTTCGTACGAACGGCCAAGCTCAAGGATTTTCCGTGGAATGGGTGGTTGCGGGTCGGACTGTCCGGCCGCGCGCAGGCGGCGTGGAATCCACTGGGCGGCTTCACCGACCCGGCGGGGCGCTTCCTCTGGGCCGCGCTGGGCGATCCCGCGCTGCTGCCGGCGCCCGCGTCGGAAGGCTGGATCGGCAACCGGGTCACCCTGCCGCCGGGGGCGGTGGAGACGGCCGCGGCGATCCCGGTGCCGGAGGACACGCTGGCGCCGGAGGCTGGTACCGGCCTGCTCCGTGAGGTTGGAAGGGGCCGGACCGCGCGCACGCGCGTGACCTATCGCGTCTGGACTTCCGCCTTCCACGACAACTCGCGCATGACGCCGGCGGACATCGCGTACGCCTACAGCGTAGCGGCGCGCTGGGGCGGGAGGGGGCCCGGCGCGGGCGGGGACCACGATGCCGGCGTGGAGGCCGCCACCGCCTTCGCGCGGGGGGAGCTGATCGGCTTCCGCGTGCTGCGAGTGGAGACCGAGGTGCGCAAGTACAGCGACGTGACCTTCACCTATGTCGTGCCGGTGGTGGAGGTGTACCTGGCCACCGCGGCGGGCGACGGCGAGGCGCTGGCCGCCCACGCGCCGCCCTGGAGCGCGGCGCCGTGGCCCCTCCTGGCCCTCATGGAGGAAGCGGCGCGGCGGGGGGTGGGCGCCTTCTCGGCGGCGGAGGCCAAGCGGCGCGGGATCCGCTGGCTCGATCTCGCGCGCGACCCGCGCGCCCGCGCCCAGCTGGACGCCATCGCCGCCGAGCTCGGCGGGCAGGGGCATATCCCGCCCGCGCTGAAGCGCTTCGTGAATGCCGACGAGGCGCAGACCCGCTGGGCGTCCCTGCGCGCCTTCGCGCAGAAGCGGGGCCACTTCGTCGTCACCAACGGGCCCTATCAGCTCGACAAGTGGACGGAGACGGCGGTGGTCCTCTCGGTCTTCCGCGACTTCACGTATCCGCTGGGCGTGGGGAGCTTCGATCGGTTCGCCCTCCCGCGCCGGGCCTATGCAACCCGCGTGACCGCGCTGGCGGATCGCCTGGAAATTGGGGCGGACGTCGAGCGCGTGGAGAAGTTCCTCCGCGACTGGCGCCTCGTGCGCGAGCCTCTGGCCCCGTTGCCCACGAGCGGCGACCGGCCGGAGATTCCCGTCTGCCGCTACGTCGTCATCGGGGCCGGGGGGGAGGTCGCGGCGGCCGGCTCCACCACCGAGGTCGTGCAGAGCCGCCTGGTGATTCGGCCCGGCCGGCTCAAGCCGGGGATGTACACGGTGCTGCTCGGGCTCGCGCTGGGCGACAACTGGGTGAATCCCGAGGTGACGGTGACGAAGTATCGGGTTGACCCCGGCCCCTGAGCCCAGGCAGAGTATCGGCCCAATGGATACCCTGGTCATCCACGCGCTGAACGCGCTGCTCTACGCCTCGGTGATGTTCCTGATCGCGGGCGGGCTCTCCCTCATCTACGGTGTCATGCGCATCGTCAATCTCGCCCACGGCAATCTCTACGCCTTCGGCGCCTACGTGGCCGCGTGGGCGGCGGGCCTCGTCATCGCCCACCTGTCCACCGGTCTCGGCTACCTGGCCCTCGCCGCGGGGGCGCTGGCCGCGGCGGGACTGGGTGCCGTGCTCGAGCCTACGCTGCTGCGGCCCCTGTACCGCCGCGCAGAGGAGTACCAGCTCCTCATCACCTTCGGCCTTCTCCTCATCCTCGAGGACCTCATGCGTCTCATCTGGGGTCCGTATCCACTCTCGGTGAGCGCGCTTTACGAGGCGATGGGCAGCCTGACCGTGGGCGACTCCATCTATCCCACCTACAATCTCGCCGTCATCGCGGTGGGTGGGCTCGCCGCCGCCGGGCTCTGGGCATTCGTCTACCGCACGCAGTTCGGCGTGGTGCTCCGCGCCACCTCCCAGAACATGCGCATGGCCTCCGCGCTGGGCGTCAACGTCAACCGCGTCTACGTGCAGGCCTTCACGCTCGGCTGCTTCATGGCCGGCCTCGCCGGGGCCATCGTGGTGCCCCAGCAGGGCGCGGTGCTCGGCATGGGGGTGGACGCCCTCATCCTCGCCTTCGTGGTGGTGGTGATCGGCGGGCTGGGCAGCCTCGAGGGCGCGCTGGTGGGCGCTCTCCTCGTGGGCGTGGTGCGCGAGGCCGGCATCACCTTCTTCCCGGAAATCGAGCTCGCGGTCCTCTACCTCATGGCCGCGGTGGTGCTCCTCGTCCGCCCGGCCGGCCTCTTCGGGCGCGCATGAGTCCCCTCGGCGCCCGGCCCCGCCGCCTGCTCGGCGTCGGCCTTCCCGCGGTCGCGCTCCTCATCGCCCTGCCCTTCCTGGCGCCGCCGTACCAGACGGTGCTGCTCTCCTACGGGCTCGTCTTCGCGATCGCCGCGCTGGGCTTCAACCTGCTGCTGGGCTATACCGGCCTCCTGTCCTTCGGCCACTGCGCCTACTTCGGGGTCGGGGCCTATGCGGTGGCCCTCATGGTGAAGTACTTCAAGTGGTCATCGATGGAGCTCTTCGTCCTGGGCGGGGTGCTCGCCTCCGCCTTCGTGTCCCTGGTGTTCGGCTTCCTCTGCGTCCGCTACACCCGCATCTTCTTCGGCATCCTCACCATGGCGCTCTCCCAGGTGCTGTGGAGCCTCGCCTTCAAGTTCTTCTGGGTCACCGGCGGGTCCGACGGCCTGCGCGTGCCCACGCCGACGCTCCTGGGCGGATTCGCCCCGCAGGGAGGGGGCAGCGACAAGCTCGACTTCCTCTCCCACCGCTACTACTTCTACGTCCTTGTCCTCTTCGTGCTGGCGGTGGTGGTGATGTGGCTCATCGTGCACTCGCCGTTCGGCAAGGCGCTGCAGGCCATCCGGGACAACGAGATCCGGGCCGAGTTCGTGGGCGTGCAGGTGCGGCGGTATCGACTCGTCGCCTTCGTGGTGTCCGGGATCTATACCGGCCTCGCCGGCGCCCTCTGGGTGCCGCTCAACGGCCTCACCACCCCCGACATCCTCCACTGGACGTTCTCGGGCAAGATCGTGTTCTTCACCGTGCTGGGCGGGTTCCAGACCTTCGCCGGTCCCATCGTCGGCGCCATTGCCTACAACTACCTCGAGACCTACGCGGTCGGCCATACCGTGTACTGGCAACTGGTGCTGGGGGTGGTGCTGGTGGCCCTGGTGCTCGTCCTGCCCGCGGGCATCGTGGGCAGCGTGCTGCGGTGGCTGCCGCGGCGGAGGTCGGCGGCGTGAGCCTGCTCGAGACCCGCCAGCTCGCCAAGTCCTTCGGGGAGACGCGCGCGGTGGACCATGTGGACTTCCGCGTCACCAAGGGCGAAGTGCTCGCCCTCATCGGCTCCAACGGAGCGGGGAAGACCACCCTGGTGAACCTCATCAGCGGCCTCATCCCGCCGGACTCGGGGACCATCCAGTTCCAGGGCGCCGACATCACGCGCGCCTCCGTGCACGAGAAGATCGGGGCCGGCATCGCGCGGAGCTTCCAGCTCGTGAACCTCTTCGACCAGCTCTCGAGTCTGGACAATATCGCCCTCGCCGTCTTCTCGCGGGAAGGCAAGACGCGCCGGCTCTTCTCCCTCGCCGATGCGGACACGGGGGTGCGCGACGAGGCCCACGGCGTGCTGAAGCAGTTCGGCCTCGACGGGAAGGCCGGGGTGCCCGCGGGCGGGCTCTCCCAGGGCGAGCGCAAGCTCCTGGACATCGCCGTGGCGTATGCGCTGAAGCCGGCCCTCCTCTTCCTCGACGAGCCCACCAGCGGGGTGAGCACGCGGGAGAAGGCGCCCATCATGGACATCATCTCCGCCATCGTGCGTTCGGGCCACATTACCGCGGTCATCATCGAGCACGACATGGACGTCGTCTTCCGCTACTGCGAGCGCATCGTGGCCATGCACCAGGGCAAGATCCTCGCCGACGGGAGCCCGGACGAGATCCGGGCCAACGCGGAGGTCACCGCCAACTTGCTGGGCATCCAGGAGCCCGGCTGATGCTCGAGATCGAGGGCGTCAACACCTTCCGCGGACCGGCGCATGTGCTCCGCGACGTCCGCCTGCGCGTGGGCGACGCGGAGGCGGTATGCCTGGTGGGCCGGAACGGGGCGGGCAAGACCACCACCATCGACAGCATCATGGGGCTCCTGCCCATGCGCAGCGGCCGTATCCGACTGAGCGACCAGGACGTCACGCGTCTGCCCGCCCACCGCCGGGCTCTGCTCGGGATCGGGTACTCGCCGGAGGACGCGGGCATCTTTCCGGATCTCACGGTGGCGGAGAACTTCCGCATCAGCCAGTCGCTGGCCCGGGCGGGCGGGCGGCCCGTCGCCGCCACCGGCGCGGACGGAATCGACGCGCGGGTCTTCGCCCTGTTCCCGGAGGTGCAGGGTTTCCTCCAGCGGCGCGGGCTATTCCTGTCCGGGGGGCAGAAGAAGATGGTGGCCATCTCCCGCGCGCTGACCCTGTCCCCCTCCATCCTGCTTCTCGACGAGCCGTTCGAGGGGCTGGCGCCGGTGGTGGTGAGCCGCTTCATCGAGGCGGTGAAGCGGATCAAGGCCATGGGCATCTCGCTGCTCATCGCCGAATCGAACCTGGCCTCCGCTTCCCGGGTGGCCGACCGCCTCTACGCGATCGACCGGGGCGAGATCATCTTCGAGGGACGTCCCCGGGACGTCTCCGCCAACGAGGACGTGATGAAGACGTTGCGCGGCTAGGCGCCGCGCGCGTCCTCGCGGTCGGCGGGCGCCCCGGCGAGGACGTGGGACGCGTGGTGCAGCACCATCCGCCACTCGCCGCCCTGGCGCTCGAAGACATTGGTGGCCACCAGCGCGGTCACCGCGATGTTCCCCCGGACCTGCGACAGGATGTTCTCCGCGCAGGTGACCCATCCCGTGTCGCTGGTGACCCGCGCCTGGACGTCACCCAGGCTGAAGCGCATCTCGCCGCTGCCCTTGAAGATGGCCTCCCAGGACTGGCGCACCGCCTCCCAGCCCTCGAGCAACGCCCAGCCCGGATGCACGCAGCGCACGTGCTCGCCGTGCGCCCAGACCCGATCCATCTCGGCGAGGTCCAGTGCCTCGAAGGCGCGGTAGAAGCGCGCGTTGGCCTCCTCGACCTCCGCCGCCTCGTCGTCGGGAGTCAGGTCGGACATGACACGACCATACGCCGGCCGTCGCGCGCGACGGGCAGCCGCTCCAGGCTGGCGCCGGGGCAGGGGCCCTCGACGCAGAGACCGGTCTCGGGGGTGAAGACGGCGCCGTGCCGGGAGCAGACGATGTGCCGGCCGTCCTCGCCGAGGAATCCGGCGCGGGTGAGATCGAGCGGCGTGCCGGCGTGCGGACAGCGATTGACGTAGGCGTGCAGCACGCCCCCGACGTTCACGACGAACCCGTCCAGCGGCCCGTCCGCGCCGCGGAGCCGGAAGCGGGCCGTCTGGCCCGGCGCGAGCGCATCGTCGTTCAGACTCCAGGTGGTGTCGGCGCCGTGCACGCTCTCGTTCTATCAGAAGCCCCGAGCGCGTTCAATTCGGCGTGATACGATGACCGGGTATGGCCGCACCCGACACGCGCGCGTCGTCAGATCTTGCCGTCGACGCGCGGGACCTCACCAAGACCTTCCGGTCGGGATGGCTGCGCCCGCGCCGCACCGAAGCGCTCCGCGGCGCGAGCCTCCAGGTGCCGCGCGGCGCGATCTTCGGCCTCCTCGGTCCCAACGGGGCGGGCAAGACGACGCTCCTGTCCATCCTCGCCACCCTGCTCATTCCCGACGGCGGCAGCGCCCGGGTGCTGGGCTACGACGTGGTGCGGGAGGCGCGCGAGGTGCGCCGGCGGCTCAACATGGCCAGCGGCAACGCGTCCTTCGTGTGGAGCCTGCGCCCGCCGGAGGTCCTCGCCTTCTACGGCCGGCTCTACGGTCTCCACGGCCGCGCCCTGCGCCAGCGGGTGGACGAGCTCATCGAGCTCTGCGAGCTCGGCCCGCACCGGACCACCGAGTACAACGAGCTCTCCACCGGGCTCAAGCAGCGCCTCGCCTTCGCCAAGGCGCTCCTCAACCGGCCCGAGGTGCTCTTTCTGGACGAGCCCACGCTCGGTCTCGACCCCGACGTGTCCGTCCGGATCCGCGCCCAGATCGCGCGCCTGCGGCGCGACCTGGGCACCACCATCATCCTCACCACCCACTACATGCGCGAGGCGGAGGAGCTCTGCGACGAGATCGCCTTCATCAAGGGCGGGCGCATCCTGGCCCGGGGGGCCGCCGACGCGCTGAAGCGCCAGATCCGCATCGGCGAGGTGGTGAGCCTGCGCCTCGATCCCCCCGAGCCCATCGGGCTCGCCGAGCTGTCGGGCGTGCTGGGGGTGCGGCGGCGCGGCGAGGCGCTCGAGGTCACGGTGGACACGGTGGAGAAGCGGCTGCCCGAGCTGCTGCGCTGGCTGCACGAGGGGGGCGTGGAGGTGCGGGACTGCCGCGTGCGCGAGGCCGATCTGGAGGAGGTCTTCGTTGAGCTCGCTCGCTGAAGCCGCGGCGGCGGTGCGGGCCCCGGCGCGCCCGCCCGCCCGAGAGCCGGAAGGCCTCGTCCACGAGTGGGTGCGCACGTGGGCCTTCGCCCACCGCAACCTCATCATGGCGCGCCGGAATATCTTCTTCGTCTTCGAGCTGACGTTCTGGCCCGGGGTGGCGATGCTCTCCCATGGCCTCCTCACCCGCTTTCTCGAGCTGACGCCCCAGATGACCGCCTTCATCCTCGCCGGCACGGTGGCGCTCTCGACGGTGCAGGTGTGCCAGCTCGACGTCGCCTATGCGGTGCTGTTCGATATCTGGTCCAAGTCCATGAAGCACCAGTTCCTGGCGCCGGTGTCGATTCGCCACCTCGCGCTGGGCGCCTGGCTGGTCGGGGTGGGACGAGGCCTGGTGGTATTCGCTCTCATGGCCGCGATCGGCAGCAGCGCCTTCGGCTTCGACTTCCTCGGGGCGGGGCCGGGGAGCCTGGCCATCTTCCTCCTCGGCTGCTTCCTGTCCTCGCTCATCATCGGGCTCTTCGTCTGCGCACTGGTCATCCTGTTCGGCACCCGGGCCGAGTCCTCCGCGTGGGCGGCGGTGAACTTCCTCGTCATGCTGGCCGGCATCTACTATCCGGTGTCCGTGCTCCCCGGCTGGGCCCAGACGGTGTCGGCCTTCATCCCGCTCACCTATTTCCTCGACGCGTTCCGCGCCGGCTACGGGTTCGCGCCCGCCTTCGCCCATCCCGCCGTCATGGGCTTCGCCCTGTCCGGCCTCTACCTGGCGCTGGCCCACTGGGCGCTCGCCGCCGCCATCACGCGGTCGCGCCGCACTGGCCTCCTCCTCAAACTCTCGGAGTGACACCGTGACCGACAACGCGACCGTCATTCGCACCGAGATCTCCCGGCCCGCCCCCGAGATCGTGAAGGGGTTCCTGGCGCTGGCCACCACCGCGCTGTCCGACTTCCTCGTCCTGGACAACGTGATGCGCCACGCGATTCATCCCCTGTGGGGCCCGCCCCCGCGCATCGCGGGCCCGGCCTTCACCGTCCGCACTCCGAAGCACGACAACCTCATGCTCCATGCCGCGATCTACCTGGCTGAGCCCGGCGACGTCATCGTGGTGGAGGCGGGCGACGAGGAGATGGCGGTGGCCGGCGGCAATGTCTGCGCCATCGCCCAGCGGCGTGGGGTGGCGGGCTTCGTGATCGACGGGGTGATCCGGGACGTGGGCGAATCGCGCGACCGGGGCTTCCCGCTCTTCGCCCGCGGCCGCTCGCCCATCCCCGCCGGGAAGAAAGGGCCGGGCCACATCAACGCGCCCATCCGCTGCGGCGGGGTGGCGGTGAGCCCCGGCGACCTGGTGGTGGCCGACGAGGAGGGCATCGTGGTGGTCCCCGCCGCGCGCGCCGCCGATCTCCTCGCCAAGGCGACCGCCAAGGCCGCCGCGGATGCCGCCACGAGCCTCGACGACTGGGAGAAGAAGCACCGCGCGGGCGTGGACGCCGCGCTCAAGGCGGGCGGCTTCCGGAAGTGACGGACTCCGTCCTCTCCGTCGTCCTCCTCGGGCTCCTGTTCGGCGTCCAGCACGCCACCGACGCGGATCACGTGGTGGCGGTGGCGACCATCGTGAGTCGTACCCGGCGGTTCGGGGCGGGGGCCGTCATCGGCGCCCTCTGGGGCGCCGGTCATACGGTGACCATCGCGGTGGTCGGCGCGCTGATCATCCTCTTCGGGGTGACGGTGCCGCCCGTGCTGGGCCTGTCCTTGGAGCTGGCGGTGGCGGTGATGCTCGTAGCCCTCGGGGCGGCGCGCATCGCCGGCGCCCTTCGCGGGGCGGGGGGTGTCGCCGCCGAGCATCTCGCGGCCCCGCACCCGCATGACGGCGGATCCGCCTTTCACAGCCATCCCCACGCGCATGGGAACGAGGTGCACCGCCATCCGCACGTGCATCCCTCGGAGCGGCTCCTCGCCGCGCTGCGTGCGGTGGGGCCCGGGCAGGTCGCGCGGTCGGTGCTCGTGGGCATCGTGCACGGGCTGGCCGGGAGTGCGGCGGTGGCCCTGCTCGCGCTGGCCACCATCGCGGAGCCGTACCTGGCGGTGGGCTATCTCATCGTGTTCGGGGTGGGAACCATCGTGGGGATGACCGTGATCACGGCGCTGCTCGCCTTGCCGTTCACGGCCGGCGTGCGCCCCCGGCTAGGCTGGCAGCGGACGCTGGCCCTGGGGACCGGGCTGCTGTCGCTGAGTCTCGGGCTGTACCTGGCCGTGCAGGTCGGCGTGGTGGACGGACTGTTCCTCGGGCACCCGGTCTGGTCCCCCCGATAGCGGGGCGGGGTCAGCGGCCGAGAAACTTCCTGATGCTCCGGGCGATCCCGTCCACGTCGAGGCCGTGCTTGGCGTAGAGCCCCTTGGCGTCGCCCGACTCGCCGAAGCCCGTCACGCCCAGCCGTTTGATCGGGGTGGGCATGGCCTCGCCGAGGAGCTCGGCCACCGCGCCGCCCAGCCCGCCGCTGACGCCGTGGTCCTCGACGGTGACCACGCGGCCGGTCTTGCCCGCCGAGCGCAGGATGGTCTCCTCGTCGAGCGGCTTGATGGTGGCGACGTTCAACACCTCCGCCCGTATCCCGTCCGCCTCGAGCCGCCTCGCCGCCTCCAGCGCATTCCACAGCGGGCCGCCGGTGGCGAGCACGCTCACGTCCGTCCCCGGACGGAGCACCTCGGCGCGACCGAACTGAAAGCGATAGCCGTCCGCGTGCACGGGCTCGAGGTTCTGTCGCGTGAGTCGGAGATAGACCGGCCCTGGATGCTCCACCGCCCACGCCACCGCCTGCTTGGTCTCCAGCTCGTCGGCGGGCTGGACGATGGGGATATTGGGGAGCGAGCGGATACAGGCGATGTCCTCCAGCCCCATCTGGCTATAGCCGTCCTCGCCGATGGCCACGCCCACATGGGTGCCCACCAGCTTCACCGGCGCCTGGGAGTACGCCACTGACACGCGGATGGTCTCGAATCGGCCCACCAGGAAGCAGGCGAAGGAGCAGGCGAAGGGGATGCGCCCGGACAGGGCGAGCCCGGCCGCCACGCCGATCATGTTGGCCTCCGCGATCCCGAGATTGAAGGCGCGGCCCGGATAGGTCTTGGCGAACTTCGCGGTCATGGTGGACTTCGAGAGATCGGCGTCGAGGGTGACGATGCGCTCGTCGCGGGCCCCGAGGTCGATGAGGGCTTCGCCGAAGGCGGCGCGGGAGGCCTTGGCCGGCATCATTTCTTCTCCATGGCGGCGAGCTCCTGGAGGATGGGCGCGGCCCAGGCGGGCGGGGTGCCGCCCTCGGCCGAAAGCCCCAGGATCTCTCGGATGGCGCGCACGGCCTCGGCGGGGGTGGGCGCCTTGCCGTGCCACTCGGGATTGTCTTCCATGAAGGAGACGCCCTTGCCCTTCACGGTGTGGGCCACGATGAAGGTGGGCTTGCCCGTGAGCGCCTCCGCCTGGTCGAGGGCCTTGTCGATCTGGGTCACGTCGTGGCCGTCGATCTCGATCACCGGCCAGCCGAAGGACTTCCACTTGTCGATCAGGGGCTCGAGGTCGAGGATCTTCTTCACGTGGTCGTCGAGCTGGATGCCGTTGTAGTCGAGGATCACGCAAAGATTGTCGACGTGATGGTCGGGCGCTCCGATCTTGGGTGCGGACATCGCCGCCTCCCACACCTGGCCCTCCTGGATCTCGCCGTCGCCCAGGATGCAGTACACGCGCGAGGGCCTGGCGCCGAGCTTGAGTCCCAGCGCCATGCCTACCGCCATCGACAACCCCTGACCCAGCGAGCCGGTGGCGGCCTCGATGCCGGGCAGGGCCACGCGGTCCGGGTGGCCCTGGAGCGGGCTCCCGAGCTTTCGGAGAGTGAGGAGCAGGCCTTCCGGAAAGAATCCGGCCTTCGCCATGCACGCGTACTGCGCGGGCACGCAGTGGCCCTTGGAGAGCACCAGCCGGTCGCGGTCCTCCCACGTGGGTCGCTTGGGATCGTAGCGCATGCGATTGAAGTAGAGCACGGTGAGGATGTCGATCACGGACAGCGAGCCGCCGGGATGCCCGGAGCCCGCGTGGGTGAGCATGCGAAGGATCTGGACGCGGCTCTCGCGCGCGATCTCGCGCAGCCGCCCGACGTCGGGATTCGCCATCAGTTCACGCCTCCTCGGCTGCTCGGATCATACGGGCCCTCTCCGGGCGGCGCAAGCGAAGCGCGCGCGACGGGCGTGCCTTCAGGGCTCGGTGGGATAGCCCCCCGCGATCCAGCCGGGCAGCCCTTCGTCGAGGATGAGCATGTTGCGGTAGCCGGCGACATAGAGGATGCGGTAGGCCCCCCGGGCCAGCTCGTGGGGGCACGCTCAGTAGAGGAGAACGAAGTCCTGACGCGAGATCTCGCGGAGCCGCTGCGGCAGCTCACGGAGGGGAAGGCTCGAGGCTCCCTGGATGTGGCGCTCGTCGAACTGCTCGCGCACGCGGACGTCGACGAAGCGCACCGCCTTCTTGAGGTCGACGAGAGCCTTCGCCTCCGCGACCGATATGAAGCGCTCGGAGACCGGCGGATCGCCGGCGGGCGCGGCGCCCAGGCCGAGCAGCGCGAGGCCGACCATGCCCGCCAGCGCCGCGCGCGGGATCAGGGCCCGCGGGGTCACGGGAAGGGCTCCACCCACACCCGCTCGTCCGGCTCGATGTCGCCCCGCTCCTCCTCGATCACGATGAAGCAGTTGGCCTGCGCCATGGAGGAGAGGATTCCGGAGCCCTGAGGCCCCGTGGTGCACACTTCCCACCGCTCGCCGGTATAGGTGAGGATGCCGCGCTTGAACTCGCGCCGGCCCACCCGCTTGCGCATACGCTCGGTGGCCACCGCGTGGAACTGCGGGGGGAAGAGCTCGCGGCGGCCCGCCAGCTTCCAGAGCGCGGGACGCACGAAGAGGCTGAAGGTGAGCATGGAGGCCACCGGGTTGCCGGGCAGCCCGAAGAAGTGGGCGGCGCCGATGCGCCCGAACGCGAGTGGGCGGCCCGGCTGCATCGCCACCTGCCAGAAGTCGATGCCGCCCGCCTCCTGCAGCACCGCCTTCACCAGATCGTGGTCTCCCACCGAGACGCCGCCCGAGGTGAGCACGATGTCCGCCGACCGCGCGGCCTCGGTGAGGCGTGCATGGAGCACGTCGTGCAGGTCGGGAACGATGCCGTAGTCGGTGACGCGCCCGCCCGCCGCTTCCACCAGGCCCTGGAGCGAGAACCGGTTGGAGTCGAAGATCTGACCCGGCTTGCGGGGATCGCCCGGCTCGGCCACCTCATCACCCGTGGACAGCACCGCCACGCGCGGGCGCTGACGCACGAGCAGCTGCGGCAGGCCCAGCGAGGCGGCCACGCCCAGCTCTTGCGGGCGCAGCACCGATCCCGCGGGCAGGATGACGCTGCCCGCGCGTACGTCCTCGCCGCGGCTGCGGGTATTGGCGCCGGGCTCGATGGAGGGAACCAGCACGCGGCGGCCTCGCCGCTCGACCACCTCCTGCGGATACACGGTGTCGGCGCCCGCGGGCATGGGCGCACCGGTCATGATGCGCAGCGTCTGCCCGGGCCCGATGGTGCCCGGGAAGACGGCGCCCGCGGCGAGCTCTCCCACCACCTCGAGGTCCAGGCGATCGCCCGCGGGCACATCAGCAAAGACCACCGCGTAGCCGTCCACCGCGGAGTTGTCGGTGGGCGGCACGTCGATGGTCGCGCGCACGTCCTCGGCGAGGACGCGGCCCAGCGCGGCGGGCAGCGGCAGGAGCTCCGGCGGCGCCAGCCTGTCCACCTGGGCGAGCACGCGCGCCTGCGCGTCCTTTACGGGAATCATGCGGGCACGGGAATCATGCGAGGAGGGGAATCATGCGGGCACGGGAATCATGCGAGGAGGGGAATCATG
>Ga0137403_10004564_pt1 | contig 16292 bp, 20 predicted proteins | sample CZOMad2_1_16fung_FD_122057 | JGI IMG/M metagenome (GOLD analysis project Ga0137403, IMG submission 122057) | Vadose zone soil fungal communities from Angelo Coast Range Reserve, California, USA - CZOMad2_1_16fungal (Hybrid Assembly) | ecosystem: Environmental > Terrestrial > Soil > Vadose zone... | reverse complement strand
CGTAGCCGATAATTCCGGCGCGCGAAAGCTGATGTGTATTATGCCGGTGGGCGGCGACGCGGGCTTACAAGCGGGCCTCGGTGACGTCATCACCGCATCCGTGAAGGAAGCAACGCCTGAGAGTCAGGTGAAAAAGGGCTCGGTAGTAAAAGCGGTCGTCGTCAGGATGCGAAAGGAACGCCGTCGTAAAGACGGCACCTACATTCGCTTCGACGACAATGCTGCGGTGCTGATCAACGATGCGAACGAGCCGGTAGGCACGCGCGTGTTCGGCCCGGTGGCGAGAGAGCTTCGCGAAAAGAAATTCACCAAGATCGTTTCGCTGGCTCCGGAGGTTTGGTAAGCAATGGCAATAAGACTGAGACATCAACGAGCGGCGCGCAAAACCATCCAGATTCGCAAGGGCGACCAGGTGCGCGTGATCGCTGGCCGCGACGCGGGCAAGAGCGGGCGCGTGCTGTCGATCAACGCAAAAACAAATCGCGTCGTGGTTGAGCACGTCGCGATCGTAAAACGTCACACTCGGCCGAACCCTCAAAAAAACATCAAGGGCGGCATCGTGGAAAAAGAAGCCGCTATCAACGTTTCTAACGTGATGGTTGTCTGCGGAAGTTGCGGCAAGCATACCCGCATCGGTCACACGATTTTGCCCGACGGCACCAAGGTGCGCAGCTGCAAGCGCTGCGATCAGACGCTCGATAAGTAAGGGCCAGCCAGGTGGAACGGAATTAAGTAACGCACGAGAGAAAAGGTAAGGAAGGCGATGAAGAGTAGATTGCAGGAAAAATATCGAAACGAGACGGTGCCGGCACTGATGAAGCATTTCGGCTGGAAAAACATCATGGCCGTGCCGAAACTCAAGAAGGTCACGCTGAACATCGGGCTCGGCGAAGCCAGTCAGAACGCCAAGCTGCTGGACACCGCGGCTGTCGAACTCGGCCAGATCACTGGGCAGAAGCCCATCATCACTCGGGCGAAAAAGTCCATTGCGAACTTCAAAATCCGCAAGGGCATGCCCATCGGCTGCGCGGTCACGCTCCGCGGCGACAAGATGTACGAATTCATTGACCGGCTCTGCAACGTGGTCCTGCCGCGCGTCCGCGACTTTCGTGGTCTGCCGTCGAACGCTTTCGACGGTCGCGGCAATTACACGCTAGGCCTGAAAGACCAGCTGGTGTTTCCCGAAATCGATTACACCCGCGTGGACAAGATCAAGGGTATGAACATCACACTGACCACATCGGCCACCAATGATGAGGAAGGCCGCGAACTCCTCAAGGGGCTAGGTTTTCCGCTGCGAACTCCGGGGGTAGCACAATAAATGGCACGCACAGCAAAAATCGCCAAGTCGCTCAAGAAGCCGAAATTCAAGGTTCGCGTGCGCAACCGTTGCCGTGTTTGCGGCCGTGCTCGCGGCTATATTCGCAAGTTTCAGATGTGCCGAATCTGTTTCCGCGGTATGGCGCTCAAGGGAGAGATTCCGGGCGTCACGAAAGCGAGCTGGTAACGCCAGCCCGGTTAGGGCTCTAGGAGAAAAGATGCAGACCGATCCCATCGCCGATTTTTTGACCCGCATCCGCAACGCGGCCGCCGCCAAGCATCAGCGCGTGGACGTTCCGGTGTCGAAGTTGAAGACCGAAATCGCCCGCATTCTCAAGGAAGAGGGCTACATCTCGACCTTCAAGCTAGTCGACGAAAACAAGACCCGCAAGCAGCTGCGCGTGTTCCTGAAGTACACCCCGGACCGCCGTAGCGTGATCACCGGCCTGAAGCGCATTTCGCGCCCCGGCGCGCGCCGCTACCTGGGCACCGCGGACATTCGCCCGGTCGTTGGCGGGTTGGGAATCAGCATTATGACCACGCCGAAAGGCCTGATGAGCGGCCGCTCCGCGCGCAAAGCGAAAATCGGCGGCGAAATTCTCTGCGAGGTTTGGTAGAGCAGGTCAATGACTTTAGACGCAAGACGCGAAGCTCAACGGTAGAAGTTTTGAAGTAAGCAAGTTGACTTGAAGATCGGATAAGGGAAAACAGATGTCACGTATCGGACGCAAACCAATTCCACTGCCCAGCGGCGTAAAAATCGCGCTGCAAAGCGATCGTGTCGAAGTGCAAGGCCCGAAGGGCAAGCTCACGGTGCCACTACCGCACGGCATCACCTTCGAGCAAAAAGACGGGGTGCTGAACGCTCTCCGGGCAACGGAAGATCATCGTGCTCTGCATGGTCTCGCTCGCGCATTGGTGGCCAATGCGGTCACCGGCGTAACCACCGGCTTCAAGAAAGATCTCGACATCGTGGGCGTAGGCTACCGTGCGGAACTCAAAGGTAAGATGGTTGCTTTCGCGCTCGGTAAATCGCATCCGATCGAGTTTCACATTCCCGAGGGCATCCAGATCGCCGTCGAGAAGCAAACCCACTTGGTGGTCAGCGGCGCAGACAAAGGTCAAGTCGGACAAGTCGCCGCGGATATTCGCTCGCTGCGGCCACCCGATCCGTACAAGCAAAAAGGTGTTCGCATCACCGGCGAGCGCCTGAAGAAGAAGGCCGGTAAGGCAGGAGCGAAGGCCGGCGGCGCGTAGATGTAGTGGCGGGTCTTTAGACCCGCCAGGTTTTGGGCCGCCCTATATCGGCCAAGCATTGAAGGAGAAACAACAGTGGCATCGGCAAGAGTACGCAACATCTCGAAAGATTCGCATCGTCGCCGCATTCACGAGCGCGTTCGCACCCGGGTCATGGGCACCACCGAGCGTCCACGCCTCTGCGTCTACCGCTCGCTGGGCCATATCTACACCCAGGTGATCGACGATCGCACCGGCCAGACGCTCGCGTCAGCCAGCTCGGTTGACAAAGAAACAAAGAAGAATCTCAAAGGCGGCGGAAACATCGCGGCGGCCAAGGTGATTGGTAAAGCGATCGCCGACCGCGCCAAAGCCGCCGGAGTCAGCAAGGTAGTGTTCGACCGCGGCGGGTACAAATACCACGGCCGCGTCAAGGCGCTCGCAGATGCGGCGCGGGAAGCGGGGTTACAGTTCTAAGCCTATGTCGAAGCAACTTTTGCGGGACAGTTTATCAGTACGGCGCCTGTTAGAGGTGAATCCGTCCGACCTGAAAGATGACGTGATTGCCATCAATCGCGTCACCAAGGTCGTCAAGGGCGGCAAGAACCTCAGCTTCTCGGCGCTGGTGGTGGTCGGAGACAATCACGGCCACGCGGGTTTCGGCATGGGCAAAGCGCGCGAAGTGCCCATGGCCATCAAGAAGGGCATCGAGCAAGCCAAAAAGAATTTGATCAAGCTGAATCTCAAGGGCACCTCGATTCCGCACCAGGTTCTCGGGCGTTACGGCTCGGCGCAAGTTTTGCTCAAGCCCGCCTCGGAAGGTACCGGTGTAATCGCCGGCGGCCCGGTCCGCAAGGTGATGCAAGTGGCTGGCATTCACAACGTGTTGACGAAGTCCCTCGGGACCTCCAATCCGCACAACGTAGTGAAGGCAACCTTTGCGGCCCTGCTGAGCTTGAAAGACATCGCGCAGGTTGCGGAAACACGCTCGAAGACAGTGGACGAAGTTCGCGGCCGCTATCCGAAAGCCGCAGCAGGTGAGAGCGCATCATGACCGCGAAAAAGAAATCTGAATCTGCCCAGAAGGCTACTGGCACCGTCAAGATTCAGCAGGTGGTCAGCTTCATCGGTTCCACCGACGATATTCGTCAAGCGGTGCGCGGGCTCGGTCTGCGCAGAATGCATCAGGTAGTCGAGCGCGAGGACACGCCGTCGATTCGCGGCATGATCCACAAAGTGCGTCACCTCGTGAAAGTGGTGGAATAGGGAAATGGCGAAAAAAGGAAACAGAACCGGACCCCGAAGCGACCGAACGGTGCGCAAGTCTTCAACCAGCCGCCGTCCGTATAGCCTGTCGAACCTGCCTCCGCCCAAGGGCTCGCGCATCAAGAAAGTTCGCGTCGGCCGCGGCATGGGCTCGAAACTCGGCAAGACCGCCGGCGCCGGCAACAAAGGTCAAAAATCCCGCCGCGGCTATTCGCGCCGCCGGGGTTTTGAGGGCGGCCAGATGCCCTTGCATCGCCGCATGCCCAAGCGCGGATTTCACAATCCGTTCGGCGTCACCTACTCGGTGCTCAACCTGGAAGAGCTCAACGTTTTCCCCGCAGGCGAGACGGTAACTCCCGACCTGCTTCGCGCGCACGGCTTCATCCGCCGTAAGACCGATCGCATCAAGGTTCTCGGCGATGGCGAGTTGACCACTAAGCTCGCGATTCACGCTCACGCGTTCAGCAAGTCGGCGCAGGAAAAGATCAGCAAGTCAGGCGGCACGTTCGAGGTTGTAGCTTAACGAGCGCGCGAAATTAGGTAAGGGAACAAGGAAATAACGTAAGCGCATGAATCGATTCTTTGAAGCCTTCAAGAACCTCTTCCGCATCCCGGACCTGCGGAACCGCGTGCTCTTCACGCTAGCCCTGCTAGCCGTGTATCGCATCGGTGCGCACATTCCCACTCCAGGCATTAACTGGCGCGTGCTGGAAACCATCTTCCAGCAGGGTGCGGGCTCGTTCCTGGGTATCTTCGATCTCTTCAGCGGCGGCAACCTGCGCCGTCTGACGATTTTCGCGCTCGGCATCATGCCGTACATCACCTCGTCGATCATCCTGCAATTGATGACCGTCGTGTTCCCATACCTCGAAAAGCTGCAAAAGGAAGGCGAACTCGGGCGCCGCAAGATTACGCAGTACACGCGTTATCTGACGATCGTGCTCAGCATCATTCAATCGACGACCATTGCCACCGCTCTGCAGAGCCAAAGCTATGGCGGGGAATCCCTGGTCTTTCATCCCGGCCCCGGCTTCATCCTGATGACCATCCTCACCCTGACCACGGGTTCCGCCTTCATCATGTGGCTAGGCGAGCAGATCAGCGAGCGCGGCATCGGCAACGGCATGTCGCTGATCATCTTCGTAGGCATCGTCGTCGGTCTGCCCCGCGCAATTTTAGACTTGTACGAAAAAGCAAAAACGCAGGCGTGGGGTCCGTTCACGCCGCTGGCGATCATCTTTCTCGTCGCCCTGATGATCGCGGTCGTAGCCTTCATCGTTTTCGTGGAAGGCGGCCAGCGCCGCATCCCGGTGCAATACGCCAAGCGCGTAGTCGGCCGCAGGGTAATGGGTGGACAATCGTCGTACCTCCCATTGCGCGTAAATTCCGGCGGCGTCATCCCCCCGATTTTCGCAAGCTCACTGCTGGCTTTTCCCGCCACCGCGGCGCTGATGTTCGGAACCAAGTACGCATTCGTCAAAAGTTTCAGCCAGGTCATCGCCTTCGGCGAGCCGCTCTACAACCTGGTCTACATCGTTCTGATCATTCTGTTCGCGTTCTTTTACGTCGGTATCGTTTTCAACCCGACCGAACTCGCCGACAACATGCGCAAGAATGGCGGCTTTATCCCGGGCATCCGGCCCGGCCGCACCACCAGCGACCACGTGAGCCGCATCCTCAAGCGCCTCACCTTCATCGGTGCGATCTATCTGGCGATTGTCTGCCTGCTGCCGGAATGGCTGATCACTGGTATCCACCTCGATCACTTGGGGTGGGGAGTCGGCTCGTGGTTTGACCGCCACTTTCCGAACTGGTTTTTGAAGGGTCTCGGCGTGCAATTTTATTTCGGTGGCACGTCATTATTGATCGTAGTTGGCGTGGCGATGGACACCGTGCAGCAACTCGAAGCACAACTCGTCATGCGCAACTACGAAGGGTTTGCTCGGAAGGGCCGGCTGCGCGGCCGGCGGTAATGAAGGCCGGCGGAATCGCGGCGGAGCCACGCTCCGCGAAACCGTTGGATCGCGCCGTGATTTTTCTCGGGCCTCCGGGCGCGGGAAAAGGCACGCAAGCGAAAGAGCTGGCCCGCAAGTTTGGCGTGCCGCATCTTTCGACGGGCGACATGCTCCGCGAAAATATCGCGCGGAACACGCCGCTCGGGCAGTTAGCCAAGCCCATCATGGCGCGCGGCGAGTTAGTTCCAGACTCGCTGGTGCTCAAGATGGTCGCGGAACGCATCGAGAAGCCGGACTGCTGGCACGGTTTCGTGTTCGACGGCTTTCCGCGAACGGTAGCTCAGGCGCAGTACCTGGGCGTCCTGCTGGCGCAACATGGCTACAAGCCGCCGCTGGTCGTTCATTTGGCGATTGACCCAGCGTTGGTGCTGCGGCGTATCACCGGTCGGCGGACCTGTAAAGTTGGCGGCGAGATCTACAATATTTACGATCGCCCGCCAAAGGTCGAGGGAATCTGCGATGCCGACGGCGGCCAGCTCGACCAGCGACCCGACGATCGCGAAGAAATTGTAGCGCCGCGGCTGCAAGCGTACGAGAAACAAACCGCGCCGCTGGTAGCGTACTACAAGCGGTTAGGCCGGCTGCACTCAGTAGACGCATCGCAGAGTGTGCCCGACGTTAAGCGGCGGATCGACGAAATTGTTTGCGGGGCAGCATAGCGACTCCGGAAGCTACGGAGTCGCAGCGAACGAAGATGGCCATTCATCTGCGCAGTGCGGAAGAGCTCGACAAGATGCACCGCGCAGGCCTCATCGTTCACGAAGTCTTAACCGCCTTACGCGAAATTGTTCGGCCCGGCCTGACGACGATGGACCTCGAGAAATTCGCCGAGGAAAAAATCGCCGGCAAGCCAGGCAAACCGGCGTTCAAGGGCTACCGCGGGTATCCGTGCACGCTCTGCACCTCGGTGAACAACGAAATCGTTCACGGCATCCCGTCGCCCAAGCGGAAACTTCGCGAAGGCGACATTGTCTCGATCGATTTCGGAATGGAGGTAAACGGCTACTTCGCCGATTCGGCGGTGACTGTCCCGGTAGGACAGATTGCCCCGGAAACCGCGAAGCTGCTGCAAGTAACCCGGGAGTCTCTCGATCGCGCCATCGACAAAATGCGCGCAGGCAACCGGCTCGGCGATGTAGGCAACGCCGTACAAAGCTGGGTAGAGCAACACGGTTACTCGGTCGTAAGGGAGTTCGTAGGGCACGGCATCGGCACCAAGATGCACGACGAGCCCAACCTCCCCAACTACGGCGAAGCAGGACGCGGCGCGCGCCTCCAGGAAGGCATGGTCATCGCCATCGAACCGATGGTAAACGCTGGCCTCCCCGGAGTGCACATGCGCGACGAATGGGTAGCGGAAACCGCGGACGGCCAACCGTCAGCTCATTTCGAGCACACGGTAGCCGTGACCGCAAACGGCCCTTGGATCCTGACGCGCCCAAAAGAAGTAACCGGCCCGTCCTGGTAGCACAGGCACTCCTGCCTGTGCCCCAGTAAGCAACACCGAGCCGTAAGCATTAGCAAAAGTTGTAGTGGCCGATCTTTAGATCGGTCCAGCATCAGGAGCATATGGCAAAACCGTTACACGAAGACAAAAAGAAAGACGACTCCGGCAACTCAAAAGAAGACGCCATAGAAGTCATGGCCACGGTAATCGAACCATTACCTAACGCCATGTTCCGCGTCGAACTGGAGAACAAGCACCGTGTCCTGGCCCACGTCTCCGGCAAGATGCGCAAAAATTTCATCCGTATCCTGGCGGGAGACAAGGTAGCAGTAGAACTCTCCCCCTACGACCTCACCAGAGGTCGGATCGTGTATCGTTATAAGTAAGGTCTATGTGGGCGGTAGGCGGAGGCCGCCAGCGGTAAGATGCGGCAAAACAAGCATTTAGGGGACTGAATCCCCGCAGCATCTAATATGTAGGGGCAGGCTTCAGCCCGCACTCTGCAAGCACCAGGCACCAAGAATCGGGGAGCAAATGAAAGTAAGAGCCTCAGTAAAAAAGATTTGCGACAAATGCAAAGTCATCCACCGTCGCGGCGTAGTCCGCGTAATCTGCGCCAACCCGAAGCACAAGCAGCGTCAGGGATAAGGATTCAGGAGTAAGGGAGAACGTATGGCACGTATAGCAGGTATAGATCTTCCGGTGCAGAAACGCCTTTATGTCGGCCTCACGGCGATCTACGGCATCGGACAGGAACGCGCGAAAAAGCTGGCCGAAAAGGCCAACGTTGATCACAACAAAAAAATCCGCGACCTGACCGAAGACGAAGTAAACCGCCTCCGCCAGGCCATCGAGCAGGAAGGCCGGGTAGAAGGCGACCTCCGCAAGGAGGTCCAGATGAACATCCGCCGCCTGATCGAAATCCAGGCCTACCGCGGCATCCGCCACCGCCGCAATCTACCAGTCCGCGGCCAGCGAACCCACACCAACGCGCGCACCCGCAAGGGCCCACGCCGAGGCGCGGTAGCAGCTAAGAAAAAGGTAACCGGCAAGAAGGGCTAGCGATTCCGGGCGGCGCAAGCCGCTAGTAGGGGCGCAACATGTTGCGCCCCCACTGGGCAAGATGTAAGTGGTACAAGGTTCTGTAGGCGACGGGCTTTAGCCCGTCGATAGTTTCCGAAAAAAGCAGCAAGCGAGAAACGGAGCAAACGTGGCAAAAGAGCAGCAAAAAGGAACCCCGGACGCCGGAGCAGCACCAGCAAAACCGGCAGCCGCGACAAAACGCAAAAAAGAATTCAAGAAAAAACGCGAGCGCCGCGTAATCCCCCACGGTCTGGTGCACATCGCTGCGTCGTTCAATAACACGCAGATCAGCATCACCGACACCGACGGCCGCATCATCTGCTGGTCGTCCGCGGGCGCCATCGGCTTCAAAGGTTCGCGCAAAGGCACGCCGTACGCCGCGCAACAAGCGTCGTTAGCCGCCGCTGGCATCGCCCGCGACCAGTACGGCATGAAGAGCGTGGAAGTCCGCGTGAAAGGCCCGGGCTCCGGGCGCGAATCCGCAGTGCGCGCGTTGGCCGCCGCAGGATTACACATCGTAGTGATCCGCGACGTAACGCCAATCCCGCACAACGGCTGCCGTCCGCCAAAGCGCCGTCGCGTTTAAGTAGCACAGGCACTCCTGCCTGTGCCAACGCAAGCACCGGCGAGGTTGAGCCGCGAAGAAAAGGTTCGAGCAAGTAGCAGCAAGCACAGCCAAGTAAGTCTGTGCCACGAAAGTTTCGAAGAGTTTTGGGAAGGGAGAATCGAAGTTGGCAAGACACCGAGATGCAGTCTGCCGCCTGTGCCGCCGGGAAGGGCAGAAGTTATTCTTAAAAGGACTCCGTTGCTTCACCGAGAAGTGCGCCATTGAAAAGCGCAACTTCGTTCCGGGACAGCACGGCCAGTCCAGACGGCCAAAAGTAGCCGGCTACGGCCTGCAGTTGCGCGAGAAGCAAAAGATGAAGCGCACCTACGGCCTGCTGGAGCGCCAATTCCGCAGCTATTTCGAGAAGTCTCTGCGGATCAAAGGCCCCACCGGCGAGAACCTGATCATCATGCTGGAGCGCCGGCTCGACAATGTAATCCGCCGCGCCGGCTTTGCGAGCTCGCACGCCCAGGCTCGCCAGCTGACGCTCCACGGCCACGTCCGCGTGAACGGCAAAAAGGTGAACATCCCGTCCTACTTGGTAAAAGTGGGCGACGAAATCACCATCAAAGACAAAATGCACCAGAACGCCATGATCCTCGAAGCTCGCAACGTAGCCCAAAGCCAGAACTCTGTACCCTGGCTGGAGCTGGATCGCGAAACGTTCAAAGCCAAAGTTGTGGCCGCGCCCAAGCGCGAAGACGTCCAAACCCCAGCGTTCAACGAGCAACTGATCGTAGAACTGTACTCCAAATAATCCGAAGTCCCTGTACGGGCGCAGTACTGCTGCGCCCCAGCTTGGCAAGCAGTAAGGAAATTGTAGTGGCCGATCTTTAGATCGACAAAGGGTTTCCGAGAAACAAGCAGTCCGGCAGCCAGCCAAAAACCGGCAGCCAGCCAGGCCCCACAAGGCCAGGCGAAAGGAAAAAACGAATATGTGGAAGGGTTTCCAAAAACCAAAGCGTCTAGCCTCCGAACTGGAGTCGCTAACCGAAAAATACGGCCGCTTTTCCGCGCAACCGTTTGAGCGCGGCTGGGGCACCACGGTCGGCAACGCCCTCCGTCGCGCCTTGCTCAGCTCCATCGAAGGCGCCGCCATCACCGCCGTAAAAATCGAAGGCGTCCTGCACGAATTCTCCTCGATCCCGGGCGTGGTCGAAGACGCCACCGACATCATCCTCAACCTCAAGCAGGTGCCCATCAAGTTGAACACCGACCTGCCGAAAACCATTTACCTGAACGTAGAGCACCCGGGCCCGGTCACCTCCGCGCAAATCGAAGAAGACGCCGACTTCGCCGTCCTCGACAAAAGCGTCTATATCGCCACCGTCAGCGAAGGTGGCAAGCTCCAGATCGAAATGCGCGTAAAGAACGGCCGAGGCTACGTAGCCGCAGACCGCAACTACGACGAAGACCTGCCCATCGGCTACATCCCGGTAGACTCCGTCCACTCGCCGGTCCGCAAGGTCAACTACTCGGTCGAAGCCGCTCGTCTCGGCCAGATGACCGACTACGAAAAGCTGATGATCGAAGTCTGGACCAACGGCGCCATCACCCCGCAGGACTCCATCGGCCTGGCCGCCAAGCTGGTCAAAGACCACATGAGCATCTTCATCAACTTCGAAGAGCCCACGGAAATGACCGAGCTCCCGCAGGAGATCACCAACGACCCGCGCCTCGAGCATCTCGACCGCAGTGTGGAAGAGCTCGAACTTTCCGTCCGTTCCTACAATTGCCTGAAAAACGCCAACATCCAGACCATCCGCGAACTAGTGCAAAAAAGCGAAAACGAAATGCTGAAGACCAAAAACTTCGGCCGCAAATCGCTAAACGAAATCAAAGATATACTAGTGAAGATGGGCCTAAGCCTGGGTATGAAGTTCGACGAGCACGGCCGCATCATCTGGCCCCCGCTCCCAAGCCAAACCGCACCACCCCCGCCAACCGAAGACATGGCGGGCCTGTAAGAGCCTAGTGCGAGACAAATGTAGGGGCGAGCTTTAGCGCGTCCCTATCCGTACCGTCAGGGCACGGTTTCAACCGTGCCTGGTGCGCCGAGAGATAAACCGGCTTTAGCCGCTGAGGGCGGATGTTCTGACCGATGCCCCAGCGTGATGCATGAGGCCACAAGTGAAGTTTTTGAGGCCCTTTTTTCGAAGCTCGTTTTTTTGAGGTTCGTTCCTTAGGAGGCCGGGGCTTTAGCCCCGGCGTCCAAACGAGCCACGAAGGGGCTTCAGCCCCTGAAGAAAGCTTTTAGACTTTTTCGAGGATAAGGACCAATCCATGCGCCACTTAAAATCAGGCTCCAAACTAGGCCGCAACCCGTGGCACCGCCGCGCCACCCTGCGCAACCTCGTCACCAATCTCTTCCAGCACGGCCGCATCACCACCACGCTGACCCGCGCCAAAGCCGCCCGTCCGGTCGCCGAAAAAATGATCACCCTCGGCAAGCGCGACACGCTGCAATCCCGCCGCCAGGCCGCCTCCTACCTGATGACCCCGGAAACCACCCAAAAACTCTTCAGCGAAATCGCCCCCAAATTCGCTGACCGCCCCGGCGGCTACACCCGCATCATCGCCGCAGGCCACCGCGTTGGCGACAACGCCAAAGTAGCCATCCTCGAGCTAGTTAACTACGAGCTAAAGAAAAAAGAAAAGAAAGAGAAAACCAAAAAAGAAGAACCCGCCGAAGAAGCCAAAAACTAACCGCCCGCGGCGGGATGGCACGGCTTCAGTCGTACCGCAAGACCGACCAAAAATCCAAACTACAAAATCGCTTGTTCCGCTGTACGGAAACAAGCGATTTGTTTTTCGGCCAAGGTTTCTCGACGCCGCGTCAGCCGGGGGTCGCGTCGTATTTCGAGAGAAGCGCCGATCACTCCGCCATTTCTCTCCGCATGAATCCCCGCCACCCACCTTGATTCTCAACCTCATCATGGCCCAGCACGCCATCGTCATTTTCAACCTTCATCGGCTCCCAGCGCCCCACCGTCATTCCGAACGGAGCCGACCGATTTTTTCTTCCGCGTTCACTTCCTGTGAACGCGTCGGCCTGCGCAGAGAGGAATCTTTCCTGACCTTCCGTGTCCCGCGGGGTTGCCGCACCCTTGTGGTTTTCAAGGGTGCGGGTTTTGAATCTCCGATTCACCTGCAACCGCCTGGTTAATAAGAACTCGTTTCCGCATCGTTCTGAAGCCCGCCGATCGCCGGGCAGCCGTCGAATTCCTTCCCCGATTCCCGGCTCTTCAGCAGTCCATTCGCGTCTTTGTGCTTCAGCACCAGCACTCGCTGGAAATTTGCGTCGCTGGCATTCGGCGCATGGCCATTCGCGCAAACATAGATTCCGGACTCAGTCCGCTCCAAAATCCTCAGCGTGAATTGTGAGCTCCCCTGCGCCGAGTCAACGGCTGCCAACGTCTCCTCCACATTCCGGGTCACATATCCGTAGTCGCCCAGAGTCCTCTTCCCCTTTTCGTGCTTCGGCCGGAGTTCGGACGGTAGCGTCGTTGCATCCAGTTGTTGAACCACAAACGAGACTACCTTTTCGCTGGGATAACCCCCGTTATTTCCTGCGAACGCCAATGGCCCGCATGCCAGAGCGATTACTCCAATCATTGTCTTCATAGCGTCAATCCTCCATTCTTGAACTTTGGTTTGCACCGGAAATCCATTCTCGGTGTGACGTGCTCAAGCCAAGCGGCAGCGCTTCGGTGAAAAAGTCAAAGTATCTCGCCGCCCCAACGAGCTAGGTACGTCTTCGCTATGGAGACACCTCTTGGCGTGATTTTATTCCCTCGTCCGGCGAGCGCCGCGAACAGTTTGGGATGGCAGAGCTCGCGTATACGGTACACTGCGAGCCAGTAAGCGTTCGAAGTCGATTTAGGCGGTCGGCGAGAGCTAAAGGCCTCTATTTCCAGTCGTTCGCAGATCGTTCGAACGATAACCATTAAATACTAGTTGACAATATCGTAATTATCTGTTATTCTCTCCCGTGTTGGTTCGCACTAAGCATCGAAGCCTCGCGTCCCGCCAATCGGTCCGCTCCTACTCCACTCTCTGTACCCGCTGCGGACTCCGTGGTGAAACCCGCATTTTCTCGCCCCTGTGTTTTCAACAACATCCACGATGCTTTTCCTGTAACTCCTTTCGATTCACATTCATGCGAAAAACACCGGGGGTGGGGGTGCAAGAGCGAATATCCCGCAAAAGCCGTACCCGCAGCCGGCTCAGACGCGAGCCAGGCCAGGAATGTTGGCTAAGACAGTTCAGGAGCCGGCAGCGGCGGCGCAGGCTTGCGGAGGCGGAACCAGGCGAGCAGCGCAAGGAACGCGAAGAACGCTCCGATCGAATCGAGCAGGGAATCGTATGGCGAAGCCGTGCGGCTGGCAACAAACGCTTGATGGATCTCGTCGAGGCAGGAGTAGCTCGCTGCGATCACCAGCGCCGTCAGCCCCCAACTCCAGTGCCACCCGCGTCGCACTCCGCGAACGGCCCGAAACAGCAGCAAGCAGAACACGAAGTACTCGGTGAAGTGCGCGCTCTTGCGAAGGATGTGGTGGATGAAATCGATCTGGTCGGCGGAGAAGGACGGGAACAGCCAGTGCAAAATCGGCTCGAAAAACCAGCCGGTGTGTTGGGCGGAAAACGAATCGGTGGACATCACATAGATGAAGCAAGCCCACAGAACGGCAGGCCACCAGATGCGCAGCCACATCGGGATCAGCAAGCCGCCAAGCCGAGGTTGCATTTCGGGCAGTTGTGGCGCGGGTCGCGGATTGCGCCAGGGTTGTTCAGACACGAGTCGTGCTCCAATGCTCCACTTCCATTTTAGCGTGGGAGGTTGCGGAATTGCTCACTCGGAAAACCGATTGTTGCTATCGCGTACCCGCCTACTCCATGCGCCCTTACTCCACGCGCCCCTATTCCATCCGATAGTTCGGCGCTTCACGCGTGATAATCACATCGTGAACGTGACTTTCACGCAGCCCGGCAGAGGTGATGCGCACAAAGCGCCCAGTCGATTTGAGTTCAGCCAGCGTTGGCGCACCCACGTAACCCATGCCGCTCTTCAGCCCGCCGACCAGTTGATCGGTCAGCGCGCCAAGCGGCCCCTTGTAGGGGACGCGGCCTTCGACGCCTTCGGGGACGGACTTTCCGCGCTCGCGGTCGGAGTCGTCTTGCACCGTCGCATAGCGATCGGAACCCGCATCCATTGCCGCGGTCGAACCCATGCCGCGATACGACTTGAAGGTCCGGCCCTGATACAAAATCGTCTCGCCGGGAGATTCTTCGGTGCCCGCAAAAAGGCTGCCGATCATCACGCAGGACGCGCCTGCGGCGATGGCCTTGGTGATGTCGCCGGAAAACTTGATGCCGCCGTCGGCGATGATCGGCACGCCAGTGCCTTCGGCGGCGCGCGACGCTTCGATGATTGCGGTGAGTTGCGGTACACCCGCGCCGGTGACGACCCGCGTGGTGCAGATTGAGCCGGGACCGATGCCCACTTTCAATCCGTCGATGCCCAGCGCGATCAAATCTCTTGCGCCTTCGTATGTGGCGACGTTGCCGGCGATGATTTGGATTTCAGGCAGCCGGTGCTTGATGGCTTTGATGGCTTCCATCACGCGTTGCGAGTGGCCGTGAGCGGTATCGATCGCCAGTACGTCGGCCTTAGTCTTGGCCATTTCGACGGCTCGCTCGAGGAAATCGCCAGTCGCGCCGACAGCTGCCCCGACGCGCAGACGGCCGTGGTCATCTTTCGCGGCTCGCGGATATTCGAGCTTTTTCTGAATGTCTTTTACGGTGATCAGCCCTTTAAGGTTGAAGTCCTGATCGACGACCAGCAGCTTTTCGATGCGATGTTTTTGCAGAATGCGTTCGGCTTCGTCGAGTGTGGTACCGACAGGAACGGTGACGAGATTTTCTTTCGTCATCACCGAACTGACCAGCTGATTGTGATTTTTCTCGAAGCGAAGATCGCGATTGGTGAGGATGCCGGTGAGCCGGGAGCCGCGCGTCACGGGCAGTCCGGAGATGCGGTACTTCTCCATGATTTCCAGCGCTTGGCGCAACGTAATATCCGGAGAAATGGTGACCGGATCGACGATCATGCCGCTTTCCGAACGCTTGACGCGATCAACTTCCTCGGCCTGGCGGTCAATGGGCATGTTGCGGTGCATGATGCCGATGCCGCCTTGACGCGCGATGGCCATGGCCAGGTTGGATTCGGTGACCGTATCCATCGCAGCGGAGGCCAGCGGAATATTGAGTGCGAGCTTGCGGGTGAAGCAAGTGCGCGTGTCTACCTCGGTGGGCAAAATGGACGACTTGCCGGGGAGCAGCAGCACATCGTCAAAAGTAAGGCCTTCGGGAATTGGACCGTCGATCATTCCATCCTCACATTGGGAGACAGCGAGCGGGCGGATTTCGCGTCACAGAAGTGCACATAAAACAGCGCAGCCCAGCGGGCGCCCGCTGGGCTGGAGAAGGAATTCATCAAATCGAAAAATTGCGTCACCTTGAATTTTTATTGTAACGGCTCGGGACGCTCAGGGTCAAGCCGCGGCAAAGATGATTGGCTAAGAAAACGAGTCCACCTCTACGGAGTTGTCGACCGGCTTGCGGCAAGGGAAGCTCCAAGCTCCTCCCATAGATGATCCGCCATCGCAGGATCGGGTTGCTTTGCGAGGATGATCTGGAAAATGGGATAGAGGAAGCGGCCGTATTTTCTTAGAGTTGCGCCATTGTGAGAGGCGAGGGCGGCTTCGATGGATTTTTCGGTGGCTGGGGTGACGAGCTCAATTCGGCCGACGAAAACTCTCGAGAGTTGAGATGGGGCGGGATTGATGGACAGGGGAAGGATCGAGTCGACATATTGGCGCGGAACGATGTAGATGAGGCGGCTGCCTTCTTCAAACCAGGAATCGCCCCACGTTTCGACCATGGCGTGCGCTTCGTCGGGAAACAAACCTTGCGCGACGAGCATGTCTTCAAGGTCGCTGCGCAGGGAATCCAAAGTGCCGCTGACGGACGGTGTCTCAAGAATGGCGTGGCCCTGCAGCGAGCTGGCGATGTGATAGCCGAGTTTGTCACCGCGGCGCTCGAAGACGATGAGCGATGGAATCGGCTGTCCTGACAGATTGTCGAACGCGATCGAGCCTGTGGGCAGGACTTTCGCGGAAAGGGGAAGAGCAACCGTCGAGACGCCACGATAGAAGAGAAATTTTTCGTGTTGGTCGCCAGTTGGCGACGGAACCGAGAGAGGAGTCGCGGAGGTTTCGCGGGCCGCGTAGTAATGGTTCCCGGCATTCTCGCGAGG